>Ga0315296_10000309_pt1 | contig 45042 bp, 63 predicted proteins | sample YL17G14_18_MG_FD_203921 | JGI IMG/M metagenome (GOLD analysis project Ga0315296, IMG submission 203921) | Sediment microbial communities from Yellowstone Lake, YNP, Wyoming, USA - YL17G14_18 | ecosystem: Environmental > Aquatic > Freshwater > Lake > Sediment | place: USA: Wyoming | collected... | reverse complement strand
GATGCGGAGACGATCAGAAACCACAACGGAAAGTAAGATAGACGGGTGGGAAAGCGTGGCAGGGGCCCGTCCGGAGAGTTGACTCACCCTCTAAGCGGGATAGTGTCACGCCCCACAACCTGGTTAGTTTTGAGGATCCCCTTGACTGGTTAATTCGCTAGCTAGGACTGAACCGAGTCGGCATTATTCCGTTGAGATCTCCGTCTTTCTTCGACGCGTCGAGATGCCTGTCTTGCGTTTAGCTACGCTGATCTTTATGGAACGAACAGAAGTGGAGATTCGAACCCGAGCCCTGATCCCAATTTCGGGGGCCCATCGTTCGAGCACGCGGACGACTTCAGCAATTCGCCGGATGATTACTCGCAGAGCTGCCCTAGCTTCCTGGATGCGAATCGTCTCCCCCATCTCTCGTATAACGTTGCGAAGACGGAATGACGCCTCGCTGATCTGAAGATTTTCGATTCGGACCTGTACGAGCCCCTGAAGATTCAGAGCCAGTTCACTCAGTTGGGCGAGTTCATTTGCAATTCGGACCAGCATGCGTAGTCGGATATGAGCTTCGACTAGATGCATCGTTTCGTTCCGGATTCGCCGGAGTGTACGAATCTTGTTCCTTGCTTCTTCGAGATGAATTGCCTCTTCGATGACTTGGAGTCGACCTCTGAGAGATAATCCAAGCTCAGAGATCTCGAGGCCCTCAACTTTCTCTCGAACGAGACCAGGGAATTTTACGAGCGCCTCTAGGATCTGGGATGGTTCATTTCTGATACGCCGTAAGGCCCCGGTTCGAAGCCGTGCCTCGAAAATCCAAATATACTCGTTCACTCTTTTTCGAATCGCACCTCGCCGCAATTTGCCTTCAATGAGCTGGAGCGCTTCGATCACAGATTGAATGAGGCCGCGAATCTGGATCTCTGCCTCACCGATATCGATGCCTTCATTGCGGATCTTTCGCCGAGCCATTCGTTTCAGAAGCAACTCAGAGAGATAGAGGGTCTCATTCCGTATTCGAGTGCGAATTCTGCTGGCAACTTTCGTTTCCATAATGGAGATTGATTCTCCGCGCGGCCGGGAAAGCCCACGAAGATGCAGAGCGGCTTCGGAGATGTGAGCGGTCTCGCTGATGCTTAGCCGGATGCCAGGAACGCCCGCCGGGTAGAGATAAACGTCTTCTGCTGCTCCTGGCGCTGGCCTAAGAATGACGTCGTATTCTACCACATCATAGCCCTGCTGCTATTGGCCTACCAAGTCTCGATCTGTCGTGCCGAAGACATTGGTCCCGTCTTTATGGGCTCGAACGAAACATTGAGTAGTGTTGTCAGGAGCCGGGACTGAGTAAGCGCCTGTCGTGGGATCGCTCGTTGTTGAAGCAAGATATGATTTGTCGGAAGTCTTGAAGAGCCAGACGGTACAGGAGCCGAGAGGATCGCCTGCGCTATCTCGAGTGATTCCGTTGATCATGTAGATGGCGTAAGTGACGTATTCGCTCCAGTTCTCCGTCGATAATGTTTCACCCGTCATCGGGTCAGGGAAGGCACCATACGCTTGCGCTAGGTATGCGCCTGTATTCGCTCCGCCCAATGTGTAGGAGGGGCCAGCGTTGACGGAATCCCATTGCCATGCAAGCCAATAATCCCCCGCAGCTAGGGCTAGAGTGTTCGGTGTTCCCGCGCTAATGAGTACGTCATCCCATGCGCCGCCTCCTGTCGCTGGGGTGCTTTCGCTAGTCCATTTCAGAACCGCAGGCCCAGAAGAATCTGTATAGATGCCAGCATAGAAGTTTCCTGTCGCATGGAAGTAGAGGCTCATGCTAGTTATGGAGGCTGCGGCTTCGCTGAGGGTTGCCTTCGTGAGCTTGACGTATCCCGCGATTTGCCAATATGTGACCCGCAACATTAGAGCATATACTGCGTCCTCAGTCGAATCCGCAGGCCATGTGCCCGGCATCGTGCTAGAGTAAGTGCTCGTTTTGTAACTGCGCCTAGGGCCCCCTGCGGCGTCAAACCTTGCTGTCTCAGCCCCATTTGTCCAGCATGCCAGCCAGTAAGTTCCAGCAGCAATATAATAGGCGGTCACGGTTGCATCTTGCCAATTAGCACCTACCGTGTGGGTTTGCTCTGTAGACTGCGTGAGCAGAGACGCGGGTTTGTCAGCTCCAGCATTGTGAGAATATACTCCGACAACGAACTTACCTGATCCCGCTGAGCCCCACTTGAGGCCCACGGTGCTGATCGTGGCATTGTTTGTGATAGTGATTTTTGCCGATATGAGAGTGTGCTGCCATCCTTCAGAAACATCATCCGTTCCGGCCACTGTTTCTGTCGTGGTTGGGTAGGTTGTATTGCCTGTGGTTGTGATTCCGAAGGTCGGATCGTCAGGATCAATCTCATGCCGAATCAGGTTGAATCGTCTACGCGGATCACCACAGACGTTACAGGCTTCACCGTACCCGAACTCGTGCCCTGCTCGACACTTGCTGAAACAGTTTGTGCAGATCGGATGAATCTTGACAAGTTGACCATTTCGAACGCCTAGAGTGACGGGTTCAGAGAAAAACCTAGAGCCGCACTCTGGGCAGTCCCAACGATACTTCTGCGCAGTTGTGGCAACGGCTTGCATTGCAGATCGTCTGCCGTTGCTCAGACGCCGTTCATTGTGTGATTGACGAAAACCGTCAACGTGTCGTCTGCGGTCTTATTGAATGCGGCTACGAATGAGAAGCCTGTCAGAATCGCTTCACTCGCGCCGGGCGAGGTTTTTGTGATCAGCATGGCGATGATGTTGTTTGCTGCGAAATCTGCTTTCGTCCATCCGAATTTCCATGTGGCCACGTCGACGCCGCCGCCCGTATTGTCGGGATCCGTATCGTTCGTTTTCGGATAGCCCGAGGCGACCGCCTTCTGAGTGCCCGAGATCTTTCCGCTCATGTGGCTTCGATTGCTCGTCTTGCCAGGGTGGCTTGTCACCCAGCCAGTCGCATCGCTTGCATTGTCCCCGAGTTCCGCGGTCGTGAAATCATTTGTCGGAGTCTCCGCTACCGCCTTTTGAGCATAGTAGATATCGCCCGCGTCGCCGACTATATTGCGTGCGCGAATGATTCTCTTCTTCCCGTCTTTACGAGTGATGACGGCTACGATGTTCTCGCTCAAGCCCACATTTTCTCTACCCAATATCGCGCTCTCCCGTTTAGGCCTCGCGAGTCAAACCGCATAAATCTTACTGAATAGATCTCAACGGATGACGAACTCGCCTTTGCCCTTTGCATCTAAATCGGCGACTATTCCTTTCCATTCGATGCCCCATATCCCCTTAGGCACATTCGACGGGGTATCATAGTAGTAGTGGTAAAGTCCGGTGCCATCGTGAACCATGTCTGCGAGTTCCTTCGATACCTTCTCCGCGCCTTGTGGATCGAAGATTTTTAATGTTCCAGACGTCGCATTGACTGGGATTCCCTCAAATGATTCGATCTCGAGGCCGATGCGAATAGTCTCATCTACCCAGATTCTAACCAAGGTTAAGTCTTTCCTGATGGACGAGGTTTCGTTTCGGATCCTGGTGGAGGGGATACGGATTGGCTCGGCTCTTGTACTCGTGGAATAAATGGTGCGCGTTCGATTGGAATGCCGAGGACTTCAGCTATTCCGAGAAGATCTTCCTCGAGGGCCTGTAATCCCGTTTGAAGAATTGCGAAGTCTCGTGCAAGACGCCTGAAAGCTATCTGAGACCGGGGAGGGAGCGAGGGCGCTTCTTCTCTGATTGGTTCGGTTTCTTTGCTCAAGATGTTTTCCTAGTCCTACGTCTGCGAGATCTCTTTTCTATCTTTCGTTTCCGATGCCCTAAGATCCCTTCTCTCAACTCAGCTTGAAAGGTAGGTCAATGACATCCAAGTACAGAAGCTGCAAGCGGCAGTATTCAGATTGCCGCCGCTATTTTGATAGGCCATCACTCTAACGTAATCATTCACGGCCAGATAGACTACTGAGCTAACGTGGCACATCGTTTCCCACCCTGGAATGGCAGGATTTTCGTCAGCCGTGAGATATGTGGCATCATTCTTGCAAAGGAGCGCATATCTGAAGCCTGTAGCGTTTGGTTTGAATTCGACATAGGCATCAACCAAGTAGTATCCGCTGAGTCGCTTCGCATAGATTTTCGTGTCTGGCGGAGTGAACATTCCGTCAGTATCGTAGTACTGAGTATCGAAGCTGATCCATTGGCCGGAACCATTTGGCAAGGTTTGTTCGGCGGTTTGATATGCTCTTGCAGTTATTGCAGAAACACCGCCGCCAGCGGCAGGTTGCCAAGAGGGATAGCCAGCCACCATTGTGAGAACATATCCGGCTGTTCCAGGCAAGAGATGATAATAGTAGTATGAGCCCGATAGAAGCGTGACTAGGAGACATCCGGCAATTCCAGGGTGAGATAACGCGCCCCATTTATTCGACGCGTTACCGATCATCAATGCGCCTAGAGCGGCTGATTGTCCACTGACATCACTATGCCAAGTGACACCGAGTAGAGGATGAGCAACCATTCCGCCGGCACCAAGCGGCCCGGTTTCCGCGCCGAGAGAGTCTTTGTAGTAGAGCTTGTTATCGGTCTTGGCGTAGAGTCGCACGTATGCCGAAGTCGGAGAGCTTGGCGCAGAAGCTTTCACTAGATCCGTCATCGCATGCCTTGCGATAATGCATCCAAAGTTAGCACTCGTCACAATATCCGATGAGGCAGATAGACCACCCGTAATAAAGACAGTATCCACAGAAACATACATGATTGAATCGCCGAGTGTTGCTGGAGCTATGAATTTCGGAATATATCCGGCCGTACCTGAACCGCCGATGCCACCGCCCCCTGCTATCCAGCTCATCTTGCCGTCTGTCGTGCATGAGAGATAGTAGCCAGATACTGCAGGACGCGCTGTCGGCAAGGTATAGAAATGGCTTGTCGCAATATCGGTCGGTACGCGAAATATAATGGCGCCTGTGTATGGTGAGTTAGGTTGGTAGAGGACAAGAAAGCCCGAAGCATTGATGCAGATACGCGCTCGTTGCACAACATCGCCCAGAGGCGTCGTATAGAAGAGGATGTTTGTGCCATGCGCCGTCGCTGTCCAATCTTCTGCCGTATTGAACAGAATTTGAGCGGCTGAATTTGAGAAATGTCCTGCATAGTCACAGCCTTTCACAATGACAAGGCCAAGAATATCTGCAAATTGAACGGCTGCGGGCGCGGATCGGATTCCTCTTGCATAAGCCATGACGAGATGACTAGTGACAGGAACCCCGCCTGACAGACCGTAGGCGAATATTCCCAGAGGCGACGGCGCAGGTTCAGCATCGGATCCATAGACTAACTGAGTATCGCTTCCGCTGTCTGTGAAATGCGAGTCTGTGAGTGAGCTGCTTGTAGCCCATTTGGCCAGAATGTTTGGATACCCGGACCCTCCGATTCCTCCTCCTACTCCGCCGACTCCGATGCCTCCGATGCCGCCTCCTCGAACCCCTTCGACCTCATCCAAACGATCAAGGATGTCGGCTAACTGTTGGGGAAGAATCGGTCTCGATGGGATTCGAAAACGTGTTGACATTAGGTGGCCTCCCATGCTATGCCGGAGATGATCCATCCGGTGCTTTTGGTCATTTTGTAGGTTGCCTCTCGCATGAGCAATTCGGTCGTGCCGATCTTGAATTTGGATCCTATCGGAATATCGACTCGGCCCAGGTTCTCAATCGTTCGATAGACTTGGGGCTTGCATTCATTTTCTAGAAGCGCGAGAGCGAATGTCTTCGCCTGCGGATAGGTTGCGATCATATTTGCTTGCTTGATTTGGGTCCTTCTGGTGGTCGCGCCGGATTCGGTGACTCGCACGACCAACGGCTTAATGAACGCTAGGCCATCAAACCAGACATCGAAACCCATCACGCTGGGCGTATTATAGACGACGAATCTGATCTCCTTCACCGCAGCCCAATTGAAAATCTGGAGAGGATCCATGCTCTTATAGTTCGCACTAGGCCCGAAAGGTAGCTGAACGGTCTTCCATTCCGGCGTGAACCAATTCCCAATCGTGGCTCCTTCCAGATGAGTTGATGTGCTTTGAACGAGATAATCATTCTCATCGACCACTTCTAGGAGAAAATCGAGCGAGACCGCATTCCTAATCGTGAAGATGATTCCGGTGATTTCACCCATCGTTTCCGATATCGAGGTTTCGTTGAAGGTATTGAATCGATCTCCGGGTGGCTGAGCGGGCCATTTGGATCCTCCTGGCGGATAGGGAGCGCCGAAGGGAAAGGGCATGCGCCAATAGCCGCGTTGGCCACTGCCTATGGCGGAGAATGGAATCTTGATTGAATAGTTCCCGAATTTCTTTATCGTTCCGTCATTCTGGATTCCGGCACCGGCCACGTTGTCTCCTGGAAGATAGTCGCTCGCGTTGTTCTCGGTCCAGGGGTCTTGGCGAATGCCGGATCCGACATAGCCTAGTTGCATCTGAAGCGGAAGAGTTCCGGCCCCTTGATCGCCCCATACCAGGATCTCATTCTTCACCGTGAGGGAATCAATGGTCCTAGTTGGTTTGAGCGTTTCAGAGGATTCCGGGATTGTCACGTTACTATTTCGATAACCGATGGGTTCAAAGATCAGCCCGTTATTTCCGCTCAAATAGAAATCATAGAATTTGCCATCTCCTCCGAGACCGGCTGGTGCGCCAAGTTGGTCGGCGACATCTTGCAGCATCGACCAGAGATTCTTTCGTTTCCAGAGGAAATTCATAACTAGGACAGCGGGATTGTTGGGTGCAAGATTAGATTCTATTATGAGAGGGGGATCTCCGGAGAGTTTTCGATTATTGTACTCGTTCATGATTGTCGTGATGATAGCGGCCGGGGTCATATTGTCGACGTGAATGCTTGAGACGATATCTTGGAGGGCGCCGGCGTTTCCCCTTGCCGAGAATCCTAAGATCCGTCCGGGTTTCTTTCCCGCTCCCGTGGCGTCTTCAGGGATATCGAGTCGTCCTCGAAATTTCGTAACTCCATCGATTGTGAGAAGAAGCGGGTCATTCCATGCAAGCGAGCCCCATTTGTTTCCGCGATTGTTGGTGTCGAATCGACCCATTGGGATGCTATTGGTCACGACGTCTTTAACTTCGATAAGTAGCACATCTTTTGTGAGAATATTCGAGCCTGACGTCAATGCGAAAGTTGGAGTATAGCGTCCCATTTAGGCCGCCTTGAATTCTTTCATTGTAATGGAGTATCTGAACCACTTCCGGGTTCCGGGATAGAATCGCCAGGAAAAGATCGTGAAGGCTAGATTCGATTGATTCAGTATCGAGACGCCTGTAGATGAAGTATGCACGACTGAGAATTTGCCGACTCCACTAGCCTCGAGTTGTCCCATCATCGCCATAGTAGTTAACTTGTCCCTGACATCGACCAGACTGAGCCCTTCGATTAGGATTTCCGGAGATTTAGGCCCCATATCTTGGCCGAGATCACCATCTCTCACGGGAACCTCGAGCTCTACGATTCCGGTTCTAATCGTTCTGCCGATGCTACTGGGCGGGGGACTCGAACTTTCGACCGGCCCCGTTTCTTCCAGCGTTAGAATCACGGTCTGTCCGCCACCACTGATAGTGCATGTTGACGCTGCCATTCAGATCCTCTCAATGGCGGATTGTTCGCATCTGAACGAAGAGTTGAGTCCCCAAATCGTTAACTGTTTCTTCGATATCACGCCTGGTGTTCATACTGACGGATCCCATATTGATTTGAATGTACGGTCCGCCGCCGACCATTGGGCCAGGGGCAGCGGGAGCAGCTCCGCCGGCACCTCGTCCAAGGGCATAGCCTGCTACTCCGGCACCCGCTATCCCGATTGCGAGCATCGCCCATCCCATCGGACCCATCGATGCCAAGAGTATGCGGAATGATGCCGCAAGTCCAAGATTCGCGGCCGTCGCGGTCGTTGCCGAGACAGAATATGAGAAATTGCCTGCGGTCGCCGCATAGATTGTCATCGTCTCGGCAGCTTGGGACCCGCTTAAGATGCTTGTCACAGCAGCTAGGATTGTCTTCAATGATGTGACGATTCGTATGACATGCCCGACCAACTGGAGAGCGTTCACTACGGAATCGATTACGGGGCTCTGAATTCCCAGTTCCTTGGTGACATACGCGATGTTTGCTCCAAGCATCAAGAATGAACGGCCTACACCCGTCAATTTGGGGGTAGCACGATCGTCTGCATCTAATGTAACGACGACTTCCTCCGGCACCTCTGACATGGACTTACTCCCTCCAAGTGACTTCGTGGATGATATTCAGAATTTCGTCATCACTTACGCCAAACTCAGCGGCCAGCTTAGCGGCAGAAGCCCTCTCAGATGCATATCGCTTTCGAATGTCGTGGACTTCTTGCCATGTCAGCTTCGCATTCGGATTCTCTTCTCCAAATTTCCTAATAAGCCGTCCCTTTGTGAGCTTGTCAGCTTGATTATCAGCTTGCGTTCCCAAAAACAGATGATCGGGTCGAACACACGGCGGATTATCGCATTTGTGAAGAACATACATACCATCAGGAATAGGCCCGAAGCTGAATTCATAGCTAACTCTATGGGCTAGCAATATGCGACCGCGCCGATGCCCCGCGCTAATTCGACCGTAGTCTCCGTGCCTCTGGTGTAGCCGAGCACCGGTCCAAACCCAACAAGAAAGGGACTTGTCAACTTTAGACCGGAATCGCTCTGCCAAGGATTTCGTTCTAGGTGCCAAATGCCGTCTTCATCCTGCGTGCCTTTTCATTGAGATACTCATTGAGGAAAAGCCGGTCGAGAATCGTTAATCGCTCTTCTAACTCGTTGGGCGTTGCATGGAGCAATTCACAAATTTCACCCAAACGTAGCCCCTCAGGCATCGCCGCGAAATTTCTTGAGGTTCTCCATTTCCTCTTCGGTAGGCTGGCTTTTATCCATGATTTTGTAATAGAGGGCCATGCGGATTCGCATATCGCCTAATTCGTGAAGCCCTTCCACCGGTAGCCTAGTTGCAAGAGAAATCGTATTATCCATTAGGGCATGGACCTCCTGGATCTGTGTCAAGGTGAGATCCGTCTCAGTAATTTTCTGGGTCAACAATTGCGGGTTTATCTTCTCGAGGGCTGCCATTATCTCGAAGATTTCCGTATCCTTGAGCCTTCTACCAAGCACCGGGACAGGCTCGCCCGAGCCAGTTTGGATAACGAACTTGATCGGCTTATCTCGTTGCATCCTGAGTTTCTGCATGATTTCTGCTGCAATCTTCTCATCCTTTTCCATGGCTTCCCAGAGTTTTTGCTCCTCAGGAGATTCACTCATTTTTTACCTAGCGCCTCCCGGACTCCTTCCCGAATTGCTTCAAAGATCTTGGGAAGGTTGTCCTTCTTCGCTCTGTGTATGATGTACTGAGGTGCGGTGCCAGGATGCATGACGTATTTCGCGAAGACGATTTCGCCGTCAGCCTCGAAGCGCAGAGCCCTCGCTGTTCGAGGGAGAATAAAGTGGGGCATGGATCCGTATTCTATTGGAGCCGCGTGAGGTGATCGGGATCCGAAAATGAATGAAAGAGGACCCCGTTTCTCGTAGAATATGCTTTGAGCGTAAGCGCCCGTTTTATGTGGGGCGATGGATTGGGCATACTCGACGGTTTCGCGGATTGCGTCTTCAAATTTCGGGCTGACATGTTCGGCGATGTCAATTGATTCTAGATATTGTCGCCATTCGTCTATGCCGGTGGCGGTGATTGAGAGTTCAACATCGGGCATCTGGGAATCCTGCTCATGTAGGAACCGCGAGCATGGTTCCGGTTAATCGAGCCCGCACGACTCCTTCGCCTGCGCCAGGGCCTACTCGTTCGAACCGATTGATCTTAACAGACATCGTAGTTACGACTTGGCCGGGGGTCGAGCTCGTATCTTTATCGGTTGAAACTATGGTGACTGCTTGATCTGTCAGGGATGCAAGTGCTTTCCAGTTGTCGTCTGTGACATAGATGGTTTCACATTCGACTTCACCGTGGAATGTTTCATGGATTACTCGGGGAATATCTGTTCCACAGACAGGTTCTTCTGCGGTTTTCTTGCCCCATGCCATTCGCCAATTCTTCGCAGCGGCCATGATGACATTATTCACGCTAAGAATAGCCTGCTTAGCTACGCATTCTTTTCCGGCGGCACCTACCATTCAGATCATCCCTGTATAATTGATTCCCCTGTGTGCGAGCCGTTCCATTTGGCGTAAGCGAGTCCTGTCTTGTATTTCTCGCAGAGTTTCTTGAGGATCTCGAGCAGCGCCTTTTCTTCTTCAGGTTCGGCTATCTGGCCTGCCATCGCAAAGCTGAAAGTCAAATCACATCGCCCTGAATATTTCGTCTATCCTTTTAGGTCTTTATGCATAGACCAAGCGTTTTAAAGAATAGAGCTGAGAAAGACAAGAAAGCTAGAGCATGAATCGTATGCCTCTCGGAGAACGATTCCGGTCTAAAGTCCAGAAGACAGACGGTTGCTGGCTCTGGACTGCTACCCATACGCGGAAGGGCTATGGACTATATTCTCTCAAGTATGATACCCAAAGAAAGGGCGATCCCCATGTCAAGGCGATGGCTCATCGCCTAGCCTACGAAGAATTAGTCGGGTCAATTCCCAAGAATATGTTCGTCTGCCATCGATGTGATAATCCGGGTTGTGTCAATCCGGCGCATCTCTTTCTGGGGTCTGCTCTGACAAACGCACAAGACGCCATAGCGAAAGGCAGATTGGAGGGCAGAATGATAGGACGCAAATCTGCAAGTACATATAAAAAGCCGATGGCATCCGACAATGTCCCAATCTTACCGAGTGAGACGATGCCGATGGATGGAATGGTTCTGATCTGGGGCTGGCTTTGCTCCAAATGCAGCCGCTTCTGGAAGCCACGCAGCTACAGCTTGAAGCCAGGACATTGCCCGCGATGTAATAATCCTGATTGGGATCAAGAAGTCTTGCCGAGAGTGGTCACGACGTCATAGCCGAGCACATGGTACGCTCGTACAGCAGTTGGTGGCGTAGGCCAGCGATCTTCTGTCTCATTATGGTAGAGCCAGCCTGTTCCGAGAAATTCCGCGAGAATCATGAGCTCCCTCATCCGTTTACGAATTATGTCGGCTTGATCTCTGGCGCTCTCGCCACCCGCAACGCTTTTGACAATTGTATGAATTCTTATCCGTTCCGACAAGATGAGTCCTTGGCATCCCGTCTTCGGCTCTAAACGAATTTCTCCTTCCTTGTTGACGATGATTCGTTTATTGCCAGTATCGCTCGTGGATCCCATAGCGCTCGTGGGCATTTCCTTGCAAACTGTCAGACCCTCGATATCTTTGAGAACCGTATCCGACAAGAGAAGTTGATAGATGAGCTCTACGACGTCGGCTTGAATTATAGTCGTCAAGGCTGAGTCACAGGATCGCGATTGAGATTGAGCGTCTCTTGCGGTAGAGTTCGAAGGTCCGCTGGATCTCGACTAAGAGCGGTCCGATGACGCTGGCGAATGGTCCCGTGGCCTGCGGGGATCCCTGAGCCCAGGTCTCACCGAAGCCAGCGATTGACATGCTGCTCACACCTTGAGTATCGGAAAGCCCTTTCTTCCTGAGCAATTCCACGACGACCATCTTCCAGCACGCATCCCCTATCGGGGAGGGAATGGCACTAAATCCCGCTTGATAATCGACTTCGATCCATGCAATCGCTGAAACCATCCTTTTGAATTCAGGTTGCCTAGGCCATTCGCTTGGTTGTAGGCCTCCGGCGGTTTGCCATCCGAATAATTCCGCGGAAGTCATGAAAGGCATCCTGAGCAGAGGGAATTCTAGAAAGCCGTTCTCCTTATCCGTTATGACCTTCTGCGCCCAATCGCTATCTGTGGATATCCACTCTTTCGATAAGGTGTTAGAGTGATCGTAGAATCGGACCTTGCTTACGGATATGATGGGCCAATACTTGAGGACGAGTTTGCCAGCTCCAGGATCATCATAGCGATCTCCTGTGACTGTGAAAGAGTCGAATCTGCGTCGACAGTTCTCTTCGATCCATGCCGTAGCTGAATAGATGAGACGCTGGATCTCTTCGTCCGAGCTTACGATATCGACATTGATTGATTTGAGGTATTCTCTGACCCGGTCAATTTCAGTATAGCCTCGCTCAGACATGTCGCCCATCCCTCTTCGGAAGGAGTTACCTTATGATGCAGTAGAGGATGCAACTCGAGACCGTAGCATGCAGATCGGTTCTGCAATCATGGTCCATACCTAGCCAAAATGGATTTCCATTGGCGTTAACCTTAGTAGATCCTGCGATGATTGCACCTGAACCTCCGCCATCTCGGAGCGTGAAAGAGCCATCGCTGGATCCAGGATCCACTATTATTCCGATGAGTTTACATGGACTACCATAGACGGTGCCCGTTCCCGTGACTTGAATGCTTGAGCCCATGTTATTGCGCGGCCTTCTCGATCTTGGCGAGCTTGAATTTCTCGACGAGGTTCAATTCGACTTCGAAGAATTCGGATGTGAGGAATTGTTTGATGTGCCGCATGTCTGGGCAATCACACGTGATTGTGTGGACTTCACCGGGGTTGAAGACGTGAAGGAAGCCGTCGCATAGTTCTTTCTGCATAACCTTGATGGGCGTCATTTCTTCGCCTAAGTTTGCTCGCATCTGGACACCCGCGGATTCCGGCGTTTGAATTCGAGTATCGCCTATGACTTTGATTCGCGCCAATTCAGATCGCATCTTTCTCCTAGGATCTTCTATTTAATGATGTTCGACTCGGGAATCGGGAAAAAAGAAACGGAGGAAGTTTTGATGCTAGTACCAGCGTTAGCCTTTTCCGCATTCGGGACAGACAGAGCCTAGGTAACGCAGATCGCATTTCTTGCAGTATTTGCTTCCGATCGGATGCAGCGATGCTCTCATCATGTTGCCTTCTCTTTTGATTGGCTTAGACACTTTCGATCATCTATGTTCCATCGTAGAGTACGTTGGTGCCGTAGTAATTGGCGTCCCAAAAGTTTGCGCCGGAGCCCTTGAGGTAGGCATTCGCCTTCGTGTCATGCCCGACATAGTTCTTTCTGAAAGTATTGCCGCTGGGGTTCCCTGACAGATCGAAGCCACGGGTCAATGTGTAGCCGTAGAGCTGCTTTGGTAGCCATCTGTTATCTTCGAGCAGATTTTCAAGAGCGTAGGCATCGGGGCAGTAGACTCCGCGATAGCAGCCAAACCCAACGTTCCCTTCGACCACGCCCTTGTGCGCGTAGCGGATAGGGCCGGCTTGGAGATTGATTGCGTTCTCGCAGTAGTAGAATTTGTTGTTGAGGAATACGAAATCCTCACAGCCCTTCACGATGATTCCGCCTGTGTGTCTGCCTGTCACATCGCCATCGGCATCCGAGCCTTGGAAGGTGCAGTTCTGAATAACTATGCCCTGGGCATCCTGAACAAGTACATGATAGTGCTCGGCTTCAACTGAGTCGGGGTTATAGAATCGAATTCCCTCAATCGAGCAGGCCCTGGCTCTCGCTTTGGGCGCAGAATCGCTGTACGATACCTCGAGACCGCATCCCTTCGAAAGCGTAGCAGGAGGAGTGACGAAACAGGAGTCATGCCCTCCACCCGTACCATAGAGGAGACCCGCACCGATCAAGTGAAGACCATCCAAGCCGAGTCTCTGATGAACAGGGTATGCATTACCGCTGGTAAGCAGACTCTGGAAGATTAGAGCGTAGTTTCTTCCCCTGGATATTGCATTCTGATCTTTCCGATCAAGCCCTTGGCCTCCACCTGGAAGAAGATCCTGAGCTCCCTCTATCGATTGAACAGCGTTGTCCCAATCGGAGCCATCGTTGCCGTCTTTGCCGTAGCCTCGATCAATGAAAACAACTTGATCGAAGATCATGTTGGCGTAGAGAGCCACGCGAGTATTCAGCTTGAACCCTTTCGCGCATTCTGAGAGTATTCTCCTATCGCCCATCTTTGTATCCTCCATGTATTCGGAGATCCGAGATCACTTGAGATCCCGGATCTTGCCTTGCGCCTTGAAGAATGTGCAGATCAACTCAGCGACGGTTTCGTAGAGTCCGCGAGTTGCGAGCGCATTCAAGACAAATGGATCGCTCGTCTCGAAGTATCGTGTGGGCTTTGCGACTTTCAGCCAGAGATAATCCGGGTTGAGCATGTAGATTCTTCCGATCGTGTCGGTAGCAATGTCTTTGCTGGGGATTATTGGAGTTTCGAAATATGAGCTCACGTTGAATGCTCCGTCGATTCCTGGTGTGGCTGCGCGGATCCCTTCGAAGGTTGGTTGGACCGTCATGTTGCCGAAATAGCGTTGCTGGCTTTGAAGGAGAGCACCCCATGCGAATACGGTATCGAATCCTGTCAGGATTACTTTGGGCGTCTCGCCCGATGCGGTAGCGATTGCGCGATAGAGTTGGTCGATTAGTCCTAGTGAGAGAGGACGATCCACGTTGCTGTTGTGCAGGACGTTCGAATTGGCCCAGAGATTCGCGGATCGATCTAAGACGGTCGTGGGGGTTGAATCTGTGACGGTCGTCCATGGGTCCTCGTCTCCGTCAGTCTCACCGCAGGCGGCTCGCTCCACGGAGCTGGCGCACATACGATCTATCGAATCAAGCTCCGGATGGTTGGTTGTTGGCAACGTGCCGAATTCTTTGCAGAGCGCCAAGTTCATGAGATCTCTATGAGTCAGCCCAGCATCTTCTCTCCCAACAGCCAAGATATCGACAGCATCATCAACTTCAGAGAGCAGATTGAGTAACTCGCTCGACTCCCAAGTGTTCGCATGAATCTTCGGCTTGGTTGATACGGTCGCATACGTTCCTTTGACTGTGACCGGAAGCGTATCAGATTCGGCTCTGCCTCCGCCCGAGCTGGCTGCCTTGGCGGTTTTGACACGCCAACCTGAACGATCCCAGGGACGCTTCGCTAGTATTGCGAAGGCGTTTGTCTCGTAATTGAGTTGGCCCCAGACTCGTCGACCAAAGATAGCTTGCCAGAGGCCAGCGGTCCCTATGAGATGCGGTGCCTGCTTCTGCAAGAGGTTCGCGAAGATCGCGGGAGCCTGAGATGGGCCTTCGAGCAAACCAGGACCTGAGTAGTAGTATTTCTCTAGGCGTTCCATGTTGCCAAAGAGTCTGTTCACTTGCATATCGAAATCAGCAGACAATCTTAGCTACCTCCTTTGAGTACCTTGAGGAAATCCGGTCTAGGCATGGTGCCGATCTTTGCGAGAGGCATCTCCATGATTCCTTGTAGGCCTGTCTTCTCAGCGGGTCCACCGATGCTTGGGACCTCGCCACGCTTCTGTGTCTTCGGCAAGGCTTTCTCGAGGAACTCTTTGACCTTTGTTTCAGCGATGGCTGCGGCCTTCTCCTCAATCATCTTGCCGAGATCTTCTTCGCTGATTGCGAGGAATTCGCCTTTGCGTGCTCCTGGTGGAGGGAATGGAAGTTTCCTGCGGGCCTTCTCTTCTTCCTCTCTTCTTCGTCTCGCCTTCTCTTCTTCATCCTCTTCCTCGTCCTCTTCTCCGGGTTTCTTGGCTTTCTTGCCTGGATATGGATAGCGTTCCGGATATGGATACTTGCCCGGTCCGCGGTACTGTTTCTCTTCTTCCTCTCTCCTCCGTCTCGCCTTCTCTTCCTCGTCCTCTTCCTCTTCGTCAGGTTTCGCCTTCTTACCTGGAGGAGGATACTTCTCGGGTTTGCGTGCCTTGCCAAATTCAATCATGAAGGCTTCCATCTTTCCGGCGAGACTTTCGATGCCTGCTTTGATCGCTAAAAGCATCGGGGAAATGTCTTGGCCTTCTTTCGAAGTCTCTCCTTCCTTTCGAGTCTCGGTCGTGACGGTCTTTGAAGCAGATTCGGGGACTTGTTCTGCTCCTGGTTCTTTGCCTGTTAAGGTCTCTTCGCCTTGGTTTTGAGATTCTTCTAGCATTTCTTCTAACGGTCGTTCTTCTGACATTTTCTGTCGGCTCGCCTTTGATTCTATTCTTAAAAGGCTTGCTGGGATATTTCCTTTGACGACGGTGAAGATGGCTCCAAGGTTGGCTCCTTTCTCGCAGATTGTTATGCTATGCAATTCTAGTCTGGGAATTACGCGGTAGCATCTTCCGCCGGAGCATTCTACCCGCCGCTCGAGGGCGAGGCCGCTGATGCTGAACGCCCGCAGTTCATTTCGTAGAATTGCATCCCAGACTCTATCTGCGGCGATCAAGTCTTTCCGTAGTTTGACAACTACGAATAGCCCTGTATCATCCGTATGAGATTTCCAGACATGGTTCTTGGTGTCTGAGTATTCCCAGATGACTTCGCCGACGGGGATATCGGTGTGAAAGACGTGCACTAGACGGAATTTCGGATTTGACATGAATTTCCCGAACGCCGATGGCCATACTTCGCTTGGGATTAGCTCTCCCTGGGAATCAATGACTTCGATGTTTGCATAGCCGGCGATGATTCGCTCGGGTTCCTGTAAGAGAATTTGGACCTGAGCGGGAAGAGTGAATTTGACGAGTCGCAAGGGCAGGTTTCGTTCTATGATATCGCGAGCAACAGGGCACTCGAACGGATTCTCCCCTAGGATCTCCGCGCATTGCGACATCAAGAGTTGCGGCTTTGGCATCCTATTCATCCAGGCTTTTCTCGGGTTCGTTGCATGAGCCAGAAGTTAGATCCGGGCTCCTCGTGAGTCAGGAGCCAAGTGCCTTTCATCTTGCCGCCGGTAAACTGAATCTTAAGGAGATTCGGCGTTCTCTCCAAGACTTCAACTTCCCCATGATCTAGCATCTCGACCCATGCGGGAGTATCCTTCGTGGGATTCCAAGGATTAAAACCCGGCTGTCCTTCCTTCGCGTCTCCGCTTGGAGGCAGATATTCGGGTTTCTCTGCACCGCGTTCCATAGCGCTGCGTTCCTCGCTTGGCTTCTCATAGCCTGAAACTTCCTCGGAATCAAGAGGATCCCGTTCCAGGACGAGATGGAAGAGAGGCGGTTTGCCGAAATCTATTCGAAGATCCCAATGCTGTGTTGAGGGTCCGACGCGAATGACTTTGACCTTCTTCCAATAATGCCATTGCAGGACATACGGGTAAGCGGCTTTCTGAATCTGTCGTCCATAGAGAAGTTTCTCGAAATCGAGTTTCATCTTGCCTGATGCGAGATCCTCGATGAGTATGTCTCGAGTGGTGCGGGCTGCTTCGCCAGATTCATTCCAATAACGATATTGGAGCGGAAGCTGGGATCGAATCTCCTCAGGGAGCGCTGAGATGCCCTTTGGCGGCATCCATTTCTTCTCTTTCGCATCGGGGCTCAAGACGTAGGGTCGCTGGTCGATGGGTTGCATGAAACTCCAGAAGTAGGGATCTCGGAAATCTTCCGCTGCCACGCCGATCGGTAAGACGTCACGTGCTTGCTTCTCGAGGCGGCCGAGTAGTCGGAAGGCAATGCGTCCAGAGAAGATCTTGCCGTGTAGGAAGTATTCATGGAAGTATGGTTTCTGAGTACCGGTTTGGATCTGCCCTTTCTCGATGATGAGAAATGTTCCGTACTCATATCGGGTGGCTCCAACTTCGCCGGGCTCGACCAATCCTTCGAATCGCATCCAGGGAAGAGGTTCCTTTGCTTTCCGAGTCGCGTACAGTTGCGCGGGTCGAACCTGTCCGCCTCTAACTCGTCTCTGTTTGACGCGGCCTTCCGCGAAGTCTATTTTCCAAGCGTCCGGATTCTTGAACCATCTTCGAGCGGCTTGTAGGCTGTCGACGGACTCGGTGATCACCCCAGGGTTCTGCATTGAGATTGTCCAGCCAATCAAGTATTTTGAGGTGGGGCCTTCGAATCGGATATCAAGATGAGCGCCCCTGCCGCGGTAGTGGATATGCATCATGAATTCGCGTTTGGCCTGCTCAGGCAGGTACTCCATGTAAGGGTCTTCTTGTTTCGCGGTCTCGGTTGTGCTCTTGTAGAATTGCTCTTTGAATTCGTCTTCCTCGAGCTCCTCGATTTCGAGGGGAGATCTCGGTCTGAGGACGAGATCATAGATTGCTAGGAAATCCCAATTCGGCCCGTATGGGCTTGGAGAATATTGAGTTGGCTTGTCACCAAAGTTGGCCTCCAGGATGCGGTCTAGTTTCAACCTGAATCCAGGGTCGAGCATGAGATAGAACTGTCCACGCTCGTCCGAGTTTGCCCGTAAGATAATGTCGATATCGTTTGGTTCGCGGTCTGTGAAGCCTTCCGCATGATAGATTGCGCTTCCTGCAAGTGAGATGAAACTAGGGATCCATACGAATTCTGGCAACTCAAGCGTAGGCAACTGTTTTCTAACGGAGGGTAGCCTCCGAGGTTCGAGCGCTGCGAGGCGTTCCAGAACAAGGACAGGATCCGGTACAGACTTCTCAGGAACCGGCTCAAGGACTCGCATCACATAGCCCGTGAAATATGGAAACTTCGGGTTGTCAGTTTCGTGATGGATGACTTCTTCTGCGGCGACTCGGAGGACGTCTCCGGCAGTCAGTTTCAGCGTCGTGGCATCGCTTGTACCTACGAACATGAACCATCTATCTTTGAATTGCCGCGCCTTATCTCCAATCATTTTCGCATATTCGGCGCTGATGGGGCCGACGGCGAGATCATAGTTGAAGACTGTTGGCACCTTGGTTTGGTTGCGTTGGATGACTAGTCCATCGATCTCGTATTGGCGTTTGAACTTTGCCCAGGCCTTATTCTGTGGTGCATCGTATGGACTATCAGTACGCTTGATCATGATGCCTTCGGAGATCTTCTTGTATTCGAGCAGATCGATGGCCATCTCTTTCACTTTTCCATCAGTCTGCTTGCGACCTGCGTAAGTCGCCTGTCGCCGACCGGAAGGACGTATCCGAGCGCATCCTTCTTAGGATCATCCGCCAGGTAGTCTGTGATGAAGTGGATATGGTCGGTCTCGTTGAATTCTTTGAGTTTGTTGACTCGCTCGAGGAGAGGCTCTTTCCGTAAATCTTCGCCATCGAATTCTAGGCAGTCAAACACTATGAGATGCAGGAGTTTGGCCCGTTCGGTGGGATCGAATTTGCCATTTAGGAGCGCGGTGACCATCGTTCGATGGAGGGCCTCCTTTGCCTCAGGATCTAGCATGATGGCTTCGCTGTCAAGCCGGAAGTTATCGACCCTCATAGCGGCTACTTCTCTGACCTGATCGGGCAACCGGGCGTCGACGCGGCGGGGATAGTCGCTCCAAATCTCTATCTTGTCACTCTCTTTCTGGATCTGTATTCGTTCCCCATCCCATTTGACGTCCACGAGCACCTTAGTTTCAGGATCCTGAAATGCAGCAATTTCTTTCAGGTCTGCCAATTCGAAGATGCGCCAGGCAGGCTTTGCTCTTTCAACGTAGATCTTCCTGAGTGGTCCTCGAGAAAGAGTCTCATCTAGGCTATCGTGGAGGGAATGGCGGAAGTCTCTCCGAGAGAATTCTTGGACAATGAAATAGTGAGCATTAGCGATGTCTTCGCGGCTGGTCCCGTCTAAGGAATCCCGCTGGCCAAGCGAGCCCCAGAGCTGGTGCATCCTCAAATGAACTGAGAGGAGCTGCTTATCGTTCTCGCCTCGTAGGGAATTCGGATTGATCTCTTTGACGGGAATCTTAGAAATGGGAGCGTCAGGTGCGATTGTCTCTAAGCGAATCTCATAAAGGATTTCGCCTTTGCTGACATGAATTATTCTTAATCTTTCGGGAAGTTTGAAGTTGGCCGCGATTATCTCCCGCCTCTGCTGAGTGCTCTCGCCTTCTCGGCCTGTCGGTTCATTCACCATGACAGTTCGAGTATGGCCTAGTTTTTGCAGGACATTGAGAACGCCTTGATGCATCGAGTGTGTCAAGATCCAATTGCCGCGAAGTTTTGGCAGAAGTTTGAACAGCCTCACAAGGATCTTCGAGCTCTCCTCCGGGCCTGTTCCAACGTAATGCTGTTGTATCTCTCCAAAGTAGGGCGGATCCAAGAAGAAGAGGGTGCTGGCGGAATCGTATTTTTTCATCACGATTTCAAAATCTTCTTGTAGAATCTGCACATCCTGCAATCTTTTCCGGTAGAGGTCTCTTCGATCAAATAGTTGAGGAGGGAAGCCAGATCCACGCTCCTTCGCTGAAGCTTGAGAGTAATTGCCAGGACCAGTTGTGCCTCTGTATCCGAACCGCATTAGATACAGGATCCTGTAGAGTTGGTCTAGGCGCTCTTTTGGCTGAGATTCCTGAAGCTTATTCCATCGCTCTTTGGAAGGCCGCCATTCCCTTCTCGACAGATTATTCCAATCCTCTTCTGGTCCATTTCTGAGAAATCGCAGGATCCTCACATAATCAGGACTCAGATCGTTCAAGATCTCTTTCCCGACTCGGGGTTTGGCGAGAAATACGGATGCCATTCCGCAGAATGGTTCGCAATAGGTCGCATGTGTAGGCATCAGTTTGACTAAGAGGAATTTCAATCGTCGTTTGCCAGAGGGATGCTGTATCGGCGCGGGCAAACGGTCTTCTGTGATATCGAGTTTCAGCAGATCCATCACGCTCATTTATTCCACAACCTTGAGCATTGAAGGATGCGGGCAGGTCTTCTCTCCGAAGAATAGCATCGCCGCGGCCTGGGGATTCCGTAGTGAGTAAGCCCAGACTAGTGAGACTCGTCCCTCTATCGAAGTTCTCGGGGTTTTCTCGCGTAGCACTATCGGCCCGAGTTGCGCTAAGTGTTGACTGACGAGCTCAAGCGGTTCATGGATCTTGTCCGCAAGATACTTTGCCGTAGCGAATCTTCGGCATTTCGCAAGCGTCTCGAGGAGACGTCTGTCCAACTCGCTTAGGCTAGTTTCCCGTCCCAAGACGCCTCGCCTTCTCTGGGTGTCGAATTCGGTTCAGTTCGATCAGGGTTTCAGCGAGCATACTGTTCATCGATTTGACGGGTCTACCAAATATCGGTCGCCTGACCGGTTCCGCGTAGAGTGTCTGACCGCCTTGCTTGATTGGGATGACTGTGCCTCGGCGAACTTCCTTGGCCACCACGAGCTCGCGAATCTTATCATTGGGGATAAGGCCTTGCAGTCTTTCATCGTCAAGCACGATGTCTCCTATTCCCGTTAGGACAGGGGGAAGTCTAGGATCCACTTCCTTCGACTCCTTCGCGAATCGCCATTTCTCCTTCTTCATATCTTTACAGTCAGCTCCCAATGGCATCTACACATCAGGTGGCCTGGCATCTCTGGTAGGGTTTCGTCTAGTTCGTATTCGTCCTCATTTTCTTCGCAGAGGCCGCAGACTCGATCATCGCCCATCGTGACCCATGTGATTGTTCCGCGTTCTTCAATAGGCTTCTCTTCTTCAATTACGACTATGGTTTCTCTGATTGCGGTGTTGACTGTTGACCATGTGAAATGATGGGCTAGGTCGGCGAGTCGAGCGATCACTCCTTCTAGGCTTCGCCAGAATTCCTCGATAGTCAACCCTTGAAGTCCTCAAGTATGGATTTGAAGTCTTTCAGCGTCTCTGCAGTAATCTTCTCAATTCTCTTTGAGGCTTCGGGTGAGAGTTCGCGGACGTCTCGGTTTGTCATGCGGCTGAGTTGGCGGCGAGCGATGGCTTCAATCCGTTTTCTATGAGCTTTAATAGCATTATGTCCCGCCTTCAATGCCTTATCTTTTGTAATCGCTCCTCTATGATATTGAAGAGCGATACTATGTAGTCTTCGGGCGAGTCCTCGCTCCTCTTTGACGGGACCGCGAGGCTGCTCTCCATGCGTATGCTCGGGTGCTCCTGGTAGAATCGATTGGGCCTTTTTGAGTCTGAACCATGTCTGTACGCCTCGCGGGACCTCGATGTCGATGGGTCGGTCTAAGCGGTGAAGGATTATGAAGTCGTAGGCGTAGAGGTCTTTGCCTTCCCAATTCCAATCATGGACTTCTTCGTCGCTGACGCGGTGTCGCTCGCGGAGGGCCTCGAATTCTTTCCATGAGATTGGTTGCGGCGTCTCTAGTTTGATGATTGCCCAGATCTTCGCGGATCCTTCATCATCAGGGCTGACTAGGAGCACCGGGACATTGATGTTCTCTTGGAATTTGACGGTCTTGACTATGAGGGTTTTCTCGCCTTGCCAGATGAGTTTGCCATGTGGATGAACTAGGTAGAGGGCGATGTTGACTGGGTGAGATTCCGTAGCGGCTGACTGTGAAAGATCTTTGGGCTTCTTGTCCCTCTCTCTCTCAAGAATCGCTCCTGAGGCCTCAGAGATCCGGGGCACGGGTCCTTCTCGGGGCTCCTCGGTGGGTCTTCTGCCTTGACCGCTCACGATAAGATCTTGAGTATTCGGATCTATCTTGACGTCGAATCCAGCGTTTAGCCATCTCTCTGCTGAGCGCCCTCGAGCTTCCGATATTTGTGCTTCTCTGAGCTCATCGCGTAACTCGATCATCTCGAATGCAAGTTCCCAATCAGTAATTTCCAAACGAGGCAAGAGTCGATGGTTCAACGTTGAAATGATGCTTTGCTGAAACTCTTGGATGGTCCGATTCTGGACGTCTATTTGCATGCGCGGATTATTTCCGGCTTTGCCTGATTCGATGATGGAGACGAATACGGGTGTGACGCCGAAGATGCTGGTAACTTTCTCGATGCCGATTCTGAACCATTCGAGCGATTGCATCTTAGCAGGGTTCGGCATGGACTCGATGAAGTCGGCTTCAATGGGCTTTTCGCCTACCGCTCCTGTGCCAACCCATGCTTGACGGATTCTGAGCGAGGGTGCGGCGCGTCCTGTTACGGCGTCGACGACTTGTTTTGTTTCGATCTCCTTCTCTAGTTGGGCTTTGATCGAGTTAACCTGGTCTTGTTCCATGCCTTGGAAGACGAGGAAGCCGCCGACGTAGCCGGTGCTGTAGATTTCTGTGTTATAGTCTAGCATTGCGTTTAGGATCATCAGCCATTTCCAGACGCTCAACGGTCTAGGTCGCCCATAGAGCTCGGGCAAGCTCCGCGTTGATGAGCCATGTACGATTTCCTCGATTCCCCAGCGAGCGGTCGTCTGCCCTGAGACCTGCTGCACATATCCCGTCATCACGAGAGGTCTATGACAAATCTCGCAATGGGGCACTTCGCCGCTTTCTATCTGTTCGCGCCGTAGCTTCTGATGCGTATCCTTCACGTAGCAGGTTGGACAGAAATATTCATCAGATGTGATGCGGCCTTTCTGATCTGCCGGAATTCGCATGTAGCGGGGATCTTCGACGTAGAGTTCGGTGAGTTTGCGTTTTGGTTTCTGGGTTGTGGGGTCGATGATCGTTTCGTATGTGAGGCTGAGCCACCAATTGCCGAGTTTGATATCGTGCTCCACGATCGCGCGTAGGATTTGATTCCAATCATACTCATGATTTGGATTATCCAGGATTGCTTCGAGGGTTTTGCGTTCTTCAGGTGAGGGTTCTCGGAAGTCTGTGGCTTTGCATTGCGGGCATTCCGTGACTTTCGTAGCATATTCGTTTTGGCATTGTTTGCATTTGACGGCGAATTGTGCTTTAATTGTGAGTCCGGGACGAGCGACTTCTTGCGTGAGGGTTCGTGTGATCATCTCCATGACGAAGCTCCGATCGCAGAGATCTTTGAGAAGTTCAAAGTTCCATTCTGGTTCGCGGAGTAGAGGCCCAGGCATCAGTAGATAGCGGCTGATGACTCCTCGAGTTTTCTGGAATTCGTTCTCTAATTCTGTGAGGAGCTGAGGTGTAACTAGTCGCTGCGCTAGAGCTTTTCTGAATCTATCGGAGAGACTCAAGTCGGATCCCGTGTCTCATGTACGGGCTCATGGTTGTATCCACTTATTCTTTCCTGTCTGGCGAATCATCATTTCCATTTGAGCATCCAATGCCATAAGGAACATGGACCGCGATTGCGGCAGTAGAAACCAAACGGGCAATATACACAGATCATGATAGTCACCCCCGAATAAATCGGTCGCGATCTTCTTCGCGTCGAAAATCACGATATGCGGATGGAGGTTCGAAGATGGTGGCGCCGGGTCGCAGATGGGTTCGCGTAATTCGAAAGGCGATTTCGAGCGCGTCGAGAATGTCGTTTCGGCCTTTCGGGAAATGTAGGTATTCCATTTGCAGTTCGTCTTGGCCGGTGCGAGCAATGCAGAGGGTTCCGTTTTGGAAGTATGGGGCGAGGCTGAGGATGCGAAGCATCTTATTCCTCGTCTGTTCCACCGCGATGACGGGGAAGAGGCCGCGTTTAACCCATTGGGGCAGAGCTCGCTGGTACGCGACGGCTTCGATGCCTATCTTCTCAGGCTTCCAAGCGAGGGCGAGGCTTTCGACGGCGGCGACTTGGGCTGGGAAATCTAGCGTTTTGCTTTCATAGTCTAGGACGAAGGCGCGGCCTTCCTTGGTGATTCCGAGCGTGAGGCCGACGGTGGGGTGTGCGGTTTCGGATTCGCTGATGCCGAGGTCCCATCCTTGGAAGGTAAGCATCTCATCGCGATTGGGGAGACGGTAAATCTTCTTGGCGGGTTCATCGATGAGGGGATCCCAGTAGTGAAGCCATTCCTTCTTCAAATCGGTGCCCTCTATTGGGCTAGGGTTGTGAAGATATTGGCAGCTCCACATGATTGGGCCAACTTCCCTCTTCTTGTCCAGGAGGGCTGAAAGCGGCCATCTTGCTTCCCATAACGGATTATTGGCCTCGTCTATCGCTGGCAGGATAAGCTGGGTGCAGCCGTCTGGAGAGATCTGTGGCCAAACTGACGGCCATTCCTCGAGAAGCAACCCGTAGAAGTCAAGGTAGTCCCATCTGGTTCCAACGACGAAAAGACGGCCATCCGGCTCCAATCGTTCCAGGAGTTCCTTCTTGAACCATGTTACGACTCTTCTTCGAAGCGTCTCGCTGCTGGCCCAGCTTTCATCGATAATGTCATCGCAGATAATCTCATTGCCGCGGCGTCCGATGATGGCCTGTTCGACACCAACAGCGGTGATGGAAGGATCCTTCTGAGGTATCGCTCCGGGAGCACGGGTGACAATGATTTCATGCTGTGACCATTTGTTTGGAAAGGTCGGCTTGAGGTCTCCGAAGACTTGTCTGTATCGAGGGTGCGCCATCCAGCCTGTGATTTCCCGAATGAACGAGGCGACGAAGTCGCGAGTATGACTTGCGATGATGAATCTAAGATCCTGATCTCTGCCGAGTCGCCAGAGCGGATAGTTGATGGTGCTCGAAGTGGATTTGCCATGGCCAGGCGGGAGGATTATGATTCCGCGCTTGACGTCGGGATGCTGAAGAATCTTATAGATTTCCTCATGGAATGGAGCGTTTACGTAGCCGAGATGTTCGGTGAAGGCGATGAGGTTAGCTCTGGCTGCCGCTCGGAATATTAGGTCTGAGTCCTCTTCGTTCCTTGAATTTCTTCCAGACGTCAAGCTGGTGCTCAAGCGGGAGCGCCTCGAGGAGTTCCTGAACCTCCTTTTCCGTGATCATACCAGGTGCCGGCATTATTTGTGCCTGTATGATCTGCAGCGGAGCCTTCGTAATCCATCCCATCACATCTCCCAATAAGCGCATGGTGTTATTGATTGATCCGGCAGATCTTTCGCCGAGTTTATCCTCGAGTACGATGCGAGCTAGATATCTAAGGAATGAGGCCAGATTCTCCCGCGTCTCTAACGTGTATTTCTTGGGCCAAGAAAGTTTCGGGCGCTTCGCATTCCTGTTGCCCGGCTTCCCACCCGCACCGGGTCGCTTCCCGCCCCATCTTGACCGTTTCTGCGTCGCACCACGTCGCATCCAAGGATCCTCTATGCGCTAATTATCTGTGGTGCGGGACGGCTAAACAAGCCTTCCGCCTTGTAGGATCCCATCAGTCATGGTAAGATCTTTTCTGCTTTCCTGAATGGTTTTCCGCATGCGGGGCAAATGTAGTGCTTCAAATGCAAGGGCGGCCCATGCGGGTTTCCAGTCATATCCCATTCCTTCATCGGCTGCTCAACCAAGCCACCGCAACGCGGACAAACCGCCATTGTCTGTTTACCTCGCTTTCTTCTTCTATTCATCTACGGTTTCAATTGATTTATGGTAGAATTGAAAGTGATTCAATGGCCGGTTGCGAAGCACCATACTACGTAGGCTATTCCGGCGAGAGTAGCGATGGCTGCGATGATGGATCCGGCATTCAGGAGCTGGAGAGTCGCCAGTTTATTCTCCAGAGTCGTCAGTCTCTTCTCTAGCTGGAGCTGGACTTTGAGGCATGCTATTTGCGTGACGAAGGGGCCGCAGTCTTCTTTGGGATCATCCAGGACGCCTCGTATCTCTTCGGGAAGGTTGTTGTTCAAGGCTATTCATCTACGATTAGGATGAACTCGAGAGAGATCAGCGGCCCCATTTTTGGAGAACCATCTCTTTTGCTTCGGAAGCGATGAGGCTGGCTGCGAGCGCTGCGAGGAAGGCTCCAGGATAGACCTGATTCCAATAGAGCGCTCCGATTGCAGCGAAGGCGCAAACGATGCCCCAGACGAAGTGATGGATGTGGATTCGGTTCTTTCCTGGCGCTTGTTTCTGGATCATGAAGGATCGGTATTTCTGCGTCTCCGAGAGCGGAATGTAAAGTCTGACTTTCATGTAGTCGGCTAGGAGTCTGATCAAAAGAATTGAAAGGAAGGCGGTTGCCCAGAAGAGTTCTGCGGGCGTCAGAATTTGTTACCTGTCTCGAAATAGTCTTTGAAGCGTCAAGGTTTCTCGTACCAAGCGCGGATTTCCAGCTTCAACTCCCGTGCGGTGAAGGTTTCTCCGCCTACCGGACTCGCCGGTATGATGTTGATTCCTGATGGAGGGAACTTCACATCGAATGTTCCAGTCTCCACCTGTTTTACGCCTCCCTCCGTATCTTCACCGACATAAATTAGCTTGTATGTACCTTCGGCTGGAACTTTCCATGGAATCTCCCAATGCTGTTCCTGTCCCTGCACAGGTTTCATGTCACCGATCAGGTTCTCTGGAGCAACCCCGTTCCAATACGCCTTCAGGCTCTTGATTCCCTCTGCTGGAGTAGGCCTCGCATTTGGATCGCCCATCATTACGGCTGAATCTCGATCCCAGGGCAAATAGTCCTTGCCATAAGCTGGGCCATTCTTGAACCAGTAATCAAACCTAGCCTTCCACGCCTGCAATGTCTCTCCCCTAGTCTTGTCAGCCCAATGGCCATGAGGGACTGCGTGGTCGCTGTCGAAGTACATTTTAGAGACGTCATCCAGCGGTGGATTACTCATAGCGTAGAAATAGAATGTTCGATTGTATCCGCTTCCCCAGGGAAGCAGTTTTCCAAGTTTAGCAAAGACTGAGCAGGAAAGCAGATGCGTCCAAGCATCCTTCCATAAAGCAACATTGCTTGCATCCATGATGATCTTCTTACTTTGTCCGGTGAATACGTCGGAGCTTCCATGTCCGAATCCATAGTAGAAGGCAGTCGGATTTGCTTTGATCGCTTCCTCATTCGGGCCTCTTACCGCCTTTTCCTTGTAGAGGTCAATGATTTCCGTAGGACAATTTTGTTCAAGGTATTCCGTCCACGGGTTGCCTTTCGAGGTAGCTTGATCAGCCCAATCAGGTCGTGAGAATATTGTGACCGGCAAGGCTTAGCTCTTCTTCAACTTCATTTCTTCAGCGATAGCGAGCTTGTGGGCTTCAAGCATTTCTCTGCCGCGGACAGAACGGATAAGACCTCTCCCGGTTCCTTTCATCTCTTTCAGCTCTTCCTCCATTGTCCAGATCAGAGTGCTTCCTTCAGCTATTCCGTATAGAGTCAGTGGAGGTTTCTGAGTTAGAATCTGCTGCTCCAGTCGCGTGATAGCCATTTCGTCTGTGATTCCATTCACTGATTTGGGATCACGATCAATAACCCGCCACTTGCCAATCCGCACCAAATGCGTCTACTCCGGGTACTCCACCGTTTCCTCTTGATTCTCGACGAACTGGTCAGCTATGATGCAAAGCGCACCCGCAATGATGATGGCTGCTCCCGTCAGGTACTCTCCACCTTGAAAGATTGTATAGCCTTCTGTGACGAGTATGATACCGATAGTGTAGAGGGTGCCGATTGCAACCTTCATCTTTTTGCTGAGACTTTTCCTCAAATCAATCTCCTAGACCCATCGCCATTTCGATTGTCATGAGGACAGTCGAAATCTTCCATCCTACCATTTCTTTTCGCCTTCGTGCGCGGAAAAGACCGTGAACGTGTTACCTTTTACGTCTTACTGTTTTCCCCGGCGCGTTTCCATCTAAATCATAGATATAGGATGATTGCCACGTTGATGCCCATAGCCAGAGCAACGATGATGCGCGAGGTCGCTGATCCCCTGCAGCAGCCCTTCAGCGTCGTCCAGAAATCTCTGAACGCATTGATCATATCCCATTGATCATAGTCCATTAATCATATACAACTGTTCGGCTGCCGAACAAGAAGGAAACCCTGCGTCATCCCTCCTCAGTCCACAGGGCCTTTTCAGGATTGCGAGGACCTCGCTTGTAGGGAGGAATTCGCTCGGAGAGCGAGCTGATATTGTCCCTAGCGAGATCCGACATGACCTCGGCATCTACGGAGATAAGGCTTTCCAGGAGCTCGCTCGAGTGAGAATGAGCCCATTTTAGGAGTGGCCGCTCATATGAGGCTAATTTTCGCGCCGCGATATCGCTTAGTTGGTATACTACTTCCCTTGTGCATCCTGCAAGAAGAGGCCGCAACTATCGCAGTACCAGCCAATGGGGATCCACCGTTGTTTGCCTTCGACCACCTTGCGGTGGTAGACACGGTCCATGCTTCCCCAACTGTGGCAGTGACCCTTGGGGCCTTTCTTCTCGCCAAGCCAGTTCGGGCAGAGTTTATGTCCTCTTTTGCTATTGGTCATAGTATACTAATTGTCGGCTGCCGTATTTTAGTATACTAGTGTCCTTGCCAACCGCTCCGTTGTTTGGCTGCCGAAAAGTAGACAGCCGCAATGCTTCAGTCACATCCTCAGCCTTGTGCACGAGACCTCGGAGGCATTTACACCACGTCCCCATGGGAACGGTAGGTTGCATCCTACATCTGCGACCAAGAGATCTGAGGGCGGTCTGCCTAGATAGGCCTTTCTAGGAGCTCGCTCGAGACGCAATGAGCCCATTTCGGGGCCCGAAAGGATCCTGCATTTGAGCCCATTAATGGACCCATTCAGCCTTTTCGTACACGCCCAGCAGCGAATCTCGCAACGACTCTCTTACAATAGCGATTAAACTCAGGCAGAGTCATCGTAGATTTGACAGTATTGCATCGATGACAAGCGATACCTACATCCTTCAATTTGAGGATTTTATAACGCAGATTTGATGTGTCACGATAGAGCCGATCCATTGTCGGACTGTTCGGTCTAACTCGCCCATTCTTCGTTCCAACCGTCCAGTCCAGAGGAGCACCGCAAATGTAGCAAGATGGGGATTTCTTGGCGAGGGCGACTAACTCGTTACGCCCGAAACTCGCTATGAAGCCTCTGCTTTTGTGACCGCTGATTGTTGTGGTGGCCCAGTATTCATATGGATGTACCTGATTCCACTTTTTGACAGCCTCATATTTCTGAGACATGCCTACCACAATGCATAAGAAACCTATATAAATGGGTCCGTTAATGGGCTCATTGGGAAGGATCCCTGATGGCGGTTTCGATGACGGCGAAGTGTGGCTGTGAGATGCAGCCTCAGTACTGGTGCGTGTACTGCGGCATGTGCCCCACTCATTGCCGTTGCCCTCCGGACAAGTACGAGCAGTTCCGTTAGGTTCTTTCCTCTTGTTGAGGAACCAACATGAAAGTCGGAGATAGGATACCCTTTTTCTATCGAGGCCAAGGAGTCATCGTCATTGGACAACTTCAGCTCTCTTTCGACTGGTTCGGCTGGCGAGATTGGCGCAGGTTGGGAATAGTCGTCTATTGGCTTCGTGAGAATCCGCGATATATGCAACCCGTCAAATGGTGGTACAAGATACCCTTTCTGAGCCTTCATTTGGAGCGACAAACATGAGTAAGCGTGCAGGTCGAATGCGGTTGAGTCTGCAGGATCGCCTGATCCTCATGACATCGCTCGTGGCATCTTTGGAGCGAGCGATGCGGAAAAAGAAATACGATGAAGCAATCCAGATCTACGCCCTCGCCAAGCGTGTCTCATCAGAGAACCCTGGACGCCCCGACGATTTCAGCTATCTCCATTGGCGGCTTAAAGAAGAGAAGCAGAGTCGGCAAAGCCGCTTGGTCGCTGATGCCACGGAATGGCTCCAGGAGCTCCAGAAGAAGATCAAAGCTGCAGAGAAGGAGGCGGCTTGAGATGGGCCAAGAAGAAGCCCCTTTGAAAGTCGTTGATGAAACAGAGTTCGATTATCGGGGTCATTCTCTCAAGATGCGTCACTACAATGATGGAACCTGGGAGCTGTTGGATGAAAGGAACTTGCCGATTGTTCAGGGCTCCTGCAAGTCGGAGGCTGCTTGAGGTTGAAGGCGCTTTCGCTGAAGCAACCCTACGCATCAATGGTCGTCTCAGGTGAGAAAACGATTGAGACGAGGACTTGGGGAACCAAATATCGAGGGCCTTTGCTGATCGTATCGTCAATGAGCCGAGACCTGATCGGTAGAGCGTCCGGAATGATTCTCGGTTTCGCGCTCTGCATTGCTAACCTTGTTGACTGTCGGCCCATGACAAAGGATGATGAGAAGGCTGCATGTTGCCAGGTCTATCCTCGCGCTGTTGCTTGGATTCTCTCGGATGTTAAGCCGATTCAGCCATTTCGGGTGGAAGGTCAGCTTGGCCTCTTCGAGGTTCCCTACGGAGAGAAGCAGTCCACTTTGAGGGAGGCTGCTTGCTCCTTCTCCCTGACCTGGCCAGAGGATCATCCTGTGGTTCCTTGAATGAGCCCATTGTCTGAAAAGGAGACCAAGACTGAATGAGAGCAGAGAAGCATCCCGTGCATCATTGTCCGATGCATGGGGACGAACGCTGCTTCATAGCAATCAGCAAAACGAACGCCAGGCAAAGGCACTTTTGCAGTCGAGGAACGCCTGGCGTGACTTGGAAGGAAACGAATCCCCACTGTCAGAAAGTAAGGAAATCCGAGCGAATGGAGCCATTGCAGGATAGTCTGAGATGTCAAAGGCCGTCGCCCGCCCGAGCTCGTAGAGCGCCAGGAAAGTCAGTCGCTCCCTTTCTTTCACATCAGTACACGCTCCTGCAACCTTGAACGTGTCTCAGAAACTTGCCGACCGACGATCGTTTTGGAAACACCGTGCCACAAGTCTTGCAGCGCCTGTCTTTCTTCAGAAGCCACGTGACTTCACGTTCCATCGTCACCCATCTCAACCGCTTGGTGAAGACGCATCCGAGCGCTAGGAACGCAAGGATCCCTGTTACAATGAGCACGAAAGGATTCGGAAAGAAAGCATAGGGTAGGCCGAAGAGACAGCCAAAGCCAGACGCTAAGAACGCTAGGATGGCTGAGGCTAATCCGAGCGCTGAGAGCTTCCATCGAACGCTCATTCTTTTAATGCCTCTCTATGGCCCAATACCAAGGTCTGCAAGGTCCACGGTTGCGACAGTAGAAGCCGAACGGGCAGTGGTCGCAAAGAATCATGTTCGGTCAGGTCTCCTCTCTAGACTGCCCACTCTAGAGGAATAATACCGCTTCTGAGTCAGACATAGGTGATTGTTCAGACAATGTTTGTGCATTGGTTTCTGGCATTCTAGGCATCTCGCAAAGAACTGGTGTAGGATTGGTTTACCACAAACTGGACATATCGGAAGATCGTAAGGACCACTTAGCATCAAGTAGCCTCCAAGATTAGGCGAGTTTCCTGAGCCATTTTCTTCTCACGCTTGTACTTTGTCCAATTCGTCCGCGCGTAAGACCTTGGGATCCCGGCGGCTTTGAACCAAGGTAACTCGTCTTGATTGGTGCAACGCAGCAAGGAAAAATCCCGCTGGGGAAAATGCTTCTGCAATCTCCGCGCTATCCCCAAGCAACGCCTAAGCTGGACTAGGATCAGGTTTGGTCTCTTCGAACCTTTCTCGATCATTTGAATCGTAGCGTCGAGTTGGGTCTCAAGCGTTTGGATCAGGTGGTTCAAGCTCTCGTCCGGATAGCGAAAACGTCTACCCGGCATCAAGCAGCCTCCTTTAATTTACCATAGCATAGAATTCCGTAACAATGGTGTCCTTCCAAACAAAGCTGACAGTGACAGAGACAGTTCGTGAATTTTCGTTTGCTCATCTCAAGCGGCCTCTTGAACGGGAATGGCAACTGAATTGTTGCAGCCTTCGGCTTCGCAGACGTATGTTTCCCATTCTTTGTTCAACCAGACCAGGGCCAGTCGATGCTCAGTCATCTTTTCACATTTCCGGTAGAATATCACGATGGACATGGACATTTCAAGTAGCCTCCTCGCTCAAGATCATTCTGGACATTTTTCCTCCAGGAGCGCATCTACGATTTCCCGTTTCACGCCGAGGACCATTGTTCCATCAGGCATGAGCCTGGCGAATTCGATCTTGCCGATCGATTGGCCTCCGATCGCAACGGAGAGCCCGAGAGAAATCTTGGTGTCTGGCTGATGCTCAATCAGGATCGAATTGTATCCCTGGAGGAAAGTCATGTACGTTCGACAGCAGACCTTGCGTGGACACAGAGAGCATTCCTGAGGATTCATCATTCCTTTCACTCTGGATCGGTAAATGTGAACTTCAGTCCCGCCGCGTTAGGCATCTCACAGACGTTCCTGCCGTAGCAGTTCTCGCAGTCGGTCACGCCGTGATACTGCGCGAGAAGGCACTTCATCGGACAGCCCTCTCAAATCCTCTGCGCTTCAAGACTGCATTGGGAGGCTTCGGTGGAACCACGACCCAGATTCTCTTGAATCCGTCGCAGTGCGTACATGTGGACCCGAAGGGAGGAACGGTGCCTACGCCTTTGCATTTCTCGCATTGCTCCCAATAGCCCTCGCTCACGTCGACCTTTCGGCGGTACCTGCTGTCGATCGGCACGTCCCGAGAGCGGAGATCATCCTCCGACTCCACAACCTCGTCCTCTCCGACTTGCTGTTCAGTCTCGCTCCACTCTTCTTCGTCAATGTTATGCTGTGGGTTTCCAGGAGGCCAATGATGATCAACTAAGAAGGCATCTACCATTTTGAACAATTCTTTTCGCATGATGATTCCATCTTTGCGGCAGATCGTTTTGAATGCTTGGATCCGTTTGATCTCGCTAGGTGTCTGCCCACGAAGGACGATTTGCCTTCCCTTACCAACTGCGGGCTTTCCAGGCATAGATCAGACCTCACCGCCAATCAATCCAAGGCCCACCATTTCGGTTCGCAATGGCCCGACAATAGGCTACGAATTCATCGCGTGTGAAAGGCCCTTTTGAAGTGTTGCAGACAGAACAAATTATCTCGATGGATGCTGCGGTGATAGTTTTTTCGTTGTTGATTCTGTCAAGAGTTGGGCTGTTGGGTTTGGGGCCGCATCCTTTTGAGCCAAGATTCCAGTTCAGAATTCTTCCACAGAGTGCACAGCGGCTCGTTGAAAGAGCGATTGCCTTCAGTTCCAGATGAGTGAGCTGTATGATACAGCCCTTCTTCTTATGAGAACTGAGCGTAGCGCTTGCCCAGGCTGATCGCCTATCTTCATCTGTTGTGTAGAGCATTCTTCTTTCACATCACAAAGGATGGTATGGGATGGGTGGGATAGGATGGGATACAATGGATCCGGGAGGTAGGGGGTCCCCCAAATCCATACGCAAGGGACTGGTGTTTCCACTGCAAACGAGCGCACGCAAGCTAAGCAGCCTCTTTGGGAATGGTTCGTCTGCGAACGATCGCGCTCATGCTAGTATGAGATCGTTCAGCTTCCTCTTGGATGAGTTGTTTCGCCGGCGTTGGAAGTGCAAAGGTTAGACGATTATCAAGCCGAAAGGCGCCGGTGAGGCTTCCAAGTTTCTTAGCGAGCTCAGCTCGAAGCTTCTGCTCTTCCTCGAATGTTAGTCGTTGCTCACCTTTGACGCCAAGGATCCTTGCAGATAATTCCGGACTAAGAGTTCGCAGAAATGCGAGGCCCCAAATGACGGCGATTTCGGCTATGCGGTTGGTTTTGATTTTGCGGTTGTGCTGGCTTTCTAGGTCGTAAAGACGATCCCAGGTCGTTCTCTTCCATCGAACCGAGCGAACGGGGCTACCCCGAAAGTGTAACACATTTCGCCGCGGCATCATGATGTCTTTTCGAGATCTATCAGGGATTCTGGCCTCCTTTTGCGAGGGCGCTATGGAGGGTCTTTGCCATTTCTTGCGACTCATTATTGAGCCTCGAGTTCGTGCGTGTGGTGTGTTTCAGGATCATCTGATCTGACGGCTCTTCCGCACCAGGGACAGGGACCATCTCCCGTGACAAAGACTTTCATTTCTCGCATCCCGATCTTGGTCGGGAAAGACGCACCATCTTCACGCCGAGTTTCTGTGCCAACTTCATCGGGATGAGCAGATGGAATTGCGTGCGTTCCTGCCATTCGATTTTCTTATAGCGTAGACGAACTGTGGGAACGGTCAAGACGAGTTTGAGAAGGTCTTTCCTGCGAACCTTGCCTTCGACATCATTGTATTCTTTAGGATCCAGGATGGCGTCAAGTGGAATGATGCGTGGGCTTTCCAGGCCTCGAGCAGTGAGGTCGAAGGATGGAGGTTTCCGCCATTGCTTCGGCGGATTCACCAAGTAGATGTAATCCCCATCTGGATGTGATCTCTTCAACTGCGAATCGGTCATTGGTTTTTCTTCTCTCCTGGTTCCGTTGGATTGACCGTCTGTGCGTGCGACCATTGCAGGAGTTCAAGGACGGTCGTCTTCGAAGGCAGGCAGCTTGTTTGCTGAATCATGTCGGCGAGAAGTTCATCCAATGATTGATGAAGTTCGGTATGCCTCGCTCTATGGGTTTCCGTATCCAAAGTCAGGTCACTCTGATTCGTTCATTGAATTCACGTCGACGCCAGTAGACCCATCCTCGCTCGTGGAGATCGAATTTTCTGTCTAGGATTCCTTCGGAGGCTAGGTAGCCCAAGCGTTCGCTGAGGACTTTGAGGTTGCCACCGCTGGCAGCTGTCACATCGAACCTGCGTTCGATTTCTTTCCCTATATCGCTGGCTTTCAGTGGATCCTTCTCGTCGAGGAACGCGGGATTTTCCACAGCGAGTATGGAGACTTTGCCCTCCCAGGTTGTCTTATCCAAGTCAAGGACGTGATGATCTGTGATGGCCCTCACGTCAGTGACTGTTCGTCTGACGATGACCGCGGTGGTCCCGCCCTCGATTGGGAGCGGAGTCGCCGGAGTTTCCCCGGCTGACGTCAGTCGGGGACCTTCATCCTGTTGTGTCATTCTCAGGAATTTTCCACTTTCGAGCGATTTCAGTTTCGCGGATAGTCTCTCATTTTCTCCTAGCAGTTCGCTCGCCCGGAGTTCCATGTGGTTGTATTCAGCCTGCAGGTGGGTGATCTGTCCCTGGAGGATCTCGATTTCTTTCTTTTCAGTTTGGGCTTCTTCTGTGACAGGGAAGAGTTTCGCCAGGCGACTTGTATAGCGGCCTTGGATATTCTCGATGAGCTTTGGTATCTTACGATTGATATAATACGTGAATTCCGGCACACTCTTTGGCTTGATCTCGAGGAAGAGACTTGCATGCTCGGAATCCTGAGGGCCCCGCGTCTCGAGGAGCTCTACGAAGCCCCGTTGCTTCGCGTTCAGTTTCTCGAGGTTCTTCTGTACGAGGGGATGCGACAATAGATCGCTGACTCCGCCCTTCATCGTGGCATGCCTGACTGCCTCATCGAGTTTGCGGCTCAAGTCAGCGATTTCAGTCTCATATTTGGCCTCGAGACGATTTTTGATAGATGCGAGTTCCTTGTCTTTGCGGGCAATCCGCGCTTGCCATTGAGCCTCGAATTTTTCTCTAACTCGTGCCTCGACCTCGGCTACCCTGGGAACGGCGGGTGCAAGCTTCTCCTGGATGATAGCGGGAAGTTTCTCGCTCAATTGGGCGAGGATGTCTTTGAGTTCCTTAGGAGCAGGAGGCACGATTTCGGGCGTTGCTCCTAGATGTTTCGTGAGGACCGTGCCGACTTGGACTAGTTCATCTTTAGCGATGAAATCGCCTGAGACGTAGAATTGGCCTTTTTCTAAGTTCTTCAGGGCATGCGGATTCGTCGATTCTGGATCAGCATATCTTTCCGGGATCCTGGCAAACTTGCGGAGTACAGCGAGATCGTCTGGCCATTCGATTCGGCCTATCAGTTTGTTGCTACATTGACTGATCACGAACTTTGAAACGAATGCCGGACGCTGCGTTAGAACCATCGTTCCGAGGCCGCGTTTGCCGCCCTTCTTGACAAGTTTCCTAATTTGACCTAGGCAGATGGAGCGAGCGATACCAGTCTCAGGTGCAAGTTCGTCGGCTTCCTCGAGGATCCAGAGGTAAGGCTTGCGCAGTTTCGTCTCAACTGCAATGAATCGGTCGATGAATCTCGCTAAGAATTCTTGGAAGGCTGCGATATCCAGTTGCGGATCACTACCGTCTATGATTACGCTGAGGTCGTGTTCTAGGATTTGGTCCGCAAGAAATTCAGCACTCTCAGGCACCAGGGGCACGTCTTTGCCTACGATCAGAAGAGGGTACTTGTCTCGGAGAGTCGCATATTCGCCCTCGACGTCAATGATGACGAGACCTGTTTTGCCAAAGACTTGCTCTACGATCCTTCGCGCGGTCCATGTCTTACCCCATCGAGAAATACTGCAAAGAAGAGTTCTGCCGGTAATGAGTTCCTGCAGATCGAGAGAAGCTTGGCCGCCCTTCAGCGTTTTCCCGAGAAGAATGTTTGGCGTCATGCTCATACTCCTCTTACCGCATGTAGTAGTGGAATCGCTTCGAGCCTCTGCACGCATGTTTCAAGTGATCTTTGAGGCACAGTTGAGCCTTGCAGTAGAGACAGGCGAACTCTGGCGATTTCTCGCAGTCTCCGCAGTGTTTGTTCCATTTGATCTTGAGCAGATGATCAGACGTGCCTTTGAGTTTCTTCATGCCTCAGACCTCACTCTTCCTGGAAGACCTGTAGACCTTGAGGGTTCGGAATCCGTCGCAACTAGGACAGTAGAGATGCGGCAACATGTAGATGCGCCTGCACCTAGAGCACCTGTACCTTTCTTGAGCCATGGCTCGGACCTCACTCAATCATTCTCCGATGATCGTCCGTCGACACGCCAATAGTCATAGGCATGTCTTGCATGACCTGTTTCGTCTCTGTGTTCTTGCATAGCTTTGAAACCGAGAAACAGTCCCTCTTTTCCTTCTTCAACGCAATCAGCACAACGATAAAGTTCTCTTGTCATGCCTCAGACCTCAGAAGATCTCTTGAGCATCGATGCCAGATTTCTTAGACATTCGCGACAAAATGCCAAGCCCTTTGCCTGAGGAACGATCCGCAGAACCGTCATCATAACCGGCCTCGTCCGTATTGCGGGTCTTTCAAAGAACCAACAGAGCACACAATCGGTCCGCATCTCAATCGTGGGTCCGATCTTGGGTTCAATCATGTCGATACCCCTGATTTTTCCTTGGGTTTCCGCTTAGGGTACCGACCCAAAAAGTCGCCTTCGATTCGGTAGACGTAGTTGCCGATTGTATGGTATCCGATCTGACCTTGATCTATGCTCTCCATGAGTTTGATGACGGGTTCTAATTGCGAATGTTCAGGGATTCGAACCCACTCGCGTCCGGCTCGTTGGCCAGGAAGCCAGGGAAGCCTTTCTATCATCGCCTGATGTGGTTCTAATGGCGAAACGGGGATCGATGGTGAAACAGGAGGAATCGCCTTCGGCTGAGTTCCGGCGATTATTGCGCTTCCTGCACCCGTGGCTAAGATTCGTTCTGCAACTGAGGCCTCAAGTTTCTTCCACTCCTCCTTGGAATCTGCGCCGGCGGGAATATCGCTTTCGATCTCCCAGCCGACTTTCTCGAAGTCGAATTCTGTGAGTCGCCGAGTAAGGAATTTGTGGTATTTTATTTTTTGAGGATTCGCGCTCATCTTCATCTACTCGAATTGACTGGTTTTCCCAAGGCTCTGATCTCGTCTTAGATTCTCTGGCAAGACATAGCCGCATTCGCATTTCCAACATTGATCGTAATTATGGACGTGGTATAGTTTGATTTCAGAGTCCTGTGGCATTGGATTCATCTCCTTTGAGGGCGAATCTCTATCCCTGCTTTCGAGGGGAGAGTCAACTCGCAGGCTTTACCGCGTGTTTGCAGAGCCCCAGACTCGCATTCCACGGATCCTCTAATCCTTCGAGGAATTCCTCGAAGCACATCTAGGCAGTCTCCCGGACAGGGCACGTTCATTTCCGTCTTGAGACCTAACGCTTTCATGAATCGCCAATCCCGCTCGCGCTGCTCTTCCTGCTCAATCGTCATCTAGGCGTCACCCTTTGCGAGTTTCCGCGCCTGTCCGATCAGACCATCAAGCAGCAGCGGGCCGCAGATCTCCTTCGCCTCTTCCAAACCGCATCCCGCAGTTTCCATGTAACTTTTGAACAACCCATCTCGCATCTTCTGAATCTCAGGTGTTTCTAGGAGGACTTTCAGTGCGGCGGCTTCACGGACCGAGAGGTTCGCGATGGGCTTGCCATTGACCTTGAGACTGAAGCTCATGTCTAGACCACTCCGCACTCCCGACATGGTAGACGATGATGTTTCTCGCAAGGCAGTACGATCTCGCCAGGATGAGCGTCCGCATAGTCTTTGACGACCTTCTGCATCTTCGCGCGAAATTCCAAATCCTGCTCCTCCCCTCGCGCGAGTTCGCGAACCTGTCGGCTCAAGTCCTTGAGAATTTCCTTATGTCCATCGAGTCGAGCAGCGAGTTCTATGAAAGCAACTTCAAAGAGGGTGGGTTCGTCGTTGCCGTCTACAATAGCCTTCGTGATGATTTGCATGCCATCGAATCTATGGTTGGCCTTTTCGAGTTTGAAGTCTAGCATCTCTTGAGCCGTTAGTCGCCTATCGCCTGTCATGCTTTGTCAACTTCCTTGAGTGCGGCAGATCTTCTAGCGATTCTAGTTTCTGTCTCGCTGATGCGGCCCGCAAAGATGCTTCTGTCAATCGTTCTGAGAAGCATCCCTGCTTCATTGCCGTGCTGAAGCACTGTTCGATCAGATCCCATGATTCGGAGTTCCTCTCGCAGTTCCTTTAGCCAGGCATCGACTTCGTTAGCATTGTAGACATCAGAATACGGGCGGCCTTCCTCATTGAAAGCCTCGCTGCTGAACTTTTTAGGAAAAGGTTTCATCTAGGTCTTCTCCTCGAGAAGCTCTGTTTGGCCATTGAACTTGTTGATGTCACTCCGGATCATCTGCGCGAACTTGGCAACTTGCTGGAAGTTTTCGAATCCTTCAAAGTCGAATGATGCGGTGCATTTGTCATCCGTAGTTGATGTTCCCCATTTCTTCAATCGCACGTCAGTCATGTCACTATCACCCCCGGCGACTCGTCCAGGAAAGTTTCTAGCAAGCTTCGGCCTTCACGTTCAATCAGCCGCTTCCGTTTGCTAGGGGATTTCACGTCATCGTAGACGCTGCCTTGATGGTCCGAGTCATCCTTTGGCACAAGTACAGGTTTGATGCCCTGCTTCTTCAACCGCTCGAGCTCCTCCGTAGGAATGTCGTCAGGCACCAGTTTCTCAATCGCTGAGGGCCTGAAGGCGTAGAAGATTCCTGGGCAATGCGCTTTCTTCTCAGCATCGTAGAAACCTCCGCGATGAGCCAGCAGCACCCAAGTCTTCCCAATTTCGAAGCCCTTAGGAATCGCAGGGATGCGTTTGCTGGCACCCACCTCTCGGCATTCTTCGATGAATTTCTCAGGCGTGTAGAACTTGGAGCCGACCCACATGAGCCCTGCCCGTTCTGGAGGATCCTTGCAGATTGGATCATCGTCCCCACACGGTCGAGTGCTGTTTTGCCAATCCTCCGTCCCATCAGGAATGTGACCCTCCAAGATTTCATGTGGCCCAAACAGTGCCTTGGGGTTGATCCAGGTGAAGCCGAGGCTTGGGTGAATTCCTCCCCCACAGACCGGGCAGGCGTCGACCTTGATGGGCAAGCGGTCACAGTAGAAAGAAAAGCCTTCGCAGACCAGGTACAAGCCGCCGATTTTCCGCCAACCACAGCCTCGCCTCTTTTCTATGGCCATTACTTGGAAGCCTCCGGCTCAAGAATCGTGTCAACCATTCCGTAGTCTAAGCATTCGTTCGCCGTGAACCAGAGGTCGTGGTCGAGAATTCCATCTAGTTGCTCTGAGGCTAGCTTCGTGTGGACGCCGTAGACATGCTTTATCGTATCCATGAATCTAGTGATGTTTTTGTTGAAGTCTTGGAGTTCTCTGTACTTTCCCCAACCAAGCGCTGAGAGCTGGTGTATGAGCATGAAGCTGCTTCTGTAGATCCAACGGCGTCTACCGACGACGGTCATGAGTGTTGCAGCGCTGGCGCAGCAACCGTCGACGACGGTCGTGACTGGAACCGGGCAGTTTGCTATGACATCCATCATAGCCAAGCCGGCCAGAAGGGAGCCACCATAACTGTTGACATGCAGATAGATCGGTGCGACTGGACGCTCCTGTATGTGGGCAGCGTATTGCAGGCTGTTGCCGAGGTTCCTGATGCTCTTGTTTAGTTGGAGCGCCTGCGTCTGGTCTACATCGCCGTAGAAATAAATCCTGTTTTCGACCGTCTCCACATAGCTAGGTTCCTTGAAAATGAATTGGGCGGCCTTCTCCTTAGCAGGCTCCTCCTTCGCAGGCTGACCCCAAACAAATCGGTCGCTCATTCGAGTCCCGCCGCCTTTCTTCCCGTCAGCTTTTCATACCATTTGTACGCCCTGGCTTTCGCGATCATTCGTCTGCTGAAGGATACTGCGACTTGGAGTCTCCAAGTCCTGCCATTATTCACAATTCTATACCGGAATGCGACGAATTTGCCATGGCAATCTCGTTCTGTAGTCCAACCGATCGCATAGGTGGCCTTGCCTTTGCCGGTCTTACCCGTCCAATACCGGTATCGGGGCATCCTAGGAACTAATTCGGGGGCATGAGTTGCAATAATTTCATTGATCTTTGAGATCACATCTTGCTTGATAGTAACAGTCTGCTCAGACATCTAGGCCCCGCTCCCACATTTGTGTTGCAAGACATGGTTCCAGGCTCTAGTCCGGTCTGGCTCAGGTAGTGTATTCAGCACGGCGGCCGGGACATGGCAGTAGCATTCGTATCGTCGACCCGCTAGTTCGACGGTCGTCCCCGGTACGGTCACCGTGCCGGACCCCCTGGGATGACTGATTGTTCCCGTTCGGCGGCTTCCTTGATGAGTTGCCTGACTAGTTCCGCGAAGTTCTTGAGACCGCGCTGGTTCTTGAGAATGATGCATCGATCGGCTTCGTGGCCTTCCAGATCTACTCTGAGGCTGATTTTCTTAGGTTGCGATTTTCGCACAAGTTCGCACCTAGCCTAGACTGGCCCCTTGGATTATTTATAACTTGTGATTTTCGCACGAAGTGTGCGTAAGTTTAAATATCGACCCTCTCGCACTTTTCGTGCGAGGGGCCATGCCGAAGAAGGTCACGATAAGGATCGATCTAGAGGGGCAGCTTGCAGAGTATTTCACTTATCTGAAACGAAGGCGGGGTTTAAAGAACAACTCGGAATTGGTCAGATCGCTGATCAGCGAGGAGTATCTACGGCAGACCGGTAGCTAACTCGAGCTTCTGAGTCTGGCGCGAAAGTCTACGGCTGCACCGCTCGCGATATCATCAATCAAGGCATCGAGTTCCCCTTCAAGCAGGGCGATGAATCGTTCGCGGCCGCTATGCTCTCTAATGAATTCCCGGATGTAGCTGACGGCTTCGAATGCGCCCTCCGCGCGAGGATTCATGAGGCAAGATCCCACGCAGGCGCCTATTGCTGATGGATGGTCGATGAGGAGAGGAGGCGGAGGTGACTGAAACTGCCTGGATCGCCCCTTCATCCTCGATTATAATGGGCACGCGGAATCGATGGCCAAACCTTTATTTTAGGTGCGAAAGTGCGTTATTATAGTAGGCTGCTCTATACAGGCGTTTTGTGATTGGTGATAATTTGGCTCGGCCTGAGCTGCCTCTATACGCGCGTGGTTGGTTGGAATCTCAGGCGTCCTTAGCGAGGTGGCGTGCTCGTCTGGAGCCAAGCACGTTCAATGTCTACTATACTTGGACGCATCGTTTCTTCTATTCTCTCGGGAAGAGCCCGGATGAGGCTATTGCTTGGGCGAGACTGCTCAAAGACAAGTATGAGCTCCTGGACGCGATTCAATCGTGGGTGAACGGCCTCACGGCGCGGTACAATACCAAGCGGATCGCCTATGCGACCATACGTTCCTTCTTCCTCCATAACCGCATCGATCTGCCGCCAGACAAGCACTTTGCAATCCGGGCAGATGAGAAACCGGCTGAGCGAAATCTAACGCCTGAGCATGTCCGTATCCTGATCGGTTTGGCGATTCAGCCCTGGCGAAGCGTATTCCTCGCCAAATGGCACAGTCTCCTCGACAATCTAGGTCTCGTCTACATCTCGAATAATCATGCGGAGACCATCGTGAAGGCGCTCAAAGCAAACGCTGACATCGTCCGCCTCACCATGCCGGGCCGCAAAAAGATGAGGAATGTTCAATCCTTCGAGACCTTTCTAGGCCCAGAACCCTTAGGAGCCCTACGTGAATACTTCGATAATGAACGCGGCTGGCCGCAACCAGGTGATCCCGTCTGGATCTACGGCACCAAGAACCATAAAGGCGAACCGATCAAGGTCCGGGCTTTACAGGAGGCGTGGATGCGCCTGCTCAGACGAGCCAAATTAGTTCCCGGACGGAGGAGCAACGACCCGGGCATCCGATACGGCTTCAACGTCCATAACACCCGCGACTTGGCCATTTCGCATCTGATTGAGGTTCCCGGGCTCAAGGATATCTGCGTAGAATACTGGGCAGGACATCAGATCGACGCACTCGGCTACAGGGATCTAAGTCTGAAGCCGCAATTTGTCGAGAAACAATATCGACTCGCCATGCCTTACCTGAACATATTCAGCGGTTCCCTCTCAGCCAAACATGAGATAACCGGTGGAGAACTCGTGCGACTCATGAGAGAAAACCCTGAACTCATCGCCGAACTGGCAGAGATGATTAGAAACCACGATGGGAAGCGAGGCACGACTTGACTGAATTACAATGGACCATCGCAATAGCCGTCATCATAATAGCTTCTTCCCTTTGGGTTTACGGGGACGCGAAGGAGAGGAGAATTTCCGACAGAGGCTTATGGACTCTTCTAGCTTTCTTCCTCCCGATTGCGGGAGTCCTACTCTATCTCATATTCAATAAGAGGCCATCGGTTTCCCAATCAAAGGGTGATTCCTATTGCCGATATTGCGGCAAGCAGATTTCCTCAGATTCGGTTTTCTGTCCATACTGTGGTAGAAACTCATCTGACAAGTCTCAGATTGCCAATCTCGATGCGGAGACGATCAGAAACCACAACGGAAAGTAAGATAGACGGGTGGGAAAGCGTGGCAGGGGCCCGTCCGGAGAGTTGACTCACCCTCTAAGCGGGATAGTGTCACGCCCCACAACCTGGTTGGTTTTGAGGATCCCCTTGACTGGTTAATTCGCTAGCCAGGGGCTGAACCTAGTCCGCATTATTCCGTTGAGATCTCTGTCTTTCTTCGACGCGTCGGGATGCCTGTCTTGCGTTTAGTCACGCTGATTTTTATGGAACGAACAGAAGTGGAGATTCGAACCCGAGCCCTGATTCCAATTTCGGGGGCCCATCGTTCGAGTACGCGGACTATCTCAACGATTCGACGGACGATTACTCGCAGAGCTGCTCTGGCTTCTTGGATGCGAATCGTCTCCCCCATCTCTCGTATAATGTTGCGGAGACGGATTGATGCCTCGCTGATCTGAAGATTTTCGATTTGGATCTGTACGAGTCCCTGAAGGTTCAGAGCCAGTTCACTCAGTTGGGCGAGTTCATTCGCAATTCGGATGAGGATACGCAGTCGGATATGGGCCTCGATGAAATTCACAGTTTCATTCCGTATTCGCCGGAGTGTACGAATCTTGTTCCTTGCTTCTTCGAGATGAATTGCCTCTCCGATTACTTGGAGTCGACCTCTGAGAGATAATCTAAGCTCAAAGATTTCAAGAGCCTCAGCTTTCTCGTGAACGAGACCCCGGAATTCCACGAGCATCTCTAGGATTTGGGATGATTCATTCCTGATACGCCGTAAGGTCCTAGTTCGAAGCCGGGTCTCGAAAGTCCAAATATACTCGTTCACTCTTTTTCGAATCGCACCTCGCCGCAATTTGCCTTCAATGAGCTGAAGGGCTTCGATCACAGATTCGATGAGGCCGCGAATCTGGATCCTTGCCTCACCGATATCGATGCCTTCATTGCAGATTTTGCGTCGAGCCATTTGCTTCCGAAGCGACTCATACAGATAGAGAGTCTCATTCCTTATTCGAGTGCGAATTCTGCTGGCAACCTTCGTTTCTGGAATGGAGAGAGATTCCGCATGGACTCGGGAGAAGCTCTGTAGTCGAGTTGCGGCTTCAGAAATCTGCGTGGTCTCGTTGATGACTTCTCTGATCCCCGGGATCGTTGCCGGGTAAAGATAAACATCCGCTGCCGCTCCCGGCGCTGGCCTGAGAACGACGTCGTATTCTACCACATCATAACCCTGCTATTGGCCGATTAGGTCTCGATCTGTCGTGCCGAAGACATTAACCCCGTCTTTATGAGCTCGAATGAAA
>Ga0315296_10000308_pt1 | contig 45101 bp, 118 predicted proteins | sample YL17G14_18_MG_FD_203921 | JGI IMG/M metagenome (GOLD analysis project Ga0315296, IMG submission 203921) | Sediment microbial communities from Yellowstone Lake, YNP, Wyoming, USA - YL17G14_18 | ecosystem: Environmental > Aquatic > Freshwater > Lake > Sediment | place: USA: Wyoming | collected... | reverse complement strand
ACACTGGCTCAAAGATGGCATAGGTGTCCATATTGCGGAGCATCAATGCATAGAGATTTGAATTCAGCAAAGGAAATACTTACCAGAGGAACTCTGGGAAATTACGCCTGTGGAGATGGGAGTCCTGTTCTTGCCTCACAAAAGAGGCTTGAACATAGCCTGTCTGCGAAGCAGGAAGCCCCTCAACTTGTTGGGGGGTAGTTCACGAATACAGACTAATTTTATTTTTCTATTTTATTATTTTTAATTAAATTACAAGATTTACATAAAGGTTGAACATCATCTATCGTATATATTCTCCCTTCCTCTGCTTTCGACACAGGGAAAATATGGTCTAGTGTAAGTTTTTCAGTTCCAATGAAGGTATTGCATTTTGGACAAATTCCATTCGTGACATTCTTTTTGGCGACCCATTCATCGTATGCGAATGCATGGATGATTTTATTTTCACTTGCCCTTCTTTTTAAGTTAGCCCTATGCCTTTTTTTACGAATTTTTTCTGGGTGTAATTTTGTATATTTTATTTCATAATTCTTCTTATGCACTCTCATTTTATCAATATTTTTATGATAATAGTTTCTCCGATATTCATTCATATAATTCCTATTCCTTTTTGCCCATTTTTTATTCGATAATAAACATTTTTCTCTATTTTCATTATAATATTTTCTTCTTTCTCTATTGATTCTCTCTTTATTTTTTCTATAAAATTCACTTCTTTTGATTTTCCGTTTTTCCCTGTTTTTATCATTATATTTTTTATTACATTTTAATATCTTTTCTTTATTTTTTGCATAATATTTCTTTCTTTCTGATTTGATTTTTTCTTTATTTTTAAGATAATATCGTCTAAAACGAATACTATACTTTTCTTTATTCTCATAATAATCTTTTAATGCTCTTTGTCTATGATATTCTCTATATTTTTCATCAATCATAAAAATATGATAAAGGTTAGAAATAAAAATACAAATTTAATATGGGAATCCACCAATTTCTGGTTCAGATTCACCACTACGCCTAGAACGAGTCCCAAGAAAGAGGAACATCACAAAAAACAGAATCGCTGGAAGATATAACAAGACCTTGTAATTGAATGGAAAATTCAATGCAGAAATAAATCTAATCCAAGCTATTACAATTAACAATAAAAATGCACCAAGCACAGCAGAGTTCATCATTTCACCCGTTTCAGCTTCTTCTTGGATACGGATTCAAGCTGTTCCAATTCCTGCGAATAATCGTAAGGGCAACCATAAATGTCGTCTTCTTCATCAAAATCAACAACTTCTTTCTTTTTTGGAAAGGGCATATTACTTTATTAATCATAGTATTTAAATATTAAATGCCCTATGACAATAGTTAAAGGGCAGTCGGGAGTCAGTTGTCTTTAACGAAGCTGACTCCCATATTTTCGTGAGGAAATATTATGGATGAACACACGGAACATTCTGGCTTTCATAAGGAACAAGCCATAAAAAATGCAATTGCATTGGAAGACCATTTACGAGGTCAGCCTTGTCCCGAATGCATGGCAAACATCCGATGAATTGGATGGTCAAAAGCATTCTTTGGGACTTGAATCATATCTTCAAGAAGAACAAGCGACAAATCCAAATGCAAATCCAGAATTGTTAGCACTTGCAGACAGGGTTCGTGAAATCCGCAGGAGAATACAGGAACTAAACAATATGAAGCATACGAGCGAACAGCAGAAATTACAATCGACTGTCTGATTTTTTCCTTTTTTTCCCAATTTTATTAAATTCTTCTATATTCTTTAAAATGATTTTTCTAGCTTGTGCATGGGACAATTCTGGGGTCTCCTTGAGCATTATATTCATAAAATGTGAAACGAGTATATTTCTTACCAGTATAGAAACGCTTTTGTATTTATGTTTTTTTGCAAATTCGACCATTGTATTATATAAATGCTCTTCGCAACGAAATATTACAGTTCTCTCTAAAATTCTCGTCATAAAAATTCTTTAGTTTTTTGCTTAAAAAGGTTATTTTTTTGGCTTTTCCTGTAATACATACAAATACTAGAGAAAATAAACAATATTCTAATAGAAATAAAATATTTTCGCCAATCTGGGAGGGATTATCCATGAAGAAAGCCAAGAAAATGAAGGCATATAGAAAATGCATAAAAGTGAAGCTGAAAGGCGAAAAGTATTCTGGGAAAAAGGCATGGCAGAACGAATTCCGAAAGGCTGTGGAAGCCTGCCATAAAAAGGTGTATAAGGTGATATGATGAAATTAGAATCTTGGCAAAAGGAATTCATCGACAAAAACAAATCTTGGAAAGGCGAATTCAGAAAGTCCATGAAAATATTTCATAAAAAAATAGGAAAGGTGGTGTGATATGGCAAAAAAACATTTAATTGGGGCTAAAGATTGGGCAAAGTTGACAGCAGGTCTTGCAACTGGAGAAACTGCATTAGGAATTGTTCTTGGTCATCCCGAACTTGGTCTGGTTGCATTACCATTCGGTGCATGGGGACTGGGAGATGTCGCAGGTCAAAAAATCAGCGATTATTTTGCTAAAAGAAAAATAAAAAGGGTGATATGAATGCCAGAATCATTACTTGAAAGGTCGAAAGCGAAAAGCATTCTTGACAAATCAGATGTCAGCAAAAAGGGAGAATATCTGGAACTTGAACCAGAAATCTCCAGTCCAACTTCCCTTCTCGAAAGGGCGATTGTCAAGAAGAAGCCGAAAGGCGAATATGTTGAAATCCCATACGAAGGCGAGGAAAAGCCAGAATCACTTTCCCTCGTTGAAAGGGCGACAGTCAAAAAAGAAGGCAAGGGGCATCACTGGAAGAAGGATATAGTCCATTGGATACTCGAAAAGCCAGAGGAACACAGGTATCTTCACGCATTAGCCGAAGACATAAGGCAAAAATACAATATTACGGGTACAACTTCTGCCGCAAGGATGGCAAGCCTTGCTTCGCACATCGAACATGGCGTTAGTGCTGGTGTTGGTGGGCTAATCGAAAGGAAGAAAGTGGAAATGGGTGGAGCTATGGCTGAACCGACAAGAGTAGTTCCTCCTTCGGAATATGTGAAGCCAATCGAACAGGTCGTTCCAGCCGAAGCGGAAATGGAGGAAATGCCAGAAGCAGAGGCGGTCATACCGAGAAGAATGCCGACAAATGAGATATTGCTTTGCAAGAAGTTGAGGGATGTGATATGATATGAAATTCAGAAAAAAGGTGAAAATATACAAAGAAGCCTGCAAACAGGTATGGAAGGAAATGCCTTTAAGACAAAAAGCGGAAGCCATCGGAACTTTTGGATTAGCACCATTTGCCCCACCGCTTGCGATATTGTCTGGGGGAGCATATTTAACCGAGCAATACTGGGATGAGTTTAAAAGAAGGCTGAAAGCCGAAAAGGAAGTAAAAGAATTAAAGAAAAAATTAGGAGAGGTGGTTTGAATGCAAGAAGGCGTTGTAATGAGAACATCTGCTGGAAAGAGATTTGGCGAATTGACTGGTGAGTGGCGTAAAAAAGAAACAGAAGGTTTTATTCCTACAATAAATTTTTTAGCCAGTTTATGTAATCCAAAAGACAAGACCAGCACATCTATAGATTTATGTAATTTAGTAAAACGCTTCGATGAAGGAAGAACAAATATTATAAGAGAAATGTCCAGACTCGACTATGATACAACAAGACGTTTAGAAAATATAATAATGTAATGGAAATATAAAAAACATACTGGGGAGGCACAAAAAATCTAGATACAAAATAAAAGGTGAATAACAAATGGGATTCGTATTGGATAAACTAAAAAGAAAAATTGAACAGGATTTAGAATTAAGAAAAATGAAAATGCCAGAATTTTCACCTTTTATGTTTGATGAAAATATTTTTCCCACTATCAAACTAGAGGAAATACAATCCCTCAAAACTAAAAAGAACGGAAAGATTAAAAAATTGAAAAAAGTGGTCTAAATGGCACTCGGATTCATAAAAAATGTATTGGGAAGGCACAAAAGGAAACTTGGGGAAAGTAGGTCAGGGATGCTAGAACCGACAGGCTCGATAAGGATGCAGATTCCAGTGACCTTCACATTCACGCAAGACGAAATAGACAGGTATGGATTTAGCCCTTCGGAACAGTTGGCTAATAATCCACGCATTCAAGAAAAATTGAGAAGGTGCATATAATGGCAAAAAGAAAGAAAAAAATCTTTTATGCGAGAGGATGGTCTCCTAGCGGAGAAGGTTTCGTTGAAGTCAGAATAAGACCTTCTGATGCAGGATTTTACCGAATCAGGGGATTTTCAATAGTAAAGAAGGTGATGTGAAATGGTAACTTATGAAACTGCTGTAGAAAGAGGTGCAATGGTAGTCGGAAGAGGTGAACATTTCGATATTTTCACCGTTTCGAGCCTATTGGCAGTCTTGTTCGATGTCCCGAAAGAAAAAACGATTGACGATGTATTGAAAAAACGGGTGGAATTAGTCAGGAAGGTGATATGATGGTAAAGAGAAAGATGGGTCTTACTGGCGAACAATTCATAAGCAAATTGAAAAGAGAAGAACCTTTGGATGATGAAAGGATTACTGGAATAGATAAAATGCAGTTCATCGGCATATTGAAAAAACATGACATTTTGAGCGATGTCATCCAAGATTTCAGGGCAATGGGAATGACTGATTTTTCATGGGGATGGACATCAAGAATGGCTACCCAAACTGTCATGGAATTTAAAGAGAAACAGAAAATGCTTGAAAAAATGAAGACAGACCCGATGATGAGAAAACTCGCAGAAGCCATGATGGGAGGAGCAGGGGGTACAGTCGAAAAACAAAAAATTGAGAGGGACAAAGCAAAATTATCATATATAGAATAGGTGATATGATGGCGAAAATACCTTTGCGAAAACATTGGGTTGCAACTGATGCATGGAGAGGATATTATGAATATGACAATTCAATAGCTGGTGGTTGCATCCTATGGGGCAATGAGGAACACAACAGGGAAGAAATGGAAAGAATAAAAAAAGTGAAAGAAATATTGAAAAAAAATAAAATTTCAAGCAGAACGGCAAAGGCAAGGACTTCCAATGTGTTCAGTGGAGTTTATGATATTGTCGTATCCCCAAGCAACTTGAAAAAGGCAAAAAAACTCGTAAGAAAGGTGATATGATGAAAAAAACAAAATTCGGAAAACTGCTTTGGAAATCGCATACAATAGATTTATCAAAAGTGAAATCACCAGACCCTCTTGCGTATGCCTATGGTTTTATGCAAGGGCAATCTAGAGTGAAAATGTCTAAAGACAAGAATCTGGCATCAGAGTACGTCAGGGGATGGAAAGACGGTCATAAAAAACTGAAGAAGGTGATATGATGCCCAGAAAGAAAGTGAATTTCGTCTGGAAGGCTGGAAACTGGACATGGGAAGCCACCAAATATGAAGGAAACGGGATATTCTTCGGCAAGGTCACTAGCCCATACGTTCCCGAAGGCGAATATGGTACATGGTATTTATGGGAAATAGAGGAGCAGGGAGCGAAACTTGTAAGGGGAAACAAAGTTGAACTTGACGTGATAAGGGAGAAAAGGAAGAAAGACGTTATGAAATTGCAGAAAATTATGATGAGGTGATGTGAATGGGTCAATATTTCCTAATAGTGAATCTGGATAAAAAGGAATTCATTCATCCAGCACAAGCAGGTATGGGTAATAAACTCTGGGAAATTGCAGTAAACAATGGAGGAATATTCCCCCTTCTTTTGAGAAAAAGTTCAGAAGGTGGTGGTGGAGATATAATGAAGCCATTCTGGTCTGCTGGCAGATGGGCTGGAAACAGGGTTGTCGTTGTCGGAGATTATGACAAAAGCGGTCTGTATGATAAAGCACAAAAAAGATTCAAAGATGTCACAAAAAGGGTCGTAAAAGATTTCAATGAATTCATAGAAGACCCAGACAAGAAACTGGAATACCATGATTGGAGCAAGGATGAGGGACTGCAAAAAATGAAAAAGGAATATCTTCGACAAAAGAAAATAGGAAAGGTGATATGAATGGGAACAAGAGCAATGATAAAAATTGACGGGAAACCGATGTTTGCAACGCATTGGGATGGATACCCGAAAAGTCTTGGAAAAGACCTATCAGAAGCAAGACCGACAGTTAAATCGATAATGGCAGTTGCAGAAAAGCATTCAATTGATTTTGCAAACAAGTCAGTTTTGAAAGAATTGCAAAAGGAAAGGTTAGAATATCTTGTGAAAAGGCACAAACTTCCCCTAGAAAAAATCAAAAAGGGCATCAGAAGGGGAGGTGTCATAAGCAGTGAAGACTATCCCATTACTGACATTTCACGCTATGACGACTGGGCAGAATATGAATATGACATTGATTCCAAAACTGGTCAGATAAAGGTCAGGGAAAGAAGCGGTTCGTGGAGAAGCACAAGCGATATTGGAAAATGGAAAACAATTCGTGGAAAGGACAAATTGAGAAAGGTGATATGATGAAAAAAAGATATAGCAGGGCTTGGGTTATAAAGGGAGTTGATGAAAAATATAGAATTGTTGCACCCTCTCCTTTTGGCAGAAAACTTATCGAACAGGTGAGAGGAACAAAGGCTCATCTTACTCGTGAAAGTGCAGAAAAAAAATTGAAAAGGTTGATGTGATGAAACCAACAAAAAATTGGCTGATAGAACAGATAAAAGACGAGAAGATGTCGGCAAAAATGTATCGAAAGCGTGGATTTCCGCAGATAGCCAGAGATGAAAGAAAGCATATGAAGATACTTAAAAAGAAATTGAAAAAAGTCGGTCTTTGAGAGGTGATATGAATGAGATACTGCAAAAAGTGCGTTCACAGAAAGACTTGCAGAATAAAGCCAATGTGCTTTACTCCAAGTCACAAAATCGGAAAGATAGTGTAAAAGGTGATTAAATGGGAAAAGAGCATGGATGCCCAGTGATAAATCTAAAACATGGGAAAGACCCAGACTCGAAATTCGACAGGAAACAATTGGCAATGGGAATAAAAGTGGAAATGGAACATACGGATTGCCCGAAGGTCGCAAAAATGATTGCGAAGGGGCATTTAGTAGCTAGCGAATCACCCATGTATTATTCCTATCTGAAAAAAATGGAAACCAAAATAAGAATAGATAAAAAATTGAGAGAAATTGGTCTTTGAGAGGTGATATAAATGAGCATCAGGTCGAAAATGGCAGGGATTTTCGCTGGAAAGGGTGCTGAAAAATCCGAATTGTTAGGAGAAATGTGGGGCAAAGCGCAGAAAAAATGGCTTTCATCCAGCCCAAAAAGATATAGCAAGATAACGAAACGGAACATCAAAAGATTCCTGACACCGAAAGAATACAGGGAATTCAAAAAAGCGGACAAAGAAATCGATAAATATTATGGCAAGAGAGGATTCAGAAAAATAGAAAATATTTATACTGAATATGTTCCGAAAGGGAAACTGAAAAAGGTGATATAGAACGGACAAACTATCAGTCATAAGATTCCTGAACAGGGAGTACGAGAAGATAAAAGGAGAGCCATCGAAAATCAGGGAATTTTACAACAGGCACTACGACATTATAGATGTTGCCCTTACACAGGCTTCCGTTCCTGCATTAGTTGCATCTGGATTGAGACCAGAACTTGCAGTCGTAATCGGAATGGGCGAATTCATCGGATTGATGGGAAAATGGGCGTATCAAGAAAAGAAAGAACTGGGTGGCTCGATATGGCAGGCAGGAATGAGCAGAAAACGAAGGCTCGAAGAGGTAGTTTAGATGGCAGAAAAAAAAGAATACCGCTATGAAGTCTTGACGATGAGCGAAGATGCAGGAATAACATTCTTGGACAGGAAAACAAAAAAAACATACCGACTTGACGAGGACAAGAGGGAACTTGTCGGCATAGGGGAAGAAAACTGGGGCAAAAGGATAAAGATTACGAGAGGAACGGACATAGAAACGGCAGTCCCGTTCTTCAAGAAGCAGAAAGCGAAGCTGAAAGGCTATGATATTTATGAAAACATCAAGGGCGACAGGTTCATCCATGACAAGGAAAAGAAACTGTTCATAGGAATCGACAAGGAAAACAGGGATGTCATACTCCATGTGAAACCGCAGGAGAAACTGCCAGTCTTTACCACGCTCCCCTTTGTCCACAAGCCATTATATATTGAAAGGAGAAAATTCTCCGAATATCCATATGCTTTTTCAGGCGTAACTCTGGGTGGACTGACAGTATTGATGCCGTTGGTTGCGGAATTGTCAGCAACAAATCCAATATTGGCAGGTGTTCTTCTGGAATCGCCAGTAGTTGCTGGCGTGGTAGCCGAAAAGGTATTAAGAAACAAGGCTTTTCAGAAGGATGTCAGGCTATTCGAGAAACTCGTACATGAGGAATACACGAAATTCAAGGCATGGGAGAAATCCCACATTGGAAAGAAATTGGAGAAGGTGATATGATGACAAAAGCAAGAGTAGAATTCGCAATGGATGGAAAGCATTTTCAGACAATGAAAAGCGGAACTTCTGAAAAAATGTGGGATTATTTCGTGATGAATCCAGATATAAGGAAACATCTGGTGCTGAACCCGCAAGCGAAATTCCGCATGATAGGCGAAACTGGCATAACCATCGGAGTTCTTGGTTATGACAAGGCAAAGAGGGAGTTTGTTCACCTAAAGGATGTGGTATGAATGGTAAAAAAGAAAGGCGTAATAACTGCTGTCCATGACAGGGGAACAATATGGCAAATCGAAATATCTGAAAGATTTGTGAAAGGAGAGCCAAAAGGAAAGATAACCACCATATCTGGCGACTGGAGACCCATGAGAGATGGTCTTGATAGTGCATTCGACATATCATCTAGCGAATTTCCATACGTTTCAAACAAAAAGATATATGAAAATGTGATAGGACAGGAAATAGAATACGAGGAAGACCCGATATTCGGTGCATCAGGTTGGCAACCCACAGGAAAAAAATTCCTAAATCTTCACTTTGATGAAAAAACTGGAAAAATAACTGGACTGAAAAAATTAGGAAAGATAATATAAAAAATCGGAGGAATGAGACTATGAAAAAAAGACATAAGAGCGGGAAACATCGTGCAAAAAAGACACTGGGCATGATGTCGATGGGGATGAACGTGAAAAGCATTTCTGAAAGGACAATGCACCCAAAGAAGTCAAGCGTTGGCATCCTGCATGAACTCGAAAGAACCAAGAGGACACACAAACTCGGAAAGGTCTTCTAAAACAAACGGAGGTAATCGGTTATGAAAGTGAAAAGCGGATTGGCAGACATCGCAATGAAACACAGAGGCATAAGCCTAATGGCAAAACTGGAAAAGAGCCAAAAGAAGCATAAACTAAAAAAACTATTGTAAAATCGGGGTGGTATAAATGAGGAGACTATTGGTAAAAAGAAAAGCATTTTGCAAACTGGGGCATGAAAGAAAATCGTTTGTCAAATGCAAAAGGAAAAAGTGCGTAAGGATACCCGCAACCCATGTAAGCCCGTCATGCACGGGAGCGACAAGCTTTTACATCAAGAAAGTCGGCGCACCATACAGGTCTGTCGCACCAGCAGGAATGAAACCGCTTAAAAAAGGAAGGATGACGTATGCGGTTGGAAAGGCACTCGGATACGAAAAGCGACCTTCGGAACTGACAGGAGCGGAATGGAGAAGGGTATTCGAGAAGTCTGGGATAACTGGAAGGTCATGGCTTGGGATGCTGGCAACGCAGGTCGCAAGAAGAAAGTTCGCAAAAGAACCGAAGAGAGCGGAGGCAAAAGAGGCTTTCCAAAAGGCAATAGCAATATTGAAAGAGGAAAGAAAAGGCGAACTTGTCCCTGTGGAAGCAATACGAAAGAGAATGCTGAAAAGAGTGCATAAGGTAATCTAAAACGGAGGAATGATATGAGAAAATCAAGAAGCCGTTACATACACATACGAGTATCCAGCCCGAAAGGAGCAAAAACTTGCAGAACACAAACTTTAGGAAGAATCGGTCACTCAAAAAGGATAGCCTGCATAAAATGTCCGCACAGGGGAAGATGCCGTTGGTACACACAGGCATTCCTAATAAAGAAGGAAGACTGGGCAAGGGGAGACCCGAAGGCAAAAAGGCTTGTGGGCAGGATAATGTATGCGTATCCAAAGGCGAAACTGAAAGCCGTTGGAATATAGGCTTGGTAAAGGCATAGGAGGTAATATAATGGCAGGTCTATTAGACAATCTGGTTACATTAGGAGGGACAATAATAGCTGGCGGACTATTGCTCAAAGCGACAGATGTGATGCTCGGACAGCCCAAAAGAAAATCATTGTATGACAAGGCAAGAGGTATGAAATCGATACATGAAAGGGCAAAAAGAAAGGCGAAGAAGGTGATATGAATGGACATACTTGGAAAACAGGCGATACTGGAAGATGCGATACTGCATCTGGAAAAGGATATAGCCGATGCTGAAAGCGGAATACGAATGAATAAGGATACCATCAAGCAATTGAGAGTGCTTTACAAGGTGCTATAAATGCCAGCAAGAAGCACCCCAGATATTCCAAAATATTATGTCAGCAAAGAAGATGTGGATAAACTGATAGAACTTACGATAAAAAAACACAGGCTTGAACACAAAATGATAAAAAAAATCACATGAAATCAAATGGGAGAGGTGATATGAATGGAAAAGAAAACAGGATGGACAAGCAAGGATTTCATAACGAATGTGACAAAGACAAACCAATGGTCTACAGCAGATGTCGTACAAATGACACAGGAAAGATTCAGAGAAATCGTTAAAGATTCCACAGATGCGACAAGCATGGTAAAAAAGATGGAGGGTGCGAATCTCCAAGAATTTGCAATCGGATATGGCCTATGCGATGTCAATGAACAGATACGGAAAAGAGAGGAAATGGTTAAGGGATTGATGGGATTGAAAGAAATGATGGAAAGTCAGGTCGGCAAAGCTGAAAAAATGAAAAGGGGAATTTCACAGAAAAATTTATCATATATCGATTGAGGTGGTCTAATGGCAAAAAAATGGCGAACAGAAATGGTCGAACCTCTTGGGATATGGGAATTGCCATATGAAGAAACAAGCCTTTTGGAAAAATTGAGGAAAAGCAGAAAAAAAATGACAAAAGATGGAAGTCTGGTGATATGACATGGACATTGCAGAGCGAATGAAAATCATAGAAGGATTGAGGGAACTCAAAATCGATATTGTCAAGTTTCCAGTCAAAAACGTGGAAAAAGACCTGATTGCGATAAGCAGGGAAGGCGTAGATAATCTCGAAATAATAGAGAAATGGGAAAGACTGAAAAGGAAGATGGAGAGGGTGATATGAATGAAAAAATGGAAAGGTAAATTCACGAAAAAAAATTGTATAGATGCTACCGAAGCAAGACACATAATCAAAGCGTGTGAAAAGGAGATTCCGAAGTTGCGTGGGGAATATTTTAGAAATGTTACAAATTTCCTGATAAATAATTTCCGCATGAAAGGCATTAACCTCGAAAAGAAGAAAATGGAGAAGGTGATATGAATGAAATTAAGCATTTCGAGACAATTTCCAATAATCGGAACTAAATGGTTGTTAAAAAAAAATATAGAAATAGGAGAGGAAAAACTAAAAGATTTGAAAAAATTACATTCGAGGTTGAAAAGTGGAGAGAAAATCTCCATTACGAAATTACCATCGGTATCCCACTATTACATATTTCCAACAAAGGAAGACATTGGCAAGGAAATAAAAAATTATGAAAAGCGTTTGCCGATATTGAGGAAAAGATTGAGAGAGGTAATGTAAATGGCAAGTTCACTCGACTTACAGATTGCAGTGCAATGGTTGCTCGATGACTGCAAGGACAAAAAAGACATAAATGAAAAAAATAGTTGCATGACGGGTCATCTTGAATTATTCAAACAATATCCGAAGGATTTCGTCAGCATGGCGAAGAGGAAAGTAGCGAAGGTGGCATGATGAAAAAGATGAGAAAATCTACCCCAGAGGAAATAAAAGCAAGAATCGAAAATATGCATTCCATAAGTGAAGAGGAATATAAGAAAATTGCAAAAGAATCGATGAGTTGTCCATTATGCTGTGGCAGACCAATACTTCACATGAGATTGTGCGTGAAGAAAATAAAAAAGGTGGTATGATGTCAGGATTTTATCTGTTGCATAGGTTTTATACGGTAGACGAAGCGAAAAAAAGGGCAGATGAAATAATGAAAGAATGGGAGAAAAGAGGCTGGACAAAGGTAAATGATGTTCCTCCATGTGATGAAAATATATCAGAATTTTTACAATTAATGAAAGGATTAGGTCATCCTATTGTTGATTACAGGCATAAGGAAAAACTAAAAGAAGTGGTCTAATGGCAAAAAAGAAAGCAAAGAGGGGTCTGATAGGTGGAGAAATCAAATTGCCACACAGAATCCCCTCGATATGGCACAAGATAGACGACTTGATGAAGAGGAAACAGGAAATACCAGACGATGAAATAGAGTTTGTGGGAAAATTCGTGGAAAGGGGAGACAAGATACTTGACGAATTCGGAAGATGGGTCATTGTCAACAGGAAATTACATAGTGGTCATGCAAAGAAATGGCAGGATGTGAAGGAATATAACCAGTCATATAGATTAGCGAAGGTGATGTGAATGGCTAAATGGGAAAATTATCTCGACCTCGTGGGTGGTGGAAGAATAATAATGATGAAAGTCGATGATTCAAAGGAAACTTCCAAAGAAATAGTGAATAAAGTCAAAGGTTGCCACAAAATAAAGCCAAGCACGATAAAATGCGAAAAAAGCCAAGACTGGGACAAGGCATATGACATATTGCTCACGCATCAGAAAGAATATCTGGAAAAATTGCAAAAACAGCAGGAAGAAAGATATAAGCAGAGATTGAGTGTAATTGCAGGGTAAAAATATGGTAAAAAGAATGAGGCTTGTGGTAAGGCATGGACTGCTCGATTATGCACAGATAAAGGGAATGGAAAAGCCAAAAGTGGAAGCCAAACCAGAAAGACTTTCGCTATTGACAAAATTATGGCAGAGCGTGATATAATAAAGGTGATATGATGGTAAAGACAACGAATGAAGATAGGATGTATTTAAGAGGATTTATTAGTGGTATTGATTTTGCTATTGTGAATGCTACTGGGAATGTAAAACAAGACCTTGCTGAATTAAGGGCTTTACGCAGGTCATTCAAGAAAAAACTCGCAAAAATGTATTAATGGAAAAAGTGATATAAAATGGTCGAATATCGAAAACCAAATGAGAGGGTCTTTAAAATCATAATTCCGAAGACTGACCGAGAAGACATGGAAGAAGTAGCCGATGAAATGACCAAAAGATTCGGAGGCGTTACGATATTCCCCTTCACTATCGGCTACTGGAGAGACCCAACTGGAAAGGTGATATATGATGATAATTACCTGATTGAATCCGTGAGGACAATCAAAAAAGGGGAAGACCACATAGCAATCTACAATGCCGACTGGGGCTTCATGCGTAACCTTGCGGACAGGGCTGGCTCGATATTCGACCAGCAATCCGTAATGATAGAACAGGACATAATCAGGGGAGCGGAATTCATAAAACCCGATGTGTGGAAATATGTGCAAAAAGTGGATTTGCCTGAAAGGGGAATTAAAAAACTGGAGAAGGTGATATAAGATGCAATTCAAAGGGGAAATGCTAGACAAAAGAGAATCAAAAAAGGTCATGGATTTTCTTAATGCGGAATTTGGAGACATTCTTGACAATTTAGACTATCATACAGATGCCTATGGAAACATTATATTGTCAAGTCAAAGAAAAATAGAAAAATTATTGAGGGTGATTTGATATGTGGAAGCCAATGACATCAAGCATGAAAAAAACAAAATTGATAAAGCCTAGCATAAAGACACTCGATAAAATACTTGCGAAGGCAAAGATAAGCCCAGATTTGCGTAATGCAGTGATTGAACTAAAAGAAGCACTACGAAAAAAAGATATTGTTAAGGCATATGAGGTATCTGCTGTGAAAAGCTATATCTGCACTCGTATGGGTATTGAAAAACGCAAGCAATGCCATTTCACAGAAAATGGAGAATATAATAGAAAGGTTCTCGGAATGGATGGTTTGGATGTTTATGGAATACTTGATGATATTCATTTTGACTTGGCAATGAAAGCTGGTAAAATACCTGCTGGAATAATGGTTTTCAGTGCGGGTGGAATCCAGCAAAAGGGTATGCCAATGGGCAAAAGCAAAACACTTGAACTGATAAGAAAGGAGCATGAAAGGATACACCGTGAAGCAGGGTTAAAAAAGGTGATATGAGATGCCTGAACATGAAGTTTCCGTAAAGGAATTGACAAAAGAAGAGAAAAAAGCATATTTCAAGGAACTGTTGGAAAAGAAAAAAAGATTACTGGAAGAATCGAAAAGGCACACAAAAAATATTGAAACGGAACTGAAACGAAGGAAAAAAATGATAAAAGCAGAGGAGCAAAAGCTGAAACATTATCAGCATTTGATGAAGAAGGTGATATGAATGATAAAGGAAAAATACTATACAATCGATATGGCTGGTCATAGAAAATTTTTCAAAACAAAAAAAGAAGCTGACAAATGGAGAAAAGACATACATGGGCATACTGCAATGTGGTTAAAATTATATAAGGTGGTTTAATGGAAATACGAAAAATAAGAGGGGAGAACAGGGAAACTGTCAGAGACAAGCTGACTTCCACGCTAAAAAGGCTTGGTTATGATTTCAATGTAAATCCGAAGGGGGCAGGTTTCGAGATAAGGAACATAAGACTATCAGATGAATATGTGAAAAAACATGGATATAATTTTTCACCATTTACTGGTCGCAGGGGAAGGATACTCGGATGGCATAACTGGGTTCAGGTAAACAATGCAGTCAATGATGACCTTGATAGAATGGATGTCAGTGCGAACATAAAATCACTTCACGGAAAATTCAAAATAAGATATGGGAAACACAGATTTACAGAAGATGACTGGGAAGAACTCGCATATGAAAATGTCGGAAGCATGGTAGAGCCATTGCCGAGAAAGGAAGCATGGCTTCCAGAAAAAGAATTGGAAACGTGGAAGGCAAGGAAACTCGCCCAAATATTATGAAACAAAAGAAAAAAAGAAAGAGAAAAGATACAACGAGAAGATGGAGATGGTAGGAAAAACAATCGGAAAGATAGGGAAAGTGAAGATTTTTCTAGTCGATGGAACGAATATCAGAAACAACAAAGCCGTGAATTTCGTATTTGGTGGAAGCGATATGTCATATAATTTTATACCTAAAAACCAGATTTGGATAGAGAAATCCGTTCCTAAAAATGAAAGGAAATTCATATTGATGCATGAATTCAGCGAGAGGGACATGATGAGGCATGGAATAGGATATGACCACGCACATTTGATAGCGAATCAGATTGAGGATTTCCAGAGGAAGATAGAAAAGGTGATATGATAATATGAAAGGTGAAATAATACTGACAGTTAAAGAAGGATTGATACGAGAAGAAATAGATAATTTTATCAATAAAATAGAATTCATTGATAGAAACAATTATATAAAAATGATAAGGGTGATATGATGAAACTTACAAGAAAGGAAGAAACAGAAAGAGATTTTACGACAAAAAGAGAAGGTGGCATTTCACCGATGATAGACACGATTGTTGGCAAGGCATTATTTGTGAGAACGGAGAAAGAAGACAAATTTGGAAGATGGAATGACAACTATTACACGAAGGATGGATATTGGGTTATCCATCAAGGGAAAAAACATCATGTGTATAAGGTCATCTAACCTATGAATGAATTCACAGGCTTGTGGTCTTATGATGCACAATTTAAGTCCCATAAAATATCGGAATAGAAACACCGTTTCATTATCCGATACAATCATTGGGATAGACGACTCGGATGACCACGAATCCAACGCCAGAAAACTGACCGAAGTCGCTCTGGCATCTGATAATATGTTGGAAAACAGGATATATAAATATATGTCGCAATTCATCTCACCCATGAATGGTGTGGGCTTCCTTGCGACACGAAGGTGATATGATGAAATTGAAAAAAAAGAGATACGCAATGGTCAAGAAGGATGCGGAAATGCTGTTCTACGAAAAAATGAATAGAATGTATAGACCTGACGCTCCTTTCCCAAAAGGATGCATCAAATTCGCAGAAAAATTAAAAGAATTGCAAGGCAAAAAACTTGAAATAAAAAAAACGTATGGTGACAGAATTTACCTAAAATATCCAAAAGCAGAAACAGAAAATGGAAATAAGGTAGTCGGAATAGACATGGAAAAATATTTAGTTAACATAAAAAAAGGGAAAGTGAAAAAGGTGATATAGTGGTCATTGCAAGACGAAAGGGATATGAAATAATCATAAAAAAACCAGAACTCGGCAAACTGGAAAAGAAGATAGTCCAAGAAATACATGAAGTGGAAAGGAAAAAGGGATTCCTGCCTGCGGTATTCAGGGCAACGGAAAGGATTTACCAAAAAGAAGAGAAAATAGAAAAGGGATTCCAAGAGGCAACAAGACAGCAAAGGATGAGGGATGTGGAAAAAAACCTGAAACTTTTATCAGAAAATATCGGCAAAATGGACTACAAGCAACTGCAAAGGGAACTCGATGAAATAAATTACGAGCATGACATGATAGAAAAAAGGCAAAAGCAAATAGAAATGGAGAAAAAGGAGAAAGACAAGCCAATAGAGGAAAAGTTGCTGGAAGCATTGCAGGGCAGGGATGTTTACGACAAAGAAGAAATGTCAAAAATAAGAAAAACCTACATAAAAATGAAAGAATTGATATTAAGGCAAATGGTCAAAAAAGAAATGTCAATGAAAAAACTTGGTAAAATAATTTAAGTATCAAAATCTAATAGTCATTCGGTGATGTGAATGAACCCCAACGATTTTAAAAAAATATATGTGGAAAGGGAGAATAATGGGCGTGTCATCCCCCCAGAGGAAAGACCAGAAGACGAGATGGGAAAACCATTGTCCTTGTCGGACTGGGGAGCAAGCATCAAGCACAGGATGTTCAGCAAAGCCCAGAAAGTAGTTTGAAAACACCGAATGTATTGCAAAAACATAGGTGGTTTGATTGAGAGAAGTAACAGCAAAAGAAATAGCCGAACTTGAAAGACGGCATAATAGAAACGTAGATGAACTTGCAGGACACCTTTCAAGAAAGACTGGAATCCATGAAGGTCACATAAAAGGGAAACTCCACGAACTGATAGAGAGCATACCACTGGAAAAAAGGCTTGCGGTAAAAATGCATATGGCAAGACTTGGTGTGCCAGCACTCGCTGTCGCAATGCTGGAACTTCCAACACATGGCGGCGTTTCAATGGGAACAGTTTCGCCAGAACTCCTGTTGGTCACGGCAGTCGTTGGTGGAATGGCTGGATGGATTATAAGCAGAAGATATGAACACAGGCTGAAAGAAATCACGAGGGAACACGCCGAAAGGGTCAAACAGCAAGTTGGAAAAGTTATATAAACGATAAAAAGAATGTGTATGTATGCTGGCAAGGAAATTAATAGTTCCAATAGTATTCTTTTTGTTTTTTTTATTTCCAATTTCCGTGAAGGGAATTCCAGTTGATAGCCTTACTTACTCGAATGTAACAAGATTTATTTTTGATTCTTATAGCATAATGTATAATCCGAGTCTTCCTTGCCCTTATAATTGCACATCTGCTGTTAATGATATAAGCAATGCCATAACCGATAAAGACAATTATAATATAACATACATTATGATTTGTAATGTATCATATTCTGATGTATATCCGCATCCTCCCATTGCCTATGAAGTCATGCTTTTTAAATTTACCAAAAATGGCACTAATAGTTGGAGTCCTGAATTGCACCATATTTCAAATGACCCCATAGGTGGACACCAATCATTAATAGAAAAAGACAATGTAATTCACCTTTTTTTCAATATAAATAACACAATAAAACATTATAGTGCAAACAAAAATAATCTTGATTCATGGAGTCTTGAAACTATAAATTATGCTGTTTCCAGTTTTGCTTTCATTCTTCGGAATAACAATGACATAGTAGGAATCATACAAAACAGCACGACATCGCAAGGTTATGAAATAAGATTATCCGAAGGCTGGAACAGAATACCCATGAATGTATCTTTGCAGGGAACTTTGGAACTAAAAGAAAAAACAAATAATGAATTATGGTTTCGCAGTGCCAATATGGTTGGATATTTTAACGGAACAGCTTGGTTAACACAAGATTTTAGCACCATTACTGGTGGCTGTGCCACTGGTCTTGGAATTTTGAACAAAAAAAATGCAACTTTTATTATGAATTATGATGAATATTGGGGTCATAGATTGATATGGATATTCAAAACAAGCGATAATGAAGGGATAAACTGTGTTCCAACAAAAGATTATTATCCTTCATCAGCCCCATTTTATTATTGCCGCAGTTATCCAAATGATATATATGCTGGCAATGATTTTTTCGGGGATTTTGGTTGTGATTGGAATGTTCCAATATTTACAGACAATAACGATTTTTTACATACATACATTTCGTATCCGCATTTCCCAGAAAAATTTAATTCAATGTGGAATAATTATTCTTATACAGATTGGTTTTATTCACCAGCAATTTTACCTACCTTTGGAGTAGGTTTTGGTCAATATTTTAGTGTGTCGGCTGTTGAACCAACATATGGATACAATGAATTATACAGTTTTTATCTTACTAGAAATAATGGTGAGTTTTATCAAAGACTAAAAATTTATATAGATACGAATGTAAATTATACTATACCCATCCCACCAACTCCACCAACTCCAAGTGATAATATGACAGAATGCACTCTTGCTTGTCTAATATGCAATGGAGGAGTATGGCTTACTGGAACGACATACGAGGGCGGATGCCTTGTAGCCTCGCTTTTCATACTTGCAGTATTTTTAAGCGTAGTCGGATGGATTTTCAAATATATTGAAATTGAATTTGAACAGCAAATTCCAGACAAATATCTTGTAAGCGGTCTAATATCATTGGCTCTTATAATCACATTCGCCGTAATTAAACTTGCAGATTTGGTGACGACAATAGTTGGATTCTTTATGATTACGGCTGTGTTGATTGCATACTATGAAAGGGCGAGTGAAAAATAATGATGAAAAAAATATTGATATTTGCGATGATGTTTCTGGTTTTCGCAGTCGTAAATGCATCTGCCGACTTATACTGGAATTATGACAATTTCGTACCACCCGATGGATTCAGCGTATCAAATGGGACTAATATTAATTTCTCGGCAGAACTTGATGCGAATGGAAGCAGTACAATAAACGGGACATTGTGCATTACGGTAAACACTATAACTGGATTGGGTGCTTGCGGTATTGCGATTGCTCCAAGTGGATTTAGTGCAGGAATAGAGGTGTGGCTTCATCCATATTTTTATGGATATGGGGCAGGTAATTATTTCTGGAGGGCAAATTACACATCAAATGAAAGCATAGTATTATACTCCGATTCCCGCAAGTGGAATATCATATTGACAAGCAATACGCTCATACCAATTTATCCGATAAATAATGAGAATGTGACTGGGGACAATACGAATTTCATAGTCAATTATACTGTAGACGTTTATCTCCCAAATGATTATACCAGCAACACATACTATTATTTTTATGCATATAGCCCATATCTTGGAACTCCTCACGGTTCATCGGAAATGTTAATATGTAAAAAAATATTATATGCAAATTCAACAAACCCAGTAAGAACAGGATACCACAGGATAAGTTGTGAAAACTATATGTATAACAATTTTGAAGGCAATTTGTTTTATGAGGAATTGCCACAATACAATCCCAAATACTGGAGCGTGAAGGGGAGGTATCTCGAAGGTGAAATAGATGGTGGCAATCTTTTCGCCGACACTGGATTCCAGCAATATAACTATAAGATAAATACAAAGCTGGCAAGTATCTTCCCATTGAATAATGCAGTATTCTGCGATGGTACATTATTTATATTTAATGCGACATGGTATAATCTCCAACCAATATGCTTTGGTGGAACAAGTTATCATAACCAGTTCATAAATTTTTATTCATATCTTAATACAACAATACCTACCATGTGCGGGAATGGAACTCTGACTTGGACTTATTATAATTATGCGAATTCAAGCCAAAATAATTATGACAATCCAGCAGAAATTCTAGGAATTCCCGCCAACTATTCTAGTTATTTTCCCGCAAGCATTTCCATACCGACTGGCATGACAAATACAACATATTATGGGTGGTCGCTATCACCACTTACAGCCATACGCCTTGTTCATAACTGGACATACACTTGCCCGAATGGAAGCATCTACACAACTCCAAACAAAGATTTCTGGTATATCATAGGAATCGGTGCTGGTGGAAATATAACTGGAAATGTATCTGCATATCCGACATATCCACTTCCGATAAATATGTCATATCTGATGCCAGTCCTTTCAACATACTGGTCTAGTGCCTTCCAGACAGATACGCAGGGTGGGCTGACGTTCATAGCGATGTTTTTCCTTCTGGCTATGGCGATAATAGTCCTGATAAACATGGAAGTCTTCGCTGGAATAGCAGTTTTCATCTATGGATTGTTGGTGTTTATTAGGATTGGATACATAAACGTAGTACTGATGTGGATAATGGTTATAATATCTGGATTGTTATTAGTATATTTCGTGAGAAGATTTATGTTGAGGAGAAATTAACTTTCATTGCCGAGAAGTCCCCTTTCGCAAGATGGGAGATGAGAGGCGATAAGGTTGAAAGTCAGGATTAGGTGAAATCATGGTCGAAACTGCAACCGAAATAATGTTCTCATATCTCGTTTTCATAGGTTTCATAATAGTGTTCATATCGCTTACTGGTCAGAATTTCTTTGGTGCTTCATTTCCAACTAATCCGTTTTCCACTGTAATTTTTACTCCAGCCACTTGCAGTCCATCTTCCTGCGTTGCGGGAGATACAGCTTGCCAAGTTACACTTTTGGTTTGCCAAGCTAGTATTTTTGTGAGTACAATATTCAAAGTATTTTCAATTCCCTTCCAAATATTAACTTACCTATGGGCGATATTCGTATTCTTCATGGTATCACCCACCTTATGGTGGGTTGGATTAATCCTGTTTGTTCCAGCAGGAATAATATTGCTTATGCTGATTCTTCCGATAATCATAGCAATAATCCAAGCTATTGCAACAGCAATTCCATTCTAAAAAATAATTTAATCTGCAACTTCAGGATAGGTGCAGGCTTCAGTTGTTGCATTTTTTGCAACAACGGGGTGTCATCAGTATGTCTGATGATGCAAAAAAACTCTATAAACTGCCATTCAAAACTTTATATATTACTGATACAAAAATAAAGTAACATAGCGACAAGGTACTTGGGAAAGTTCGCATTATACTCTGGCTTGTGTAAATAGGTGGATGAAAGTTATGTGCGAACCGAAAGCACGATTATTGTATAATATGACTTGAATATTGAACTTTCCCATGCCTTTAAACTTCACAACTTCTTCGCCACCAGCTTTGCGAACTGTTCTTCCGTTAGAAGTTTTTCTTCCCTGAACCCATTTTTAGTTGTCGTTATTTTATTCACAAAAAAATTAATATCCCCTGCGAATGAAATCTCCTTTCTTTCCGCATTTATCAGCACAAAAGAAACCATCCCATTATACTCGACCATGATTTCTATTGCATTTTTCTTTTTGCGTCTATTCCACTGGTATCTACCCTTATTCCCATCCAAAGTCACGAATTCAGATTTCGCCATATCATAACCCCCTTGCCACTTCTTTTGCGATGCAAATCTCTTCCCGTTCCAAAAACCTTTCTTTTTCTTCATCATTCGCATCAGTTAGTTCACTTCTGAACATAATTTCTGAATTGCGGAAATATCTTCGTGTTCTAGAATAATATTTGAGATAAAAAGTTACATTAATCATATGATATGAAAGAATTTGTATTATTTTTCCAATTTCTCCAATTTTAATTCTTGCTGCTATATTAGCGTGAGAATATGGTCGATGTTTGACTATCTTTTTAACCTTCACCATTTCATCCACCTTGAAATTTTTCATATGCTTTCAGCTAGTTTTATTGATTGGTAACTTTCCTCCATTTCCTTGAACCTTTCAGCTTCCTTTTCATTTGCACGAACTAGTTCCCTTTTTTGAAAATAATGGTGAATCTTATAAATATTATAAAATATTGGAATTCTTTCCAAAACATCTAAACGATATTCAATGATTTCTTTCCATTTGCGTTTATTTATATCGGTTTTTTTGACATAAAAAGCCACTTCTATCAACAATTCTTGGCTTTCAGCAAAGCTAGACCTTTGATTTGGAAAATATATCACTTTTCCTATAGTGCCGATGGGAATAATTCCTTCCTGTTCCCGATGGCGACCATATTGGACATTCTGTAGCATTTTCACTTTCACTATATTGCCGATTTTGAAGTTTCTCATAGTTTCAATGCCATTTCTTTAGACTGATGCCATTCCTTTTCCTCATCCGAAGCATGGGCAAGTTCATCTGGATAACAAATATAATCGAAATAATCATCAATACCTAAAAATCCAAAATGGAGAAATCTTACGGGTGGATATTTAGAATTACCTAAATTAAACCTGATTTTTATCGATGGAAGAGGAAGTTTTCCGACATCTCTTATGTCAATTATTTTCCCTACATGATTTTTGAGACTTGTGCGAATGCCACTGCAGCTTTCTTGGTAATCTACTACTATCTTTACCACCTTTACAATATCGCCGATTTGAAATTTTATGGTCATAATTTCTTTGCAACCTCCCTAGCATCATAACATTCTTTTAATTCCATGTATTGTGCCTTTTCTTCATCATTGGCATCGGTCAATTCACGCCTTACGCATAGAACATCCCTTTTTTTCATATTCGGAAGTATGAATCTGACTTCAATGAATTTTTCGGAGTTTCTTGTATCCATTTTCCCTATACGCCTTATTTCGCCTATTTTATCAATGAAAGTGGTTAAAATCCTTGCATCCCTCGAATGAAAATATGAATCCCTAAATTTAGCTACCCTTTTCATTCTTACAATCTGACCAACCTTGAAATTTTTCATGCTATGCACCAAATCTATCAATTCGGGCTTATATTTTCCGATTACCCGTGAATATCTGTCTACCAATCTTTTTCTCCAGTTACGCCATTGTTCATAATGAGTATCATCTATTTTTGTATATGTTTCAAAATGCAATGTTTTGTGACAATGATTACAGATGGTAGTATATTTTTTTTGGGTTTTTACAACCCTACCACACATCTGACAAGATTTAGTCATATTTTTTCAGCCACCATTTTTGCTTCCTGTTGTTCTACATATTCTATTTGCATTTTATTGAATTCCTTTGTTTCCTTTTCCGTAGCTTCGATGAATTCATCCTTATGCAAAACTTCCTTGTATTCACATATCTTTTTACCCCTTTTAATATAAAAAATGACCCAGTATCCATCCCAGTTTATCAAAGGTCTTCTGAAAAGCAATCTACCAAAAGATATTTTCTTCTTTTCCTTATGAAATATTTTAATCAAATAATATATTTTTTTATATTCCATGAAAGGCAACATATGCGGTTCTACTTCTGCAATAAGTAATATTTCACCAAATTTACCAATAAACCTTTTTTCTCGGTAATCTAGGATTTTCACTATTTCCCCCTTAACAAATTTTCTGGTCATAATGCCTCCGCTACTTCCCTCGCCTTGAATTTCTCTTCCCTTTCAGTAAAAATTTCACTTTCAGTTTCATTGGCTAGAATCATATCATCAGAAATCAGTATCACATATGCATCTTTTTTTTGACCATAATGCTCTGACAATTTATCTTTGTACCTAAATATAAGATACACGACATATATTTTTCTATTCGGATTATTCTCTAGTCTGAACCCCACTTTAGCCTTGATTCTATCGGATATTTTTGCACTGAATCTAAATTCCAATAATTTTTCAATTGGAATTATATGCCTATCATTGTTGCCAATATCAATTACCCTTTCTATTTTTCCTATCTCCCCTGTTGTTCTAACTGGAGGATAGAAAACATTCCTATTCTCGGTAAATTCAAAGTGCTGAAACGGAACTTCCCTGTTTATCTTTACTATATCGCCTACCCTGAATTTCCTTTCCTTCCTTTCAATCTTCTTGAATATTTCCATTTTTGTATATTTCATAGCCTTTCCGCAACCTCTTTTGCTTCGATAATCTCCATGAGATTCGTGAAGAATTCCTTCTCCTTTTCATCAGCTTTCTCCAGTTCATGTTCCATGAACCAGTCCTTATGATATGATATATATTTTTTACCCAAATCAATGCCAAAAAGAAAATAGACCTGATATATCTGCCTTCTATCCGTTTTAGAGGCTGTTCGGTCTAACCTGTCCACATTTATGACCCATCCCACGCCTTTGGCAAGATAGGGTGGAATCACATTATTGAAATGGTGATTAAAAATCCTATTTCCTATATTATAGGGAAGAGATTCGCTTCTATATCTCCTGTTTTCCATTTCATGCTGTTCAATGCTTTTTGACAGCTTCACTATATCACCTTTTTTAAATTTTGTCATAATCTCCTCGCCAAATCATATGTCATGTATCCATTTTCAAGTTCCAAAAACTCCTTTTTTCCTTTTCAGTCGCATTGATTAATTCATTTTCAAAAAGAGTCAATGGAAATTTTCTGTAACTATAATTGAATTTTTGGATTATAATTATCTTAATCATATTTTTATTATAAATAATAGTATCCTTTTCCATTTTTTCTATCCTTCCCAATTTGCCAATTATTTTCATTTCCAAATCTTTTAATAACCGATGATAAGGATTTTTCATTAAAATGTCTTTAATTCCTATTATCCCTTTCACTTTCACAATATCGCCTTTTTTGAATTTCATAACTTATTCGCCACCCATTTTTCTGTGAATTTCTTTATTTCTTTTTTACTAGCCTTTTGGAGAAGCACCTGCCCATAAGGGTTGATGTATATGTGTCTGTCTTTGTCTTCCAAAACATAGATTTCATTATTATGCTTATTCCAATCGAAATTCGCTTTTTTGGTTATTATTACGATTTTAAAATTTGGAGGAATCATATCTTTTTTTGTTATCTTTGTTCTTTTTCCTTCAAAATATTCATGCAAAAATTCATCCCACCGTTTTTCTTTGAATATTTCCTTTCCATAAAATTTCACAACATCCCCCACTTTGAATTCTTTTTTCATAACTTCTCCGCAACTTCCTTCGCACATATCCTTTCTTCCCATGATTCATACTGGTTTTTTTCCGATTTGTTCGCCTTTTCTATTATAAAAAATTGAAATGGAAAATCTATGGGGTATATGCCATCTCTGAAAATGATTTTTACACGCACCTTCTTTTCATCTATTTCTTCAATCTTGCCTATCCTTCCTGTTCCAAAATTCGTTTTAAGTGAAATCCTGACTATATCATCCTCTTTCAATTGGAATATTTTAGTCAATTTATTTATTTCCCTTTCACTGATGAAAATAAGTTTTTTCTGTCCTACCTTTTCCGTTATATACGATGTTTTAAGAATTCTTTTCGGTTTTATGAAGTTTATTACGGCTTCCTCTCCTCTGATTCGTCTATCAGTTTTATCACGGATATAATCGCCAATGACCCTTTTTTTACGCCTTTTTCTTGGCATTGTCTCTCCTCTGGACAATATGCAACATAAAAAATTTGTTGTCAAAAATCACAACTTCCCTGCCTTTCCAATTTATAAAGCTTAACCGAGCCGAAAGAAGACCACTTAACTTGTTAGGTGGATGAATTTTGGCGTTTGCTTCTCCTATCATCATGTTCAACCCTATTAATGTAATCCTGAATTGTTTTCGAGGAAACATGGCCAGCAGTTCCGACATAATAGCTTGGCGACCATACATGACCATTCCACAGCGTTTTTTTGAGTTCTGGATACTTCTTGAAAAGCCTCAATCCGCTTACGCCTTTCAGAATTTTGACGATTCCCATAGGGCTTTCAACGGGTGGAACAGAAATGAATAGATGGATATGGTCTGACATGACTTTCAGTTCAAGGATTTTCCAGCCCTTTGTCTCGGAAATCGTATGGATTTGTTCTTCCACGAAAGCCTTGATTTTGTTCACTAATATCGATTTCCTGTATTTCGGACACCAAACTATATGATAGTTGATGTTGTAAACACACGAGCTTGTTTTTGACATAAATATACCTATAACCATAAGGTATATAAAGGCATAAAACATAAAGTAATATATGAGGAAAGGACTCAAGGAAATTTGTGAACAAAGAAAGAAATTCACAGCGACTTTCAAAAGATTTGGAAGTAGAAGTAATTGGCACGGATTTCCAGAGGAAACTATCCTTTTGGTGAATGTCAAAGATGAGAATGAAAAGGAAGTTGCTGACCATATCTGGTTTCGTTGCACAAAAGGATTTGAAGCAATCAAGCCATTACTCGAAGGCAATATAATAGAATTCTTTGCAAGAGTCAAACCATATGATAAAGGCTATGTGAACAATAGGAATTTTGTGGATGAGAGAACACTTGATTACAAACTTAACCATCCGACAAAGATGAGGAAAATTGGAAATGGAAACCAGACGGTCATACAGATTCCGCTTATATCCCAATAGAGAAACGGAGCAGAAGATGGGCAAAACATTGGAAATATGTAGGCAGACCTACAATGAATTGCTTTCAATCAGGCAGACGACATATGAAGTCACCCGTGAAGGATTGAGCAAATTCGACATGAACAACTGCATAAGATATGGTGTGGATGCTGACATTTCTCAAGTCCATTCGCAGGTTCTCCAAAACATCAATGACAGGATATGCATGGCTTACGCCAATTTCTTCCGAAGGCTCAAAGAGAAGCGTTCTGGAAAGAAAATCAAGGTCGGCTATCCTAGATTCAAGAAAAAATACAAGTCATTTACATATCCACAAAATGAACATGGATTTTCGCTTAAAGGAAATAAATTGCATTTATCAAAAATAGGAATCGTAAATGTCCGAATAGGCAGAACACAGAACAAACCAAATGGGCAGATAAAGACATTGACAGTAAAGAAAGAGCCGAGCGGAAAGTGGTTTGCCATATTCAGTTCAATTGAAAAGGAAAAGAAAAGACACAAAATAAACAACAAAAAGATAGGCATTGATGTCGGTCTTGAATATTTTGCAATGTTGTCCAATGGAATAGAAGTTGATAATCCAAGATTTCTGATTGAAAGTGAAAAGCGATTAAAACTATTGCAAAGAAGGCTGTCACGAAAGAAACTTCATGGTCAAAACTGGAATAGTGCGAAGAATCAGGTCGCACTATTGCATGAACATATAGCAAACCAAAGGCATGATTTTCAACACCAACTATCACATAGGATAGTTTCGGGATATGGAACAATCGCAATAGAAAAGCTGAACATAAAGGGAATGATACGGCATCCGTATCTCGCAAAGCACATCAGCGATGCCTCTTGGGGGACTTTCGCCAGAATGCTCTGCTACAAGGCTGAAAATGCTGGAGCAGAGTTATTGGAAGTCGAACCGAGAGGAACATCGCAGATGTGTTCAGTGTGCGGAAACAAAGTCCCGAAGACATTGGCTCAAAGATGGCATAGGTGTCCATATTGCGGTATAAAAATACAAAGGGACTTGAATTCAGCGAATGCTATACTTACCGTTGGAACAACGGGAAGATACGCCTGTGGAGATAGGAGTCCTGTTCTTGCCTCGCAAAAGAGGCTTGAGCATAGCCTGTCAAAGAAACAGGAAGCCCCTCAACTTGTTGGGGGGTAGTTCACGAATCCACACCCTAGACAAATCATGTTTCCGCACATATCGCATCTTACCTTTGCAAAGCTATTATTGCAAATATCGCAAACTTCCACTTCCTTCTTCACGGATTCACCTATTTATTTTAAATTCAGCAATGGATTTCTTGAAACTGTTCGTTTTTGCCTCACTCTGACAATTTCGCCCGATGCTCTCATGCGATTAAGTCTATTCGATATTGTTTTTGTGTCAATTGTCATTATCGCAGATATTTCTTTGGGCAATCTTCCCTGTCTCGTAAGCTGTGCAAGTTGCTGTTTTTGCGCCTCTGTCCAGTTAAAACGCCGACTTCTCGTATAACCTCTTCTTTTCTTTGTATTCGTCATTATTTCTGTTGTGGACATTCCCTGCGGAACGGCTATTTTCCCTAGTCTTTTCAGCCAATAGACCTTGTTGTAGACCTTTTTGTATGGATATTTCAGGGTCTTCGCTATGTGCGATACGATTGTCTGCTGGTTCATGTTCGGCATATCCTTCATGCTATTCCAGATGTTTATCGCTTGCTTTGTCTCCACTTGCGTAAACTGCGTATATTTCAATTTCCTTTTTATCTTGCCAAGCGGAACTGCATTCGGGAAAGTTTTTAGGATATTTCCCGTTGCAGGACTTTGCATACTGTTCACGATAGCCTTTATTTGCCTCAACTGCACCAGTCTTTCCTCCGTTTTTCTAATCTCTTCTTCCAATTCCGTTTCCATTTTTTCTATTCCCATATTCAAACCTCCACTTTTTCATCGAAAAAAACTCTCTGGACATCTGACACTGCCAGATAACCATTGAATTCATCCACATCCTCTTCGATTTGTTTAAGCGTTTTCTTCTCCAGCATCCTCATCAGTTTCCCATTTTTGGAGTATGCTTGCAAAATTATGACATCTTGGATGCCCTTATCCCCATTTTTGAATTCCTCTTCCAATTTTCCATGCGTATATTTTTCAGCTTCCTTCATGTCTTTTGACATTTTCATATATGCTTCCGTCACGAAAATGAGATAATTCGGCTTTTCTTTTGCAAGTGCTTCTATTGTCAATTTTATTTGCTCACGATTTGCCGAAATAAAAATGGGAATAAGAATATCCCGACCATTGATTGTTTTTTCAATCAAAATATGAGTAATTATATTATCATGCTTTTTCAGCAAATCCCTTACCATTCCTTCTTCCCTGTCCAATGTTTCTTTCAATTCCATGTTTTCGCCTATAATTTTTCAGCTATCAGATGCGGAATTATTCTTTCATTTAACAATATGTTCTGTTCTACAAAATGCCTAATCCCGCTTCTGTAATAGCTTTGTCTTGTCCTCGCTCGTATCAATTTCGCCTTGAATTCAACTATCTTTTTCTCATTCATTTCCTTTTGTTCATAAACTCTATTAATATCGCAATTCGGAAGGAAAATAATCGTTTTCCATTCACCCTTCAATGCGTGATAAACAAGGGTTTTGTGACGTTTCGTTGTCGGAGAATAGCCTACTGAATTCAAAAGAAAAACACTGCCCCATTTTTTCGCTATTGGATGATTGTATGAAAAAGAATATATCGTATCCCCTTCTATGAACATATGGTTATTTGTCTGCTTCAAAGCCCCTCTTGCAAACTTCATTGCAATTTCACTATTTCTTGTCGTCATTTTTTCATCTCTCCCCTATCTTTCCTTCGCCCACACTTTTTGTTCTATCTATCATATTTTCATTTCTAAATGCATTGTATATTATAATGTCTATGAAACAAAATGTTTCTATCAATAACAGAAAACAAAAAATTCCAAAACTGACATAATTAACATTAAAATAGAATATACTAATCATGCCTCCTATAAGAAGGATTATAAGATTTACGATGAAGAGTACAAATAAGCGTGATATGGCGTTATATTCTATATCATATTCATTAGTCATTTTTCCACCTTCTTCATTAATTCTGGATTTTCATAAATATTTCCAAGTTTAATTAACCAACTGGGAATTAATTCATAATCTGGTAAATCTAAAATATCATCAATTTTATCTATTGAATATTTCCATCTATCCTTTCCAGTTGGCTGACATCCTGCGGGATTGAAAACTTCTATTTTTCTTTTAACAACATCACCGCTAAATAGTTCTTTGCAATTTTTGGCTTTCAATCCTGTCGATTGTAAAAGAATCGCTTCTTCAATTATCGCAATCCATCTGCGACCAACCAAGTAAAGTGTGTTTGGTTTTCCATTTCTAAAATGTATTTCAGCAACATCATACATCTTTTTATCTTTCTTATGCCACGCTCTGAATTTCAGTATCATTTCTTCCCCCTTTCCTTATGAGTGCAGTCAAAGCACCATTTCCCTTCTTTGCCCATATCCTTTCGGAATTCCAAATCCGTGAAATATTGGGCTATGGTGAAAGCATTCGTATTGAAAATAATGGTCATTGGTATTTCCTTTCCGCATAGTTCACATATTACTTTTTTATCATCCATGCCTTTCTTCCTCCTTTCCGCTTTTGATAGTAAGTTCTTTGCTTTTGAAGGTTTCGATGTCGCCCATATTTCCAAAAGTTCTTATACCCTTTTTATAATAACACTTTGGGCAGAAGCCCTCTATCGTGATATAGACCTTCTTTTCGCAGAGTTTGCAGTCATTCAACATTTTTTTTAAATCTTCTGTGTGCCTTGTCCGATATGTCTTTGCCCTACCATAAATAATCATTTTGTTAATCGCTTTCGTAATCTTCCGTTCTCTCTGCTCAACATTGATTATGAATGCATTTATCTTCTCATTCTGCTTATTTATTGTATCCTTTAAAATTGAATTTTCATTGATTATTTCCCTCGATTTGGAGAGGGCTTTATTGTAATAATTGACTATTTGCCCCCATAGCATTCCATCCAACATCATGTCTTTTTCCATGTATTTCTCTACCACTTTCTGTGCAAAAACCTGAAAGTTGCTTTCATTCAAATTATCATCTTTTTTTATTTTAGCCATGCTTTCACTTATCCAGCTTCAATACCAGTACTTTTTTTCCAGTCCATGTCGATGGTAATATGATATGGCAACCATTGCCTATTTTGGTTGTTCTATCCTCTATCGCATCAAATAACATCATTTTCTTCCCAATTCTTTGCTGTTTTGATTTTGCCATGTTTATACACCTTACTTATTACTTATATCTATGTATTTAAATACATATCATATTTGTATATACGCTCTTTATAACTTGGAAGCTATTTCATGGGCATAGAATCGTTCTCTCTCTTCCTTTGTTGCATGGGCTATTTCGATTATTGAAAGTATGAACTGTGTATTTTTTATTTTTTCATCGTGAGGAAAATTGACTACACATTTCTCTTTACCAGATGATGCAAAAGTTATTATTCCTATGAGAATTTTAGGATATGGAAAAATCCTCTTATTTATATCATTAATCTTCACTATGTCGCCCGTTTTGAAGTCTTTCATATTTTTCTCGCCACCATTACACTTTCAGCCATTTCATCAAACTTTTCAAATGCCTTTTTCATGGTAAAATCCTTTTTCTCGAATTCGATGGTTTCAATGTGACCCATAAATCTAATTTTGACTAGCATTTTCTGACCCTTCTCCCTTATGAAAATCCCGTTTTTCCATTTGCTCATCATATCGCCTATATTTTTTCAGCTATTTCCTTCGCTTCCAATTCCTCTATTTTTTCAAAAGCATCTTTCCTTTTGTCAAAACTACCATGAATTCTGCGTTCAATATATTCAGCCCAGTTATTATGTTCTTTATCCCAAATATACCATCCTCCAGTGGTCTCTCCTCTGTAAAGGAATCGTCTTGTGACGAATCTTTTTTTCATATTTGATTCGCCACCAGATACGCAGAAAATCTATCGTTCAATCTCTTACAAAGTTCCTGCGAACCTACACTCTTATTGCTCTCCCTTACCAATTTTATGATTTTTTTAAGAGATTTTATGATTTGAATCTGGAACTGCTCTATCACAACAAGATTTTCAATATTTGATGCCCTTGACAAATTAAATTCATCGCCATTAATCACAAATTTAACACTTTCATATTTAGCCGTAATCAGAATAGAACTTATTTTTTCTGACTTCCCTTTATTGGCATTAATAAATTCTTTTTTACATTTTTTTTCAAAAACAAACCGTCTTTTATTTATCATATTCTCTATCCCATTATCCTTCAAAAAGAGGCTGATAATCCTGCAATAATCACGAAAGGCGATTCTTGTATTCTTGTATTTAATTTCTTCCGCAACCCTGTCGAAGACCTCCAAATCATTTTTACGCAGGAATTCAAAGAGGTCGTGATTATCAATCCTTCTTGCTCTGCTCCTGCTGTAAGAACCATAAACATAAAAAAGCCCGAACTGATGCAGAACAATCCTTCTGTTATCATCCTTTGCAAATGGGATGTCCAAAACCTTCCTTCTTGGGGCAAGCCTTTTGAAAATCTTCGGGAAAAGGTTAAGGCATTCCGTGTAATCATCCTCATTTTTTTCCAGAAGTTTGTTCGCTTCCTTTGTTAGTTTCTCTATCTGTTTTATTTTCTCCGAATTTTTCAACTTTATTATTTTTTTGGCTAGCATTTTCATCACTCATCCGTTTTCATGCAGGTTATATTCCCTGCCTTTTTTGCCACCTGCTCGGCATTTTGAATAGAACCATTCTTGCTGATTACCCATAATGATTTGAATGGATTTACACCATCTAGTTGCGTGTATCCATCAGTTAGGTAAATCCATAGTTTTGTGTATGGCTTATTTTCTTCAAGCCACCTTACGATTGGCAAAGCATCAGTTCCTCCGCCACCATGAATCTTTATATCCTTCGGGTCGAATCCGTTCCTTATGTCATAGACATCATGGACTTTGGCATCGCAAACTATGACTGTCATATTGAGGTTGGCGAAGCTTCTGCTGATGCCCATTATTTCGGATAAGAATTCATTTAGCTCCTCTATTCCGATACTCCCGCTAGAGTCTATGGAGACCGCAATCTCCACATTCTCCTTGACCGTATGCGGAAGATAGACACCCACACTTTCAGAACGCTTATGCGGAAAACTATAGCTAATATCATGCGGAATTTCATTGGTGATGTATCTATAAAGCAATGCCTTCCAGTTTATTTTTGGTTCAAGAAGAGTGCCAATCATTCGTTCTAATCCTGCTGGCATCGACCCCATACTTTTTGCGATATTTTGTGCTTCTACTATTCTCTTTTTCCACTCATCTTCCAATTTTTTTATTTCCCTTTCTGACAATGGGCTGTCATTCTCACCCTTTCCTTTGTAATCCTTGTCCTTTCCACCAGAGACTCCATTCCCATTCTCGCCTTTCTTCGGGTAAAAATGCTTGTCGAACTGCTTACCGCTCATGTTTCCGATAGTTACATTTCCCTGACCATCAATATGTATCTTTATCTTCTTCGCCGTTTTGTATAATTTGTCATAAATTTCTTCTGCTGATAAATTATTAAATTCATCACTCAAAAGGACACCATGAGGAAGCCTGAATTCCTGTTCTTGGAGGATTAAGTTTATTGCCAAATCTGTGCTACAATTCCATAGTTCCTTATCCCTGCTACCCTTTCTTAATAGGTGTTGCAAACAAATATGTAAAACCTCATGGGCTATTACTCCCTTTAATTCGCTGAATGTCAAACCCTTCACATAATCAGGGTCGAAATAAAGATTCCCCTCGTAATCAATGCCCATTGTCGGCATAGTCATATTCCTTGTCTCTATCAGGTTCAGGTAAAGGGAAATGTTTGCGAAAAACGGATTTTCCCGTAAAAAAGAAATCCTCACCTTCCTAATCCTGTCTTCTGCTGAAAGATTATCGGTCATGTTCTACCTTCCCAATACCTTTCTTGGACTCAAAATTGCTTCTTCTGTTTCCAGACTTTATTATGCCTATTATTTTGATTTGTTCTGCCGTTGGTTTGCATTCATCATAAGCCGTTTCATTTCCGCCCCAATCGCAGAGTGCCTTCCCGTGTTTGCATCGTGGAAGTTCTTTTATTATCACATCATCAAATCCTTTCTTCAAATCGATGCCCTTGCCTGAAATCGGAGTTAAATGACCGCACATGATGCATTTGTAAACACTCCCGAATTGTGATGCATTTGCACCACATTTTCTACATATCATACTTTCTTCTATCTTCTCATCTTTCATATCCAATCTCCTTCAAAAGACTTTTGATTACTTCTTTTGATAATTTGCGAAGATAATATCTCGCCATCATCTTGTAAAATGAAATCGGATGTTTTTTTCGGAATTCCCTTTGCCTTTCCGCATTCCATTTCGGGTCTTTTTTCATCTTGTTTCTTTTCCATTTTTTTTGATATTTCATCATATTTTTTTTGGCATTTGGATTTAGATGATACCATATAGTATTCAGGCTAACCTTCATCCTTTCAGCTATTTCCCTGCCAGAAAGACCTTCCTCTTTCAATTTGTGAATATTCGCTATATCTTTCGAAGATAATTTTTTTATCATACTAATCCGTTTCTTCTTTAAAGTAGGGTTGCAGTTTCTTTGCCAAATCCTTCTTCCATTCTGGAAGATTCACGACCTCTTCCACGAACCTCGTGTTATGTGTCTTCACCAGTTTCAGCATCATAACGGCAAACTCTGGCGTGAGCCTTGTCGCAAGCTGGACAATCGGCTTCATCAGCTTCCTGTCCTTCTTGTAATGCTCCAGAATCCCTGAAATCATGGCATAGGTCATGTCAATCTCTCTCGGAAGTTTCGCTTCAAGGGGATTTTTCAGAATTTCCTCTATGTCAATCTTCTCGGACAGCTTGAGCCATGCAGTGAACTCGATGGCAGTGGCTTCCCCAACGCATGATGCGACAAGAATGTTTATGGTGTCCAAGTCCCTTGTCTCTTTGTCGGAAATCATTTCCGAGCAAAATTGCCATGTTCTTGGGGATGGAAAGCTTTTTTCATTCACTTTAGAATCAAATTTGTAAAGGACTGGCTTGAATTTAAGAAATGTAGAAATGCGAGTGTCTATTTTATTTTTGACAGCCCATTCTATCCATGAATCAACATCAGGAACTTCAAGTTCTATATGGATGAAACGGTTGTTGAGAGGAGCGGGGGTCTCAAAAACATTCGAGCGGTCAGAAATTTTATTTCCAGCACTTATGATTATCCAATTCGGTGGAAGACAATATTCAGCCACTCTTCTGTCCAAAATTAATGAGTAAAGATTGCTCTGTACCATCGGACTTGCAGTATTGATTTCATCGAAAAACAATATCCCCTGCGAATCCTTATCCTTCGGCAAATAATTAGGATAATACCATTTTGTCGTCTTATTCTCTTCATCGAACTTCGGAAGCCCTTTAATATCCGATATGTCCATCTGCGAGGCACGAATATCTATGACTGAAAAGTTGCCTTTATCATTTATTTTTGATATATCTTCATTATATATGAGATTCTTGTCTTTCGCTATCTGCTTGGCGACATTCCTGACTGAATCACTGTTGTGGACAAGGATTCCATTTGCAAAATAATTTCCGAATTCGGTTGTAATGTCGTATAATACCATTTCTTTTTCATTTTTTCTATATATCTTTGTAATCCGTATGGGGTATAATTCACTTTTTTTAATTCCCAAAATAAGGCTATTTCTTCTTTCGTATAGCTTCTCTCTGTATTTTTCCCCATTATATATTTGTCTTTTCTCATTTCTATAAATTTCATTATTATTTCTGCTTGCTTCTTTTTTACTATTAATATTGGATATAGTTGTTTTAAAATTGGATATACATTTTTGTGACCCGCTATTTGTGCTTGATATATTATTTTGTGATGCCTTTTGTCTTTGGTTAACATACGATTTTTTAATTTGAAATTTTGTTTTAACCATTCCATTAACTCCAGTGATGAGTTGCTTATTACTATTGAAGGAACTAAAAGAACCATTTTTGTGTTGTATTTTTTGCTGTATTGTCTGCCTATTGTTATCATTATTGAACCTTCCCCGTCTATTATCCCTGCCAGATAGTGCAATTCGTGATTTTCCATGTGAATAAACTATATCCCCTATCTTTAAATCCTTCGCTTTTACCCACTTATTCTTAACTAAAAAATGATGTTCTTTTGATGATATAATTGTTTGACCGTTATCAGTTTCTATTTTTATTGTTGTTTTATTTTTAGGCTTAATGAATATATTCAAAACAGAACTATATTTTATGCAACTATTTTTGAAATCATAACATAAAACTCTGTCTTCTACTCCAACATTTTTAAGTTTAACGATACCATTATCGGTTGTTATTGGTGTATTTCCATCTAAACACTTGCCTATGCCGATGCCCCCCCAGATAAACAATGGTCTCTTCTTCTTGAATGCTTCTTTTATCAGCTTTCCAAGTTGATGATGATTTACACTTTTCATTTATTCACTTCCTTATTGTTTTTTCTAACTGATGATGATGCTTAATGCATCTAATGAATCTGACGATTTCGCTTTTTCGTTTTGCCAGTTTCCTTTCCACTCCGAGAGGTTTCCTGCAAATCTTGCAGTAATACCAAATTGTTTGATATTTCATTTGTACATACCTCTACATTTTCCATATTTTCTCATAAATCTGCTTACGAGTTTGACTATATTCATTTTACCTTTGTTTATTTCAGGTTCATCGTTCATTTTTCCATCCTCTTACAATGCTGGAATAGTGGTATGCAGATAGTTTTCTACATTTTTCTTGTTGCTTTTGAGGAATGTCACCCATTCATGGAGAATTTCTTTATTACCGCAAATCAGACTTTCAAAAATCTGTTCATTCTGATTTTTAAGGGTTTTAAATTCCTCCATTTTTTGCTCAAAAGACATCTTGGAATCTTCCAATATTGCCTTTATTTTCATTTCCATTATTTTTCCGTCTCCTTTCATTTTCTCACTTCCTTACAATTTCATATTGCATAATTATTGATTATATGCTTTATAAAGCTATTTCCTTACGCTTTCTTATATTGTCAATTATCTTAATCTGGTCTTCGATTGTTTCTTCTTGATTCGCCAATCTTTCCAGCAATGTCGGCTCTGGGTCATTTTTCATGCCTTCCAGAAACCATATCCTTTTATTTTTTTTGATAACCATAATTTCCATTTCTGAAATCTGGGTCTGAATAACATTAACCCTTTCTGCATCCTTATTGGCATTTTCCATTATCATTTTAATCTCTGGATAAAGGAAAAATGCTATTGATTTTCTCATTTTCATATTTCCACCTAATCATACTTCTGTCCGCAATTCGGGCAGAAGAACATCTTATCCTCTTCCGAATACACGAGATTGTGCTTGCAGACATTGCATTTTAGCGATTTGTCCATTCCGACATTCCTTTTAAGACTTTTTTTATCCTTTTCCTTCATCAATAGTTCCGAGCAATTGGTATTTTTCAACACATCATCTTTCATCACATCAAGCCCACATTTTACACAATGTAAACCATTGACCTGCTTCGGGGGCAAATTCATTGTGGTCAATTTTACCTTTTTCCATTTATGTTTTATCATATTTTCACCTATAATTTTTCAGCCATCTCCTTCGCTTCAATCAATTCCATAAGATTAACCTTTTTCCTGTAATTTCTGATGATTGCCATGTATTTTGCTTTGACCTTATTATATTCATATATAATATTTAATAAGATGTCATTTTTCTTCATTTTTCTTTTTGCCCATTTTTCAGCCCTTTCTATGTTTGAGAAATGTCTTACTGCAAACAAAAATGATATATTATTTTGCATATTATCTGCATATCTAAAATGATAACCATATGATTTGATTTGCATATCTGAACTATTCATATATTTTCGGAATGGAGTTTTACCGACTGCTATAACTGCGTATTTGCATACTGGTCTTTTGTAAGTTTCGCATATCATCAGTCTGATTTTTAAGAATTTATCATTGAACAGATAACCATCTATCCATTGAAAGTGTTTATCTTGGAAATTTTGGTCTTTGTAAACATCAGTATCATTAATAGTCAAATCATCTACTTTCAATTTGAGTATTTTGACTATTTTTTCAAAATTGGTAATCTGCCTGTTTAATTTTGTCAGAATAAAATCCTTTTTGTCACGCTTTCTATTAATCTTATTTTCAAATTTTTTGTCAATCATTTCCATTTTTGTTTCCAGAGCATTCATTCTTTTTTCCAATTTATTTTTGATTATCCTTGCTTTCATGCGTTTTTTGGTCTTGTATTTCTCATAACCATCTTCTACAGTTCCGAGTGCCTTTTTGTTCCTTTCATATTTTCGGAGCAATTCTTTTGCGGTTTTCATAACTTTTCAGCAACCTCCTTTGAACACATCGCTTCCCTTTTCCTTTGTTCTTCGATACCATGAAACAGCACATAAACCATGCTTCCACCGACTCCTATGTTTAACATGAATGTTAAAATCATATGAATTATTATCTGGTCTTCAAATATATGAAAGAGATTAAACCACCATGCCTGTAAGCAAATGAAAATGACAAAGTGCCACTTTTCAATTATTGTTTTTATTTTCATGCTTTCACCAATCCTCTTTTCTGCTCAAGACCTTTCGGTGACAACAAATCATCTGGAACGAAGTAAACAACCCCACCCTGTCGGATGGGGCTTTTAGAGGCATATTGCCTCCTTTGGGTCGGGCAATGCAATGGCGTTTTCAGTCGCTTGGGTTGCATCACGTTCATTTCCCCGAAAGAGAGCGTTTACTGGCACTCTTTTTGCGGAAAACTGGAAGTATTCCTTCCGCTCCGCAAACTTTTTGACAGCAACGGCAAGGCTTGCCTTCCTGTCGCTGTTCACAATCAATCCGCAATTCCCGCATCGGTAAATGGCGTAATTCCTGCTATCGTGCGGAGGATTCACCGAACCGCATCCGCTACACCATTTGCTCGTATGATAGGATTCAACATAACTCATTGGCACTCCCGTATCCACGCTTCGCATCGCCGTGTTCATCGCAAGCATCTTAAATGGTATCAATGTCACCTTTCTGTTAAATGCTTTGTCTTTGTTTGCCTCGAATTTATGCAATCTCTCGAAGACAATTTTCGCTTGGTATCTCTCGGCTATTTTATGGATTTCTTTTGCTATTTCACCGACTGCATTCTTGTTTATGTTCCTGACCTTTCTTCGCAGTCTGCGAAGCTTTTCCTTCGCTTTGGAACTGCCTTTGTCGGCATAACTCTGCAATTTGGCTTTACGCCTCAATATCTTCGCCTTTCGGTTATACAGATTTTTGCCGAGATATAGTTGTTTTAGCACTCTCCCTTGTGGAGCGAGAGCCGTGACTGACACATTGTTGCTGTTCGTGTCGATTCCGAGAATGTTCTTGTAGTTTTTACTTGTTTTCTTTTTCGATATTGTCGCTATGATGTCATTGTTCTGTGTCAGTCCTATCTGCTTTATCTTCCAGCCATTGTCGATGTGCTTCTGGAAGCGTTTAACAGAACCATTCATTTCTATCGGTATGACAATCCTATGTCTTGGTCGTAGTGTTATTGCAAAACACAATTTCCCATTATCGAGCGTGAACATCTTGCAGGCTCTCGGTATGTTGTAGTCAAGCGTTATCCTTTCAGCATTTCGCTTGTCTGTCGGTTTTTGTTTCAGGTGGAATGAACTGCGAATCAGATTCAACAAGACTTGACTCGGAAGATGTGATTCCCTGCGAATATCGGCATAGACCTTTTTCTGCAACTGCCCATTGTCTTCACAAGAATCTATGTTCGGCAATATGAATTTTTCAATGATTCTCTTCGCCTCTGTTCTTGCTTCTGCCAGTTCCTTTTGCTTCTTGTGCGTAAGTCCGATGCCCTGCAATTTTATTGCTTTGTTCATATATATTCACTATCATATTGCTATTTATAAGGCAATTCCTCCCTCACCTTTCGGAGAGGGACTCCTTGCCTTTGGGGTTGAATTTTTCCCATGCGTTCTTCTCCTGCTTCATTTGCGGTTTTCTTCATCTTAATTTTATTCAACTTCTTGATACACTTCTTGCAGGTTACTTGGTCGGTTGCATATCCTGCGTGTATGGATGAATCTTTGAGTTTTGTTCCGCAAAGCAATGTTCCATCGAGTTTTATTGCGTGAGTTTCGCATCTAAAAGTGTTAGCCCAAGCAACACTCTTTATTCCCTTGACACCAGTATCTTCTTCTGTCATATTTTCACCCTATGTTCACATAGTTTTTGTGCCAATCCAGCACCTTTAACGCTTCCATCATTTGGTAATGAATTATGCTTTTCAATCATTTTAATCACGCATTTCACACAATAGTTTTTGCCATTGAACACAAGGAATGATTCATATCCGATTTTAATTCTATGACCAAATCTGCAAATTTTATAATTATTTTTTCTTTTCAGTTTCATGCTTTCACCTTAATATTATCATTGCTATAATCGTAATTATCACTCCAATTATCGATATACAGGCAAAAAAAATGTAATCGCCTCTGTTTTCATCCTTTTCTTTTTTGTCTTTCATATTTTACACCATTCAAATTTCATGTTGGTAATCTCATGTACGATATTCAGTATATCGTTATTTATTTTGATAAAAAGAAATGCATTAATTGACCAGATTATAATCAGTATAACGAGTAATATTATTATTATTTTTTGATAGTTTTTCCTTTTCATATTTTCACCCTTAATTTTTTGATGCATTTCTTACAGGTTACTTGGTCAATGTCATAACCTGCGTGTATTGTCGAATCTTTAAGTTTTGTTCCGCAAAGCAAAGTATCATCTAGTTTTATTGCATGAATTTCGCATCTGAAAGCATTTGCATAGGCAATGCTCTTTATCCCCTTTATACCAGTATCTTGTTCAGTCATATTTACACCTATAATTTTTCAGCCAATTCCTTTGAAAGCATTTCTGTCCTTTTGTGAACCTCGCCACAAGATAAAAAAATATAGAGTATTCCGAGACCTATTAAAAATATGTATAGAAAATTGGAATTGATTTTAGCCAATCCTATTATTAACCATATGATTCCCGTTGTTGAATGAAATGCAATCATTTTTTTTGATTCATATGGTTTTATTGTAAAGTCTGGCATATTTTCACCTAATCAATGATTATGTCTCCTGCATCCAACCTTCTATCGTATTCCTTCCAAGTTATGAAAGTTTTTTCATCATGCGGTTTGTCGCCCCAGTATGCTATTTTGTTGCAAAATCGGCATGAGCAGTATTCTATTTTGCTGTCTTTGCTGTGTCCCATGAAATCCCATTCATGGATTTTCTTTTTCCCTCTCCAGCTTTCATTCTTCATGCTATTGCAACCTCTTTTTTGTTTTTTCCGATTTCCTTTTCCAGCTTTTTCATCATGTTATTGAGTTTTCTTGAAGAAGTGGTATCTGAATTCGTCTTTTTTATTTTCTCCCGAAGTTTCCAAGCCCAATATTGAAGCCTGTTTTCTCCTGTAGAATACCACACACTAACCTTTCCAGAACTATCACGCTCAACGAAATCGTTAAGTGTTTCTATTGCTTTGGGCTTCCAAATTGTGAATATCTGCCTTATTCTGTTATCCTTGAACACTTTTACGGTCATTTCAGTGTATTTCGCACCCTTGAAATTGTTGATGCATTCAGAACCAACGGCAAGATATATTTTCTTGGCATCATGCTGGATAAACCATTCATTTTTTATCGGGTGTCCGCATAACTGGCAATTAGAAAAACCTTTCACAGCAAGCCCATGCAAGGAATCCAGAGCAGACTTATCCAGAGAATCATAAAATGGCTGGACAATATCATATCCCTTTGGAATGTCGAAAACAAGAATGTCTTGATTGCCTTTACTTTGTATGTCTAAAAGGGGAATAACCTTCCACTCATTCGGTTTTGTTCCAAGCCGCTCGAAGGTATCCATCTGCCTTCCTTCGTATGTTCCCAAGCGTATGGTTTTCTCTGCTTTAACTATGTCCTTGATTTCGCCTTTCATATTGTATATTCCTTGATTAGATGCTTTATAAAGCTATTGATTAACCATGTTGGTCGGTATATGTCGGTTTTGTCTTTTTCTACGTCTTTCCAATGCCTTTTTTCTTCTTTCTTCCCTATTTTTTTCATCATATTTACTGCCAGCCTTTCTTATTCTACCCCTAATCCATTTCCTGTATCGAATATCCTTTTTTACCCTTTCTTTTCTGCAAGCATCGACCCTTGCAAACTGCTTCTTCCTTTCAATTGGGTCAGCAAGTATCCTTTTCATTCTTCTTCTTGACAATTCCAACCGTTTTCCCCTATATTTTTCATCAAGATTATATTTGACAGTATGCCAATCCAATTTCAGTTTTTTGGCTATCCAGTTCATTTTCCAGCCAGCATGGTATAATTGAAATATCATATCCCTTTTGCTTTGCGGTAGTGACTGTTTCTTGAATTTGACCTTCGGATAATAACTCAATGTTTTTTTACGCCTTCTCTTCAAACCTCTTGGATGGAATTCCCTCCGCATGATTATCGTTTCTTCGACCCCTTCTTTACTCATATTTACCCCCCTTCCATGCCCTCTTTATACCTTTTAGTACACCCACAGGCTTGTTTTTGACCCACAAAACATACTTTTTCACCCTTTCTTCGTTCTTTAGCTTTTCTAAAGTATTGAATTTTTTTGCCAATTCTTTCAATTTGAAAAGGGCATGAATTGTCTTTTCGCAATCATCACAGACCTGAATCACAGAAGCGGGGGGACATAGCATTTTGTTCCAGCCTTTATTTTTCATTATTTTTTTCCATATTTTCTGGGGAATCAAATGATGAGGGTGCAATTCCGCTTCCCTTCCGCAAATCTCGCAGTTATTCATAACTTCTCCGCTAGTTCTTTCGCTAAAAACTCTTCCTGCATTTTTTTAGAAATGTGAGATATTTGATTTCTAAAAAATAATTTGTTAGCAGATATTTTCCCCTTTTCTTTATGAAATAGTTTAATCATAAAATATATTCCTTTATTATTAAGATAGGGGTACACACGGGGTTGTATGTCTGCAATGTATATTATTTCGCCAAATTTACCAATATATTTCTTTTCTTGGGATTCTAGGATTTTTACAATTTCCCCTTTGATGAATTTTTTGGTCATAATTTCTCCGCTATTATTCGTGCATTATATTTTTCATCCGCTTCCTCGTATTTCTCACTTTCAATTTTATCTGCCTTTTCGAGTTCATCCTCCATGCAACGGCATATTGACGGATTGCCATCCTTATGATAGACCCAAATCTTAATAATATCAAAACGAACAGGCAAATATCTATTTGATGCATCGCTTGCAACGTCTTTTTCTATATGAAAAATCTTCCCTGTTTCGCCTATGTGGAATCTCCTATAATGCCTTTGACCAAAACTATAAAATAAATCCAGACCATGCTTTTTCTTTTTTATTCGCACTATGTCATTTATTTTGAATTTTTCTTTCATAGTTTTTCCTTCTTGCTTCGAGTTCCTTCTTCAATGATTCCACATTATTGAATTTTCCATCCAGTTCCTCATTGGTAAATAATCTGTGAATATCTATATGGCATTTTTCACATGATGGTGCAATTTCATCATTCTCTGTCAATGGTTTAAGATGATGGTCATTGAATATGAATTTTTTCTCGCAGAAAGAACATGGTTTAGGCGACCATGATGTATGCAATCTTCTTCCCATATCACAAACTCCTTGCTATTATTTCAGCATTATACTTTTCTATTTCAGATTTGGTTGCTAATCTTTGAACATTATCAGAATAACAAATAAGCCCACCCATGTAGAATGTCCTTCCACTACCTACTGGGACTGCTATTAACATTATTCGATTATCCAATAATTTAAAAATTCTTCCAACTCCGTTCATGCGTGTTTTCACAAAATCCCCCTTTTTGAATTTATTGAAATGATGATTGAAAATCCTTCTTATCATAATTTCTCCGCAACTTCTTTTGCATTTATTTTTTCCAAAAGCAACTGGAACTTTTTCATTTCTTTTTTGGATGGTTTTTCAAGTTCATCGATATGGAAAGTTTCCTTTATGATTCCTTTAGTATCAGTTTTCCCAAAATAAAATTTGATTATGAATAGTTTGTTCATATGTCCCCATTCAGCATCCCAATAATCTCTGTTTTTTCCAGTAGTATATTCGACAACTCCAATCTTTCCCTTAAAATATTTTTCACTTCTTTCTGGTTTAGACCATCTAACCCCCCTTTTAATCATTATAACTTTCACTATATCCCCATTTTTATATTTCATATTTTCACTTTCACTCCTCTATATGTCGGTTCTTATCGTTTCGCCCATTTTTAAGGCTTCTTCATGGCTTTTATTCATCTCTTTCTCGCAACCATTACAAAATGGCGTATCCTTATTGCCCCCTATCGGATTGCCACATTCAATACATCTGTCTTTCTTTTTGTAGATTGTATGCGTGTGTCCTTTAACCTTGAAGAGTGTTATATTATTAAATTCTAAATATCCACCCGTAAGATTTCTCCATTTTGGATTTATTTCTTTGTCAAAAGTTACTTTCATAAAAACATCTGGGTTTACAACTTTCAATTTTTTAAGCATTTCTATTTTTCTATTGCAATTCAGGCTATTATCATTTAATATTTTCTCAAATCTCCTTTGTATATACTTGGTATGCTTGGCAGTTACTATCCTGTTCTCCCCTTTTACCTTTTCACTTTTAGATTCTTTTTCAATAACTCCTCTTTTATTGAGAATTTTCATTTTTTGATATATTTCTTCCATTTTTCCATCATGTTCCTTTGGTCTGACCAGATTATGCCCTTCTTTCACATAGGTTATATTGTCTGAAAGTTTAAGGGCTTGAAGAATTAATCGTCTTTGTTTTTCCTTTACAGTGAGTTTAAGTTGTGGTAATATCAATTTGATGCTTTTACGATTAGCCTGAAATGTATATTTTTCCTTTTGATTCATTTCCTTATTTTCTGGTGTTGTGAAAATAGAACCATCTATTGATTTGTTAACTCTTTTACATAAATCTAAATTTGTATTTGCTATTGCCAAAGAAACAATCCATTGGA
>Ga0315296_10000307_pt1 | contig 45111 bp, 44 predicted proteins | sample YL17G14_18_MG_FD_203921 | JGI IMG/M metagenome (GOLD analysis project Ga0315296, IMG submission 203921) | Sediment microbial communities from Yellowstone Lake, YNP, Wyoming, USA - YL17G14_18 | ecosystem: Environmental > Aquatic > Freshwater > Lake > Sediment | place: USA: Wyoming | collected... | reverse complement strand
GAAGTATCTTGTGGCACGTAGGGTTGATGGATTGGTTGTTCAAGACAGACTGATGCGAGACTATATGGCCGAGAGATATGATGTGTACAGGCCGTTGACCAGATTCATTCCTACAGGAGTCGACGTAGAGCAATTTGAGGAGTGTGACCATCAGTCTGTTAGAAGGAAATATCACATAGGCGATGAAGATCCTGTGATCTTGTCTCTGGGCACCATATCGAATCTGAGGAATCCAGTGAGCCTAGTAAGAGCAATGCCTAATGTGCTGAAGGAATTCGCAGACTCAAGACTTCTACTTGTAGGGGCCATCCACAACCCGGAAGCGATGCATCTAGCTGAAAGACTAGGGCTTGGAGAATCGGTCATTTTCTGTGGAAGAGTGGGCTACAACATGATCCCGTCATTTCTGGGAGCATGCGACGTAGAAGGCCACGATCTTGACTCCGGATTGGGCATAGGCCTAGCGGGCTTGGAGGCCATGGCCGCCGGTAAACCGATTCTCTCGTCCGCGGGTGAGGATAACTTCATCGATATCCGACTGGAAAACTGGAAGAACATAGTGTTGGTGCGGCCAGGTGATGTAGAAGACATATCTCGGGCAGTGATCAGACTATTCTCAGATAAGGAACTTAGGAATGAGATCGGAAAGAACGCGAAGAAGCTGCTGAGAGAATACTTCTCTTTGGATCGTGTATGCCAAGAATATGAGAATTTGTACAACGAGATCGTGAAGCGATATGGGAGATGATCGCATATGCCTGCACGCCAATGCCAGACAGGTTTACTTGATCGATGAACTCAATCGTGCACGCGCAAAGATCCGGATGTTCTTCGCCTGGCTACTTCTGATGTGACCCTGTGATGCTCTTGCACGTGGATTTCTTGCCCAAAGGCTTGTCAGCTGTTGCGAGATTGCGATGCCTCCGGGTAGCCTATTTCCAAGGGATATCTGCGCGGTCGTTTGCCTGTGTTGTGTCATGTACGGCTCAACTAGTATCTGTTGCGAGTTCCACGTCGGGCTTGTTCTTTATTCCGATTTCATCAAGCAGTTCAGTTATGAACTTCTGTGGGATTACGTTCTCGCTTTCCAGTCTCTTCAGTGCTTCTTCTCTGGTCACAATGCCTTCTCTTATCATGTTGCTTAACATGTCATCTTTTTCTGTGAATCCAACTGTCTTTTTGAGCAGGTAGTTTTTCAGGAAGCTTACGCGACAGTCAGAACGCCAAGACGACGCGCTGCCAGCAGGTTTTGTCCAACCCAATTCATTCTCGATTGTCGATAGGACCTTGTCTTCGTCCCACTCAATGTATTCAAAAAGGTACAGTATCTTCTGATTGGGGTAGAATAACCTCCCAGTAGTCCTGAAATGGAGAAAATAAAGGTACTCCTGAACGAACATGAGAGTATCCATTGGGCTCAGGAGATAGGCCGGATTCCTGACCATCTCGTATATGAGCCCGGACAGAAGCGAGAGCGCACCACTTCCCAGAACACCGGCCAATCTGCCGAGGGGATTTTCGGTGAGGAACAACTCTTTGAAGCGAGAGGCTTCTATCGGGGTTCCCGTGCCAAGTGCAATCAAAGGGATCTTGTTCCTTTTCGCATATCGTAGCAAACCACGGAACACGCCGAGTCTGCAGCCACAACAAATCATTGGAACCATTCCCGGAGAGGATTTGCGCAACCATGACGAAACATTGTTCCCTATCGATTTGTTCAAGAGGTCATATTTCTCAGTAACGAGTTCCACGCCCAGTCTCTCCGTTATTTTTTTCATGTTGCTTTTTGAGTCCTCTGGGACGAAGCCATTGTCTGCTGTGTAGGCGAGTACCCGTAAATTGCATTTCCTCGCAAGATAGTACAGCGCATAGGAGCTATCTCTTCCCCCACTTATTCCGACCAAGCAGTCGTATTTTCCTTCACCGTTTCGAAAAGGTGCAAGGAATCTTTCCAGTTGATCTTCTCCTCTGTATGTTGCTTTCTTGTAAGTAAGGCAGTAGTTGCAGACTGCTTCATCATCAAACTCTATTCCGGGATAGTTCGCTGGCAAAACGCACTTTGTGCACCGTTTCATCGATTGTCCGCGCTCTCGCTCTTATGCGGATTTCAGATGATGCTACGGGCGCTTATTAACCGAATGACTGTCATCGAAATCCAAGCCATGCTTAGGCATTATTCCTCGACCGAGAACTATTGCAGCAAGCGAGTTTCTGGAGCCGGTTGACGATAGACGACATTCTCGATTTGAAACGCATTTGCGTTTTTGCATCACTCGCAACAAGGGAATTCGATTGGGCACAAGATGCATGCCAATTCACCGTGCGTTGACATGTTGCACATCTTAGGGGCCATTCGAAGCAAAGCACACTGATATTCTCCGCTAGTTTCTGTTGCTTCCAGAAGAGTTCATGACGGCTCGTTTTGACGCCTAATCATTTGTAATTGAACTTCACTTTATCTCCTTGGATTTCGACTTTGCCAACAACGCGAGCCGGGGATCCCGTCGCCACTGAATTGCTTGGGATGTCGCTATTGACGAAACTGTGAGCCCCTACAGCGACGTGGTTTCCTATCTTGATCCCCATTCTAACAACGGTCAGGCTGCCTATGAAGCAGCAATTCCCGATGCTTACAGGCGCATATCTGTACTTCGCCTTTCCACCAGTGAGAGCCCACTCCACTGTCTCATGAGTGTATATCTCGGCTCCAGTCGAGATACTGCAGTAGTCGCCGATTTTCAACCCTCCGCTTCCGTCCAGTACCGTAAAAGGACCTATCCATGTATTCCTTCCAACTCTTACGTCACCGTACACGTAACTATTGTGGTATATGCTTGCTCCTTCATCAAAGCCCAAGAACTTTGCTCTGTCCCAACGAGCTCTATCTCCGAAAGCCTCCTCAGCGAATGGCAGAGATCTGTTCCATTTTGACTTGTATTCCTCTCTGAGCTTGCGCTGCAGCGCCGTCAATTGCTCTTGTAGCTCTGACATGTGCCGGAGTACCTCTTGTTCAGATTTGTTGCGATTACGGACGTAGCCTCTTAAAGCTTTGGCGCACAATATCTATTTGCGCCATTCGTCTCTTTTGCACAGCCGTCTCCTATTCCGAAAGTCACGAATCAACATCATTCGAATCCGTGAATGAATACGAATTTAAGTTGGTTCAACAAGTTTTCCTAGGACAATCTTCGCGCATCGGAAGGAGTCAGTTGCCACATGACACATTCTCCGCTCTCTCGGTTGTTATCCATAAGGAACTACACCATACATCAAAACTACAACCGCTTCTTGTACAGAGAATGCAAGATAGTAAATGGTACTACGCTGCTCACACGTGTGCCATACAGACCTTTCTACTGCGCAATAGGGATTGAAGCCAGGTGCAACCTGAAATGCACGATGTGCCCCCGCAACGACCCGAATTTCCAAGAGTCCGAGATGTCATATGACATGTTTACCAGAATCATCGACCGACTCCCGTTTCTCAAAGGCGCATACCTTTCAGGCCTAGGGGAGCCAATGCTTCACAGAGACCTGTTCAGAATGATAAAGCATTTGAAAGACAGAAAGATGAGCTCACTCATAGTAACAAATGGAACGCTACTAAATGAAGTGAACATCAAGAAGATTCTCCAGTCAGATCTGGATGTTGTTCATGTTTCCATCGACAGCGCCGATCCAGAGACTTACGAATCGATTAGGGTTGGAGCAAAACTGGAGGACGTAAAAGCAGGTGTCAAGAACCTAGTCGATCAGAGAGACAAGCGGCAGTCAAGACTCAAAGTGAACATCAACTCCATACTGATGAAGAAGAACTATCGTGGAATAGAGGATATGGTGAGATTAGCATCAGAGGTGGGCGCAGATCAAGTGATCTTCTGCGATATAGCGTATTCTATTGATGTCGGCATATCAAGAAGATCTGAGTCTCTGAGACTTGCAGATGAAGATGAAAAAAGGGAGATACGCAGATTGTTCACAAGCACTAGGGCACTCTCGGAGAAACTAAACATACCAATAAGCTTGCCTAGACTAGAACAACCTAAGGTTAGAGAATACTGTGAGCAACCGTGGATATATCTGGTAGTCAAGGAGAACGGGAAAGTGCGCCCATGTTGCGGCATTCACCACAAAGAGTTCGGTGACCTGACCTGGGAAAGCTACGGCTCAATATGGAATAACAGCGAATTCCAGTCTTTTAGAAAGGCGTTGCTGTCAAAAGATATACCGACAGAATGCAAACACTGTGGCATGTTATGAAGCCACAGTTCATTATCGCCACTTCCTTTTTCATCTCTTGAGGCAGGCTTGGGTTGGATCAACCTTGAATGCTCATAGACATGCAAGAGGGGATGCAAGCAGGATTGTCCTGCTAGCGCGCGCTAGAACTAGAAAAAAATGGAGTTGGTTATTCAGTGCCTGATTCAGGAATTCGCGTTTTGGTTACTGGGGTTACCGGGGGTGGTGTGGGGTTGGGGATTCTCGAGGCTCTCATGAAGGCGGGTTATGATGTGTACGCCACAGACATTACGCCTTACTCCGCAGGGCTGTTGAAAGCGCGAAAAGGCTTTGTTGTCCCTTGGGCCAGCGAGCCAAACTATGTCAATGTGATACAGGCCATCTGCAAGAGGAATCGCATAAGAATCATAGTTCCCGGTTCTGAAGCCGAGCTTTTCGAGTTGTCGAAGAATTCCGCGAGACTTGAGCGAGAAGGATTCGTCGTTATCGCGAACGATCATAGTCTAATTGCAAAATGCCGCGACAAGTGGAAAATGTTCCGAATGTTCAAAGAAAATGGGATCCCTTGCCCAGATTCTGCACTGCCTAGGAACTACCAGGAATTCAAGAAGAAGCATGGCTTTCCTATTCTATTGAAGCAAAGGACAGGTAGCGGCTCGCGGAACCTCTATGTCATAAGAAATGACAGTGACTATGCGTTCTGCCGTAGGAGATTCAATGAGATGCAGATTCCGTTCTTTCTTCAGGAGTACCTGAAGGAAAGCTCAGAGGAATATACAGTGGGGGTTGTCTGCCGGAAAGATGGTTCCATTGTTGGATCCATAACAGTTCATCGCCTCCTCGAGGGCCTCTCAAGTCAACAAAAGATGAAATTCAGAAATACCGTAATAGAAATCAGCACAGGCATAAGCCAAGGAATAATAGAAGACAATAGAGAAATCCAACAACAATGTGAGGGATATGCGATAAAACTCGGCGTGACTGGCCCAGGCAACTTCCAAGGCCGTCTGGCAAACGGAGTGTTCAGCATATTCGAACTCAACCCGCGTTTTTCTGGCACTACGCCATTCCGTGTGGGGGTAGGGTTCAACGACGTGGATTTGGTCATACGAGACCGTCTGAACCAACCGATTGAAAAACCAAAGTTCAGGACGGGAGTAGTGGTGTTACGAAGCTTAGAAAACGTCTTTGTGCCTCTAGAAGAAATAGAGGGAATTGAGAGAGTCTCGCAGGGAGCTTGAAATGGCTAACGCGCGGCAGGTCAAGAAAGCGAATATAGAGTATCACTCCAAGATGGCAGATGAATATGACACTACTCAGCCCCACTTCTCGCCAGACAACATCCTACGCATGGAGAGGATAATCCCCAGGCTAAGCGAGAGGAGTCGGGGAAAGGGCGTGGTGCTTGACGTTGGCTGCGGAACTGGTTTTCTCATGAAAATCTCTGAGAAATACTTTGCAGAGGTATACGGGGTGGATATTTCCCATAGGATGGTCGAAAAGATTCCGAAATCACGCAAACTCGTTTCATTGCTGGCAGATTCGGAGAACCTCCCCTTCAGGGATAATTTCTTCGATGTGTGCATGAGTTACTCCTTCCTGCATCACCTGTACGATCTGCGTCCCACTCTAAAGGAAATATACCGCGTGTTGAAAACAGGCGGCATCTACTTCAACGACCAAGACTTCAACAGAGAGTACTTTGAATTAGCTGAAAAGATTGTGAAACAAGGAAAGGAAACATGCTCGGAATTGAAGACCAGGGAGAAACAGGAGAGCGAAGTCCATCTCAGATTCAAGATACCTCGCGAAACAATTCGCCTAGCAGAGTTCCAAGAATTGGAAGGAGGCGGGTTTACAGCGAAAGAGCTGGAGGAAAAAGTGAGGGAAGCTGGCTTTCGCGAGGTGGCAATGCGGCCGCGATGGTTCATTGGCCAGGCTAGAATTCAACGAGAACGTGGAGAGACTATTGGCCAAGAAATCGACGCATACCTCCTAGGGCTTCTTCCGACGTCCGCGAGCTTCTTCAAGTATCTGAGCTTTGAAGCAACAAAATGAGACACCGGCATTTGGCGCCAGAGAATCTAGACTGATGAACGCGCAAGTTCACAGGACTAGGCGCGCGGAGGTGTTAACGAAATGAGAATCGCACTGATCTCGGACATACACGGCAATTATCAGGCACTAGAAGCTGTGCTAGGAAGCGAGGAGTTCAACTCGACCGAAGAAGCGTATTGTCTTGGAGACTTGGTGGGCTACTATCCATACCCCGAAGAATGCGTGACGCGAATAAAGCAGGAAAGAATCGTTTGCGTAATGGGAAACCACGATTATTCTTGCGTTGAAAACAAGCCGTGTTACGACAATGAAACGGGAAGGCTTTCTCTGGAAATCACACGAAAACTTGTGTCGCTTCGAACAATCGACTTCCTTTCGAAACTGCCACGAAAGCTGGAAATTGAATTGAATAACAAGCGGCTTTACCTAGTTCACGGCTCACCAGCAAATCTTTTGAATGGTTACATCAACCCTCAGGACGACGTAGAAGTTCCAGCGGGTTTTGATCTATTAGCAACGGGACATACCCACATACAATTCTCGAGAAGGATAGCCAGTAAACTCATAGTCAATCCTGGCTCAGTCGGCCAACCGCGGGATGGAATCAAAGGGGCCTGCCTTGCAGTGCTAGATTTAGAAGAGACTTCTGTCAGTCTGACTCGAGTGAATTATGATGCTTCCGAAGTAATAACAAGAACAGCAGGACTGAAGTGTTATGAGGCGGCCGATAGCTTGAGGCAGCTGTTTGAAGGAAGTTCGTGATGCGCCTTAAACAAGTTTGTAGGAAAAGATGAGCCTGCAGGGAAAGACAACACTTTCACGAAAGTGCAGATAAGGTGAGATCAGCGATGAATCTCAAGATCTTGGTAACTGGAGCTAGTGGACTGGTCGGAAGTCATGCTGTCAAGGCCTTGTGCGAGAACGGGTATCCAGTCACAGTGTTGTATAGGAAGCTAGACCAGAGAAACACCAAGTATCCTTGGGATACCATACAAGGCGACTTGCTTGATAAGGACATCCTGCGCAGACTAGGTTCTGTTGAATTTGATTTGGTCGTACACTGTGCAGCAGTTTTGCCGAATCAATTCTACGGGGATCAAGCTGAGCAAGCAGCTCAAGCAAATTCGCTTATGGACGAGCGAATAATAAGCCTCTGTCTAAACGGAAGTCGCAGCCTTGTGTACATGTCTAGCACGAGCGTCTACGGAGTTGGTACTGGTTCGGTTTTGACCGAGAAGCATGACATTTCACCAATGGGACCCTATGCTGCAGCAAAGGTTGAGTCAGAAAAAAAGATACTAAATCAACTATCCGGACACTCTACTATTTTGCGTCTTAGCTCACCTTATGGACCTGGACAGCGCACGAGAACAGTTTTGCAACTATTCACCGAACGAGCTTTGCATAACCTTGACCTAATGTATCACGGCACCGGCCAACGTCAACAGGACTTCATTGCAGCTAATGACGTTGGCAGTGCCATCGTTTCCGCTATTTCAAATGCAAATACTAATGGTATTTTCAATATCGCAAGCGGGAATCCGATTTCTATGCGCAACCTGGCTGAGCTCGTTGTGCGAGCGATACCAGGAACAAGAAGCAGAGTCATCCCATCCGGACAACCTGACCCTCAAGATAACTATCGAGCGGCGTTTGACATCAGCAAGGCTCGAAGGACACTGGGCTGGTATCCAACCGTGCCCTTGGATGAGGGAATACGTCGCTGGGCTCGATATCTGAGAGAACAAGAATGAGAATAGATACGAAGGGCAAAATTGACTGGTAAAGCGGTCAAACGTCCTGATTCTAGGATTGCCGCACAGAGGAAGCATTTACGGCCACAGCAGCGAGAACATTTATGGAGAAACTGAAAACAAGCTCAAAGATTGTGTGCTTTGTCTGTCTGCTTGCCGCATCCCTTTGGAAACCCACAGAGCCCGCGCGCACGCTCGCGGCGTGCGGCTGGACCCGAATAACTAATAGAGACCCTTTTCTGTATTGGCACGCTAGAGACCTATACGCAAAAGCATTGGGTGATAGGAAATGGATCTGATCAAGTATGTGCTGCGCTTCTGGTACTACTTTAGAATGGGTTACTCCACATATCTTAGCTTTCTATTAGGCGTCGTAAACACGTTAACAGTAATTTACTACCTTCTGATAAGAAATGTCCCGGATCTTGAGCTATTATTTCCGAAATTCTCTATCTTTGCCGTGCCTGCCTGCCTTGCGGGTCTTCCATTAGCCGTAATCGTGGGCTGGTTACACTTCAAAGGCACTATGGCTTACTCAAGCGAACTAGACATAACTGTTGAATCTAATCCTTACCAATACAAGTATACGCCTGGATATCAAAGACAAGTCAATGGCCCTTTGGCACTAATAGTACTGGATTTACTAACGAAGATATCGGATGACAGGAAACTTTTGACTGGTGAGGAAAAGGCTCAAGCAACAGAAATTCGAGAGAAACTGAAGACCCTAATCGAAGGAGGAATGGTTGGAGTTCCGAGGAGAAGGCCCATTCAATAGTATGTCACCAATCGATTGATACATCGACGATATCTTCGACGAAGAATAAGCACAGGCCGTGCGAGCAAGCGCGCGCCTAGCCAAAAATACAAAGGCGAAAAAACATAAGTGGCGATCAAGAATTAGGGTAGCTCGGGCTAGCTGTTATGACGGCGGCTGAGTTGAGTTGAATCTGAAGAACAGATCTGTTATTGTGACCGGCGGTGCGGGCTTCATCGGGAGTCATCTTGTGGACAGGCTTATTCAAGAAGACCCCGAAAATCTCGTGGTGGTGGACAACTTCTTCCTTGGGAAAGAATCCAATCTTGAGGATGCAAAGAGATCATGGCCTGGCTTGAAGATATTCAGACAAGATGCGTCGGATCAAAAGGCAATGTTCAAGATAGTTAATGACCAGGGTGCGGATGTAATATTCAATCTAGCAGTTGTACCATTGCCAGTTTCCCTTGAGAGGCCTGGATGGACGTTTGAGAACAACGTCGGAATCACCCTGGCGATGTGCGAGTTGGCGAGAGAGGAGCACATACGTACATTGATTCATTTCTCATCATCAGAAGTCTATGGTAGCTGTGAATATGCACCGATGGATGAAAAACATCCTCTAAATCCTACCACCCCCTATGCAGCGAGCAAGGCAGCATCAGACGAGCTCGTATTCTGCTACTGCAAGACTTTCGGCATTGACGCCTGTATCGTAAGGCCGTTCAACAACTACGGGCCTAGGCAGAACGAAGGAAGCTACGCAGGCGTGATACCTCTGACCATACGCAGAATAATGAATGGCGACCCCCCCGTAATCCACGGAGATGGGAAGCAAACAAGAGACTATCTCTTCGTCAAAGACACCGTTGACGCGACCATCAAGGTGTACAACTGCGAGAATGCGAGAGGCAAAATACTGAACATCGCCAGCGGAAAAGAGGTATCTATAGAGACCGTGATCAGGACCATCGCTGAATACTTCCACGTCAAAGATATCATATACGAAAGAGAAAGGCCGGGGGATGTCAGAAGGCATATTGCAAACACATACTTGGCCGAGGATCTAATAGGATTCAAGCCTACGATGGATTTTGAGGAAGGTTTGAGAAAAACCATCGAGTGGTACAAAAAGAGGCTAGGCCCTCAAGAATGATATAGCGCGATAGTATTGGAAGACTGTTTGTTAGGCGGTGGCGCTCAGTTCATATCATGAGCGCTTCGGCGCGTGCGACACCGAACGCTTCCTAGAGCATACGCCTAGAAGATCGTCTGAGTGGAGCACAGCTCGCTAGATGGCCCGGGGGCTTAAAAATAGCATCTGAAGGGGTTCAATGTTCAGAAAGCGCGCGCGCTTCCTGTGTTTCTAGATGAGACCTGACAATGGCCGAAATAACCTTAAGTAGTTATCAACGATTCCGTTAGGACGAATACGTACTCATCACGCAGTTTCAGTATCGGGATAAAGATTTGAATCTCAGCTTGATCCTCGGTGCCACAGCTACTTGCTTCGCTCTAAGAGCGCTTCCTAGAATCGGAAAACCGCTAATCGGGCATGATACTTGGGCCATTTTGCTTGTTGTTGACGAATTAAGAAAGGGGCACGGTTACAACGGGGTCTGCAAATACTTCCTTATCAAAGGGGATCATGACTACCCACCATTGTTCTTCTATTTCCTGCTGCCATTACCATCATCATGGTTAAGAAAATACAACTGGGCGATCAATCCCACCCTGGACAGCATGAACTGCGCTCTTTTGTTTGGTACCACGTATCTCCTAAGTCAGAGCAGTTTAGCAGCGTTCATCGCAGCGATGATCTATTCTTTCACTCCTGTGGTTCTGGAGGAGAGTTTGAACCTTAATGCAAGAATCTTCGGTTTGATAGTATTCAATTTCACACTAGTCAGCCTGATGATATACTACTATTCTGGAGGACTGGTGTCCCTTATTGCCGCAATCTCGTTCGGAATCATTGTTCTCCTGTCTCACAAGTTTGCCACTCAGGTATTTTACCTCCTCATGATCTCCTTTGCGGTCCTGCTTCCATCTTACATACCTCTTGCGTTGCTGTGCGCAGTTGTTATCGGAGCAATTGCTTTTTCTCGAAGTTTCTACCTCAGGATTTTGCGAGGACACGTCGGTATTACGCGTTTCTGGCTGAAACACCACAAAGAGTACGGCTCAGACTATCTAGGAAGGCTCTACTCATGCCACGCGACAAACGATCGCGGGAACAAGGAGGAAACAACGAATGATCCCAGATTATCTGTTAGGGGTTTGTGGCAGAGAACAAAGTGGGCAAACCCTCTCTATTGGCTCCTGAAGATAAATCCTTTCAATCCATTTGCGTTGATACCAATCATCATGCTACTTTTTGTTCCCTTCCAATTGCTATGGCAAAGAATGATCCTAGACTGGTCCATCTTGACTTTCATATTCTTCTATCTGGCAACCTATCTCCCGTTCCTAGCGCAACCTATGAGCAATAGACAATTTCTTGACTACAATGCATTCCCCACTGCATATTTGTGCGCGATGTTCGTCCTTGAGTGGCCGTCGTCCTTGAAGCTGCTGGCAATATCGCTAATGTTACTGCTATCGCTCGTTCAAAATGTCAGGGCCTGGTCCAGAGTTCGTCTTCATAGCCGCAGCGATGACCAGTCTATTCTGAGAAACACATTCACATATCTGAGAAGCTCAAATAAGGAAGGGGTGCTCTGTCTGCCTTCCTCTCACACGTATGCGATTCCTTACTTTTCCGGTAAGAAGGTGTTCTACACAGTGAGTGCGCGCAACTGTGAGAAACTGGCCTCATTCATCCCAGTTTTAACAGTACCGGTGAAAAAACTGGTTGACGAATACAGCATAGATTTCGTATTGGTTGATACGACCATCGTACCTGTCAATCGAATCGATCTAAGCGGCTTCAGACAAGTCGTGGAAGAGAACAGCTATGCCTTGTACGAGAGATTCAAGTAGCAGAGATTCGCTAGCGACAATCAGGCCATTGCGCGGGCACTGGAAAGTCGGGCTGGGCTGACTGTGAGGAACGGCGACATGCTTTGGGTGTGAGGCTAGAGATGCTGTTGCATGACGCTCGGGTGAGAGATACGAGAGGAGTGTAATTAGGTGGATCAGGAAGCGGATCAGAGAAGGAAACTGGCAATAATAAGCCCTGCCACTATGGAACAAATGCTTGACAAGGGGAATGTGTGGTACGTCCGCCACTATGAAGCATATTTTGACAGGGTGTATGTTATCTACTTTGTTGGTAGTTGTCACGAACCCGTAACTAACGGTGCAACGACCTTACTATCCCTTGGAACCGGAAGAACGAAGATCGATCTTCTACTGGCTCCCTATCGCCTTTATCGGCTTTTCCAAGAGATCAATCCTACGACGTGTCTTACCGCTGATCTAGTATATTCTTGGTGGACATGCTGGTTGTTGAAGGCTTTGCTCGGCGCCGAGATATGTCTTATGCCAGTCTGTATGCCGGAAGAAATCTACAGAAGCAGTGGAAGATCGCTATCAGGATTCTTACCCATCTGGGTTGAAAGAAGGTGTATTTCTCTCAGCTTTGCTTTTGCTGATAGAGTATTGGCTGCTCGTTATTCTGGAGGCTATCTCGACTGGTTGGGCGCCATGCGATCTATCCGGGAGAAGTTGCTTATTGTTGACAAGTTTGCGGAGGATTTACCTTCAAAGGGATTTTTCGAGAACCTGCGTGGGCACAATCTGCTTCGGAAGGGTTCTACATTAGTCTATGTGGGCAGGCTTCATCGAGAAAAACTCGTTGAAGATCTAGTGAGAATGATGGCAGTAATCAAAAGATTGGGCGACCCCAAGAATGCCATGACACTTGTCATTATAGGGGACGGCCCTGAGAGACCAAATTTGGAACAATTAGCGAGGAACCTTAGTGTTGAAGACTGCATTAGATTTGTTGGGAGGGTTCGAAACGAGGATTTGCCCAACTATTTGCTGAGCGGATTCGCATTCGTATCCCCTCTTACCGGTTTGTCCTTGATTGAGGCTGCCTTATGCGGTCTCCCAATCGTTGCTTATGAAATGGATTGGGTTCGAGGAGGATTAAAGCATGAAGAAACCGCTCTATTGGTTCCTCCAGGCAACTTTGAGGAGATGGCCCGTCAGGTGCTCCGTCTGGTGAATGATGAAGGATTGCGCAACCGTTTATCGCAGAATGTGAGGAACTTAGCCTGGCGGAACTGGTCTCCCGAAGGGCTTCGGGAATCTCTGCACCACGCATTCGGTGTGCAGCATGTGCACTGACTCCTGTTCGCCGTTTTTGCCAAGATTCTCAGATTTTCGTAGTACTCGCTGTTTTCACAGAGCTAGTGGTAGTGAATTTCAAGAAACAATTCCTTAGGGACTGAGTCAGCGCGCGCTTCGGCTCTACGAGACTCCAGTGTGCAAAACATGAGATATACTCGCATTAGCTAGATTTATAGGATGAGGAAGATGCTGCTTCAGGCATAGCGAAGAGATGCAATATTGAAAGTCCAGCGCGTCTTGCTAGTATGTCCACCTACCATGGCCTTTCGGAAAGTAGAACGTGCGCGCTGTCGTGACAATGTAGTGTGACAACGGAATGAGATGGGTTAAGAAGGGTTTGATATTCAAGCCTGAAGGGCAATTCGATTGGGTGGTGACACACGGCGCGCTCCCTGTCCCTGACAGAATACAGGGGGACCTGTATAGGATATACTTCTCTGGGCGGGACAAACTCAATAGATCTTTGATTGGGTACGTTGAGGTTGACATGAACGAACCGCGCAATGTTCTCTATCTTTCGGAGAAGCCCGTATTGGGATTGGGTGCGTTAGGAACTTTTGACGACATTGGGGTGACACCCACCTGGATAGTTAACCATGGAGGCAAGAAATACATGTACTACTTGGGGTGGAACAAAGGATCAACTGTGCGCATGAGTGAACTTACTGGACTGGCGATTAGCACGGACAATGGCGAAACCTTCCAGCGGGTTTCTAGGGCTCCGATCTTGGAGAGAACTGACAGGGAACCATATGGCGTCCTCGTGGCCTCCTGTGTTTTGCTCGAAGGCAATACCTGGAGAATGTGGTACGACTCTGCTGAGGAGTGGCTAAACAAGGATTTGCCTCGGTACAACATAAAGTATGCGGAGTCCACAGATGGTGTGAATTGGACTAGAAAAGGAGTAGCATCCCTAGATTTCAATCCTGGGGAGACTGCCATATCTCGTGCCTGCGTCCTGAAAGAAAAAGACATCTACAAGATGTGGTATTGCTACGCAATTCGCGGGGGTCCCTACAGAATGGGATACGCGGAGTCAGAGAATGGCATCCGCTACCAGAGGAAGGATGAAGAGGTTGGTATAGACGTTTCCCGATCAGGGTGGGACTCTGAAATGGTATGCTATCCTTACGTGTTTGAGCACAAGGGACAGAAGTATATGCTGTATTGCGGAAACGCATACGGAAAGACTGGATTTGGTTATTCTGTCTTGGAGGATGCGGATCAGAAATAGGGGCTTCAGGCACCCCCCAAGACAACAATGAGCTCCGGTGAGCTGCGATGCCTGAAAGCCTGCATCTTTATATTCGTGGTTTAGCGTGTGCCTGACTCCTGCAGTTAGGGCATGACGAGCTTTGTTTGGGCCAATCCGTGCTTAGCGCGCGCTCGTGGTTATGTGGATTGGGAGAGCAAACTGGAGGATATTCTTGGTCGCTCGCCGATCTTTCTACACGGGCTACCGACACATACGCTCCACGGCTCCACATCTTTGTTCACAAAGCTGTGAGCACCAATTACAGCACCCTCACCAATGGTCACGTTAGGCATGATGGTACAGCTCGCACCAATGTAGACATCATTCTCGATCACTAGCTTGCCAAAGAGCGTTTTTGTTTGCCCCTCTGGTAGACCATCAACCATCCTCAATCCCTCTTCATGCGAATATACAGCAGTCAGCAAAATGCTGCCCAGTCCAATTGAGACGTAGTCTCCCACGTAGAGTTCTCCACCGCCCCAAATGGCTGCGTGAACCTGAAGATCACAATACTTCCCGAGACGAACCCCTAGTCCACCCCACACGAACACGAAATCATGTATCCGACAGTAGTCGCCAAATTCTACAACCTCGGGTTTGCATATTTTGGCTAGTGGAAAGATGCGGACTCCCTTACCACACGCCTTGAGCTTGTTCCTAACATTGTCTCCCATTAATTCAGAACCAGGAATGCTGTCAAATAGACTGAGATCCGTCGGCCGCTGCTTCGCTGCCAAGGTCATCTACCTGTCATTCGCTCTCGTTATCAATACTTATAGCAATTCCGCAGCGGACCAACAGTGTGCTATCTCCGTTGCCTCATCATTCGCCGTCTTTTTTCTAGGAGAAAGCCGAACCTCCCGCACTTCATTTCCCTTTTGTAATCCTCGAGCATCTCTGCGAAGGAATATCTCGGGGACCATCCTAAGTCTCGCTTGGCCTTACTGATGTCGTAGAGAAATGGCTCAATTGAGTTCGGTTTGTCAGGGCGATACACTATCTTTGAGGGCCGGTCTTTTGGTGAGAACGCCTTTATGATTTCCTCGGCCTCCTCTTTCAAGCTGAGTTTTCTACCGGATGCTATGTTATATAGACCGTGTGCTGTTCCGCTTTTCAGCGCGAGAACTATGGCGAAGACCACATCCTTAACGGAGATTATGTCTCTGCCCTTTTCGCAGTCACCCCACAGTTCGATAGGCTCCCCTCTTGTGGCGTTTTCAACGAAGACTTGGAACCCGGTCTTCTGAGGCTTACCATTTTTGAAGCCCTCCGTATGTGGACCGTACCCGTAGATCGGCGGCAACCTGAATATTATCCCTTGCATTCCGTATTGCTCGCTATAGTGCAGCACACAATCTGCCGCCGCACTTTCCGAAATGCTGTACATGGTATGCTCGCCTGTGTACTTGATGGCCTTCGTATCATCTTCAGTGATGATGCGGCCGCGCTCCCATAATCCCTGAACACTCCTATGTGAGATAGTGTATACGATCTTTCGTATGCCCACTTTCCTGCAAAAGTCGAGTATGTTGAGCGTGCCCAAGACATTTACCTTTATGTAATCCGTGGGCTTGTATTGTTCTTCGCTCACATTAGCGGGTTGTAGACACGCGAGATTCACGACAGACGACGACGTGTCTGCCTTTGCAGGTAATATTCTGAACTGCCTTTCTTTGGTAATATCAACACGAGCAAAGGGGATCCTTCGTTGGGCATAATATGCTTCCCCGAGCTTGTCCAATCCTACGGCAAGAACATCAAAACCTTCGCTGATCAGTTCCTCAACCAAATATGTCCCGACAAACCCTTCGGCTCCGAAAACCACTATCATATGTCGTAGCCCACTATTCGATTATTCCTAAACGTCTAGCGCATTTAGGACAATGGTACATGGTTCTTCCCGTTGCCCCAATCGATCGCACTCTTGGCCCCATAACATGTCTGTCGCGATCCTAGCACTTCACGGCTCTCGGCGTGTGGGCTAGCGCGCGCTACGTCCCCTGTTTCCACTGTAGAGATCAGGATTGTAGCCATGCATTTGTAGGGATTTACTGTAGCTGTCGATCAATCGTCTCTTATCTTGATTGTTCATTTTCTGCTCGCCTTGAGGCAGCTGAATGGTATTACGTAGAACCACTTGTACTCGCTTAGGAGAGTCTCTGCGGGGAGTGACCTTATCGAGTTGGAGTCTCTGTAGCAGTTTATGTAGTAGTAGTATGAGGATTGTTTTGGCCCCCAAGCTCGCTTGAACTGGAGAACCCCTTGCTGACTATGCCATGTGCCTCCGAAGTTCCACATTGTATAGCCGTTCTTGATCGCGTCTTTCATGCCCTCGAAAATGAGCAGGCTGAGAGGCTGAAGACTGCTATACTCAAGCTTGAAGGCTGGCGTGTAATATTCGACCATGTTCTTGTGATAGAATAGCAGACAGGCTGCAATGATCTCCCCATTCAGTTCCGCGAACAACAGTTTGAAATCCCTGTTCTGAGTGAGGGTCTTGAACGCCAGATCGAAAAATCTGGCTGGCTTGTATATTCCCATTTTGGTTTCTATTCCTGATTTGTGCAGTTCGTAGAAGGTTGCAAAGTCTCTCAGATCTTCTGCGAACCTAGTGGTTATTCCGCTTTTCTGAGCTTTTCGAATTGCGACTCTGCACCTTTTCTCCGCTACACCGTACAAGAGTTCTTTGTCAACATCAACGATGAAAGGTTTGAACTCGGTTATGTGTTCGATTCTGCTGTCCACGAAGTCAGGTCGCATAACGTCGTCATATAGGAAAATATCGTCATCGAATACGGAAGTGATTAATGTCGATGTTATGCAATGATTTTCAGCTCCTATCTTCTTGAAGGTGCTCAAGAGTTCTGTTTTCAGTTGTCTTGTTTCGTCTGTGTTGAGATGGGGGTGGGTTATCGGCCCACCGTTTGAACCGTAGAAGGGGAGGCTATTCAAGACGCTCCCGTATTTGCCTTTCTTGATGAAGGCTGGCAAGGCTCCGACTATCTCTCCGTTCATTCTTGCCACTATGTAAATGGGCTTCGTTTCTGTGAAGGCTTCTAGGAGTCGTTTCCATTTCACGCTGTGGTATAGCATGCTGGTCTTTGAGATCTTTACTAGCCGTTCGTAGTCTTCTTCGTCGTTCGGTCTTAGCTGTTCGATGTTGTAGAGGTCATTCAATTTGGAGTCCCACCTGTCTAGGTCTGCCTTGACACGCGTTGCCAATCCAATAGTGCATCCGCTTTCTGCTCGGCATCATAATGTAGGAGATTGTTGTTTGACCGAGCTCTCCGTCTCGTCCGCGGTGTCGGCAAATCGCACCAGGCTGCTTGTGCCATCTTAGAATCTCTTTGACCCCCTGGAAGGTGTGTTTACCTTGATCCCTAAAATACTCTTCCAAAGTACGATACCTTGCAACCGAAGCGCTATGCAACCGTTCCACACAATCGGCATCATGTCGATTCCACTCATGCATTTCATCGGTATAATGGTTGGTGCAAAAAAGGATGTCATCTTTGGGCAACACAAAACTGCAGTGCCCGTCATGAATCTCGACCTTCATGACGCCACCGACCGTATCAGAAATAATCAAGTTAGCCCCAGAATTCAGAGGGAGCAATGTTGGAAAAGAATCAAGCAGATCCTTGGCCTCTTCGACACAAGAAGCCGATTCAAGGATAAGGCTTGTTACACAGGAAACATCTAACCCATCAAGACGGACCCCTTCACTTTCTCTTCTGGAGTTGACACTTCCGCCGCCAACAGTCAGCCCAGCGGCGTTCATTCCAAAAGTGGTCCATGTGGTTCCAACCACCATTCCCCCAGCATAGGATTGGCCACTTTTGGGGGACACCTTCTTGACCAGATAAGAACCGTCAGGTAGGCCAGAATCAAGAGAACCGGCATGGATGATTTCGCCGTCGAGATTCCTCAGCCGAAAGCTCGTACATGACTCTACAGCTCTCGGAAACAGATCAAGCAGCAAGATTGCCTGAAGGTCGTAATCAAAAACCTTTGAGAAAGGTAGTTCAGCACCGGCTGCAATCCCCTGGATTTCCTCGATAAGCTGGGGGGACCTACTAGAATAAGATCTCATTAACTCGTCACGGTAAGTTGTTAGCGATTCCTCGCTGACTTTCTGAAGTGGGTCGTTGAGATTTCGCTGAACAAGATCAGGGATAATCGGTTTGAAGAGTCTCCCGTGAGCCACACCTCGCTCGTATGAAGTGCCAGAAAGACTAACCACGCCTGAATAGATGATTCTTGGCCTATGGCCATAGAGGGACCAATCTAATCCTACAAGATCGAGCATCCTGTTTATGACTGACCTGCTCTTATGATAGACTTGTTTCTTCTTGATCATTTGCGCGCGCCTTGCTACTTTCTCTTCAGTCCTCTTACCGAGTACCCAGACTCCTCCTCATTGAACCATATGATTTCGATGTTATTCTTGTGGCACCATTCTCTCACTTCTGAAGCAGAGTGTCTGTGTGCGTGTTCTGGAGCAAACCAGTCGAAATTTACGATCACATTTTCGTCAAACGACAGCTCGTCATTCCAGAAGCACTTCAGAAAGTTCCAGTAAATGAAACGCTGGATGTCTATCTCTCCGGCTTTTATTCCAAGCTCTGGGATATCTTCTGGGATTATGACTTTGGCCTTTGTCTCTGATAGGGCTTTTCCGAGTCTCGTTATTCTCTCTGCGATTTCCCAACTTTCTTTAAGAGATGTTTTTCGCATGATGTTTCTGAGGTAGTCGTTTGTGAATTCTCTGATCGGCCCCCTCTTTCTGTAGATGTAAAAGGCGAACTCGCCACCTGGTTTCAAGAGTGTACAGCATTTCCTAAACGCCTCCTCAGTGTTAGGGGCGTGGTGCAGTACTCCTTCACTTAGGATAAAATCGAATGACTCTTCCTTGAACGGTGGCCTCAGAAGATCTCCTTGTATGATGTAAGCGTTGTTTAGTGATGAGATGTTTTTCAAAGCGCTCTCGGCACAGTCAGAGAACTCTATACCTATTACCGTTGATTGCTCTGCGGCTTTGGCTAGGTTGATTACCTCTCTTCCAAGGCCAGTTCCGGCATCTAGAATCATTTTCCTGTTGCTCAATGCCTTCTTGAATCCTGATTCGTTGTCCCATCCGTACTTCTTTAGCATCCAGCTGCGCATGAAATGCTTGTATGGGGATGAGTCAGTTATGCCCATGGTGTCCTTTGTCATCCATTTTTCGCAGAAGGTTTCTTGAACTTGCTTGCTCTCTTCTCTCTCGCCAGATTGCTCAGCCCATGGTAGACTCTTGGATGTGAACCATCTGTCATATGATTTGATGAAGTCAGAGTAGTCTCCTCTAAGCTCACCGATCAAGATTTTGGGTAATCCGTTGATGACGGGATACCAATGATTGTTCTTGCAGATGAATACTCCATCTTTAGGCCCAGGCGAGAGAATCTCGAGTCGGAGTTTGGAACTGCAGGACGGACAAACGAGTATGTCGAGCAGATTCTTGTGAAATAGCTCCATGTCAAGTACCTCCAACTAGAAGGAATCGTTCTGTTTGCCACCCTCTACTTAGCCAGTGCAACATTTGTTAGGATTTCCTCTACTTGGTGACTTATCTTTTCCCAGGTGAATCTCTCTGAAACCCATAGTCTTCCCTTCTTCCCCATTAACGCAGACAGGCTTCTATCATTGGCGAGGAGCCTGATTTTCTCAGCCCAGCCTTGCACATCGTTATTGCCTAGGGTCCACCCGGTTTCCCCTTCGGCCACTATCTCAGGTACCCCTCCCACTTTGCTGGCCAGTACAGGTTTCTCCATTAAGGAGGCTTCGAGCACCGTTGTTGGACAGCAGTCTAGTCCCGAGGCCAGTATGTACATGTCGCAGGCTGAGAGAAGCCTCCTGACCCCTTCTGGCCAGGACACGTTCTCCAGAAAGTGAACGTTTCTTAAGGCTCTGAGTCTCTCTTCAACTAGCGGGAAATACGGCTGGTTTCTTCTCTCTCCAGTCGATATGTAGAAATGAACATTCGGAACCTTTTCGATGACCTTTCTGAATGCCAAGAGACCTAGCGTTTTCGGGTACACCGTATGGTTCTGTATGATAACGGCTGCGGGGTGCTCTAGTTCGAATCCTTCTTCTTTGTAGAAGAGTTTTGGATCCACACCCTGGTATACCACTTCGGTTGGTTTCCAAGGAAGGTAGTGCTTCACATCCCTCTCAAGCCATCGGCATATAGGTGTGACAAAAGTCGCGGAGGCTATGCCATACCAGTAGTAGAAGTAGAATGGCGTACTGCGTAGCCTCTTGTTCCATGAGGCAAGGCGATACCATGCCAGATACTCTGTCCACCAGTTTCCTCGAAGATGAAGTATGTGTGGAGCTCTGACACGTGCAAGGTACGAGATGATCTCTGCTTGACCGCTATAGGACAGGTTGTCTGTGTAGATCACATCGGGTTTGAATTCCCTTGCTGCTTGAGCGAGCTTCTTCGTTCCTAGAACCCTGTCTGCAACATTCTCTTTCAGGCTTTTTGCGCGACGCTTCGTTTGAGGGTAATCTGAGATGACCATCTTCCAGCATATCGCGCTGGAGAAGAATTCGGTCATGCGTTCTATGAATCGGCTCTTGAATGGGGCTGCCAGGAATAGGACTTTGACCAAGCTGAAGCCTCGCTTGATCCTAGGAGGATCGCCGCAGAAGCTCCGTGGGAATTGGAAGCATGAGCGGAGTCGCCCTCTTATGACGAGAGCCTTCGAATAGTGTTCGCACCTTCTCTACTACATGAAGCGGAATATTGAGTTGTTTTGCTATGTCCTCAACGTTCACCTTGAGATCAAATTGGCTGTGCAAAATCAGGTCCAAGACTGGGTAGTCCACTGGAATTTCATCGGTTGCGCTTTGTCCCTTCCACAGTTGAGGCGAGGCAGGCTTGTCGACAATTCTTGATGGAAGGCCAAGATGCCTTGCAAGTTCTCTCACTTGGGTCTTGTAGAGATGGCCGATTGGCAGAAAGTCGGCTCCTCCGTCTCCATACTTGGTGAAGTACCCTATCAGAATCTCAGATCGGTCTCCGGTTCCCGAAACAAGATAGTTCATGGAGTTAGCGACAAAGTAATTGGTGACCATTCTCATTCTGGCAAAGACATTGCCAACCGCGACTCGATTCCTCTCCACCGACGGGACGGCCTCTAGGAATCTGTCCACAATCTGGCCGAGTGGTATTGAGTGGGCCCTTATGCCAAGATTTTCCGCAATGATTTTCGCATCGTCTTGATCCTCAACTGGGGTAAACGCGGCCGGCATGAACAGTCCAAATACCTTCTCTTTTCCCAGTGCTTTAACACATAGAGCTACCACGACCGAACTGTCTATTCCGCCGCTTAGCCCTAGGACAACCCCGTCTGCCTTCGCCTCAGAAACGACCTTCAATATGAAGTGGATTATGTCGTCCTCGATCTTCCTCCAATCCATCTTGGGCAGTTCTCTGGCCGACTCAATCACTTCTCGAACCTCCGTCTCTTTTCAGCCGCCCAACCAGCCTCTGTCTCCGGCCACATGATATTCTATCCCCGACACCGAAAAGTCAATCCTTCTCCACGCTTCCTCAACATTGTCCACGATGAGTTTGCAGTTGCCGAGATTCTTGAGAATCGTCGAGTCTGGAACAGTCTTATAGGCCCGGTGAGCAGCCACTATGACCACCGCGTCGAATTCTCTTAACCCTTCGGGAAACGCGAAAGTCTCTGTGCCAACGATCTGCCCTATTTCTTGCGCCGAATAGTATGGATCGTGAACCTTCACCTCGACCCCCTTCTCTTTCAGGTATGGTACAATCTTGAGCGTCGGGCTCAATGTGTGAACCTTCAGGTCACTCTTGTAGGCTAGACCAAGTATCCCAACTCGTTTCGCGCCTCTCCTAGCCAAATGTTCAGCAACCAGCCTAGGCATTTGCTCGTCCGTTTCGATCGTGGCCCTTAGGATTGTTAGCGCGTCTGAGCGTTTCGCTCCGGACAGGAGATACTTGGAAGATAGTGGGATACAATATCCGCCGGTTCCCAAGCTTGGGTGAAAAACGCCTATGTTCCATTTGGTACCGACTAGTTTCAAAACTTCGACCATGTCAATGTCGGGGAAGGCTAGTGAGAGTTGGTTGGCGAGTGTTATCTCGACGTGTCTGTACGCGTTTTCAATGCTTTTGACGATCTCTGCGTGTCTGTGGTCTGGTGCTGGGATCAGTCGGTCGCATACTATTCCTAGTACGTCTATCATCATCTCTGTTGTTGCTGGAGTTGTTCCGCCTACGATGCGGGGAAGGTTCTTGAGGTTCTTTTCCGGGCTGATGAACCAGTCTCTTCGAGGCGCTACACCGACATGAATGTCCTCGCCAATCTTCAGCCCTTTCTCTTTGAGGAGAGGTATGACGACCTCGTTTGTTCGGTTGGGCGTCAGGGTTGATTCTATTATGACCAGGGGCGCTTCTTTCATCTTGTGATCGGCGATTGTCGATATCTTCTTGGTTACGTCGATTAAGGCGTCGTCCCAAGGTTTGTCATCTTTCTCTGTCGGAACCGCTATCATATGAACGACTATCTCTTCGTTGATGAGTTCTTTCCAATTGGTTGTTGCCCGCATCATTCCGGATTTCACCAGAGGCTCCACAGGAAAGCCGAGCCAGTATTCTAGGTTCGGGATTGGAACTCTTCCCTGGTTGATAATGTCAACAGTAGATTGGATGACATCAGTGCCCACACAGGCGACGCCATTATTTGCATAGTTCGCCATCGTGGAAAAACCTATGTATCCTGTACCCCAGACACCGACTTTCCTGTCTCCATTCAGCAGCTTCTTTCTCAGTATACCCATCTAACACTCCATCCGGGACGCCTTGAACGGAGGTAGGAGACAGACCTGAAAAGTCTTTGCCCATACAAGGTGGCTATGACTCCGGCACAAAATGCACACACTTCTCAGTTTCTCTCATCGAAGTACGAATCCCACGGACCTCCTCTTCTCTATTCTACTGTTCCCTCACCAAGCCCGAAGACCAAGACCTGCACGCACTACCCTATTCTCTGCAGTCTAAGCGGCTCTTCCGGGACATGCCTACGACAGCGCACTGGCTACAATTGCATTGTCTGAAATCAATCAAAACGGCATAAATGCGCTACTCTCGATCGTCTAGGAAAGGCTGTTTTCGATGCTAAATGGTGGGAGTAACAGACTGCTGACAGCCAAGTTTGTGGCTACGTTTGTGTTCGTGTTTTTGCTTGCGATTTGTGTCCCCCTTGCATATGCTGCGACCAAAGTTGTGACTGCTAACGGGAACGCCCGTATCAGCACGGCGCAGTCGAAGTTCGGCGGAGCAAGTGGGTACCTCGATGGTAGCGGATCCTATCTCTCGACTCCTGATTCAAGTGACTTCGCCTTCGGAACAGGCGATTTCACAATTGATTTTTGGTATTATCATGCAAGCACTCCTAGCACATATGCGGTTCTGATATCCAAATGTAACAAAGACGCTTGGACTTCGGGATGGGTACTCGCCTACTATCCTGCGGGATGGATCTTCTTCTCACCCTGGAATACGCCCCAGACAAACCCTGCCTACTCTTCCTCGAGCAACGCGTGGCATCACATGGCCATAGTAAGGAGCGGTAGTACGATTACTATGTACGTCGATGGTGTGACAAGAGGAACCTCAACGCAAGCAAGTAGCATTGATACTTCGTATGCCTTGGCTATTGGTAGCCAAACGGGTGGCGGCTACTATTTCAACGGATGGATTGACGAACTCCGCATCAGCAAGGGCATCGCCCGCTGGACAAGTGGCTTCTCAGTGCCAACCGGCGCCTACACTACCGATTCGAACACAGTCCTGCTCTTACATATGGATGGAACGGATGGCAGCACCACATTCACTGACAGCTCCTCTGTTCCCACAGGAACTGACTACCAGATCAGCGCTTCACCAAGTTCGCAGAGTGTCGGTGCTGGAAGCTCCGCGTCGTACACGCTCTCCGTGACTGCTACCGGTGGATACACGGTGCCCCCTAACAGTGCCGTGAGCCTTTCGGTTACTTCAGGCCTCCCATCCGGCGCCACCGCAACCATAACTCCTAGCCCTGTGAACACATTCCCAGCCACGGCCACCCTTTCCATATCCACCTTGATCACGACACCAGGCGGAACCTATCCATCAATAGTGGTGACAGCTACTAACGGCACGACCAGTCGCACTGTGACAGTCAGTCTCACGGTAATACCGCCCGTATCCTACGGCTTCAACGTGAAAGCGAGCGCGACCCAAATCGTAGTGACTCTAACGTATAGTTGGAGTGGATCTGGATCACCGCCATTGGGAAGCATAACGATCGCCGGTCCCGGTGGAACACCTACCCTGAGTGAGTCCGGAGCGGACGTCTACGACCGCACATCAATAACCGTCTCTGGGAGCACAAGCACTTACTCGATCATACATAGAGCCACATTCACAATAACAGCGCCAGGCTCCGCTCAAGTCTGGACAGCATATGTTTCACTGGCAGGAGTCAGCAACTACAACGTGGCAATTGAAGTAAGCTAGGAAACATTTCGCTACTATGCGTAAGCTCTCAAGCATGCCAGCCAGACCATTGTGAGCATGCAGTTCCAGGGCAGAATTGTGACTGGCTCAAGAAAGTGAATGCAGAAAGAACCGGGAACAAATGCCGATTGCTGAATGCTTCTCAACCTTCATAAGAACGTGAACCGAACCGTTCTTCTTGATCCGTCTTGGGCCGATTGTGGTGGCTGTTCGGCGCAGTAGCTCTGCTCTGGGTGGCATGTGCTCTTATCCGGTGGTTTCCAACTTTGTCTCCAAACTCATTCGTATCAGTTACCACTCATACAACCGTCGTCACTACAACTGCACCGACGTCAACGGGCGCCCTGACTCCCCGACAAGTAGGATCGCCAATCCTCACGTCAGGAGAGGCTCTGTCGATCTCAAAGAGCCCATATTCAGTAGAAATCTCGCTTAAAGTCATTTCGGCAAACGCGACATTCAAAGCTGGAGACATGATCAATATCCGCTTCTCCGGAATCGGCTCAGTGTCAACTTGGAAAGTCCATCAGTATCTTAAGATTGGTGACAAGATTAGCGTTGTCATACGGTTCGTTGAGAACTCGTACTGGGAGGCCTACGATTCCGACTGGTCCATTATCACTCCCTGAGAAGAGTGCGCGCGAGTAATGGGCTTGAGTTCCTCCGTAGAGCCTCCGGCAAGAATCGCTGACGGACGCACGCTAACATTTGAGCGAAAACGAGGCAATGTTAGCACGCATGCGCCAATGATTCAAATATCTCGATCTCAAGCGACTAGTGAACGATTTCATTCATGCCAAGCAGGGAGAATGGGCTTCTGACCACCGCTCTTGCGATGGCTTCCTTGGCGCTCGTGTTTTGGTCAAGGCCAGACACACCAGACTCGGAAAACGTCGAAGTCTTTGCCACTATTCATTCTGACTTGTATGCGCGCTACTTGGGGGCAGTGCTACGCCATGAATTGTAATGACATAGCGTTCATCAAAAGGAGATCACGAACATCTTCCATGATCATAATATTCCTTACCGTCCTCTTGATCATGAATTCGCACGTTGACATACCGAGCGGAAGAGTTCATGTCATCTCTTCGAATGCATCACAGACCACAAGTGCTCGTAAAGAGAACATGGAAGATGCATTCGTCCTTCTGTCAACAGAGACGCCAGAATCAATGGCAGAAAGCATGAGGCTTATCCAGAAAGCAGGGGGAAGCATCAGTCACGTCTTCTCCACACGCGCATTCATAGGGAAAGTCTCAAAGTCACAGAAGAATGAGCTACTCGGCAAGAAAGGAATACTGAACATCACACATGACGCGGTAGATCTGTCAACCGTGGAGAAACATGGAAAAGTCGTCACAATGGCTGCAGAGGCATGGAACAACAACTTCAAGGGACATGCGGAGCAGAAAGGTCTTCGACCTCAGCAAGGATCTCGCGACCCCGACCCCATAACTAATGACGCTAGATTCCCCAGGCGACAACAGAACACAACAGGATTGGAGAGCCCCCTGTTCGTGCCTCCGTATGGCGCAGGGTTCTATGACATAAGTGAGTATATGATCGGTAACGCGTTCTATGTGAACCCTACAATCGCTGTAGGAGTGATCATGCCAGAAAGCAACGGCGTCATTGACACAAATAGAGAAGACTGGACTCCAACAGAACAGAACAACGTCATCAGTGAAATAACTGCGGCCATGGATTGGTGGAAAAACCGGGGGCCCCTTGCTCACCTGAGCTTCCAATATGAAGTCTTGACCGTGTCGACACGGTATGAACCGATAGCTAGGTCATCATCGGACGAGGGATTGTGGATCTCGGAAGTCATGGGCAACATTGGATTCTCTTCTGGCGACTATTTCAACAGAGTGTACTCCTGCGCTAATGATCTCAGAAACCGATACAAGACTGACTGGGTAACAGTCATCTTTGTCGTGGACAGTAGCAATGATGCGGATGGATGTTTCTCAGATGGGTACTTTGCATATGCGTACCTGGGCGGGCCGTTCATGGTTATGACGTATAAGAATGACAACTATGGGATTGCCAACATGGACGCGGTAACCGCGCATGAAATGGGACACCTCTTCTATGCTGCGGATGAGTATTATGTGCCAGGTTACAACGATCCTGGATATCCAACCGATAGATACGGGTACTTGGCAGTCGAAAACCAGAATCTGCAAGGACCTGGGAGAAGTGGATCAAGCAATGTTCCCTGCATAATGAGAGGCCAAGTAAGCCCATATACCTCAGGTTCCGTGTGTCAATACACCAAGGGGCATATCGGATGGAGAGACACTGATGGGAACGGTGTACTTGATATCGTTGACTTTTGGCCAGGAAACACTTTGAATGCGTACACGCCCGACCCGACGAGTGACACGACTCCCACATACGCAGGTCAGGCATCATCAAGACAATGCTATCCCAATAGCAATCCATACTACACTCCAAGAAATGACATTACAGTCAACAAGATCTGGCTTGTTGAGTATTGGGTCGAAGATCTCTCAGGGACCAAGATCCGGGACAAAGTATCAACCACGGCTATCGACGGAGCATTCGACTCTTCGTTCGAGGAATACACCTTCACTGTCTCTCCAGACCTTCCTGGAGCCACATACAAGTTTCTTACTGTAGCTTGGAACACAGAAGGACAGGGTACGATAGTCTCAGATCAGCTCACAATATCAACACCTCAGATCACGATAACCTCCAGCCCTACTGGCTCGGGTTTCGTTATGGTTGACGGTTTTCCAGTCATCACGCCTCAGGTATTCACGTGGACTCAAGGATCAACGCATACACTTACCGCAAACTCCCCGGTGAGCGGTGGGACGGGGGTTCAATTTGTGTGGATCTCTTGGAGTGACAGTGGGGCTCAATCGCATACTATAACGACGCCTTGGTCAGCAACCACATACACTGCTATTTTCAAGAAGCAGTACATGCTTACTACTTCGGTCAGCCCGACAGGCGCCGGAAGTCTCTCAGTTGGCTCTGGATGGCGAGACGACGGCACCACGGTCTCAGTCACAGCAACAGCAAACACGGGTTACTCTTTCTACCACTGGAGTCTTGATGGGTCGAACGTGGGAAGCAATCCATCATACTCTGTTCTTGTGAACTCTGCTCACAGCTTGGCTGCGTACTTTCGCGGTACTTCTTCCATATCGCTTGGACTGTCCGCTGGATCGATAGCGCTAGGCGCTTCTGTTACTCTCTCCGGCACAATAACACCCACTCAACCATCGCCAGGAATACCGACAGGAACAACGGTCACTCTAAGCTACAGTTTAGACGGCGCGACATGGAACGCGTTCATCACGACAAAGACCAGTAGCGGCGGAGCGTATTCTGTTGCTTGGCATCCACCTTACGGTAAGAATCAGATCTATCAGATCAAGGTGAGTTGGAGCGGAGACTCAAACTATGAAGGCTCCACAAGCTCCACGGTCTCCCTAACTGTCACGGGGGACTTTCCTCGGATCTCGCTTCTGGTTTCAGGTCCCAGCTCAACCGTCGCGGGCTCCTCTGTGACCTTTGATGTGATAGTTACGAATCCTGACTCAGCCATATCCACAACACTATGTTTTGAAGTGGTTGGGCCAGGTGACTACAGGTACTTCGATACTCAGCAAATCGCAGTAGCAGCTAACGGAAGAGGAAGAATCCAGTTCACCTGGCAGGTTCCTTCAACAGCCAGCACTGGGCAGTACCAGGTTTTCGTCGGATTGATCCCACCGAAACCGACAGCAATAGCCCAAACTCAAATCATCGTGCTTCAATCCTAGATACTGCGAGTCAGCGACGGACATGGGAGCTCGCGCTTGACATAGGGACATATTGGCTGCCATTCGAACCCTACCGCGCTGCCTTTAGGCTCTATGAGAGCATGGTTTGGGCTGGGATGGAACTTCCTCGCTAACTATGCAAAATCTCCGAAGTCAGATATGACAAAGGTTACTGTAAGATATCGAAGCATTGCTCCATCCATCAACATGTGTCCCATTTTTTAGGTCGCGGAAGTATATGTCTGCAGGGTATAGGTGGCTTATGCCTTGATGTGGCCGCTGATGGTTCCAGTAGTGGGTGAATTCTTGATGCGTAGCGCCCACGTTACGGCCGGCCTATAGTGCTCTCACGGAACGACGTTACCGAGACCAGCTTCGCCCCTACCCTCTTCGCCCTCTCAGCCACACCCACCACATCCGAGGTTTCTCCTGATCCTGAGAACAGACCCACAACGTCATCAGGCTTGACCCCCTCCTTAACAACGTCGCCGACAAACCACGTATTGTACCCAAGATGCTTCAGCCTCAAAGCTAGACTCACAGCAACGGCACCTGAACGTCCCTTCCCGTAGACGTGTATGCTCTTCGCAGCCTCAATCTCCCCACATACCTGGTCGATTGTGCCGATCTGACCTTCAATCAATGAGTAAGCCCTTCCGGCTAGCGCTGCAACGTTTCGAAGCTGGTGGGCGAACTCCTCACGAAAGCTGCTTTTCATGACACTTATGTTCCTCAAGAGATTGGATCAGTATTTCTTATTTCAGAGTCACGGACAAGATCAAACGCTGCTCTGAATATCAGAGATCCTTCTTCTCCGCCAGCTTGAACTCCTGCCAAGCTCGGTCGAACTCTTGGATCGTCTCTTCGGTCTTCTTGTGAAACGGCATCTGCGTCAAGACCCTGTATGTGATTGGGATTATGTGGGCGCCGGCGGCTGCTGCTTGAACTACATCCTCAGGCTTCCTAATGCTTCCAATTATTATCTTCGTCCTAGCACCCATTCCGTCGATCAGGGCGCGCGATTCTCTCACAACCTTCTCCGCATCCTCGCCTGCATCCTTAGTCAAACGTTCCCTCGTGATGTCCAGATTGTCGAGCACGATATCAATGGATATTGGAGTACATCGAGTCTGAGAGATCGATGTTGCACTCAAGTCTTCTGAGAGACGCTGGAAGATCCATCTGCCTGGTTTGGCCCTGCAAGCGTGACAGTGAGAATTCAGTAGTTCATCACGGGCCTGCTGACCTGACTGACGAAGCCGCTTCAGATCTCGGAGCCTTCATCCACCGGTTCTTGTCGGGTAGAAGCGACGCTTACCGGAGTCTCTGAACAATCTGTTTGGGGCTGAGTATGTCGATGTGCCTTTTGAGCGCATCCACAGTCTCGCCTCTAAGGAGGTGCCTCTCATCGACTGTAACGAAACTTGAGCATCCTTCGTCTATTGAGGTAGCTAGATGGTGGAAATCAGCCGCTCCAATACCCAGCCGCCTTTTCACATCTCTAAATTCAAGGATGAGATCGACCGTCCTGTCGACATAGTTCTCATAGGACATTATCTCCAGGTTGAAGCTCTGCTCCAGGGATGATTCCGTTTCGTATATCTTCTCAACAGGCATCCTCGTCGTGGCTAATGCGCCTGGAAGCTCAACTAGCACCAGAGAAGAGGCGACACCAACATGACTGTTCTTCTTGACTGTCTCGGCCAATTCAACAGCGGAGGAATGATACTTCTCTCCTCTTTTCTTGATTGATGCAATTAAGACACTCGTGTCCAAACCTAACTTCAAAGTCTTCTTCTCTCTCTTGAGACCATCTCAGCCGAGCTGAGATCTTCCGTGAAGTATTCCTCCAGTTCCTCGGCGAGTTCCTTCAACCCTTTTGCCTTCACCCATGCCGGAACCTTGAAGACAAGTCTCTTGCCACCTCGCAAGTAGAAGACGTTCACTCTCCCCTTCTTGGTCAGGGCGACCTTTCCCTCGCCTACCAGCCTGAGCAACTGTCCGTGAGCTGTGGACCAGGCGACCCCAAGTCTCCGTGAAACGTCATCCGGTGTGGCTGGGCCCTCGGACAGCACCTTGGCGATTCTTTCGGTCAAGTCTTCCATGATGTTATCCATCGTACTTTCCATGTAACGATACATATAAAGAGAACGCTGTTCACAGACCTACGGCCGGCCGTGAATTGCTTACAATGGCGAGATTTTCAGCCATTGAAAGTCAAGAAGTGAACCAAGCGTCACAGATTCAATGCGAACTCCGATACCGAGGCAACAGTCCACCCATGCAAGGGTCTAGGATAGAAATTCCTAGAGAAGTTTGGCGGCGTCTCTATGCTTATTAGTCCACTTAAACGGTACTTTACCACGGTACAGCAACTTGAGGCTGGATTTCTTGTCGAGGGAAGGGGCCGCAGATGTTCTACGTCGACTTTCTATGGGGGAGGCTAGGTTCAAAGAGTTGAATGAGACCGTGACCAACACAAGGACACTTACCAGACGTCTGAGGGAATTGTGTGCTGAGGGTGAAATCCAGAAGAACGAAGGCCGATACAGGATTACTGGTGAAGGCTTCGAGGCTGCGCTCCGAATTGCTGAACTAGAGGAAAAGGTCAAACGCAGGGGGGTGAACTGTGAGGAGTTCGTCAAGATGCGAAATGGATGGATCCGAGCGTCGCTCAGGCGTCTGACGGAGCTCTTCGTTCACGAGTTCGGTAATGAACTCGTTTCGCTCGTCCTCTATGGGTCTGTTGTGAAAGACACATTTCAACTTGATGGAAGCGACATAGATCTGCTTTACGTCCTGGAAGACTGTGCGAGGAACGCTTGGCAACGTGAAGGAAGGGTCTTCAGATGTTTCCGATCCACATGGGAGTATAGGACCTGCGACTACTGGCTTAGAGTGCGAGGATTTTGCGGATATCCAGAAGTGACCACGGCGTCCCTACGGAAGAGCGATGCGGAGAGTTTTCAATCCATGTATCTTGACATGCTTCGTCATAGAGCAGTTCTATTTGACAGGGAGGAGTTCTTTCAGAAATTGATGATCAGGCTTAAGGAAGCTCTGGGTGCCCTAGGAACCTTTCGAATCGAATACTCAGACGGAACCTATTGCTGGATTCTGAAGCCCCATGTCACCTTCGGCGAACAGATCAAGATAGATCTGGGATAGATGAATGGCCGTCAACAAGACCGGTGCTGAGAAGGCGATCGCGAGCGCGGAGCGCGAGTTCAGAAGCGCCATGGCGAGTCTGAAAGAGAAGGACTACGCCGGCGCGTTGAAATATCTTCAGGAGTGCTCGGAATACGCAGTTAAGGCGGTGCTGTTGGCTTACGGTATGGACTACCCTAAGACGCACACCGTGGGACGCTTCCTCTATGAGATGAGGAAAAAGTATCCTCAGTGGTTCGCGAAACAGATCAAGAGCATAGCTGATGTCGCCGATGACTTGGCGAGAAGCAGAGCAAGATTCCGGTATCCCTACGAGCACCCTTCTGAACAGTATGAGGTGATGGTGGGCCATGTGTTTCCAAGGGTCAAGAAGGCGCTGGAAGACTGTCGCAGCTTCATTCAACGATTCTTTGGTTGAAGGAAGATGGAGGAGGAAGTTGAGAAGCTGGTTGCCAATAGGAACTCATTGGACGCTGATGTAAAAAGGTTAAGCGACGAGAAGATCACACTGGCTCTTGAAAACAGATTCTTGAGGGAAGCGCGCGAATACACAATATCAGCAGCGGAGTCAGCTACCAACGATTGAAATTGTTGGCTTGTCCCTGAGGTGAGCTTGATGCTCCAAAAAGTTCCTCGGAACGATAGGGCGACTGACTGCGCCCCTTGCGGCGATGTTTAACGTCGCTATGTAGTCCGCAGGCCCAGCGAATCCGTATCCTACACATTCGAATCGATCTCTTGTCGGACGGTTCTGCTTTGCTTCAGGCCCACAACGAGGACATATGTGGGAGGTTCCTCTCGGATTCACGGCCACGACTTGAGTTCCAGCGAGTCTTGCCTTGTATTCGATGAAGTTTCTCATCTGCCCGAATCACCAAGAGCTGTGGCGGCGACGCTGAGCTTTCCTAACCGTTGTCTGGCCGCGTATCCCTTTCAAGTTCTCCAAGGCGATTGCGCGTCCAGTGTCTTTCGCTTTCACCACCAGCTTCTTGCTGATGACATGGTTCACGTTTCTTCTATGGTGGGCTTCGCGTCCGCTGAGCTGTTTCAGATGGCCGGCCGGCCCGTAAGTTCTGAAGAGCATGTATCCCAGTATCCGAAGGTATCAGCCTGCTGAACGACCTCGACTAGGGAGAACACTTAACGTTCTATTTGAGTATGGTCAACAACACTGTCTTCGCTAGCTGGGTTTCGCTTGATTTGGTGACGAGCGGTGTTCGCAAGGCCTATTGTAGGTGACTGCTAGTCACTTTGTTCACACAGAATGGTCCAGATCAGCTTAAATATGTGTATACGCCATTCAATCGTGTAAACGGTGACCCAGTTGGCTAGGCGAGAAGGTCAAGGGATGAGAGTGATCGCTGCAAGGCTTCGCCACGACATTGCAGACGAAGTTGACAGGATTGCATCTGAAGAAAGAGTTGACAGGTCAACGGTCATTGTGCGTGCAGCCGATCTTTACGTTAAGCGCTGGAAGCTGGAGAAAGCGTTGAGGTCCTACCTTGAGGGATCAGCTACCGTGTGGAAGGCAGCCGACATCGCGGGTCTCTCCCTATGGGAGCTTATGGATGAGATGGAGAAAAGGAAGGTCCCTCTACAGTATACGTCAGAGGATTTCATCGAGGATTTTGAAGCAGCGTTGAAGGAGTAAACTTTCACTGTTGGCCAAACCCCTCATCTTCGATTCAACACCCCTAATACACATCGCAAAAGTATCCCTCTCAAACTCCTTGGTGCAACTTGACCAACCAAAGTTTACGACCACTAGCGTCTACAAGGAGTTGTTGAAAGGAGAGGCGCTGGGAAAACCAGAGGCAAGAATCCTACGCGGATTGATTGAAGAAAAGGCAATCAAGCTACAAGACCCAAAGGACGTAGCTTATGTCTTGAAGATCGTGAAGATCGCAGCCGAGAAGGAGAAGACTCCGCTTCATAAGGCTGAGGCAGACGTCATAGCTCTAAGCAAAGAGCTCGATGGAGTAGTCATCAGCGATGATCACGTAGCCAGGTCTGTCGCAAGACTTGTCAGTGTCGAGCTTCATGGCACAGGGTACATACTTGGAAGAATGTACAAGGCTAGAGCAGTATCAAGGGATGAACTCCTACGAAAGGTAGGCGAGATGCGTCGCTCCGGATGGCGAATAACCGAGGAAGATTACGAAAGGCTACTTGATTACCTCAGAAGACTTTAGAGAGGAAGCTATCAGCCCTCCTTGAGAGATAGACCTTGTACCCGGACACTATTCCCTACCGTACCTTCTCCTAGCTTCCTCAAAGGTGACGTACTACGGTGGCCGGCCGTATGAATTACCGCCGCCGCGGAATGTGGTTCAGACATGAAGCAAACTTCAGCGACCCTGAAGTGAAAAAACGCTGGCAGTGCGGCGACATCGTGGCTAAGTACGCATCGTTCGTTGAGTCAAGCAACGCTCAGCAGGTGCAGCGGAGGCTGAACATGGACTGGAGCACGTTCTCCAGGCTGAGGCGACTACAAGCAGCAGGCAAGCTTCCGCCTCACATGCAAGGCAGGATTCGTCCGGCCGGCCGAAAAAGTGCATGATACGATATCTTCTATCAAAATCCGGAATGATGCGAGCAACAACCAATTGGAAAGACCTCATCAAAGAAGAGATAGCGGTCGACATGATCACTGTTCCAATAGAGAAAGACGACAAGGATCAAAATGTGAGTCGTTTTGAAGGTTTTCTCTCGCGAGTTACTTCACTGATGTAGCTTCTCAACGTGACGTTCGGTGAGTAGCCGAGAACTCTCCGGGCCTTTTCAATGTCGGCGCAGCTGTGCCTTACGTCCCCAGACCGGGCAGATGCGTGAGTCGGAGTCAAGTCTTTCTTTCCGCTCGCCTCAATGACCATTTCTGCTAACTTGTTTACGCTTGTTCTCTGGCCGGTTCCAATGTTGAAGGCTTCACCTGCCGCTTTCTCTGTAGTCATTGCAAGAATGTTCGCTTGCACAACATCTTGGACATTCACAAAGTCTCTTGTTTGTTCTCCATCTCCGTGGATGATTAGTGGCTGGTTTCTTCGCAGCCGTTCTAGAAATGCTGTCATGACGCCGCTGTATGGACCGTAGCCTTGCCGCGGGCCATATACGTTGAAGTATCTCAGAGCTACTGCGTCAAGTTTCCCAATTTGATCGAAGCACAGGCAGTATTTTTCGGCTGCGAGTTTTGACACAGCGTAGGGCGAGACAGGTTGCTGGGCCGCATCCTCCTTGACCGGTTGTTCGCCGGTTTCTCCGTAGATGGATGAGGATGATGCGTAGATGAACCTCCGTACTCCTTTGTCTGTGCTGGTCTTGAGAAGTCTTAGTGTTCCTGTCGTGTTCACGTCGTTAGTTGGAAGCGGATCTCTTACCGAGGCGGTGATGTTGACCTGTGCGGCCTCATGGAAAACAATCTCGATTCCGTTCAAGGCTTTTCGTAGCATAGATTGATCGGTTATGTCGCCTTTTATGAATCGGAACCGTCTGCTTCCAACATGTTTCTTGATGTTGCTGAGCTTTCCTGTGGAGAGATTGTCGAGAACTCGGACCTCGCAGCCATCCGCCATCAGCCTATCGACAATATGGCTGCCTATGAAGCCTGCACCGCCAGTGACGAGAACCCGGTCATACTTGCGAACCAAGACAACAAGCACCTTAGTCAGACAGTATCCTGCAGTCTTTCGTGGCTTATCAACCGGGTTTGGGATAGCTCTTTTGGTCGTGAACCGCGGTGTTCTGGTGGAAATGATTAAATCGAATTCGGAAAAAGCCTAGAGATGTCAAGCAATGCGGGCTGTCAGAAGTGATCTTGTTATAGGCATGATTCCGATTCCGCTTTCTTACCTTTAGGTAAACCTTATTTTCCTTTGAACAGGTATTACTGCTAGTGGCAACCATGAGTAAGTATGTGACCGTATCCGTGAAGATCCCCGCCGCGCTCAAGGGAGAACTCCAGAGACTTGGCATCAAACCTTCCAAGTTGCTAAGAAAGGCCATCGAAGATGAAGTGAAGAGAAAAGAGGTTGAGAGAATCAGGAGCGAGATCGAGAGCCTGGAACCTACACTCGCAAAGATCACTGTTGGAACTGTGGTAAGATCGATTAGAGAGGACAGGGAGCAAAGGTGAGCTTCCTTTTCGACTCCTCGGCAATATTCAAAGCCATCAAAGAGAACACCGTGGAAACCCTGCTAGGAAACAACACCTTGGAACTGACGAGATACGAACTGGGGAACGTTCTTTGGAAGGAATCCACACTACACAAGAGGCTCACCAATGACGAATCAAAGAAGCTCGTTAGACTAGTGAAGCAAGTACTCAACATAATGCAGGTGCTCGAAGTCGGTTGCCATGAAGAAGCCATATTGGACGCTGCTCAAAGGCTGAAGCTAACCTTCTACGATGCATCGTACGTTTTCTATGCTCGAGAAAGAAACCTAACCCTGGTGACTGAAGATGAACCTTTGACACAGAAAGCCAGAACCCATATCAGGACTCTGAAGCTGAATGACCTCAAACGTCACACTCCATAGGGGAAAATCAAGAGAAAACAAGACTCGCCATGTCTCACGGCGATGGAAAGGAGGAAGCCCGGACTCATTTCCCTAAGAGATATGCCACATGTCTGTGGAGTGGACGCGCGCGACAAGATGCTTCGACGAGGGAAATCTTGAGATGTCTCCGATCTCTGATGTTGTGAGCATCGCGCTGCGATAGTCTATTCCTGTGAAGCTCATCAACAGCTTGGCTTCTTGGCTTTCACTAGCCTTTGCAGCTATCTTCGAATCAAGCATCCCCGTTTCGCGTCTCAGACATTCCAAGTGGCGTAGATGAGTGTTGAGAATGCATCTATCCACCGGATCCAACTGCAGGCTTCGCAGCCAATCCATGCCATGTACGCCGAACATGTCGCTCCAATCAGACTTCAAACCATACTTATCGAGCAACGAGTGAACCTGGTTCTTCACCATCGTCTGGATCCTTGTGAGGAAAGCTCTCTGCCTCAACAACGCATTCACCTTCCTATTCTCCCTAGACGACACGTAGCATTCAGCTACCAGATCCGCTCTCAACAGATGAACTAGAATCCTAGCGCTCAGTTTATCTGTTTTGATTCGCGCTGACGCAATCGCCTTGGTCTTGAATGGGTTCGCAAGCTTCACCTCTACGCCAATACTCTCCAAGGCTTCATAGATTCTCAGCCGTAGGTTACCGGTTGATTCAACCACAGCCTTCGCAGTGCCCGGTTTCGCCTTTCCAGTAAGATACGACAGGCCTTCGAAGCTGTTCTCGAACTCGAATTCGTCTACAATCGAACCATGCTCGTCTATAACATACGGCCGGCCGAGCTAATGCATCGGGTCTATTGGATATTATGTCGAATGTGGGGCTGTGGCGCGCGCTTTACCGTATACTTTTCGGTAAACGCTCTGAGAAAACGTTATTTGTAAGCGAATATGTATCATGGTGAGGTCGCTCACCATGGAGGTTGTCTCGATCCGCGTCCCCAAAGATCTGAAGGAAGATATGAGCAGGCTAGACTTGGACTGGGCAGACTACCTGAGGCAAGCAATAGAAGAGAGGGTTAAGGTCGAAAAAAGGAAGCAAGCCTGCAGAATCATGGACGAATTGAGAGAGAAGACGAAAGGCGTCAAATTCGACAGCGTCAAAGTGATCAGGGACGCGAGGAATTCACGATGAGAAATATGGTCATAGATGCCTCGGTTGTCGCCAAATGGTACATCACCGAGGAGGATTCCGATAAGGCGATTCAAATCCGAGATTTGCATTCAGCCGGAAAGATAGTCCTTTCGTCGCCACTAATCGTCATCTATGAGATTGGAAACGTCTTGACAAAACATCCTTCATTTACATCAGACAGCTCAGCAAGCGCTTTCCAATCACTCCTGAATTTGGGCATCGAGTTGAGAAGCTTCGCTGACACCAAGCTGCTAGGAAAAAGCTTCGAGATATCAAAGCAGTTGAAAGTAACCTTCTATGATGCCATGTATGTCGCGCTCACCAAAGAGCATGATGCCACACTGATTACCGCTGACAGGGACCTTCTCATCAAGACAAGACAATACTGCGCGACCCAACTCCTAAGAGAAACCAAACCTGAGAAAATATCTGCTTAAGGACTATGGTAGCTGGATACGTCCAAGAAGACCGAAAGCCATACCTCAACAATACATTTGACAATTGAAAGCAAGCAATCGGCCCACAGCAATTGAACACACATATTCACATGTAAATGCTAACTTGGAGTGGCGCGCGCTGGTATCTGTTATCAAGTGTTCTCATTCTAGAGGGATCCAGACCATTTCTGAATCTGTAAAGATGCATGCCTCTTGAAGGAACGGTTAACCTTTTCCTCATGATGAACTATGAGCGACTTGGGAGTGGAGAACGAGCCATGGTGAGGATACTTATGGTCGGTGCCAAGGGCTGCAACAACGAGGTCGTTGTTGAGGCGCTGAGAAGCAGAGGATTCCAAGTCGAGTATACGGAGGACGTGAAGATTCCCAACCCTTTGAAACTAAGGGGGATTGATGTGGTCTACGGTGCGCACCTCCAAACGGCGAGTCGCTACTTGGCAGCCGCAGAGGCCTTGAGGAAGAAGACCATTGTTCACTTTGTGGGGAGTGACGCCTATAGGTATGCGGATGAGAAGGGTTTCCGGAAACTATTTTGGAGGTTCGTAGTTTGCGCATGCGAACTAGTTTTCTACACGTCACCTCATCTAATGGAATTCGTTGGGAAGAAAGGCGCGGGTCTTCCTTTTCCGATAAACGTTGACCAATTCAAGAAGATGAGGGATAGCTTACGGCCTGAGAGGGATACGCTCTACTATTGCCCAGGCGGAGATGATAGCGTTAGGATATATCGACTGGACTGGATCCTGAATCACGCCAAGGAACATCCCGAGGAGAGAATAACCATAATAGGAAACGCAGCTAGCCCAGCAGATCACAAGGTCGACTTGCCTAATGTCGAAGTGATACCGTTTATGCCTCAGGAAAAAATGCCTGAGCTTTACGCTAGGCATAGGCGGCTCATCCGCATGACTTCGCAAGATGGATTGCCAAGAATGCTGGATGAGGCCTTGCTATGCGGTTTAGAGGTCATCTTCAACGGAAAGAAGATAACCAGTACAGTGCCAGAAAGGGATCCTGAGGTTTTCGCAAGAAGGTTCGAGGAAGAACTACTGAAGATCCTGTAGACGTTATGAGATTGGGAACTCGCGACGAGTCAGAGACACCGACTCTGAAATTTCACGCGGCCTGTTCACCGTTGGAAAACTTGTATTAATGCTGTTCGGTGTAGTGCAAGGCGAGGGAAGAGACTCAATGAACGACAAGGATAAGGAAGCCAGATATTTGATTGACCAATTCAACAAGTATGTTTCTTGGATTGGAAGAAAGAAGTGAATATCTCGGCCGCGGCTGTGTCGCTAGCATGCGCGGCTGGTATCATAGCCGTCCATAACATCACGGGCAGACTCGCTTATGAATTAAGATATGCACTTCCTTCAGAAGCCGTCCAACATGTATACGCAATCGCATTTTTTCTCATTGCGGTGCGCTGGTTAATCTGCGCAAAGAGAATCTCCCGCGAATACGAAAACAATGAGAAGAAACTGACACCGTTAGAAGACTATCGTTCTTGGCATAAATCTCTCCCCGACTACTTAACATTTCAATGCATAGTAACTTCAGAACGCAAAGACTTGGAGAAAATCCTAAAGGCCGCTTCCGGGAATTGCTGAAGCATCTCACCCAGAACCGAAGCTCACCCTACATGTGACCACTATCTAATATCGCCACTATTTCCATTTCTTGTCAGGAATTTGGTGGAGCATAGCGCCGTTCCGGATTGCATTCCGCTATCCATAAACTGTGAATGAGATTTTGAACGACCAATTGACCTCACAAAACCAAAGTTCACCGTCGAGTTTTCCCTAAGAAAAGGGGGAGTTTAGGTCCCTTGAGAGGGGACCTTTTACTTTCTTCTGCGCCGTAGTATGAACAGAGACGCTGCTAGCGAGAATGCTAGAACCACTGCTGCTACTGGGAACTCTGGGATGGGCACGTTGGCACGCTCCAATGGATAGTTCCTTAGACCGAAGCCTCCGTCAGTGACGAAGACCGGGGTCTTCGGGCTCACGTATCCACCGTGCGCAATGGTCATGGTGAAGGCGCCTGTCGGCAGGTATGCGAAGTACCGTCCGTCGAAGGATGGCACACGCTCGACAACCTTGCCGTCAGCTCCAGTGAAGACAACTGCTGCCCACGATGTTGGGCGCCAGTCGTCGCACCACGTGTAGCCTAGCACCTGTCCAGCCATGCTTCCTCTGACGTCAAGCTCGAAGTACAGTGAGGCTTCTCCACCGAGGTGGTTGCCCGGTACCGTAATCGGATAGCTTAGCTGCCATGGGCCTAGGTGGTTCTCAGGTATGTACTTCGGTGACTCGCCGTAGAGAATGCCGGCTATGGGCGGATAGTACTTGTTGGTTGCTGTCCACGCAAGAGTGCCGTCGTACCATGGAACCACGTCAACCTCTAGCCTCCATCCACCCATGTAGTTGGGTGCGGCGTCGATGCCGTACGGTGCCCAGACCGTCGAGCTGCCGTAGCCATACCACGCCAGATCGAACGCTGGATCCGCCGACTTGTCGTACCACCAGAATCGTAGGTCTGGTGTGCCGCACAGGGTTAACCGCAAGGTCTCAGTGACTCCTGGAACGTAGTTCATGTCATGGTCGTTCGGGTAAAGGCCCCATTGTGTTGGCCACGTAACGCTTACACCAGCCTGCTGTGTCGTGATCCTGTCGCGGCTGTTGTACGATAGGTATCCGTGCCATGGGTCTGATGTCAAGTATTCGGCGACGAGCTTGTTCGCGTCGTCGAAGAGCCTCACACGCATGGAGGCGTTCCACCAGAAGTTTCTGAAGATCTGTTCGCGCTTGAACTTCATCGTCACAGGCACTTGAGCTCCTTCAGTCACCTTGATCAGAACGTCTGCCAAGGAGCCACGAGTGGCGTAGATCTGAACAGGCTTCTTCTGAACGTAGCCGTAGACGAACGCCTTCAGCTCGTAGAGCCCAGTGTCCCAAGCGTAGTTGCCTGTTATGATTCTGTCGCTGAACCAGTTGGTTATGTTGAGAGCCACCGGTTTGTATGATACGTCGGTCCATGTCCACGCCACGCCGAGCAGTTTGCCGTCCTTGTAGATGCCTACGTAGCATAGGTCGTTATCATACTTCCAAATCTGGTCGACAGTTGGGTGCTCCCAGTCCTTGGCGAATATGGTGATGTTGAACCGTGCTCCGTAGTACACATGGTTGCTTACCGTAATAGTGGTTCCACATAGACCGAGCGAAACCCACTGGTCTGGATCTTGGATGAATCCTTCGATCCTATCCCTTAGCTTGTAGTCACCAGCAGGCATGCCGTAGCTTCTTCCAGCGTAGTTGTAGTCATTCCTGCCGCTCACCGAGAACGTGTACGGTCCAGTGAACGAGTACAAGGAGCCAGAGTATCCCCACGAGTAGCCTGCGGTGTCATCTATGTAGAGTCTGACGTTGATGCCGTTTTGCTTTGAGGGAGTGCCCCATCTGAAGTGGCTGTGTGGCAGTGTGGTCATCTGTGTGAGTGTTCCTGGGACATCGTGGAAGTGCACCGTCTTGCTGACGATGCTGCCCTTTCTCAGGTCGAATGGGACGTAGATGTCTCCTGGAAACTCTGACGGAGCGATTGTGAACGATGCATGTTCGAATGTGACGCCGTCAGGCTGAACCTGTACGTAGCCGAGGACCCAGCCTCGGGTGTAGTACGAGCCAGCTGGTAGACCGTTGACCCATGTTGCGTTGTACTCTGGGACGTGGCCGGTCCAGTCGGAAGGTGCACCGTATTTGCCTTGATCACCAAACCTCCACGTGAAGAAGGTTGAGGTGGTAGCTGTGCGCCATGATTGGCGTGGTCCAACACCGTCAGGGTTCATGCCTAGCCTGGCCTGAGTAGAGTCGTAGTTGGGATCGGCGAGGCCCACGAACCATGGGAACTGCTTGGTTGCTGTGTCGGCAGCACTGACGCCAGTGGTGCCGATGTACTTAGGTCGGCCGTCAGCGATGTACTCCGGTTCACCCAACGTCGCGGGGTATCCCCAAGGCGACCAGGTCACCGGCATCTTGACGTTATTTGGTGACACTAGATTCTGGATGCTGCCTGACGCGTAAGCCTTGGTTGTGTCTTCCTTGAACGCACTGAAGCGGGAGGCCGGCTTTACGCCTGCAACATCCGTAGCAGTCGTCTTCGCAGCGGCGTAGATCTCTATTCTCGCGTATGCAGTGGAGCCCCATTGGACTTCGCCTGCACCACACTTGGAGTACACTGTGCCATGGACTACGGCTCCAGGAGTCAGATACCCATCGATGTGATAGGACTGACCCTTCTGGATCTTCACTTGGCTCGCGATCTTGAGCTCAGGGTAGCCGGCGCATGACGCGTAGATGTCGTAGACACCTGGCGCGACTCCTTCAACCTCGTAGTGACCTAGCGCGGTCTGGTTGAAGTAGCCTCGTGCCTCAACAGCCTTGTTGAGCGACACGCCGGTGTACGGATTATCAGCTGTGCCTACAGCCCTGACTCTGCCTGACAACGACACGTTCTGTCCGTAGAGGGTGGTGTTGTAGCCACCAAACCTTATGGAGCCAGTTAAGATGGCTGGGTCGACCTCACCCTTCACAGTCAGAACCGGCCAGTTCTGGATCGGCATCCATTCGAAGTACATGGAGCCGTCCAAGTAGTACTGAATCTGGTTGGCGACACCACCAATCGTGTTCATAGTCATGTTGGGCGTCCTGAACCCTACCTTGAAGAAGTATCGTCCAGCAATCGCTGGCGCGACAACGTCGCGGAGCGCAAGATAGTACCATTCACCCTTCGAGGTGAAGTTCATGGCCCGTGGATAGGCGAAGATGCCTGACGTCAAAGCGGGATCTTTCTGACCTCCAACCATATAGCCAGTGTGGTGGTCGAAACTGGTCCCGTTGTAGTAGGAACCTCTGTCTGCATGGACTCGGATGCAGGTCCAACCAGGTGCATACATACTGGTCCAGTAGTCAGTGGAGCCGTCCTTCCAACTGTACATGTTCCTATCCAAGTCGCCTCTTCCGGCGTAGATTCCGTCATAGTCGTTTGTCCATGATGTCTGCACCTTCGCGGTAGTTATACCGGTGAACTCTGGCGGAACCCAGAGGAACAGCTCGGTATAGTTCGCGTAGAAGCCATCCGTCGCGTTGAAGGCGAACAGTAGATCACCACGCGAATTCGGCTTGCCCGTTGCGTCAAGATCTATCGGCAATCCTTCAACGGTCGGGTTGCCCCACCAAGTGGTAGCGAAGGGCGGTGGCTGCATTGGATTCGGATTCGTGATCGTGTTCGCCAATATCGCTCCGAACGGTGCATAGTTGTTGGCGTCTAGTTGGTACCATGCCGGCGGATAATACCCAGAGTAACCCATTGCGTAGCCCTGGCCAGTGTAGCCTGAGCCCAATGTACCTGGGTTTCCTCCAGGATACGGTGACTGATAGCCAGGATATTCTGGCCTCATCGCACCGAATTCAGTTGTGAAATATCCTGCGCCTGGCATGACGTAGCCTATCACACCTCTCCAGTGCGGATCATAGTCTCTGACGTGGAAGTCATATGTGCCTGTCAGTTGACCCAAGGTGAAGTGGGCGGATACTGGAATAGAAACAATGCCTAAAGCGAATAGCATTACTATGAAAGCAGCGCTTATTCTCTTATTCAATTTTCATTTCTCCTTTAGAGTTTTTGCGCTATCGAAATCGCGCATGGAAGCCGAATAGCCGTCGAACGCTATTTAAGCCATATGTTGACTCCCGACATACCGAAAAACGCCCAAAGACATGATGAACATCAAAGCAACAACTCCTAACACATGAATCTAACCGTTCACCAGTAGATTCAAGGGCATCACGATCGCAAAACAGAACTACCATCGATATCTGGCTCACGGGAAGACGCAGGAGTTGCAGGGCGCAGAGCTCTCACCTTGCTTTGAGATCACAAAAATCACGGGACTCTAGCAGACTTCAGAAGGATTTGCGCGCGCGCTATAGTCGTCTTGACCTTCCACCCAGTGAAGAGGGAGAGGTTCAATGTATAGGCTCAAGTATGATCCGGAATCCGACGTGCTGACGATAGTCGTTTCTGACTCCGGAAACCTTTCGCATGCCGAGGAGATGGGAGACATAGTCATACATTTGAGCCAAGCAGGTGAACCGCTTTTCCTTGAGGTGCTCAATGCAAGCAGGAACGTCCCTCTCATGGTTCAAGCCTTGGCAAAGAAAGAAGTTGCTGCCTAGGTTGCGCGTGGTACAGCATTTCTGACTGGCTTGCCGGCCTCATGAACAATCAAGGCAAACTTAAACTGCTGTCCTACCAGGCGTGCTTTTCCACGCATCAACCGCTTCCTCAACCGCAACGAAACCTATCACAGCCAGAGACCAGAGCTACTGGAAAGAAAGATTATTACCCTGCAACGAATAGTCGACTCAAGCCTTCAAGAAGAAAGAGACAACCAAACATAGAAATCTGGAGCCACAACTCAGACTTTTTCAATGATGCTCCGGGTGGGGATCCATACTCATTTGGGTTCAAAACCTGCGAAGAGAAATGTGACCTATCGTCTTGGCCCGCTGCTTCGATGGAGGCTTCCGGAAATCGTCCGGCCCACAATCCACTGCGTCCAGGACCGACATCTTAAGTACAATCTTTTGCTATGGTACTACGGAACTGCAATGTCGGAGCAAATCGTGCGGGTCACTAGGAAGGGCCAAGTTACAATACCCGTTACGAAGAGAAGGAAATACGGGATAAAGGAAGGAATGAGAGTCCTCATAAGAGACAGCAATGAGGGCATCATCATTAAGCCCATTACCCCCATAGAAGACCTGGCAGGAGTTGACGCTGGCAAGATCAGCTTAGAAGAGATGAAGAAGAGGCTGGACGGCTTGAGGACTCAGGACAGGTACTGAGTATGCCACTCACCGTTGACACACGTTTCTTCCTGACACACTATGTTGCAAACACAGATCAACTCAAGCAGAAAACCTCACGAAAAATGGCTGAACTCCAGCGCGAGACAGCGATAGTCCCAACGATTGTGCTCCACG
>Ga0315296_10000306_pt1 | contig 45152 bp, 32 predicted proteins | sample YL17G14_18_MG_FD_203921 | JGI IMG/M metagenome (GOLD analysis project Ga0315296, IMG submission 203921) | Sediment microbial communities from Yellowstone Lake, YNP, Wyoming, USA - YL17G14_18 | ecosystem: Environmental > Aquatic > Freshwater > Lake > Sediment | place: USA: Wyoming | collected... | reverse complement strand
TAGGAGCACTCTTGCTCTTGTTGGGCGTCTCTTTCTTGGCGGTGGGTGTTTACATGGGGCAATTGAATATTATAGTGGATCTGCTGAAAAGGGCCTTTACAGGTCAATAGCAGGTTTCTGCTTGCCGTACAGCATCAATTTTGACTATGTGAAGTGAGCTATTGGTTTTGCCCCTTCATCTTCTCAAACATTTTTTCGAGAGTCCAACGGATGCTTGATTTCAGCTCTCTCAGACGGTCGCTGTCAAAGTTTCTGATGACTAGTCCACGAATACTGTCTCCTTCTCGTATTATGTCGAAGCATAGAATCCTGTCAGGAGTGAGCTGACCGGATTTGACCAGTTCACTGTCTTTTTCCTGCATTTTCAGCAGTACTCTTTGGATGAGAAACTGGTTGAAGGGCGGGGTGTTGATGTCGAAGTTTTTGTCTTTTGCGAGTATAACATGCAGTGAGCCGTCATCGCCAACGTACAGGTCGGCCAGAGCTTCTCCTGTGTCGGATTTCAGAACGGTAACGTTCGGAGCCTCGGTTTCGGTTTGAAGGACATCTTCGGAACGTATCGATTCTTCTTGTTCTGCTGTGGTTGCGGGCATTGCTGATTTGACAAAGATTTCTGGTCGCTTGAATCCTTTCTCGAGGAGTATCGAGTCGACGGTATCGAGTGTTGCGTTCAAATCTGTGAGTTCGGCATTGAGCTCTTCTATTCTTGTTTCAAGTTTCTTCTTGAAAGCAACGAGCCTCTTCATTCTTTCAGCGTTGTCGGACATTGGCTTGCACAAGGATCAATTTGTAGTTGGCCTTTATCAAGTCTTTGACCTTTCACGGTTTGAGCAGAACGCCTTCTTGCGGCAACTTATCAGGGCTTTTGGCTCACTTTATAAGGATAGCTCGTTTTTCCCGTGAAGAAGCAAGCGCCGCAAACTGCATGTGAGAAGAGTCTGATAGACTTGAAACTAAGTCAGATATCTTTAGGTTCTGAGCGGTTTGGGGGTAGTAGGCCATTCTACTTCCGTAACTTTCATCGTATCTATCGTGGACAGCACTACCGATCGTCTGATTGTCAACAATGAGGCTTTCCAGCAGCTTCATTGTCTCACTATCCGTGTTTGCATCCAAAACATAGCCTGCCCATCCAATGAAGGCTTCAGCTCCTTTTTCATAGAAGGCTTCTGCCATCCCCTGAAGGCCAGGGAGGAGGGTATTGCAGCCCATAGCAATCACGACACTTCTAGGGAAGCTGCCTTGCAGGCTTTCTATGAATTTGGAGGTAATCGCGAAGTACTCCCTCGGGGGTTGAGTGTAGTTTAAGAAGCCCTCCACAAGTAACCCGTTTTCTTGTTCTTCGCGGTGTGCTGAACTGCTGTAGGGCTCAGATGTAAACAAGTCTACGGTCGAATTGTCATCTCTAAGTGCGGCATGAGCACGTATTACTATTACTCCGTAGTTGTAGCTGGCGAGGTTCTTGAAGAATGCGACATCTATGGTTCCGTTGTGATAAGTGACGTTGAAACGAATTTGACGAAGCCATGAAGGTAGTAGCGGCAACCGGACATCTATGGTTCCGTTGTGATAAGTGACGTTGAAACCGTGGCTTTCCAATATTGTCGTCGCATTGTTGACAAACAAAGGGTTTGGTAGTTCTTCTCCCAGCTGATCGATTATGCCGGCTTTGAGAGAAAAGCTAACTGTTTGAGGTCGAGTCTGCAGCAGGAAAGTTGCAGAGATCAGAGATACCACGAGAACGACTGATGCCACAAGTATGATTGACTGCCTTTTTGAAAATAGCTTAGTCGTCTTTCTTGTGGCTTTTCTCTTATTTTCTGCCGTCAGCGAATATCCTCCTGCACAACTAGTATATGTTTCTGCCCCGAAAAAAAGAAAGATGGTGAGGTTATTTTCTTTTGCGTTTCTTTGAGCTGAGAATCGCGCTTGAGAGAGCGACGATGGCCATGTAGGCAATTATATTCGAAAGGGTATTTGGTTTCGCAAATGAGATTGAGTATCCTCCAACTGGAACTGTGCTGACGGTGATTCTTGCAGTTTCTGATTGTGCAACGTTGTTGTTGTCGTCTGTAACTTTTAAGTATACATAATATATTCCGCTTGTTGTTGGTGTTAAAGTCCATGTGCTTGCGCTTGCGCCTGAAACTAGAGCCCCGTTAAGATACCATTGATAACTGTATGGTGAGTACCCCCCTGAGACTGTTGACGTGAAGGTTACGGACTGGCCGACCAATATAGAGGCTGATGTTGGAGAAATCGAAACTGTAAGCGGGGGCGCCACCGTCACTGAGGCTTCGTTCGATTTCGCAGTCTTCGGAGCACTGTCGGTAACATTCAGGTAGACGATATAGTATCCCACCGTTACAGGTGTGAATGTCCATGTTGGGGATGTTGCACCTGAAACTGCGCTTCCATTGAGGTACCATTGATAAGAAGTGTATGGAGGTTTACCTCCAGACACGGAGCATGTGAAGGTTACGGATTCTCCGATTTTTATTTTTGCTGTTGTTGGGGTTATTGAGACCGAGAGTGGCGAAATTGGAGTGTAGTAGGCTATGGCTGTGTGCGGGTTATCCATAGGAACATTTATCGGATTGCCTGGAGCAAAGCTTCCATCAACAGTCCAGTTCTTAAACTCATAGTTTGGAACAGGTGGAGCGAGTAAACTTACAGTCAATGTTGCGTTATACCAGCCCTCACCCGGAATTGTTGTTATTCCCGGTGGGTCAACCTTTACGGTTAGGTAATATTGGGTCTTGTAGACTAGGGTGATGGTTTTGGCTTGGTCCATGGTGACGCTGGCGGATGGACTATAACTGTCAAACTTGTACCTCATGCCGGGGGAGACATTGATGATGTCTTGAGGTTCGCTCACGGTTACGTCAGTGTTAGCGTCAACCCACTCGGTCCACTGGGTTGCCATTTCTACGTTTGTGTAAGTAGTTCCACACTGGACATATGTAACCTTGAAATTTCCTCCAAGAGCCCCACCTGGGCTAGCTGTGACAGTGATTTGGTGTTGGGTCTTGTAGTTTGCGGTTATGTCTTTGGAAGCGGTCATGGTTAAAGAGAGTGGTCTGCTCGAGCCTGTGGCGTCTCCAGACCATTGGGTGAACACGAATCTTGATCCACCGGCGATTGGGCTGTCAATGTTGAGAAGTATTAAACTGCCTTCGTCAAACCAGCCAATATAGGGCGTGGCATCGGTCGCCGTCCCCAACAGAGTTGTGCCATTGTAGACTTTAGTAGTATATGTGCCAAGCCCACTTGTTCGAACAGTTAATTGATATTTCACCACTGGTGGTGGCCAGAACAAAACTGTTGAGTCATATTCGTGCGGATTATGAGTTACATGACCAAGGTTTGTTGGAGGGAAGGAAGAACCCGTGCTTCCGTAGGCGTCGAAATGCATTCTTACACCGGTTGCGTTAGTGAAGGTAACGAAAACTTCCACGTCTTTATAGCTTTTAGGACCTATAGTCCCGACAACATATATATCACTAAACCATGCTGGATACACGTCCTCTTTCCATGTCAATGCGAGGCCGTATGGTGTTGGTGTGCCGTATACAAAGGAACCCTTGAGTATTGTTGTGGAACCAACGGTGAGGCTGTTAAAGGCCTCGTAAGAGGCATTGTTGAGGACGATGATTAGGCGTGTGTAGTTGGATGTGATGCTTGTATGATTATTACTTATCCTTATGGTGAATGTTCCAGAGGGTCCGGTAATGTTAAGAAGCCAGCACTGACTTAACCAATGGTCTGATTCAGGGTCAGTATATGTGCCGTCCGGCAGAGAAACCCGCAATATTGTTGGGTTGGTCACGGGCACGATGTCTGTGACGGAGCTTGTTGAACCTCCATTACCTGTCACCGTCAACGTTACCGAGTAGTTTACTGTAGAAGCAGCCACTACGTAAACATGCGTTATGATTGGACTAGTTACCGTTGTGACGTTTCCGTCTCCGAAATCCCATCCATAGGTCACAATGCTTCCATCAGGGTCGTAGGATGCAGAAGCGTCAAAGGTCACGATGTCATAAATCAAAGGATCGCTCGGAGAGTATGTGAAGGAAGCTATAGGAGCTACGTTAACTTCATTTACGGTCACCGTGATGTCTTCATAGTCTTGGGCAATGCCATCAGAGACTATGATTCTTATTGAGTAAACACCTGGGCCTTGAGCCTCAGTCGGAGTCCAAGTGAAGACACCAGCACTAGTAATTGACGTGCCCGCAGGAGCACCAGCTCCAAGGGAGAAGGTCAAGGTCTGAATGGGAACATCTGAGTCTGTGGCTGTAGCGGTGAATGTAAGCAACTCCAATTCATTGACAGATTTAGGACCAATTGGGTCCAACACAGGTGCTCGGTTAGGATAAGTAAACATTACATTCTCTACTTTGGTCTGATCTGCCAAAGGTAACGTACTATCATCAACCAATAAGCGAACCGACTTTGAGCTCTGCGGAGTTGTAACCTCAATGTAATATGCTACTTCTAGATAGTCTGTCTGGTCAACAACGGTATAAGCAGCCCAATTGTATGTTCCTGTTAATGTTTGCCAAGTATTGGTTAGCGTTAAGGAAGGTGAGTTTGCAACATTTGTGGCTATCGTTGTTCTGATTGTGTTGTCACTTTTCCTTATTAACATATCAATGTCACCATGCGCTACAACTGAGGACGCAGATGCACTTTTCATAGCCCTATATGTAACAGTCCATGTGGAGGACGGAATTGAAACGATTCCATTCAAGGGATAGACCCATCTGCCCATCAACTTCCTGCCAATGGATATTGCTGATTGTGATAATGTTGTTGCAGGTCCATCAGCGGATGATAATTTATGTAAGTAATAATTCACACCGCCTATTGTTGTTGTTTCTGCGTGGGCATATAATGTATTGGTTGAGGTGTCGCTCTCAACTTGTGAAACAAAAAATGGCAGAATTAGAATTAGTAGGAAAAGCATAACAACTGCGATAGGTAAGCGTAACTTCACAGTTTCCCTTCTCCCTCGGCACTAGTAATTAGTTGATTAATGACCTTTAAGCATTTTGGAACTGAGTTCTATATGAAAAGTCCATTCTGCTGCAAATAGTACTAAAAACAGAAAGCGGAACAAGTATGCGCCAACACCAAGTTCGATGCGAAACTCCATCCTCAAAATAAACCAGGCAAAGCTTCGCCTCAATAATTGATAGGCGGCACCTCAAACTTATCATTGTTACTTCCCTCTTGGAGCGTTCAGCCATGTGCTCATGTTATCGAACGTCACTTTCATAAGCGATGGAAGCATCAATGCAAGGATTTTTGGGGGAAGTTAATAGATTGGATGAGTGAGGAAGGCGCATAGAGTGAGAAAGCATTTGAGATGATAGTTTCTATGGTGCTGCTTAGTGGGATATTGACATTCGCTTTCAACGTTCAGATGGTTGCTGCAACCGACACGATTTATGTCAGGGCAGATGGATCGCTTTACCCTCTGACAGCGCCTATTCCAAATGTTGGTAACGTCTCCTACACATTTACCAGCAACATTAATGATTCAATCGTTGTTGAGAGGGACAATGTCCTGATTGATGGATCGCTTGTTTCGCTGAATAAAGATCCTTCGGTTTAAAGATGCATTTGCACCAAGGGCGAAGATGATGTCTCCTAAATTGTGAAATGCTGAGGTAGTGTAGGAGGCTTTTGCTTCTGCAATCAAATCAGATATTTCTAGATCTCCAACCGATGGTGAGCGGGGATAAAAGTCCATTCGACTTGTTATTTTTTTGCCGTCGCCGTAATAAGTATGCGGGGCCGTTGTTTCTATGGCGGCACTTAGAGTTTTGTTTTTAACTAGAAACGCATCCAGCAACTTGGCAGTTTCGTGATCTGTATCCTTAGCTAGAACAAGTTCTGTCCAGCCCACATAGGCTTTGGCTCCTTTATCAATGAAAGCCATAGCCATCTGCTCGCATCCCGTTTTCAAGCTCCAGCACCCCATAGCTATCACGATGCTCTTCGAGAAGCGGTCTTCCAAGTTCTTTATGAAAAGTGGCGTGACAGCAAAATAGTATGTGCCTGGCACGTACAGCAGTTCGCCTTTGGTTAAAAGACCATTTTCCCGTTCCCAACCGTATTTTGAATTGTCATATTTTTCGGCGGTGAAGAGGTCCACCGTCGAGTTGTCTTCTCTGAGGGCGGAGTGGGCCCTAAATATTATTATCCCATAGTTGTATTTAGCAAGTCCTTTGAAGAAGTTAACGGTTAATGTTTCATTGTAGTAGGTGACGTTGAAACCGCGACTCTTCAGAATGTTTGTAGCGCTTTCTACGAATGTTGAGTTTGGAAATTCCTCTCCTAGCTGGTCAATTATGGCTGCAGTAAGAGAGAATCTGGTTTCAGGTTGCAGAAATACGCTGGAAAAGACAAATCCTAGGACTATGATGAGGACAAGAATTGCTGAAAATATGATCCAACGTTTTCTTCCAAACATCCTCGACTCTTCCCGAGGCAAATTCTTAGCTTTCCTAACCATTGGCAGATAGACTCCAAGACACCATCAACGTTTTTCGCACTGACATAGAGAATATAGGGGTGGAGTCGCCTATTTTCCTTTCCTTTTAGAAGACGCTCAGTGCGAAGGCGAACACGGCGACGCAGTGTTAAGTAGGCGGCTGCCTAGGCTATTGGGGTTCTCTGATCAGCATAGTGTAGTCTCCCACTCGTGTGGTAGGAGCCTTCTACTCGCAGTGAGCTGTCGTTGTGCCTGTCAACCCAAAAGCTTTACGGACCGAGGGTATATGTTCTTACTATTTCGTTCGCTGCCACAACTGTTCCGCGCGCGCTATAAGCGCGCTTAAGCGTTGTGGATACAACTCGTTGGATATGACTTCTGTGTCCAGCGAATTTTTTCATCCGATTCATGATCAGCCCTCGAAAGGCCCACAATGCCGCACAGTTTGGCTGTGAATCATTTTGAAAATGAAGAATGGCTTCATCAGGAGTGGCCACGATTGTTGATGCTACTCTTTGGCTCAACGTTTATTTGTTAGTGTTGCCGTTTAATATCATGGTGAGAACGTGAGGAAAGAGTGGTTTGCTCTAGGGTTAGTTCTCATACTCGTGGGTTTAGCACTCCTGGCATTTTCTAACACTTCTGTTTACCAAGACAATTACGTGTCAAAAGGCAGTCTTGACAATTATGTTAATTATAATATATATGGCATACCGGAAATGAGTGTTTCAGGCTATTTTGAGGCGGGTCAACATTTCTTTTTCAACTTTTCGAAGGGCAGGTTCTGGGGTTCTCAGTATGACCAGGATAATTTTGGGATGGAACCAGCAAATACGGAGTTTGCTCCCAACACAAGCATAGTCCAGCATAAGATAGCAGAGTTTGACCTCTACACTCCTTCAGGTGACGAGGTTATAAGTGACGTTTATCTCGTTGACGGTTCTGACCCATTCGCCGTGGTTTATTTAAACCAAAGCTCTGATTATGTCCCGCTTGCAGGTGGAAACCTCACATTCGGTAACGTGGGGATGGAGGGCACAATAGGTCGCACTGGCAACTACACTGTGAAGGCAATTTCAATCGATCCAGTAGTTCACAAAGACATAAGTCACACTTATGATATAGCTGGTGACCCGCCGATGACAATGAGTCTGTGGAGCATTGAAGCGGTTGGAACAAGGCCGTACCTTGTATCATCTGTATCGGCGGGCACAATACTGATGCTTTCCGGCGTGATGTCCAGTGTTTGGGCAGGCAAATCCAAAAGAAGACCAGGTAGGCATTTGAGGGAAACGCGTCGCTAAGAGTTATCAACGTTCTTTCATCTGGCACGCTACAGAGGCTCATGACAACCGCGCGCGCTCGCTTCGCAATTGTAAGTGTTGTTGCTCTGCCAAGTCTAGTTTGCGGAGTCCTACCTGTTTCTGTGATAACAGTTGTATGCGTATAAAAAAAGAGAAAAGGTTAGCGACGGAACTTTCTTCTTCTCAGACTCTTTGCTACACCGGTGACGATTAGTGTTGTCGCCATGAGGAACAGTATCAGGCTTGTGGCTGCAAATTCTGGAATAGCCTCTGTACTACTCACCGTTACGACATGGGGGCCGGAAGTGAAGTTGAACCACACGTATGTTTTCGTAGTGTCGCTAGTAGTCATTACATTCGGTGAAGCCAAGTTAGAGCCGTCTATCGTGACAGTCCATATGTCCCACATGAGATTCTTTGGAATTGTGACGTTGCAGAAACCGTCGAGGCCTGTTGCGTTGAAGGTTATCGACGCGCCGTCGTTAGTGTAGTTTTGGAAGCCAAGGTTTGGTGGTGCAGTTATTATCGAGTCGCTGGCAATTGACACTGAATAATTTACTCCTTGGAAAGTGACTGTTTCAGAAGTTGTCGTTGTAGTCAGTATCTTGTAGGTAGCATTCTCCAGTTCATGAGGAACAACGTTTGCATTCGCGTCAGCGAGGTCCGTGAAGTCAAGCGCTAAAGGACAAGTGGCGAAAGGCTGAGGCTGTAAGTCAACCTTGAACGTAATCCCAACCACTGTTCCGTTGCCCCACCATGGACCACTAGTCGATGCAGCGGCTACTCTGTAGTGCGTGGCGTTCGTGTATGGTGGCGCGTTAATTGCGTGGTCTGCGCTATCATAAAATCCAGGTGATAGGCCGTACAGTATACCCGGCCCCGTGAGCACTCCATCGGTAAGTCCGATTTTGTTAACGAAGGAGACCGGCTCGATCAAAGTATTGTTCCATGTCAAGTGAATCTCAATGCCTCCAACTCCTGCTGGAACTTTAGCGGTTGTGGCATTGTAGAGTTTGACAGTCACCGTGAAGGTCTGGCCTACGGCTGGTGAAGGACCCATTATTGTTTCTGAAGGTTCAACGCTGTAGTATGGTCCGGGATGCCCCAGAGCTGAAGCCATTTTCACTGTCGAGGCTGAAGCGAATACCGCTAGAGTAAGGATTGAAGTCAACAGCACGATATTATAGATTCTCTTCATTTTTTCACCATTCGCAATGTATTGCCTCAAGTATATCTCAGAGATCCCAATATAAATTTTGCCCTTGAGCGTGCTCTGTCTCTAAATCGTTATTCTTGCGACTATGTTTAGGTTGTACGCGATTACTTTGGTCATGAGCTCTTTTTGTTGAAAGTCTCTTCGAATGCTTGAGAGTTGGTATCCGAACTTTCTCTTGATAGCAGAAAAAGCAGTTTCAGCCGAAGATCTGAAGTGGTAAATCTTGTTCCAATCATCAGGCTTCTCCGCATACTCAAGAAGCATGTTCTTCCATGCTTTGGAACCTTGGCTCCTCACAATAACGATGTTCCTTTTGCGTGCGCTATGGTTCAACCTTCTTAAGTAATCTTCAGGAACAAACTTCATGGCTCTCCATATGGTGTTGTGGTCAGGCACCTTGAGATGGAACTGTCCAAGGGTTTCTTTGTTGTCGTCCAGGTAGACTTCAGCGTTTCTGTAGCCTCGTTTCAGCCAGGCGCGCGCGAGCGAAAATAGGACTACACGCTTTTTGCTCGTTCTAATACAGCGCGCGTTGTTTTCATTTGTTGTAAAGGTGGCAGGCTACGTTGTGTTCTCCGCCTACGTCTAATAGTTCAGGCTCTTTTGTTCTGCATATGTCGCCGATGTAGGAGGGGCATCTTGTGTGGAACCTGCATCCTGATGGTGGGTTTATAGGGCTTGGGATTTCGCCTTTTATGACAGCTTCGCTTCTTTTCGCAGCAGGGTCCGGCACTGGAACTGCGGTTATTAGGGCTCTTGTGTACGGATGGAGTGGCTCGTAGACTATCTTTTCTGCGTCTGACATTTCCATGATTTTTCCAAGGTACATTATGCCTATGCGGTCGCATATGTGTCGAGCCAGAGCAAGGTCATGGGTTATGTACAGAAATGAAACGTTGTGTTTCTGGATTAGGTCGAACATTAGGTTGAGTACTTCGGCCCTTATTGAGACGTCAAGCATGGAAACAGGCTCATCGGCCACTATGAAATCAGGGTCAAGGATTAGGGAACGGGCGACCGCGACCCTTTGTCTCTGTCCGCCGCTCAACTCGTGAGGATACCTGAAAAGAAACTGTTCCGGAGGAGTTATTTTCACTTCCTCGAGCCTTTCAAGGACCCTTTCTTCTATTTCCTTTTCATCGTTAAGAACCTTATGTATCTTCAGAGGTTCAGAGATTATGTCATAAACTGTGAACCTTGGGTTTAATGATTCATACGGGTCTTGAAAGATCATTTGCATTCGTCTTCTCAAAGCTTTGCTGTCCCTCTGCTCAGTCTCAAAAATGTTTTTCCCCTCAAAGTATACTTTACCACCGGTCGACTGTATCAAACGGAGAATCAGCCTGCCCGTTGTTGTCTTGCCACTTCCAGATTCCCCTGCCAAACCGAAAATCTCTTTTCTCCTGATGTCAAAGCTGATGTCGTCCACAGCTTTGACATTAACCTCTTTCTTTGATGCTAGACTTCTGAAGAAGCCGAGGCTTACTGGAAAGTACTTCTTAAGATTCTCAACCTTCATCAGCTCATCCATTCTGCAAGCACCTCAACCTTTCCTGTTTGGATAGAGATAACAAGCTGCAAAGTGTCCCTTTGATGCCTCAGTAAGGGCTGGCCGTGTTCTTGTGCAGATTTCCATTGCATACTTACATCTTGGATTAAACCTGCATCCACGCGGAGGATCTGTCAGATCAGGGGGTGAGCCTGGTATGGATATCAGTCGTGTTTTCTGCGCTCTTATTGATGGAAACGCGGATAGGAGCCCCTGAGTGTAGGGGTGAAACGGCTCCTTGAATATTGCGTTTATATCACCACACTCAACCACACTTCCAGCATACACTATCGCTGCGTCGTCGCATGTTTCGGTAACTATAGATAAGTCGTGGGAGATTACGATCATTGCCAGATTTAGCTTTTCCTTCAGCTCCCTCAGAAGCCTGAGAATCTGGGCAGCGATAATAACGTCTAAGGCTGTGCTTGGCTCGTCGCTTATTAGCATTTTGGGATTGCATGCTAGAGCCATTGCTATACACGCCCTTTGTTTCATTCCTCCGCTGAATTCATGAGGATAGTTGCTTGCCCTTGAAGGGTCAACTCCTACGAGTTCGAAGAGCTTGCCGATTCTTTCTTTTGCTTCTGCCTTAGTTGCTTTCGGCTCGTGAATCCTTATCGCTTCGACTATCTGATCCTCAATCCTGATGACTGGGTTGAGCGCGTTCATGGCCCCCTGGAATATGAGTGACATGCCTTTCCAGCGGACGTTTTTTCTAAGCGAATCTTCATTCATCGGGACAAGGTCCTTTCCGTCGAAGACAATTTTCCCTCCGAAGATCCTCGCGTTTCTCGGTAGGATCTTCATTAATGTTATTGCGAGGCTTGTTTTTCCGCATCCAGACTCGCCAACGATTCCTAGGGCGCGTCCGCGGTCAATTTTGAAGTTCAGACCGTCGACGGCTCTTACCCATCCTGCTGAGATGCGATAGTACATGCTCAGATCTTCAACGTCCAGCAATGCCATGGAAGGTCGCGTGATACTGTTCGGACTTTAATATTTAAGCTTTCGTCATCTGCCTCGAAAAACCTTATAAGGTTAACAGATTTGTGTTCTTTGAAGTACTATGTGGTCTAGATATCCTGGAAAGAGTGTTAGATTAAACGACCTTTCAGACGAAGTACTTCATTTCTTTGAAGCGAGAAGCTTCAAAGTTTCCATCGAGAAGAAGCCTCCTCGTGTCCTTGTTTCTGCTAGTCCGGCGGAAGGCTTGGCAGCTATCAGGATTGCAGATGCTACTTTGACGAGCGGCACTGATGGGTCTCTCACTGTGACTTTCGAAGGTTTCGAGGGTTCATTCCTTAGCAAGAATTCTCTCCTGCCTTTGTTTGGCGGCGGTTTTTTGACTTTGAAGAGCCTGAAGGTCTCAGAGATTTTGGAGCGTTTAGAAAGGGATTTCTGGGATATGGTTGATAAGTTCATGGCTTCGCAGTAGTTTATCTTTCCCGAAGCCTCGGGTTGAGTATTTCGTCGAGTGCATATCCTATTAGTATGAAAGAGAGCGACAGCAAGGCGATGCATAGTCCAGGCGGAATTACCCAATACCAAGTGGTGAAGGCCCCTGTGGCTATCTTGCCTGATTGTTCATACTGATACAGTATTCTTCCCCAAGACATGACGTCCTGCGGTCCTAATCCGAGCCAGCTTAGGGCAGCTTCTGTAACGATTGCGCCAGGAACCGCCATTGCAAGCGTGATGTAGACTAATGGAAACACGTTCGGAACGAGGTGTCTGCGGATTATGTAGAATCGACCTCCGCCAGCCGATTTTACAGCTTCGATGAATGCGCGTTCCTTGAGGCTTAGGATGGCTGAGCGGACGGTTCTGGCAAAACCCATCCATCCTAGGAAGCCAACGACAATTACTATGTTGAACAGTGATTGGCCTAGAACGAATATCAGGACTATTGTCAGTGGCAACCCTGGAATAACCAGCAGCAAATCAGTCGCCCTCATCAGAACTTCATCTGTAGCGCCACCGATGTAGCCAGCTACTAGCCCAACGATAAGCCCTACTGAAACTGAGACCACCGCTGAAACTATTCCAATCACGAATGATACTCGCGTCCCGGTGACGAGTTGTGTGAAGAGGTCTCTTGCTACGTTGTCTGTACCAAGCACACCGAATGAGTTACCGAAGAGAACAAGATTCACGTTACCTAGGTAGACTTCCGGGTTCCCAGAGGCTGTTGCGTTGCCCGAAAATTGAACCGTCATTTCAAAGGTGTATTGTCCAAGGCTTGTAAATATCACGCTACACGGATCCGTACCGTATCGGCGTATAAGAGCGGCACTAACCGAGGAGGTTGCGTGGTAGGGCACCGGATTCCAGCCGGTATGGGCTACGCTAAGGCGTAGTGGCTCAGCCGCGGGATAACTTTTTTCGTGTCCATAGAGGTAGTGAGAGAAGCCCACAAAGATTGTTAAGTTGCCTAGTTGACCAGTTTCGTCTTGCATCTTGACGCTGTAGCTCCATTCGGCCGCGTACATTTCTGGCGGGATGATGTAGGGATAATAAAACGGGATTGAGATTGTAGCGTTTCCTTCTTCCGTGAAATTCACCTGTATACAGCCCTTGGTATCATAGCCATTTTCAGAGTTGTAGCTGACGTTGATTCCACTGCTCGTAGTCACATTTTTCCATAAGCTCAACTCGCTCGGATCAGAAAACCTCGCGTTCTGAGTTAAGTAGACGTTGTTTGTGTAGCTTGGGTCGCCTGTGAAATCCCTGTACCATCCTGGAAAGGCTGACACTTTTGCCACAGGCATTTTCCCGGCTGGAACAGAACCAGGCGAAACAGGGTCGTTTGTTGCGAAAAGGGGACCAAAGATGGCTAAGAATGTAAAGAAGGCCAGGATTATTAGACCCACAGTTGCCTTCTTATTTCTAAATATCTTCTTCATCATGTTTTGGAAGTTTTTCAGTTGCAGAATCACTTTTTTCCATCGCAAGGCCATGTTTTCACCCATACCTGACGCGTGGATCAAACAGTCCGTAGGCCACGTCCGCTACAAAGTTCGCTATGATGACACACAACGCTATTATGTAAAAAATGGCTTGCAGAACTGGAACTTCGCGCATATTTATAGAATAGTATATCAGTGTGCCTAGGCCGTTGTATAAGAAGACGTTCTCTGTTATTATCGCGCCTGAAAGCATAAAACCGAATTGTAAGGCTACGTTGGTAATTATTGGAAGGGAGGCGTTCTTTAAAACATGCCTGAAAAGCACGGTCCTCTCCTTCACACCTTTTGCTCTCGCGGTGAGTACATAGTCTTCGGTCATTGTTTCGAGAACGCATGCCCTTGTTAGCAGTAGAAAGCCTCCGTAAGTGAAGAGGAAAAGAACAGCCCCGGGAAGGACAAGATATTGCAGTCTATCAATCCAGAAGGGAATGAAGCCGTGTATAGGTGGAAGCGTTTGGGTTCCCTGAACCGGCAACCAGTGTAGTCCGAAACCGAAGATACCTTGCGCCACCAACGCCATCCAAAAAGTGGGAAGGGAGAATGTCGCAAGGGATGTTAATACTGCGGCGCTGTCAAAGATTTTCCCCCTTTCATGAGCCGCAACCGCACCCAGTAAGATACCTACTATGACCGCAAGGATATCCGCTATGCCTATCAGCAGTATAGTGTTCATGAAACGAGACATTATTAAATCAACTACTTTCTGCGAACCCATCTGCATATCAGCTTGACCGAAGTCAAACGTTAACATAGCTTTAAGGTAAATGGGGTACGCAACATACCAAGGCTTGCCAAGCCCGAAGGCGTTAACGAGTTTGTCTATCTCCTCCTTTGTTATGTACGGCCTGTGTATATAGGCCTCAAGAGGGCTTCCAGGCATAGCCTCAAAGATAAAAAAGTTAAGCGTCATCACGCCGAATACTAAGATGAGCGAATAAATTGTTCGCTTAATCAGATATCCTCTTAGGCCCATTTTACCACGAATCTACCGTCGTCGATAATGTATTTAAGCTTTAGCCTAAGCACAAAGCGTAAGCACTTGAGTCTTGCACAGAACAAAAAAATGGGGAGTTTAAGTTCTCTTCTAGTGTTCTTCTGAGCGCTTATGGGTTAGTGCCCCAGACCCTGCCGTAGTTGATGGCCAGCGTTACTAGGTCGGATAGTCCGACTACGCCTGCCGGTGCCGCCAAGTCGGCTGCTGGGTTCCAGGAGCGTGTAGGTGCATTGATTGGTACTACGCCCGGAGGTGTTCCGCGGAATGTGTATGCATTAGCTAGCATTACGAGGTCTGTTAGGCCTACCTTGTAATATCCGCTCATTGGATGTGGACCAGCCAAATTGTTCCAAGTGTACTTCCAGGATATTTCGCCCGACGCGAGCGTCCACCACCAGTTCGGATAAGCGTCGACGGTTATTCCTCCGCCTGCGCTGGTGACCAATGCTGCACTTGAACTGCCTACGCGGTACTTCCACATGCCCGTGCCAATCCAGGAGTACTGTCCACCGTCTACGCTCTGCAGATTCGTGTATGTGAAGCCGTATATGTTCGATCGGAATTCGCTTTCAAGGGCGGCGCCGCCTGGCCATACGCCATGGAGGCCTGTTGTTGAAAGGCCTAGTTTCGCCGCTGTTATGTTGGTTGGTACTACGTTCTCGTATAGGTGCTTGGGTATGATCTCAGCAAAAGGCGTGTACACGTTCAACCAGCTCGGTGTGCTGATTTGAACTGAGCAGACGGTATCGCTCCATTTCTGGAAGTAGGGTGCGCCCGTTGCGTCGACGCAGAACATCATACCGGTGTTGTACCAACTGTCGCCGTAGAGTGCGTTTGTGTATATCGTGAAGTTGAAGTCGTCCACTGTGAAGGGTACGCCGTCATGCCATGTTATGCCGTCTCTGAACCAGTATGTGATGTTTGAGTCGCCAAATAGTGGGTTGAGCGGGTCAGTCACGGTTTCTATCTTCCAGTCGTAGACCATCCATGGCAGGTCACCACCGAGTGGTGAGCCAACGTTCGGACCGCCTGGGAGCTGTGTATTGTATGGGTTTGACTGCAAGGGCCAGGTGAACATCGTGTCGATTATTTGACTGTCGAAAACCGTGCTGGCGAAGATCGGGTTTATCATGTCTGGCGGGTTGTATACGCCGACGTAGATTATGTTGCTTTCGGGTGTATTCTCTGGTGGACCTGTGTATACAACGGTATTATTCTTCTTTGCGTTTATCTGCCACAAGTTCTGGGTTCCGCCGTATCCCTGCCAGGCGTAGCCCAGTACGTTGATCATGCCCACCATGCCACTCTTGTAGCAACAGTAGGTTGCTGGGCTGTAGACACTGGATATGTAGGCTTCCTGAATCAGTATGTCCTGGACTTGCATGAGAGCGTCATAGAATGACGTGACGTTCGGGGCTGTAAAGGCTGCGGTCGCCCAGTAGGTCATGTTTGCGTTGTCAATCAGGTAAGGATTGGGACCGTTGGGGTAAATGCCTGCAGGTGTACACTCAGAGTACCACCAATTCGGCGGTGAACTCATGCCATAGCCCAAGGTGGCGAAGTCATAGTCATAGTCAATCATCACGTGGGGTCTCAATATGCTGAGGGTGGCCGCATAGTTCTCTACATAGCGTATGCCCATCTTGGTCAGCTCTGCAACGAACATATCACCAATGTCTTTACGCGCATCATTAGATCGGACCCAGCCGATTAGTGTGTCGATAGGATCTCCAGCATCCGGGTTGACATAGGTATCCAACCCGTACAGTTGGCCGTTGGGATCGAGGCTCGGATATATGACACCTGTGTTTGGATTGCCTCCCACTAAGAGCCCGTCAGTGTAGTTTCCGATTAGGTTCGCTAGAGTACCGAAGTATGCGTGGTTGTACCAGCCGCCGTTCCAGAGGATCGTCAGAGCACGTACTGGGATTGCTTGATATTCCCATGGGTAGTTGGGATAACAAACGGCCGGGTTTATCCAGGCATCCATGAGCGGCCTCGGAATTTGGGTGTCGACTCTAGTAGCGAAACCCTGAAGATGGGGCCCCGCGATAACGCCGTCCTTGTCAACCAAGGACGCCATGGCCTGCCTGAAATCAGTGTAGTTAAAAGCATTTCTATGGCCGACGCCGGGGTGAGCAAGGCTAGTGAAGTTAGTGTTCCACATCAACTCGAAATCGCCCGATTCGAAGAGCGGTGCAACAGTAAAACCTAGGTTGGTAGACACTGAGTCATACTGATCTTTTGTCATAGGCCAAGCCATAACGTCAATGCCGCCCGCGCTATCGGGCAACTGCAAGGCCGTGAAGAGACTGGTTTCACTGTCAAAGATCCTGAATTGCATCGTGTTCATCACTGGGCCTTTGACTGCAAACACTTGAATAGGCGCCACTATCATCACAGCAAGTATAATGCAAGCTGCAACAACTAAGATTTTCATGTTCATTTCTTTCTTTTCTCCCTTTATTTTACTTTCAGCAGTAAAAGTATCCGCCTCTGCAAATATAAGTCTTGCTGAAACATTGTTCTATAAGCTGATCTGCTGCTTATCGCTGTTCTAACGAGAAGCTAAGGGATCGGAGGTGGTTCTTCAAGTCCCTTTCCCCTTCTTCTCACGTGCACAATTGTTGCAACTGCAACGATGAATATTAAGACACCCAAGCTAGCGCATAGCACGACGATACCCCATCCCTGGCCAGCGCGTGGTTGAACTACCACGTCTAAAACAGGGCTGTGGATAGTTTTTCCCGCTAAGGTAAAGGTGACTTCGAATGAGAAGACACCGCTCTCGCTTGGTGTCCACTGACGCGAAAAATAGCCCGAGCTGTTCGTCGGAACCGTTCCCAAGTCACTCCAGTTGCCACCCTGCTTGGCGTACATAAGGTTAACGCTGGTAACGTTCGCCACGGAAGAACCAGAAACCTTTCCGCTCAGCGTCATGGTTTCACCAACATGAATCAGGGCCGGACTTGCCGTCAGCGAAACCGGTGAACCATAAAAGCCATCCACGAGATTCGGGGTAATCTCCGTGAACTGGAGATTAAGGAAATACGTTCCTGGGTAAGTTCCTGAAGCGGAGAAAGGAATCAGATGAAGGTGCGCAGAGCCTTCTGAAAGAACCGTGAAAGTGACGTTCAACAGAACACCGCTACCGCTGGCTGTTGCGCCAGTGGTTATGGCGGACGAGTAGTAAACCTCAGCTACAGTTTCACTTATCGGTAGAGAGTATTGTTGGGCAACTATGGTTTGTCCAATAGACGGCATGAATGGTCCTTCCACGACGTTCGTGGCGTTCAGCACCGTGAGATCATAGGTGAACTGTACCTGAGCACCCACAACTCCGACGGCGTCATCAACCCACACGTAGATCGTGAAATTGTCGTTGACGTCAAGACTTTCGGTCTGCGCTGGGTCGATTCTCACAACGGGTGTGTTGGTTTCGTTCTGAGCTTGAACGCGGAAACTCTGCGACTGGACGAATAAGCCAAATACTAACAGGACTAGCAAGAAGGCGTATGCATTTCTACTCATTCTCTGGCTTCCCCAGTATTTTCAAGGCTAACCTTTACATGGAGAATGTAAATATAAGCTTTTGTGCCAACGCGCAATGTTTTCAACTTAGTCTTTTCAAATTCAAAAAAGAGAATGTTCCCAACATGAAGTGTTGCTAGAAAAAATAGAAGATAGTTCCAGAAACCTTTAAATTAACTTCATCGCTTAACTACTAAACGCTGAAATATAAGAAGGGAGAAGGAAAAATGAAACCGAATAAAGTATTAGCTTTGATTTTAGCTCTTGCAATGCTCATTGCACCTATGCTCATCATGAAGCCGGTACGTGCAGTACCAAATCCTTATTACGAAGTACGGCCGGTAGCAGTTTCACCGCTGACGGATATCAACGCAAGTCTTAACGGCTTGGAAACGCCAGCAACACCGTCACCTGTAGGTCAAAACTTCATCGTTGAGATACACCTATTGAACGGAGTGGCCGTTTCAGGTGTTGAAGTCAAATTTGACTTCTCAAACATTGCCACATACGCCACGGTCATAACGTTCGAAGACTTTGCTGGCAAGACGGGCGGAGTGCTTACTGGAATGATTTTAACCACAAGGGATGGCTTCTACACCGCTACCGAAGATCCGGTCAACGCTACGCAGCCACCGTTCAACTCTACAGTAGGTATCCCAGCAAAGTATTGGTATGCAGGTGGTTCAGCCACGCCATGGACAGGCGCTGACGGTCTTGTAGTGAAAATCACGTTCCAGATCATAAAGCAGCCTCAGAGCCTAAGTGGAGAACCAGACTACTATGACATATTGGAAATCGTGTTCGCCGACTATGTCGGTACTGGCGGATTAGACGCGACTGTGCAAGGAACTTTGCACATTGACACTGCACCACCAGCGTATCCAGCAAGACCACACATATACATTGACCCTGCATCATACTTCGCCGCGAACTTAGGCGACGTATTCCCCGTTGACGTAATGATTACGGCTGACGCATTCTGGGATGTTGCTGCCTTCGACATAACGTTCACGTACGACCCAACCCTCATAAGTCTACAAAGCTGTGGTCCAGGAGACTTCCTCGGCGGAGACGTGTGGGGCTGGAATGACACGACTGTGCCCGGAACAGTCTGGGCAGTGTTCACGAAGCTGTCAAACCCGACACCCTCAGGTGGCACGGACTCGTTGCTGACTATGACGTTCGAAGTCATATACCAAAGCACAACTTACCCACCGCTTGGATGCGCTCTTGCACTCTCTCACACAGACTTGGTCTCATGGGCTCATCCAGAGAGAATATATGAACCATGGCTTGGCAGCATCACAGCCGTTGATCTTCCATTTGACAACCAACCGTCACCACCAGCAGTCGTGTATTCACACACTACGACAGACGGACACTACACGTCTCCGTTCCTGGCTCCAGGGCCAGCCATTGACCTCTACGACCAGTACCCGTTCCCATACGGTGGACAAGGTCCAAACGAACACAGTGACTCTTTCGCACCGCAGGCGTTGGTGTGTCTCCACGCCAAGGTTACCTATGGTGGAGACCGCGTGACCAACAAGCTCGTCGTATTCGAAATCCACAATGCAAACGGCGACAAGATCACACTCCTGCAGAACTACACAGACTGGTACGGAGTGGCCACGGCGTGCTTCAGAATCCCAATGACAGACATGACTCCAGGCGTTTGGGATCCAGCCATCTTCGGATGGTGGAATGTAATCGCTACTGTAGAACTTGACCAGGTAACCGTTAACGACACGATGGCGTTCCAAGTCGGTTGGCTCGTACAAGTCTTAAGCGTAACACCTGAGAATGCACCGTACCTCAAGTACACAGACGTAATGAACTTCACAGCCGTTGTGCAGACAATCCATGAACAACCACTGTGGGCATTAATATCAGTTGACTCGTACGACATTCAGGGCTACCCGATAGGCGAAAGCGCCTGGTGGGCGCTGATCAACGCAACACGCGTCGCTGGCAATCCTGGAACCACAACTGGCGGCATATACACGTATCCAAACATAATACAGGGCATTCCAACTTGGGCAAGAGTCGGCCTGGCGAGCGTTACAGGATACGCCCTCACTGACTGGCCAAGAACCGGTGGAACACCATACGGTCCGCAAGCTGTACCAACAAACTTCCAGATAAAATTGAGCTAGACGTAGAAAACGACCTTTAACCCCCCATCTTTTTTTAGTTAGTTCATCCCCAGAGGATAATATTTCATAACTAGCACGTGTTAGAACACACCGCGAACATGCATGCTTCTAAAAGAATATTCAGACAAATCACATATTTTTGCGAATATTCAGTGCATAACGTATGCGAAAACTTGCCTAGTCCAGAAGTGAAAGAAGAAAATATGAGAAGCAGCGAGAAAGAACACAAAGCGGAACTTCGAGAAGAAAATGTTTAGATGCTGGCAACAAGAGGCGGAAGAAACGATTCTGGGACCTGTAGCCTAAACAATACTGGAGCGATAACTGAACCGAGAGCAAGCGCGTCAAGAGGGATGGGTTGACATTTTCCTAGGCTTGAGGGTGTTGACAATTAGTAGAACAATATTCCAGAAGCTTTTAATCTTTCTTTAGGTAACATTTATGAAGGGAGAGAACGTAGAAAATGCATTTTCTGAAAAAGACAGTAAGCTTTGTGCCACTGTTCCTTTTACTCAATTTTCTTGTACTCTTCCGAATCACGCCAACTGAAGCGTCGACGAATGCAATCTTGTTCGTAAATCCTTCTTCCTTCACAGGCACTGGTCTCGGCCAAAACGTGTCCGTTCAAGTGAGAATATATCAGGCTTTCGGTTTTACAGGATACGCGTTTAAGCTAAGGTTCAACGCGTCGCTACTGCAGTGTGTGGGTGCATCAACCGGCGGCGTGTTCCCACCGCCGTCAACGCACGCAATTGCAGTCGCTAACAACACTGCTGGAACGATCTATGTAACAAGCGATCCTGGTGACGTCAACGGAAATGGAATTGTAAGTCTTCAAGACCTAGTCCTACTTGCAGGAGCCTATAAAGCCACGCCTGGCGATCCTAGATGGAATCCTCAAGCTGACTTTAACGGCGATGGCATCGTTAGCCTAGGGGACTTGGTTTTGCTTGCATTAAACTACAATAGACTCAATAGCCCCAACCTAGCCGGCTCTGGCACGCTGCTCAGCGCTACGTTTAACGCAACCTTTGCAACTCCATACATGCAGCAGCCTGCCACTTGCCCCCTAGAAATTTTGAACATCACCGTTTATGGAACAGGGAATCCACCGCAAATCATCCCCAGCACATCGACAAATGGAACCTACTACTCACCAAACTTGCCACCAAAGCAAATCAACCTGACCTTGACCACAGACAAAGTCAGCTACGCCTTCAACCAAAACATTACCATAAGTGGCACCCTCACCGCAGACGGATACTCAGTGCCAGACGCATTGGTGGCTTTAGAAATAAAGAACCCTAATGGCATCGTGGTCGGACTCAGAACCCTTAAGACTTCGAGTTTCTCTGCTCAATACCCCGTTCAGATACTGAACGTGACACCATGCACGTCCGACGGCACACCAGAAAACAACTTCAATGCAGGAACGGACATTGCCTTTTTCAGCGTGATTGTCATCAGCAATGGACCCATCTCTAGCGCAACAATATGGGTTAATCCGTATGATTCAAGCAACTCCTCGCTGGGAGCAATTTCTTTTCAAGGAAGCCTGACACCTGGAGTTAACCGGCCATTCATCTTAGGAATACCATTAGACTACAACGCTACATCAGGAATAGCAACTGTTTACGCAAACGTCCTGACAGATTATGTTGACAATGGAGGAGTTCCACTGTCTCTTGAGACCCAGGCGACATTCAGCATAACAAGTAACGTGACAGGTACCCCTGCTTTAATGAGCCAACCACCGAACGGGACATACGAAACGATTCTAAAAATACCATGGGGACCATCAGCCGCCGGCGACTACACGATTTATGCAGCGACAAAGTACTGTGACATCTATGCATCACAGAACAATCAAATACAAGTGACTCCATAAGAATTTAGGAGACATATTGAACATCCGCAAGTGCCCTTACCCACCAAACCTGCGAAAAAGGCAGAATGACAACAACACGGCCTTACCCCTCCTTTTTAGAAGAATATAATGATCTCTCAAGCAACAGCACTATGGAACAAACAATCCTGAGAGCGCACGACTCGCTGTCCCCAGACTACATGTCATCAGACAATGACACTATACACGGCAACAACACGTGGAAAAGTAGCGCGTGTGTGTCGACTGTTAATGGTAATCTCCCAGAAGGCTTTAATCCAACTGTGACGAGCATTGTCACGAGGAACGCAACGACATGTATCAACGCAGGAAACTTGTCGTCAAAGCTCCTTTGTTGCTGCTAATTCTAAGCACCTTTGCGTATTCATTAAACAGCGCATCCGTCCTTACAATCACCCCGGTACTATACGTGAATCCTGACAGATACACTGCAAACTCCTCGGGAGAGACTGTGTCCATCCAAATCAAAGCATACCTGATCCTCAACCTAACTGGATACCGATTTCAGCTAGGGTTCAACACGACATTGCTACAATGCTTAAATGCGTCGATGGGTAGCTTGTTTCCATCTCCACCCAATTCGTCATCTACAGTCAACATTGACAACAGCCAAGGGGTAATCTCAATTCAAGCCAACCTCGAAGGCAACGGGACCCCCGCAAGCGGTTGGGGACCGCTGCTTTCCGTAACCTTCAACACTACCTATGCCACGCCGTACCCACAGCCTAAAGACACGTGCACACTCGAAATCGCCAATGATACACTCTATGGAATAGGAAATCAGACCATCAACCACGATGTAGTAAACGGCGTGTACAAAGCTCCGTATGCCCCACCACAGCTTAATTTAACATTGAACACAGACAAGAACAATTATCATTTTGAGGACAGAATCAACATCAACGGCACACTAACAGGAAACGGGTACCCCATCCCCGACGCGCTCATAGCCCTAGAAGTTCAAGACCCGCACGGCATCCTCATAGTAGCCAGGACTTTTCAAACCTCAAGCACCCAACCGTCATGCCCACTGCAGATAACGGAGCTCACACCGTGCAACCTAACTGGAGAACGCCAAGACTCCTTTGCGGTAGGAAGCCTCGTATGTTTCGATGTAGCAGTGAAGAATACTGGCTCAAACAGTTTGAACGGGCTGGTGGTAGTGAACCTCTACGACTCAAGCAACACCTCCCTAGGAGTGACCTACCTCACAGTGCCTGTACCAGCGAGAAGCAACACCAGCATGCTACTGTGTCTACCACTGCAATACGACACGCTCCTTGCAGTCACTCCGCCCACTTCAGGAAACGCAACAGCCTACGCAAGCATCTGGACAGACCTTGTCGAAAATGGCGGAACCCCCATGTCTTTAGAGAGCGAGACAACGTTCACTATAACTGGCACTGCTCAGCACAACCCAACATCTGCGAATCCGCCGCCCCAGGCAACATACCAGACCAACCTGAGCTTACACTTCAAGAAAGGCACTTACTCTCTGAGCCAGCCGCCCAACTACACGATATACGTGGGAGCAACGTACATGGGAATCGGTGCAATGCAAAGCAAACAAATACAGATAACGATAGCGGGAGATGTCAACACCGATGGGAGAGTAAACCTTTCGGATTTAGTACTGCTGGCAAATGCCTACGGCTCAAAACCTGGCGACCTTAACTGGAACCCCAACGCAGACATAAACGGAGACGGCAGAGTAGACCTTCCAGACGTGGCTTTGCTAGCACAAAACTACGGAAAGGGCACAGTCTAACTCATGCGGCACCATGCGCGCGCGAGAAACCAGCAGAAAGACGTCAAAGGTATTCTCAGAATCGACAGGAATTTCAGGAGCCACGGACAGCAAGAACTGAGGCGAGTCTACCGGAAGCGCGTCGCAGTCGAAAGAGTCTTCAGCAGCCTCAAGAACCTGGCAGGCTTGACCCAGCACGACCTGAGAGGACTGGCCAGAATAACGTTCCACGCTCAACTCTGCCTGCTAATTATGCTCCTCACAGCACAAGCCGCCTAAAACATCCACAAACTAGGCATATCCAGAAGCATATAGGTACTTCGCGAACTAATTTAGGAACAAGCATGCGCGCCAGTTAGCTAGGGGAAATTTCCCGATTTCAACTGAATGGCATTTTTAGAGTTTGCGAGTTGCGGGAAAGCGGATCATCGCTTCTTCAGACGTAATATTCTACTTGAGGAAATATAGATGATTTTTCCATAGCTAGTTATATAGCGGCTCTATCTTTTTTTATTCCTAGAGCGGGAGGCGGGAGAAGGAATTTGAAATGCCTCAAATGCTATTGCGAAATGATGATGCCATTTCGAAGAGATTAACTTGCGCGCGCGGTTTCTGATGTTTCTGGCATGAAGTGGGAGTGTATATGAACTTCAAAAACGGAATCTCTGCGGCTGCAACAATAACTTTATTGATAGCTGCAGCTCTATTCGTAGTCTCCCAGCATATCTTCACGTATGCAGATTCGTGCACAGGCGGGCGATCTGTAGTTATAGATGTTCTTACGCAGAAAGCACCGTTTGACGGAAGAGGATCGAATGAGTCAAGTGACATGTTTGGTCCGCAAGAAACAGTTGTGTTATATGCCATGGTCTTGGTGAACAATGCTCCAGCAGGTGGGAAACTTGTCACGTTTGAAGTCACTGGACCGACAGGCTTGTCCAAAAATACAGAGTTTTATCTTGAGGGAGAAACCAACGCCAGCGGAGTAGCCGAAACACAGTTTACTCTTCAAATCATAAACCAAACAGACGTCTTTGGAACATGGACTGTTATTGCAAGCGTCGATGTCAACGGGACAACATATAGTGACTGGCTAACTTTTGAGGTCGGTTGGATAGTTGAATTTGTCTCGATAAGAACGCTGGATGAGAATTTGTCCGACAGAGAATCTTTTGGCAAGAGAGGCTATGTCGGAGTGGAAATCGGACTTAGGAACAATGCTCGAGTCGAGAAAAACGCGACCATTGAAATCACGATTTTCGATGTCGCTGACGTACCGATAGATGTTATTGAAATAAAGGATTTTACCGTCCCCCCAAATGGGAAAACTTGGTATACCTACAATAGGTTGAACATCAAGAGCTTTGCATTAGTGGGCACCGCAAGGGTCGTGGCCATCGCTCTGAACGCTAGTGGTACGGCCTACTGCCCGGACATATCAAAGACATTTTTGATAACAATTCTGAATCCAGTCTATCCGAACTTCGTTGATGCCTCAGTTTACCTTGGCTATCTACCGCCGACAGCTGAGCCCGGCCAACTCTTGACAATTCTTGTGGTCGCAAGGAACTCAGGAACGGCAACTCTAAGTAGTCTCAACGTTTCTTTGAACGTCAACAACTCCCTCTTAGAATCGGAATCTATTGATTCTCTAGATCCTTACGCGCAGAAAACATTTTACGCAACTTGGAACACAACTGGTCTCCCAGACGGAAACTACACGATAACAGCCAGCGTTCAAACGTTTCCCCACGAGGCAGACTTGTCTGATAACAGTTACACAACCACAGTAGAGCTAGCAACCCCACCACCAATGCCAGTATGTATACACGACATACAAGTCGAAAATGTAACTTGTTCCAAGAATGAAGTCTATCAGGGCGAAACCGTTAACATAGAAGTAACTGTCAGAAACGACGGAAACTTCACAGAGTCTACCAGCGTAGGAGCATTCTACAATAGTACGGTGGTTCAAAAGGAAAACGTTACCGAGCTGGCACCAGCCATCGAACGTGTTCTCCTTTTCGAATGGAACACTGCAAACGTTAACCCAGGCGTTTACACAATAAGTGCAAACGCCACACTCGTAGAAGGCGACATAAACCCTAATAACAACAACTTCATAGACGGCAACATAACCATAGTTCTCGCACCAGCACAGTTGGTGCCCTACTGGGTGCTTCTCATTCTATTTCTAATGGGACTAGCTATCCTGGCAGGACTGGCCTTCATAATGCTGCTGCTGATCCACTACTCCAGGAGAAGGAGGAGAAAAGCCCGTAGAGCACCACGCTATGTCATACTCGTACACCCACACATATGATTAGTTGCTGCCAGGCTGCCATGATTGCTTCCAAAACAGCGCGCACGCTATTGTTGTAAAATTAGCATAAAGTGTAATATTGAAGGTTTCAGGGAAGATGCCTTGGTTGCGAAGAGTAACAGCGCGCACTATCTTTTCACTAAGAACTTGCAAAGACACCACACATCGAAACTTGATAATCGCATCTCCTAAGAACACGGCATCCTTGCAAAGGAACACGGAGCCGAGCAACAAAAAGCAAGAAAAATAACAGGCTGTTGACAGCGAAATGAAAGCCAGTTGAAACATGGATTCATGCAGTCCCTCTTACAAGAAGTGAAGCGCGCGGCTGACATCTCTGCGTGCCGATATGGATTCTTGCAAACTGTTCAAGCAGACAGCAACTGTCACGTTGATGCGAACACGCGGCAAATCAAGCAGCTGCCAAAGGGGTTATCAAGCCAAAGAACATACTTTATAAAGCTAAGTGTTCTGTACCAAGACGACGAAGGGTTACAAGACTTGTTTCGCAAGCTCCTGTGTATAGTGTTTATGTTTAGCATGCCAATGCTCGCTTCAGAACGCTATGTGTGCACCGTCAAAGCGGCCAATAGTCTCGATATCCTACTAACAGATTCAGGATACCTGAATGACAACAGCTGGTATTATGTTGTCGGTGAAGTACAGAACGCAGGGAACACCGCTGTGACTGATGTCTATGTTAACGCAACGTTCTACAACTCCACTGGCGAAGTAGTAGCCGAAATCTCCCAGCCCACAAAGCTGTCCACCCTTCTTCCAGGCAGAATCTCACCGTTCGACATCACCCTCTTTAGCACGATAGCTTCTCAGAAAGTATACAATTACACAGTTCGCATCGTACAGTCTTCCACAACTCAAAACGGACAAGTCGGTCTTATGATAGTATCCAACAGCTCATCTTTGGATTCAAACGGATTCCACATCAGTGGCACGATAAAGAACATAGGAGCGCAAAACATTTCCTTCACCCGAATAATAGCAACATTCTATAACGCCACTGACGCGCGCGTGCACGCTATCGCTGCGCTTGCCAACTATTCAGATCCAAGTTCACTCCGTGTCAATCAGACAGCACCATTCGAGATACTGCTGAACGCTTCAGAAGCAAGCCAAGTAAACCACTATGTCCTAGAAGCAGAAGCCTACGATTCCAATTTGATTCCAGATTACGAGCTAATTCCAGAATTTCAGCCGATGCTATTTGTGTCCACGCTTTTGATACTAACCACAACCATTTGTCTGGTATTGAAGCACTTCTTAAAAAAGAAGCATGCTGCACCCAGGCAAGCAATCAGGACGGGGAACAATTGGGCACACCTGACGCGCCGGCAGAAAGCCAACACTGAGATGTTGCTGAAAAAGCAAACGAGTTATCTACTCTGGCAAACGTGAATTATTCTCTCTCTTTCTCGCATCCATCAGCCAATCTTTATAGCCCGCTGCGAGCGCGCACTAGAACGGGGTTAGGCGAGAAGCTACTCAGAGTGATTATTGAAGACATGAAACAGCTCTTTGTCAAGAGCAACCATGTTCTTAGAAAAGTGTTGGTCACCACGGGCGACGACAACGAGCCCGCTAAGAGGCTCTACGAGAAAGTAGGGTTTGAGAAAATCGCAGTCTTGGCGGACTTGTTTGCCAAAGGAGAGAATGAAATAGTCTATGTCTTGACAAACAGCACCTAGCGCACTGCTCGACGAATTGAGCCTCAAAAAAATCACGGATTGAGTACTCAAACACAATGGCTCGAAAACCAACATAAGCTATTGACTTATCCTGATCAACGCGAGCTATAGCCTAACAGCGCCACATCAAACACTCTTGGATTTCATACAAGAATATCTCTTGTCACATCTAGATCCTTGATAGATGGCTAATGTCTTACCGGAGCTTCACAGATAATGATTGGTGTATTGCTTTGTGTTTGCGGTGTCAGAAGCATCCCGAGCAAAACATAATACTGCCTCAGAAAGGCGAGTCCTTTTTCAGTGGTCCTGCACAGAATTTTGCCTTCTCTTGTATCAATCTCGATGAAACCTACTTCAATCAGAGAACTCAGGAATTTCTCAAGTTGCGTGCAGTTCACACTTGCATGCTTCATAATGGAAAATCTGCCTTCACCGCCATCCTTGACAGCTTCCAGTATTAACGCGATAATCTCAAAATGACTTCTGTATTTCTTCCCCAAAGGCAACATGCACGGGCTATACTTCTTTCGCAAAGGCAAATAGGACGTATCATGCCTAACTAAGTAGGTCGCCATATGCCGCCTCTCCCTAATCTTGTTACCGCATTTAAACACTTACGGGTTTTTTCGGTAGACTCTATTGAAAACGGGCACGTCCGAATTGACAAAGTTGAAATCGAACATCCTTCACGCAAAGAGTTTAATACCTCCATTCAATTGAAACTATTGAATGAGGCCAAGCGCTTGTCTCATCCTAAGCTGCCATCGAATGAAATAGACTTTCTCGAGGAAACCATAAAGTCTGACTATAAAGATGCAAGCATACGCTTGCGAGAAGGTGAATACCAGTATAGTCTTGCGAAAGCGATTGCGTCCTTCCATTTGGAACTGTATTTCCCAGACGTTAAAGACATAATTAGGAGGTTGTACGAAGAAGAAAAAGCAAATGACCTGCAGTTTGTTCGTAAAGTCCAAACTGTGTTGAAAAAGATGGAGAAAAGCAACATTGTTAGGATTTTGCCCAAAAACAAGCCTTGGGAGTTGCAGAGATATGCCCTTTCAAGTTTCAAGTTTCGGGATAGTGACAAGAATCCTGTGAACTTTGCGACAGACGAACAAATAAAAGAGATGCAAAATCTGTTGCGCTCCATGGTGAACAAGCAAGAGACAGCTAATACAAAACATGCTCGACTCGCCATACTAATCACGTTCACAATCGCATCATACGTAGCAGTTCTGTGGACTTTACTTCGGCCTATTATTGACCCGGTTGTTTTCGTCCTCGCATTGGGCATTTCTGTCGTCCTTTCTCTATTGCTAGGAGAAGCCCTTTCTCAAGGACTATCGCGAGACGTGCTACCTTGAGGTTTAATAAATGTGTGCGCCAACAGAAAAAGGTGGGATCAAATTGAAGAAAGGTATCGCGATCTTATTCGCAATGTTGTTTTTGTTATTCATGCCGTCTTTAACTAAATGGAGAATGCTTGCAACGGCAAATCCAAGGGTGATTTACGTTCCAACGGATTTTCCAACAATTCAGGGAGCCATTAACAACGCAGTTTCAGGAGACACAATTTTTGTGCATAACGGAACGTACTATGAAGACATTTCCATTAACAAAAGCGTATCTCTCATCGGAGAAAATAGAGACTTGACAGTGATCTACGGTCTTGAAGCTCAGTATGTGATTTACATAACGGCCAATGACGTAAGCCTATGGAGCTTCTCTGTGAAAAGTAACGCCCTGAATCCCTACGGAAGTGGGATATTCATATATTTGGTTGGTAACATCGTAATATGCAACGACAGTATTACAGACAGTTATGACGGTCTTGTAACTTACACTTCTGGCGGCAATCAGGTTTCGGGCAACATCATCTTGAACAATAGCAACTCTGGCGCCAGCTCTTACTTTTCGAGTAATAACGTGTTTTCAGGCAACACCATCTCAAACAACGGTGCAGGGCTGAATTTTCGCTCCTCAAGTAATAACGTGTTTTCAGGCAACACCATCTCAAACAACGATGCGGGAGTGAATCTCTTTGCTTCCAGCAACAACATCTTTTACCACAACAACTTCCTCAGCCCGATCCAAGTGTCGAGCGACTCAGAAAACATTTGGAGCCAGAACAGCGAAGGCAATTACTGGTCAAGTTACAAAGGACTAGATTCGAATAGTAACGGGATAGGAGATACCCCGTACCAGATAGATGCACACAACATCGACAACTATCCTCTGATGGGGGCTTTCTATGATTTCAACGTCGTTTCTGGAAACATGACGTACGAAGTCTCCGTTATATGCAATTCAACAGTGTCTGGTTTCAGGTACGAGATTGGACAGCAGACAGGGAACAAGATAATTCACTTTGACGTGAATGATGAGAACGTGACCGCTGGTTTCTGCAGACTTATGATTCCTACTGAATTGATGAACCTTCCATACATCGTTCTTGATAGTGAAGGAGAAATCACCCCAACTTCACTCAGTGCTTCAAACGAGACAAACGCCTATCTGTACTTCACGTATTTGGGAAACAGTCAAACAATAACAGTAATCTCTTCAAAGACATTGCAGCTTTATCAAGAACTGTCCAAGGAACTATCTGACAATCAAACCGCGTTGCTAGCGGATCTTGACTATTTGAATGCTATATATTATGGCCTCCTTAACAACTACACCATTCTCTTGGACCATTTCAATCAACTTCAAAACAGTTACCTGTCATTGAACTCTTCCTATCAGGAACATCTGTCAAGTTACTCAGAGAACATTCAGAACGTCCAGAACCTAGTCTACATCTTTGCAGCCACGACGATGGTCTTTCTTGTGACTACAGTCTACCTGTCAAGACGTGCACATGCAAGCTTCAGACAGAAAGCAAGCAATGTCTAAAGACGAGAACCATGGCACCTTTCAAGTCAGTCGCTCTTCTTGTGTGTTTGTTTGTATCCGCAACTCCAGCCTGTTTTCTTCGATCTCTCGCCGATCATATTCTCGCCCGGAGGCACCCCTCTTTGCTTAAGCTCCGATCGTGAGCGTGCTTCAAATTGGAGGATCCATCGGGACGTAACTGGATCTACCCAAAAGGCTCTACCATTTCCTTATTTGAAGGATGTCCCGAAAGGTTGAGATGAAATGGAAGAAACCGTTGTTGACTGTGCATTAGGGTACGCGAAAAGTAAGAAGTTGAATACTCTGAAGCACGAGCACCGCGGTTTTTTAACGCAAGATTAAAGTGATTTTCGTCGGATTGTTACGGTAAGAGAAGTTAGAAGGCGGTCGTAGTCTAGCCTGGCTAGGACATCGGCTTCCCAAGCCGACGACCCGGGTTCAAATCCCTGCGGGCCCGCCATTCAGTCATGATGGTCCAGGAATGCGTTGAATCCCTTGCGGCTAGATGGGCACACGCGCAGAAAGCTTAAATGAGCTTCGTCATAAATCCACTTCGTGGACTCGATATGAACAGCCTCTATCTTCTCGTAGGAATACTTGGCGTTGCAATAGGATTCGTTTCATACTATGCAAGCGTGCATGACAAAGTCAACGCGCTTGGAAGATTCACCAAACCAGCGATCGCACTCGTAATCCTTTGTGGAATTCTCCTGATGGCTTTGGCCTTTACTTAGCGCGTGCCAACATCCAAGCGAGAGGGTACGCTACAGAGAAAAGAGGACTATCTTCGTTGGAGTTTCGTCGCTGTTTCTTGGCAATCTCTTCAAGGCAACAACGCTCTACCGAGCATTGAAGCGTTTTCTCCAAGCAGAGAAAGATGTTGGCGCACTAAGATGTGCGCGATTGAAATTCACTTCTTGATACGATGAGAAGTACGCCACTGATGGCGGATAGAAGGATCACTATGGACCCTATAGTCATCCCGAAATTGGCAACAGCAGGATCTGTCATTGCTAGTATCGTATAGAAACACAACAGTACACCCCAGAATGCTGTTGTCAATGCTCCAACAATAGACAAGGCCCATCTTTTTCTTTCCATTGCGCTCACTGATCCAGCCAAACCGATTATGAACCCCAGAAATGCCACTATACCGAGGATCAGCTGTGCGCGTGAGACTGGATCCCTCCCATAGCCTGCTGTAGCGATACGACTGAAAATGGCAAAGCCCGTTAAGGCAAAGCCAGCCATCAGAAACAGTATGCCAACAACAACGAATTCCAAAATACCCGCTACAACCGCCACAAGGTACATCTTACTCGAGGTCATCTTGGCGCCTCAACATACTACTGCTTCCACTATTCTTTAAGGTTTTGCGCGCTACATTTGCGAGAACTATATGAAAGGGCTCAGAATCCGCCGCGTACAGCCAACTCCGTCAAAAGGCCAAGACACAGAAATTGGTTCAATACACCTTTGAGGTAATACCATGTCACTAGCTTGTCTATTTGAAAAAAGTTGAGATGATTCTTGGCAGTTGGGCTAAGCTGTCGCGTTAAGGCCGTAACAGAATCCAAGTGTGACTAGATCGCCAAGGTCTATCTTGCTGCTATTGCTGAAGTCGGCCTCGCTAGCGTTGCACCAGCCAGAATTTATCGGGCTATTCCAAATGGGATTTGTTGCATTCCAACCATACATTGTCGCGAATCCGGCAAGATCTATCAACGTTACGTTTCCATCGTTGTTCAAATCCGCTGCTGCTAGCTGGTTTGGTGGCAATGGTGTAGCGTGCACGGTGTCGATCATCAAAAGATGCCGAAGCCATAATTGACACCATCATTGAGCCTAAAATTGCAATTCAAGCCAGTACTCCGAGTCTCTTCATTTCCCTCTCTCCTCTTCTCATACTAGTCTGCTACTAATTGAAGCGCGAAGACTTCATACATATCCTGCGTAGCATTGTTCTACTTCTAGATGCAGTGCAACTTTTCAAGCTTTAGCCCGCTAACCGCGTTGCCTGTGTCATCAAAGAATCTGCGGCTTATGTCTGACAAGATGCCTGGCCAAGTTGAATCGTATCACGCAAGGCAAGAGTATTTGTGTGGATTCAGAAAAATAGGAGCTTGTCTAATGGTGCACGCGCTGTTAATCTAGCAGGATTTGCCATAGTTCATTGCGAGTGTAACTAGGTCTACCAAGTTTACTTTGCCACTGTTGTCAAAGTCTGCTTCTGGATTATAGTCGGGGTCGCCCACTTTAGAATTGTATACCTGCGCTAACAGGACCAAGTCATAGAGGCTTACTGCACCATCGCCGTTTATGTCGCCAATAATCTTTATCTTTACCTGAACTAGGCCTACCATGAAGTTGTTGGTCGTGTTGAATTCATATGGTACAAAGCTTGCATTTGCTGATAGCGTATGCCAATGACAACTTGGCTGACCAGTAGTATCCCAATAGAAAGGTATAGTTGTGTTTGCACCTGGCGGAAGACTCACCACGCTTTGGGTGCCAAGTGACACGTTCGCGTCTATGTAGGCGCTAACCATGAACGTTTCGGTCAGGTTACCCAAGTTCGCCGCGGTAACATTCACGGTTACGACTCTCCCTGGATAAACCTTCTGCGGATAAGGCTGTATGTCCACTATTGCTACGTCTCTGATCGCTACAATCAGCAGACCATCTGCGGTCTGGTGTGAAATCAAGTTACCATAAGAGTCAGTTAAGGCTGTACTGTTCAGGTTCAAAGGACTGATTCCATACCCAACCACCAAGAATGTAATGTTCATTATTGCCGACTTTGCAACTGATAGTGGGGGGTCGTAGGTAAATGTGCCGCTTAAGTCACCAAGTGTATTGTTGAAAGTCAAGATTTGTAAATCTACAAAGGAACCGCCAATCGGGTTAGCAACAATATAGGAAAGCACTTTTATCACGCTCGGATTGAACCGCAGATCAAATTGGCAAGTACGCACGTTTACAAAGTTTTCACCCACAATGCCGAATATTGTCGTGTTGCCTGGCCGCAGAGCCGGGTCCATTCTGAAGGATGGGTCTACATAGATTCGTGTAATCAGCATGTTGTTGAAGTAGCCGTCTGTTGTGTTGAAAGGTACTGGATTGCCGTAGCTGTCAACAAGCGCTGCTCCAATGAAGTGAAAGGTGCTCTCACCCAAGCCTGTCACATTGAAGTTCACTGTAACTAAAGCTACGTTGCCTGTTATCGGTGGGCTGATTATTGATGACCCATTTATGACGCCTACGGCATTGTTGATTTGGGGACCGGGAGCTGTCCAATTCCAGCTCCATCTTGCATCCGTTGCCTGAAGGATTGAAAAGTTGAAACTCAGGCCGAAACCAAAGTTTGCCAGGCTTACAGCGTTTAGAATACTTACGTTTATTTGGAAGCTGTTTGGTGGAGTCAGTGACGAGTTGATTATGCTCGCAGGGTCTACGTATATTTTAGCCGGAGGCGGCAGGGGGGGTGGTACGCGGTTGTCGAAAACACCGCTTTGAATATAGTGGTCTACCACGACAGCGTTTGTATCAGTCAAATCTGTGAACGTTAGGTCAAGACCTGACGTTCCGACTCCGAGGACTGTGAAGTTTATTGTCGCTATTGTTCCGTTTCCCCACCATGGACCGCTGGTGGAAGCCGCAGCAACCTTGTAGGATGTCGCATTCGTGTATGGAGGCGAGTTGATCCAACTGCCTGAACTGTTATAGAGTCCTGCGGTCAAACCGTATAGAACCGATTTTCCCTCCAACACTCCGCCCGACGTAGTGATTCTGTTTACAAACGATAGTGGTTGAATCAGACTGGTATTCCATGACAATTGAACCTCGACTCCTCCAACTCCTGCTGGAACGTTGCTAGTTGTAGCGTTGTATAAGTTTACATTAATGATGAAAGTGGAACCCGGTATTAAACTTGAATTGTGCACAGTTGCAGGTTCCACAACTATTACCGGTTTGTCTCCCGGAAAACCTTTAATTGGGCGCGCCAACACCGAGCTAACGATTAGTATAGAAACCAGAGTCAAGATCATTGTTGATCTTATTTTTGGCATGATCTCCTTTTCTCCTTATTCTCCTCATTCCTCTAAAAGGGGGGGGAGAGTTAATTTAAAGCTTATGGAACAATATTCGCACGCTATTTCGGACTGAACTGGGCTCTTTCGGAGCTCGCGTGCGAATTGCGCGCAAAAGTGGATTATTGTTTCAGCAGATATAATATTTTGCTTCTAGAAATATATAAGATTCTTACATGACTAGTTATATAGCGGTCTGAACTTTTTTTATTTCGAGGGGGGAGAAGGAGGGAAGAATGTTCTTGAGATGGTCCAGATGTTATCACGAAACGACAATACTGAGCGCCCGCGGGCAGAAGGCTATGGACTCGGCGAGGTCGAAAACTGTCACGTTCGTTCCATGACAGGTCGCGCTTGCCATACTCTTCACGTAGGAGGTGTGAGGATATGAAGATCAAGGCCACTTTTTTCAAACTTGCAATAGTCAGCTCGCTAGTAATAGCATTCCTCACGATAGCCCCTCGCTGTGCTTTTTCAATTGGAGTCTCTGAAGGAAACATGGACTTATTTACCCAAAAAACACCCTTCGGTGGAAGAGGACCAAATCAAACGAGCGACGTATTCCAGCAGCAAGAATTAGTCATTCTGTATGCCCTCGTAACCTTCGGCGGAGACCCCATAGCAAACAAGGTCGTGGCTTTTCAGGTCAACGGTCCAGCAAACACATTACAGAACATTACAGTCACTGGAGCAGCGGTGACAAACTTGAGTGGAATAGCCGTATTCTCGTTTCGTATACCAACGGCTCCTAGCAATATGGAACAGATAGTCTTCGGTAAATGGTATGCGATTGCGACGGTCGACGTGGACGAAACAGTCGCAACCGATAGTCTAACTTTCAGAGTTGGCTGGTTAATAAGAATCAAAAACATTGTAACCCTAAATGAGCAATTGAGTCCACAAACAAACTTCTCTAGACAAAGCACGATTGTTTTCGACCTAACACTGGAAAACATCGCATTAACAGCCAAAATCGCGACGATAACAATAGACGCTCAAGATATTGCAGGACATCCCATCATGCACATAGAACTAGACGACCTGAACATCCAGCCTGGCGAGAGCCACACACAGGCTTCTTCACAGATACCCGAAAACGCAAAAATCGGAGAAGCAAACGTCTCAGCCACAGCTTATGCGGCTCCGCCAACAAGTGGAGGAACACCCTACAGCCCTCCTGTTTACGCCAAATTCAACATCACTATAATCGAAGAACATGATGTTGCAATAGCAGGTGTTAATGTTTCGTCATCTCAAGCATACGTGGGCGAAAGTGTAGGAATAGCGGTTGAGGCGGCAAACCTCGGGGATTTCACGGAAACCTTCGACGTGACAGTGTACTACGACTCTAACATTATTCAGATCATACCTGTAACCTCACTGTTGCCCCACTCGTCAAATACAATAACAGTCGAATGGAACACTGCAAACGTTAACCCAGGCGTTTACACAATAAGTGCAAACGCCACACTCGTAGAAGGCGACATAAACCCTAATAACAACAACTTCATAGACGGCAACATAACCATAGTTCTCGCACCAGCACAGTTGGTGCCCTACTGGGTGCTTCTCATTCTATTTCTAATAGGACTAGCTATCCTGGCAGGACTGGCCTTCATAATGCTGCTGCTGATCCACTACTCCAGGAGAAGGAGGAGAAAAGCCCGTAGAGCACCACGCTATGTCATACTCGTACACCCACACATATGATGAACAGAATTGAGACTTCTGCGATCGCTTCCATCCTATCGCAAGCAACCCTTCCAAGACCCTACCAAGAGAGTGCACAACTACACGGTTCGAGTAGCAGCATGTTCTACCGCCCAAGATAGTTGCACGGTGTACAAATTGTGTCTAGCAGTTCATCCTAGGATTTGAAGCGTGCCACATGTTATCGCCGCCATGGACAACGATTCGGATCCAAGCAATCTTGATGTCAACCAGTAAGAAGATTAGAAGTTGAAGATTCCTTCTACTTGTGAAGCGTTTCCGCTTCCAAACGAAATATTGTGCTATTCTTAAATGTACGGTAACTTTGCAAGTTCTCCAGAAAGAAGAAAAATGGGGTTATGGATCGCTTAATCGCGTGTCCGTTGTGCCATAGTCTGTTTCAAACGTCACCAAGTCTGGGAGCCCGATTAAGCCCCATGGTTGAGCTATGGCTGCGTATGCGCTAGCACGAGCGACAGCAAAAGGGCGAAAAGGACGTTCTTGATGGCATTGTCCTAGGGTTGTAGGCTACTGCCGTAGAAGACTGCAAAAGTGACGAAGTCAGTCAGGCCTATTTCACCTTTGGGGTCAGCAAGATCACATTCTGGGTTCCACTTAGGGTCGCCTGTATGCGATCGCCATGCTATGGCAAAGACATTCAAGTCCTCTAAGGAAACTTTCCCGTCGTGGTTAAGATCCCCTGGCAGGCCTTGGACAAACGTGGCAGTCACAGTCTTGTTCCCGTTCATAGTGATGTTCACTGGACTCTGCCGACCGGTCAGGTCACCGCTCCAACTCAGGAATGTCCAGTTAACGTCTGGAATGGCAGTTAAAGTAACGTTAGTGCCGCCAAGATAGGTCGCATTAACAGGGTTCTTTGTGACAGAACCATTTCCAACAACATTCACGGTTAAAGCATAATACTGCGTTGGCTGTGGACCTGGCGTCGCATCAATCGTCAAAGTTCCCTGAACCCTATCGTGACTTAGAGAGACAGCAAGAGTATCAGTCATATCCGTGAAATCATTCTCTAACGCCAAGAATACCGTAGGCTCGCCACTGCTACTCTGTGGCTGCTTTATGATCTGGAACGTTATCTTTGCCACTAAGCCGTCAGCGCCGTTCCATCCTCCACCCATCGACGCGGCTGCAACTGCATAGTACACGGCACCTGTGTAAGGTGGACTAGTAATCTTGGTGGTGAGATCTGCAGCGAAGAAACCAGGGCTAATACCGAATAGCAGCCCCTCCGTCAATGCGCCATCTGTCTTGCCCAAGAAGTCGGTGAATCCGGTTGGAACAGCGTACGTCAATATGTTGCCAAAGTAGAAATGAATTTCAACACCCGACACGCCTCCTAGAACGTTCGTCGCGGTTGCACCCTTCAGGTGTATTTCAACCGTGAAGTTTTGACCTACAGGTGACGGTGTCGCTGGCGTTTCCAGACCGTTGATGCTCGCGTTGATGTCCGTCAACGGTGCGATTGCTACTGGTTCCACACTGTAGTAAATGGGGTTCGCTGCCGCATGTACTGTCCTCATAACGAGTAATGGTGCTACAAGCAACACAAGAGTCACAAATAAAACTGTAATTTTCCCTGTTTTCATTCTTCTCCCTTCTTCTCTCCTATTTCTCAAAGTGCATTCAGTGAGATATTGCCGGACGTAATAAACAAAATCATTGCTTTCCTTATATTCTTTGTGTGTTAATGTTCTATAGTTTTCTTAGTGCCTGTTTAGTTGTTTTGTGGTTTGTACATGTCTCTGAATCATGTCTTCCGTACTACTGGCGATCGGCAGCGGAGACGGGGATCTGATTTGAGTGTTCAATAACATATCTCTTCGAACACTCAATTCTTGGAAGCTTAGGTTGAAGGCTGCACAGGTTGTTGAGCTTTCAGGTCTTTGCACCCGTTCCCATTCATGTTCTTTTTCACACTCTTCAAGTTTCTCCAAATGCATTGGCCGTAAGGAAACTGGCTCATCGAAGTGCACGTCTATTATCTATTCTGGGCGTAATATTGTCGTTCAAGAGATTTGTTCATACTGGAAGTGAAAAGAAAAACAATGTGGGAAATGCTGCTTTGGTGTTGTGGCCCATAGATTTCAGCTTTCAGCAATTCTCCTCAATTGGCTTCGGTACATTTCAACCATTTCAGCCGAGGTTGTTGCATCTTCTGCCGCTTTGTCAAGTCTATAATTTCCTGTGAAACGCGGAAATCTGATTGCCAATCCGCTTCCCTTGCAAATAGCATCCACTGCGCATACATGAATTGGGCTTAAGGTTATTTGTGCGCCAAGAATCTCGATGACGGCCCGGGTTTAAATCCCGGTAACAGCATCTCGCAAAGAAATTGAAGCTGACTGAGAAGCGGCAAGAAAGTCGGCAGTCAAAGTGATTCGGGGGACTTTTTCAGAATGAGAAAAAAGAGGGGTTACGGGAAGTGTTGTCCGTAGTGGTTGGCAAGGATGACGAGGTCTGAGAGGCCTACTACGCTGTTGCCGTCTATGTCTGCGTTGGGGTTCCATCTAGTGTCGCCCGGTTTTGAGCCGTAGGCATTTGCAAGAGTAACCAGGTCTGCAAGGCTGACTTTGAGGTCGCCGTTGAGGTCGCCAGGGATTGTAACAAGGACCCATCCCCCCGGAAAGTTGTTGTTTGCCGTGTCGGTTTCGCCTGGAACAGGCCAAGCATAAGCGCTTATCGTATAGTTGTCCTTAGCAAAGCCAGACGTGTCCCAAGTGAAGGTGGCTGTCCTTGTTTGTCCGCTCAGCAAGTCGTTGACAGTCTGTGTGCCGACGACTATTGAGGTTGTTGCATTTGTGGCGTTCACAGTCAAGGTGAAGGATTCGGTGAAGTCTCCTTCGTTCTTGACCGTCACATTTATCCGCATAGTGAGAGATTGGCCAACTGTTGGCATCGGCGTGCAACCATCCTTGCTCGTAGCAACATCTGTTACGTTTATGTCGTGAATGCCGAGTGGTGACGTTATTACGGCTGATTCTATGACTGTGAAGTATGGGGGCGTCGGGTTCCAGCCTACAGAGTTCATCAATGTCCAGTTGCCTCCAGGGCACGGTGGGAATGGGGGATTGGGGGCTATCAAAGATATCCGTTCGACGTTGTAGATGTCGTGGGACACGTAGGCGGCGTCGTTGTGTGTGACGTACGGTGGTTGTGGTGGGAGGTGCGCGTGTGGAATTGGTACGCGTCCCTCTTGAATGAGAGCGTCTTCGAAAGCATTGTGGCACGGGTCGCTTATGGCTATCTTCTTTTCTTGCGAGTTGACGCCTGCCACGGTTGCGTAGTGTCCGTCTTCTCGGAACCAGTATGGCGTTCCTTGTGGTGGCGTGATGAGTATCCAGTAGCCGAGCAGGAGGACAACGTCTTGGCTTTTCTCCACTTCTTGTTCAATATAGTAGAAGTCGGGTTTGTCCACAGTGTGTTCATAGAAGAAGTCTGTTGTGCCCAAATTGGCGGTTACGAGAGCGAGGTCAGCTGCGTCGACTTTGTTGTTAGCTGGCTGCCTGTTTGGCCATCCAACAGTGACCGGGGCGATGTCTGCAGCCATGTTCCAGTTTCCTGAAATCGGTGTGCTTCCCATGGCAGCATTGACTATGTCCACGTCTGTTTGGTTCACTATCCCGTCGCCGTTCACATCTCCCTTCGGGTTGACCCCAGTCCATGAAAGGTACTGTGCTAATCCGGCTTCCATGTCTTTAACGTTGGTGCCACTGTGCACTAGCATCGTTCTCTGACCATCTGTGTCCATCAGGTAGGCTAGGTGTTGGATGAACGGTTGGACGTTGCCAGAGTCGTGGTCATCTATGCCTGGAATGTAGCTTGATACGAGTGGGAACCCGTCGCTCGGCGTCGGCGGAGACATTGGCGGTTGGGCTGGTTCGAATTTGGAGTCTAGCCACCATAACGAATTAGCCGCGGCTGTAGGCCCGCAATAACTCCATTTTCCAGTGCTGTCGTTCCAATTGTCTTGTCTTTGATCAAAATCTGGCATGCCGCTTGGCGCGTAGTCGCAGAATCCATCCTTCCAATAGAATGGTGGGCGAGCAAGAATAGTCACGCTGCCGTCGGGTAATGTGTTGTCTGCAGTGTCTGTTTCACCTGGGACTATGGAGGCCTCGACGGTAATCGTGTACGTGTTTGGTGGGACATTTGTGGTGACCCAGCAGAATTTCAAGGTTTGTATTGCGCTAGGCGCAAGATTGGTGACCGTTATTGGTGAAGTAGTGACAGGATTTGTACCATAGTAGACGGAAACGGTAAAGGTTTCAGTAAAGTCTCCCTGGTTTTGGACATCTACAGTTATTGGGTCTGGCCATCCTTGGAACACTGAACCGAACAATGGTGTAACGCTGATGACGGCAACGTCATGCACTGGCGGCGCAGGTTCTTGTACGATCATGTCTACGGCTAGTTCCTCAACGTGCCATGTTGCAAGTTGCTGGCTTGTGAGATCAAATAGTGTGATAAAGTCGCAGTAGCTCAGCACTCCGTTGCAGTTGTCAACCCAGCCTATGATTTCGTACATTGGGCAATAAACTGGGTAAACTTCGTGCCACATGCTGCCGATTGGATTTGTCTTGGGTTCCCACATGTGCGGGTAGCCGCCTGTGAATTCGAGGTACATCCTTTGTGATGGGTCGCCTTGGAGGGTTATGTTGAGGGTGAGCGTCACTTGGGTCACGCTGGAGGGTCCTACTTGTCCAGGGTCTAAAGTCACCTTGTCACCAGGACTCAGAAGCCCGAGTCCATCAGCATCTGTCCACTGTGTGATGTGATATCGATTGCCAAAGACCGGGTGAAGCTCGTTCCAGTACGTACCCGTGGGATCCGCGATTTTTTCATTAAGGATGAGGTCAGTCGCCGCATCTTCTATATGCCACCAAACGTTGTCATCAAACTGAACCCAGTCGCAGAAACTAAGGCCAATAGGCTGTCCAGTATCCTGATAGTTTTTGATGTGGAAGAGTGGTCCGTAGACTGGGTACACTTCATGCCAATAAGAGCAAATGGGATTGTAGCGAAGAGTTTCGTTGTCGTAAGTCCCCTTGTATTCAATGTACATCTCGGGCGATTGTGGATCTTCCGGGTTTAGTTTGACCCGTAGCGTATAAGTCACTCTGTCAACGTAGAACCAATGGACTTCTCCGCCGGTGAGATTAATCATGTCTATTTGGTCTCCACCATTGAGATGTCCAGTCTGATTGACATCTTCCCAGCTTGTCAACGCGAATTCTTGACAGTACTGCGGATACAGCTCATGAAATGGAGTCTGCAACGGGTTATAGGGATCTATGAAGCCTATTAGACTGTGCATGTGGATTGGCGTCAGGGGTTTTTCTGAATGAAGGGTTTTCAGTCCTCCTTGCGCTTGAACATTCGGCGTCAATTGCAGTACGGGTAAAGTCAGCATTAAACTTGAAAGTAGAAGCATCAAAACTATAGTTCCGTTTACTTTTCGCATCTTTCCTTCTCCTTTTTTTCTCCCTTAAGGGTTTAACATTGCGAACACATTCAGAGAAATCTGGAACATTCTCCAAATCAGACTGAAAATGCTCGCAACCCACTAACCTAAGCCGCTTATCATAATAAAAACTTTCCGTAACTTTCCTCTATACAACAAGACCGCATCAAAACAGCCTTGCCCCATACTGCAAGCTCGCAAGTGCAAGCGGAGATTTCCGTTACTGAGGATTGCGCAGAATTCGTGACGCGGTAATCTCTGCTCTTTGTGGAAGCAATCGTGCATCCACGCAGAAGAACAATCATCCTGCAAATTATGGGCGTACGCCAAAGAGTCTCATCCAAGCCTTCCCCTCGAATATCTTTTTGCCAAGCAACCGCGCGCGCTTCTACATTATGATTGCTATGGGCCCGCTCTTTGCATTCTACGCAAGGTAACGCCTGTACCCCTCTGGCATAGAGGAGTATAAGGCTGCATAGGTTGTTGAGCTTTCAGGTCTTTGCACCCGTTCCCATTCATGTTCTTTTTCACACTCTTCAAGTTTCTCCAAATGCATTGGCCGTAAGGAAAGCAGCTCATCGAAGTGCACGTCTATTATCTATTCTGGGCGTAATATTGTCGTTCAAGAGATTTGTTCATACTGGAAGTGAAAAGAAAAACAATGTGGGAAATGCTGCTTTGGTGTTGTGGCCCATAGATTTCAGCTATCAGCAATTTTCTTCAATTGGTTCCGGTACATTCCAACCATTTCAGCCGAGGTTATTGCATCTTCTGCCGCTTTATCAAGCCTATAGTTACCCGTAAAACGCGGAAAACGAATAGCAAGTCCACTTTCTTTTCGTATCGAGCCCACTGCACATGTGTGTATCGGGCTTAACGTTATTTCTGCCCCCAGAATCTCGATGACCACTACAGGCTCAAACCAAACGTCAGCCTCAAGCGTTGAATTGACCCTTGGATGCCTATGCGGAATAACGTGCTTCTGCATCATCTTGGGAAGCTTGGCCAAATCCTCATCACTGAAGCCCGTTCCACATTTCGTGACCGTCTCAAAGGTGTCGGTTTCACGATTGTACGCTGCGAGAAGCACGGCACCGTAGGTTCCAGCGCGCTTCCCTCTACCATGAAACGCTCCCACAATGACCAAGTCAACAGTGTCAGTCATCTCGCTCTTGTAGTCCCTCTTGTACTTTATCCAGAGCCAGCCGCGGGCCCCTGCTTGATACACTGAATCTCTGGCTACTGACTTGCAGACCAAACCTTCGCAACCGTCTTCAATGGCTTCCAGGAAGAACTTCTCAAGTTCTTTCACATCTGCCGCAATCACACTGTTAGCTAGCTTGACACGATCACTCTGCCGAACAGTCTTTTCCAATGCCTTTCTTCTTACGGGATAGGGGTCAAAAGTCATGTCCTTTCCGTCAACGTAGAGCGCCTCAAACATAAAAAGGGAAACAGGATACTCCTCAACCGCTTTTTCTATCCCATATTTGCGTCTGCGATGCATAAGCTCCTGGAAAGGTCTCATCTCACCGGTATCAACATCAACAGCCACGCACTCACACTCAAGAATCGCTCGTTCAGACTTCACATACTTCTTAAACAGTTCAACCGCATCTGGATACTGACTCGATATGTTCTCCAAACGACGCGAAAAAAGCGTAACCTTGTTCCCTTGCTTATGAGCCTGCAAACGCTCACCATCATACTTGTACTCGGCCGCACACTTTCCACCGAACTTCTCAAGAATCGCTTCAGGCGAAGACAACCTTTCAGCAAGCATTGGCCTAATAGGCTCGCCTACCGAAACCTCAAACTTTTTGACGCCGTCAAGACCCTTTTCCACAATCGCCTTCGCAACCCTTCCAAGATCAGAACAAATATTGTACGCTCGCTCTACGTCCTCTCGAGCTTCCTTTCCACCTCCAAACGCTATAGCCAACGCATCCAGAACAGTCATGTCAGCTATGCCCAAGCGCAGATTTCCGGTAACGGTTCTCAGAATATACTTGGCTTCCTGTGGAGAAGCGTCCGAAAGCAAGCCGGCCAGCAACCCGAGCTTCTGGTCTACCGCACCCGAACCCGAAGTCTTAGCCATCTTGTCTAGGGTATCATACACTCTTTGAACTGTCAATGACTGCTGAAAAAACGTGACCTGTTTCTTCGTTCCAAGGAACTTGCGCCCACTTTCCCCGATGTCCCCGCTCTTCTTCAGATCATCTTCAATCGCGCTTTCCTTTGCGCCAGAAGCTCTCGCCAGGGCTTTCACGGCCAATCTTTCGGCGACGCCTATCTCGACACCCATGAAATCGGGATAGATCTTGCCCTGAGTCAAATACGCAACTTTGTCAACCATGTCCTTCGGCGTGTTCCGTAGAAGACCAACGAGATGATCGGTCATCTCCAGCCTTTTCGTTGTAGCTTCGATTTTCTCGTAAGCTTCGGACATCACGCTGTACTTCAAGTGCAAACACCAGAAGTAGAAATGGAAAAGACAAGATATTAAAACTTCACACAGATTGCGCCGTTGAAAACTCGGATTTCGTGACCATGAAGAAAGAATCCTCTTTGAAACTAGAAGGTTTCGCGATGAACAACATGTTCCATAGGACGTTTTTGCCTAGCAGATGCAGATTTGCCGGGATAACCTACGGGAACAATGGCGACGGGTCTGATTCCTATCGGTATCTTTAGTGCTTCCCTCACTTCGTCCTCTTTGAAAGCACCGACCCAACACGTGCCCAGACCGAGCGAATAAGCTGTTAACAGCATATTCTGAGTTGCCGCCGCCGTATCTTGCAAACAATAGAGAGTCTTGCCGCGGATGCCATAACGCTGTGACGAGCGGTCTTCATTTGCGCAGACTACGATTACAACTGGAGCCTCTTCGATAAACGATTGCCCATACGCTGCTTCAACAAGTTTTTTCCTGATTTTAGGTTTCCTGGCCACGACTAGTTCCCAAGGCTGAATGTTGCCCGCAGAAGGTGCAGAAACCGCAGCCTCAATGAGCCTCTCAACATCTTTCTCCGAAACTTCGTCTGGTTTGAAATTCCGTATGCTTCTTCTTC
>Ga0315296_10000305_pt1:42500-45154 | contig 45154 bp, 33 predicted proteins | sample YL17G14_18_MG_FD_203921 | JGI IMG/M metagenome (GOLD analysis project Ga0315296, IMG submission 203921) | Sediment microbial communities from Yellowstone Lake, YNP, Wyoming, USA - YL17G14_18 | ecosystem: Environmental > Aquatic > Freshwater > Lake > Sediment | place: USA: Wyoming... | reverse complement strand
CGGGATCGAAACGCTCGTGCTCGATCATCGCGCCTTCCCGAGCCGGGAGGCGTTCGACCTGGCGGTCGTGCGCGAGCTGCAGTTGCGCGGCGTCGGCCTGATCTGCCTGGCCGGGTTCATGCGCCTGCTCAGCCCGGCGTTCATCAACGCCTTTCCGAACGCCATCCTCAACGTCCATCCTGCGCTGCTGCCCGCGTTCCCCGGTCTCGACGGCCAGCACCAGGCGTGGCAGCACGGCGCGAAGATCTCCGGCGCCACCGTGCACCTGGTCACCCCCGAGCTGGACGCGGGCCCCATCGTCCTGCAGGCCGCCGTTCCTGTTTTGGACGACGACACGCCTGAGACGCTTGCGGCGCGGATCCTGGTGGAGGAACACCGGATCTACCCCGAGGCCATCGGGATCGTGCTCGACGGGAAGTGGCGGCTCGACGGCCGCCGGTTCGTGCGGCTTTCCTCTTGATTGTTGACTTCTACAGTTCGCCGCACCTTCTGAGCGTCACGATGGCGACCTCCGGCGGGCAGCTCAACCGGTAGGGAATGCCAATCGTCCCGACGCCCCGGCTGACGAAGATGCTGGTGTTCTCGAGGCGGCCGACACCCGCGACGACGGGGAACTTTCGCGCGGCAATGGCGCCGACAACCGGAAGCACGACCTGGCCGCCGTGGGTGTGCCCGGAGAGCACGGCAGGCACGCCCAGCTTCGCCGCCTCGATGAGCCGCCGCGGATCGTGCGCCAGCAGCAGGAGCGGCGCCGTCGCCTCGCCCATGATCGCGATGATGTCCTTCACGCGCCGCGTCCAGTAGCGCAGCCCGGCAATCTCCAGCGTCTCGCCTCTGACCTGGAGGCTCGCCCGCTCGTCCCTCAGCACGGCGATGCGATGCCGCTTCAGCGCGGCGCAGGTCGCCCGCTCGTCGTCGTGATTGCCGAGGACCGCGAAGACGCCGTGCGGCGCCTGGAGCGAGGCGAGGACCTCGGCGCAGGGGCCGACGTAGCGCGAATCCCGCCAGTTCACGTAATCGCCGCCAAGGGCAATCAGGTCCGGACGCTCGGCCATGAGCCGGGCGACCGCACGGGCCACGTCCTGCTGCAAGAAGAAGGGGCCGTGGTGCACATCCGTCACGAAGCCCACCCGCAGCCCGTTGAGGCTGCGGGCCAGGCCGGACACCGGCAGCGACACGCGCGTCAGCTCCAGGCGATGGCGCTCGTAGGCGTAGCCGTGCACGCCGGCCCCGGTGGCGGCGCCGGCCGCACTGACGGCGAGGAGTTTGAGCGCAGCACGGCGGGTAACGGCCATGTTTCGCGGTATAGTAGCAGGTTCACGGCGCGTGAAGGAGGCGAGTGACGCGGTGATGGCGAGCCATGTGTTCCGTGAGCTGGCGTGGCGGCGGTTGATCTATGAGAGCACCGAAGGTGCCGAAGACCTGCTCGCGCGGGAGAAGGTGACCTGTTACATCGGCTTCGACCCGACGGCGCCAAGCCTGCATGTCGGGTCGCTCCTCCCGATGATGGCGCTGGCGCGCATGCAGCGCTTCGGTCACAGCCCGATTGCCATCGTCGGCGGCGGCACGGGCCTCATCGGCGACCCGAGCGGCCGGACCGAGGAGCGCCAGCTGCTGACACTCGAGCAGATCGAGGAGAACCTCGTGGGCATCCGGGCGCAGCTCGCGCGGTTCCTCGAATTCGACGCCCCCATCAACCCGGCGCGCATCGTGAACAACGCCGACTGGCTGACAAAGCTCGACCTCATGGGCTTTCTGCGCGACGTCGGGAAGTACTTCACCGTGAACTACATGCTCGCGAAGGAATCGGTGAAGAGCCGGGTGTCGCGGGAAGCTCCCGGAGCGGTGGTCGCAACGCCTGAAGCGGGCCACCTCCACCTGACTGGACAGCCACCGACTGTCACGGTCGCAGAGGGGATGTCGTTCACCGAGTTCAGCTACATGCTGCTGCAAGCCTACGACTTCCTCACGTTGTACGATCGCTACGGCTGCACGCTGCAGATGGGCGGGAGCGATCAGTGGGGCAACATCACCGCGGGCTGCGACCTCATCCGCAAGCTGCGCGGCGGGCGCGCTCATGGCCTCGTCCTTCCGCTGGTGGCGGCGGCATCGGGCGCGAAGTTCGGGAAGAGCGAGGCGGGCAACGTGTGGCTCGACGAGCGCCGCACGTCGGCGTTCCGGTTCTACCAGTTCTGGCTGAACACGGACGACCGCGACGTCTCGGACTACCTGCGCTACTTCACGTTCCTGTCCGAGGCGGAGATCGCCGCGATCGACGAGGAGCTGGCGCGGGCGCCCGAGGAACGCGGCGCGCAGCGCGCGCTGGCGCAGCAGGTGACGCGGCTCGTCCATGGCGAGGACGCCGTGGGGCGGGCGGAGCGCGCGTCGAGCCTGCTGTTCGGCGAAGGAATCACCGAGCTGAACGCGGACGAGATCCTGGCGGTCTTCGAGGATGTGCCGTCGATCGAGCTCGACGCTGCCGCGTTCGCGGGCGAGGGGATGCCGCTCGCGGAGATCATGGTGAGGGCCGGCGCGGCTGGCTCGAAGAGCGAGGCCACGCGGCTGATCCGCGGCGGCGGCGTGTACGTGAACAACCGCCGGGTCACCGAGGAGCGGGCGCGCCTCAGCGTGGATCAGGCCGTGTCGGGCCGGCT
>Ga0315296_10000305_pt1:0-40000 | contig 45154 bp, 33 predicted proteins | sample YL17G14_18_MG_FD_203921 | JGI IMG/M metagenome (GOLD analysis project Ga0315296, IMG submission 203921) | Sediment microbial communities from Yellowstone Lake, YNP, Wyoming, USA - YL17G14_18 | ecosystem: Environmental > Aquatic > Freshwater > Lake > Sediment | place: USA: Wyoming... | reverse complement strand
ACCAGGAGGTCACCGGTTCGAGCCCGGTATTCTCCACCAGCCTTCGCTCGGCGTGAGTTCGCGAAGGTTGCCACGCCGAAGCTGGCAACGCCAGCGGAGGCGGGCAGGATCTTTGACACGGATGCGAGCGAACGGAGTGGGGCTCTCGGGGCCCCACGAGTGAGCGAGCAAGGGGGTCCGGGGGAAGAGCCCCGGCTCCAGCGAAGTTCCGAGGGGCGATTCCCCCGGATGATCTTTGACAACTGAATATCCTGCAATCGGTAGTTCCGACCACGCACATCGCAGTGCGAACATGAATTCGTGCAGTGGCCGGTGGCTGGTTGTCAGTGGCCGGCTTGCCGCAAGGCACGCTGGTTCCTGGCGCCTGGTCCCTGGTTTCTGCATGACTTCAGAATCTTATGGTCAAGCTACTAAGGGCGTACGGTGGATGCCTTGGCGCCAGGAGTCGATGAAGGACGTGGCAAGCTGCGATAAGCTTCGGTGAGCCGCAAACAGGCTTCGACCCGGAGATTTCCGAATGGGGCAACCCCCCTCGAGTCATGTCGAGGGATCCCCGGCTGAATCCATAGGCCGGTGGAGGACAACGCAGGGAAGTGAACCATCTCAGTACCTGCAGGAACAGAAATCAAACCAGAGATTCCGCTAGTAGCGGCGAGCGAACGCGGAACAGCCCAAACCATCGTGCTTGCACGGTGGGGTTGTAGGGCCTGCCAGGCCGCAAGGCCGGCGAGTCAAAAACCAGCACGCTAGTCGAACGATCTGGAACGATCGGCCAGAGACGGTGACAGCCCGGTAGACGAAAGCGCGCTGGCTCGCTGGGCAGGTTCCTGAGTACCGCGGGACACGGGAAATCCCGTGGGAATCTGCGAGGACCATCTCGTAAGGCTAAATACTCCCTGGCGACCGATAGTGAACCAGTACCGTGAGGGAAAGGTGAAAAGACCCCCTGTGAGGGGAGTGAAATAGTACCTGAAACCGTATGCCTACAAGCAGTGGGAGGGCTATGCTCGAAAAAGGGGTCAGACCCCTTTTCGGCCGTGTCCGAGAGACAAGGGGGTCAGACCCCTTTTTCGAGAATGCCTGACCGCGTGCCTTTTGCATAATGAGCCGGCTAGTTACTCTCAGTGGCGAGGTTAAGCGCAAGCGAGCCGAAGCGAAAGCGAGTCCGAAATGGGCGTCGAGTCGCTGGGAGTAGACGCGAAGCGAGGTGATCTACCCTTGGCCAGGGTGAAGCGCGGGTAACACCGCGTGGAGGCCCGAACCAGTGTTGGTTGAAAACAGCTTGGATGAGCTGAGGGTAGGAGTGAAAGGCCAATCAAACCTCGTGATTGCCCGTTCTCCTCGAAATATCTTTAGGGATAGCCTCGGGAGGTCGGCGCTGGTGGTAGAGAACTGGATGGACTAAGGGGCTTACCAGCTTACTGAATCCAACCAAACTGCGAATGCCAGCGACACGTATCCCGGGAGTCAGACGGTGGGGGCTAAGCTTCATCGTCGAAAGGGAAACAGCCCAGACTACCGGCTAAGGTCCCTAACTCTGTGCTAAGTGGGAAAGGATCTGGAGACACTCAGACAACCAGGAGGTTGGCTTAGAAGCAGCCATCCTTTAAAGAAAGCGTAATAGCTCACTGGTCAAGTGGCTCCGGGCCGACAATTCAACGGGGCTCAAGCACAGGACCGAAGCCGTAGATTGGACGGGACCCTTCGGGGTTCCACAGTGGTAGAGGAGCGTTCTCTTGGCCGTGAAGCCAGATCGTGAGGACTGGTGGAGCGAAGAGAAGTGACCCTGCCGGCATAAGTAGCGATAAGAGAGGCGAGAATCCTCTCCGCCGTAAGCCTAAGGTTTCCTGAGGAAGGTTCGTCCGCTCAGGGTTAGTCGGGTCCTAACGCGAGGCCGAAAGGCGTAGTGGATGGACATCAGGTTAATAGTCCTGAACTACCTGGATGACGTTATCACGATGGGGAGACGCAGGAGGCTAGGCGGGCCCACGGTTGGACGTGTGGGTTCACGCATGTAGGGGGATCCGTCAGGCAAATCCGGCGGGTCACATGCCCTGAGGTGCGATGGCGATGCCCGCAAGGGCAGCAAAGCCGCTGACGCCACGCTGCCGAGAAAATCCTCTAAGGAGTTGTCCAGGTACCCGTACCGCAAACCGACACAGGTAGGCGAGGAGAAAATCCTCAGGCGCGAGTGCGAACCCTCGTTTAGGAACTCGGCAAACTCGCCCCGTAACTTCGGAAGAAGGGGTGCTCCACTAGCGTTAGGCGGTTCGCCCGCCGAAGCGTGAAGGAGTTGCAATAAAGAGGCTCAGGCGACTGTTTACTAAAAACACAGGGCTCTGCGAAGTCGAACACGACGTATAGGGCCTGACGCCTGCCCGGTGCCGGAAGGTTAAAGGGAGAGGTTAGCCGCAAGGCGACGCTTCGAACTGAAGCCCCGGTAAACGGCGGCCGTAACTATAACGGTCCTAAGGTAGCGAAATTCCTTGTCGGGTAAGTTCCGACCTGCACGAATGGCGTAACGATCTGAGCGCTGTCTCAACGAGGGGCACTGCGAATTTGTGGTACCGGTGAAGACGCCGGTTGCCCGTGGCTAGACGGAAAGACCCCGTGCACCTTTACTACAACTTAGTAGTGAATGCTGGCGCGTTATGCGCAGGATAGGTGGGAGACTTTGAACCGGGCCTCTTGGGGTCCGGGGAGTCAACGGTGAGATACCACCCTTAGCGCTCCGGCGTTCTAACTTCGACCTGTGATCCAGGTCAAGGACACTGCTTGGCGGGTAGTTTGACTGGGGCGGTCGCCTCCTAAACGGTAACGGAGGCGCGCGAAGGTTCGCTCAGGCTGTTTGGAAATCAGCCGGAGAGTGCAAAGGCATAAGCGAGCTTGACTGCGAGATCTACAAATCGAGCAGATGGGAAACCAGGCCTTAGTGATCCGGTGGTTCCGCATGGAAGGGCCATCGCTCAACGGATAAAAGGTACGCCGGGGATAACAGGCTGATCTGAGCCAAGAGTTCACATCGACGCTCAGGTTTGGCACCTCGATGTCGGCTCATCGCATCCTGGAGCTGTAGCAGGTTCCAAGGGTCCGGCTGTTCGCCGGTTAAAGCGGTACGTGAGCTGGGTTTAGAACGTCGCGAGACAGTTCGGTCCCTATCTGCCATGGGCGCAGGAGATTTGAGGGGGGCTGACCTTAGTACGAGAGGACCGGGTTGGACGCACCTCTAGTGTACCAGTTGTCGTGCCAACGGCAGCGCTGGGTAGCTACGTGCGGAAGGGAGAAACGCTGAAAGCATCTAAGCGTGAAACCCTCCCCAAGATGAGATCTCCCAGACCGTAAGGTCTCTGAAGGCTCCTGGAAGATGACCAGGTGATAGGCCAGGTGTGTAAGGATGGCGACATCCTGAGCTTACTGGTACTAATCAGCCGTGAGGCTTGACCATATTTTGTTCTTCGATGCAGCGGCCAGTGGCCAGCGGCCAGTGGCCAGACACTGCGAGGCGTGACCGGATTCGATCGATTGCAGGATATTCAGTCGCCAAAGATCTCATCAGATCTTTGACAAGTTTGAGTCGCCCCGCGCTCTCAGGCGAGCATGTCGCCGAGACAACGGATGCGCCGCCCGCCTTCGCTATGTGAGGCTTCGGTGATGCGTGCCGTCGCGGGGCGGTTCAAAGAGTTTCCCGGTGGTCATAGGAGCAGGGCCACACCCGTTCCCATTCCGAACACGGAAGTTAAGCCTGCTACCGCCGATGGTACTGCAAGGGCGACCTTGTGGGAGAGTAGGTCACTGCCGGGGATATTTGGAAGCCCGACGCTGTCTGACGATGGCGTCGGGCGTTTTTTTGTACCGGTCTGCCTCTGCCGTCGCCGCGATCCGGCGGCGAGGCTTCGGAGTGACTTCGCCGCGCCTCCGCAGGTAACGTCACTTGGGCCTCGACCGTCTACACCGAGAACCAGGGCCTCACCGCGATCCCGTCACGCGCGTGGAACCCCAGGCCGCCGTGAACGAGCGTGGCCTGGCCGGCCTCGTCCCCCGACAGCCGCATCCACCAGCGCAGCCCGTCCAGCATGTCCCCATCCATTGTCTGGCCGGATTTGATCTCGACCGGGTAGAGCCGGCCGGCTGTATCGATCAGCAGATCGATCTCGTGCCCGGTCTGATCACGCCAGAAAAAGAGCGGTGGTGTCAGGCGGTGGTGCAGGTACGACTTTGCGACCTCTGCGACGATGTAGTTCTCGAAGATGGCGCCACGCAGGGGATGTGAGACGAGCTGGGAGGTCTCGCGGATCCCGAGCATGTGGCAGAGCAGTCCCGTATCGTAGAAAAACAGCTTTGGCGTCCTGATGATCCGCTTGTTGAAGTTGCGATGGTGCGGCTTCAGCGCGAAGACGATGAAACTCGTCTGCAGGACCGAGATCCACCGTCGCGCGGTGTCCACGGCAATGCCACAGTCGTTTGCCAGCCCAGAGTAGTTGAGAAGCTGCGCGACGCGGCCCGCCGACAGCGACAGGAACCGCTCGAACAGCGTCAGGTCGCCGACATTGGTCAGGGTCCGGACGTCGCGCTCCAGGTAGGTCTGCAGATAGTCAGGCAACCAGACCTCCGGCGGCACGCCGCGGTCGTGGATGCGCGGATAGAATCCGGTGCGGATCGCCGGCCAGAGGTCGAGCCGCGTTGCAGTGTTCGCAAAGAGCATCTCCGGGCTCGCGGGCTCCGGCTGGTCTTGTCCCTCGAGCTCCGCACGCGAGAACGGCAGGAGGTGCAGGACCGCCGTCCGTCCGGCAAGCGTCTGCGCGACCTGACCCATCAACAGGATGTTCTGCGACCCGGTCAGCACGAACCGACCCGGCCTGGCATCGTCATCGACGGCGACCTGGATGTACGAGAGCAGATCCGGGAGATGCTGGACCTCATCGAGGATGACGGGGCCTGTGAACTGATCGAGGAAGCCATGCGGGTCCTCCCTGGCGAAGCGGCGCTGGTCCGGCGCCTCGAGCGAGACGTAGGCGTGGTCAGGGAAGGTGGCACGCGCGAGGGTTGTCTTTCCCGACTGGCGGGGGCCGGTCAGCGTGACGACGGGGTAATAGGCCGCGTCGCGACGGAGATAGGGGGCCAGCAGGCGCGGGACCATATGTATAATTTACGATTTCATCGTCAATCTGTCAATCCCCAAATGACCGGTACGAGCGGGGACAGCGAAACGGAGGGACTCTCCCGGAACAGCTTCCGATAGTCGGCGGCGAAGCAGCCAAGCTCCGTGAAGCCGGCACCCAGGGCCGCCTGCGTGACCGCTCCTCGACCTGGACCGCTGTCGCGCAGAATTCTGCGGGCCAGTCCCAGCCGGCGGAGTCGGGACGCGCGCGCACGGCCACCGACCATTGGTGGCGCTCGATGAAGTGCAGCGCGTCCCCGAGTTGATGCACGTGGTCCAGGATCTGATCGATCGGCGCCTGGCACAGTTCGTCCTCACGGGGTCGTCGGCGCGCAAGCTGCGACGCGGCAGAGGGGTCAACCTGCTCCCGGGCCGTCTCGTGCCGCTCCGGTTGGACCCGTTCTCGCTGGCCGAGCGTGTCCAGCCTGTGCTGCAGAACGCCCTCGGGCATGTCGGGACACGAGGCATCTGCGGACATTCCTGGCCGAGTACCCACGGGCGCACGCGGGCGTCATCGTCTGCCGGACGCCGCGGCGCTTCAGGATCGGGCCGACTCCTGGTGCGCTGACGGTTGAAGACGATGCCACGCCCCTCGCGTCTGTCCTACGCGTTTCACCTGCTGGCGAAGCCAACAGGCGCCGTCTGCAACCTGGACTGCCAGTACTGCTTCTTCCTGTCGAAGGAGGAGCTGTACCCCGGCAGCGGATTCCGGATGAGTGACGAGGTGCTGGACGCCTACATCCGGCAGTTGCTGGAGGCGCAGCAGGGGCCGGAGGTGGTGATCGCGTGGCAGGGCGGCGAGCCGACGCTGATGGGTCTCGAGTTCTTCGAGCGGTCGATCGCCTGCGTGGAGAAGTACCGGAAGCCGAACCAGCAGGTCACCCACACGATCCAGACCAACGGGACTAGGCTCGATAACGCGTGGGGCGCCTTCTTCGAGAAACACCGCTTTCTTGTGGGCCTCAGCGTGGATGGCCCGAAGGCGATGCACGACGCCTATCGGGTCAACAAGGGCGGCTCGGGCACGTTCGACCAAGTGAGGCGCGGGTGGGAGTTCCTGCGGACGCACGGGGTGGATGTCAATATCCTGTGCACCGTCCACGCCGCGAACGGCGACCACCCGGTCGAGGTGTACCGCTTCTTCCGCGACGAGCTGGGCGCCGGCTTCATGCAGTTCATCCCGATCGTCGAGCGCGCGACCACGCAAAGCCTGCCCATCGCCGGCCTGCGGAAACGCCCTGGCGCTCGAGCACAACGGGGATCTCTATTCCTGCGACCACTACGTCGAGCCGGACTACCTGCTGGGCAACATCCTCGAGAGGCCGCTCGCGGACATGGTCGCGTCGGACCAGCAGCGGAAATTCGGCCAGGACAAGTTCGACACGCTGCCGCGCAACTGCCGCACCTGCGAGGTCCTCTTCGCCTGCTACGGCGAATGCCCACGCAACCGCTTCATCGAGACGCCGGACGGCGAGCCGGGACTGAACTACCTGTGCGCCGGCTACAAGCGCTTCTTCACCCACGTCAACGAACAGATGAAGGTCATGGCCAACCTGCTGCGGGAGGACCGCTACGCCGACGAGGTGATGGGCTGGTACGCCGAGCGGGAGCAAGCGCGATTCGCCGGCGTGGGCAGGAACGATCCCTGCCCGTGCGGGAGCGGACGCAAGTTCAAGAAGTGCCACGGAGAGACGCGCGAGACGGCGCGGCCGGACCCCACGACCGCCACGCCGAATCACCCGGTGGAACGCGAGTGAGCCATGGTAAGATGAAAGGTCGGATGAAAGGTAGGGTCATGCCGAAGACCAAGATTTCCGTGACGGTCGAGGGTTCCGTGCTCCGGCAGGTGGATCGGATGGCGCGCGGAGCGAGCCGCAGCAAGGTGGTCGGGGACGCGCTCGCCGGCTGGCTCCGGAACCGGCGTCGCGAGAGGCTCGAACGGGAGATCGAGCTCTATTACCTTTCCCTCGGCGCCGCCGAGCGTGTCGAAGACGCCGGGTGGGCGGAGCTCTCCGGCAGTCTGGTCGGCGAGACGTGGAGATGAGCGGCGGCCCACTCCGGGGATACATCTACTGGGTGACGATCCCGGGCGAGCCCGACGCGAAGCGCCGGCCGGCGCTCGTCATCTCGGTGGACGCGCGCAGCCGGCTGGCCAACGACGTTCTCGTGGTTCCGGCCAGTACCACCCTGCACCCCGCTCCGACTCACGTGCGGCTGAAGAAAGGCACCGGAGGAGTGCCGAGGGATTCTGTCCTGAAGTGCGAACAGATCACGACCCTGCCCAAGCAGCTGCTCGGCGACGTGGCGCTCGGCGGACCGCTCTCGCTCGCTCTCCTCGAGGACGTCGAGCGGGGCATTCTGCGCGCTATCGGAGTCGCGGTGTGACGGCCCGCCTCCATCGGGACAAGAATGGCAATCGCTTCGATGTCCCTCGCCACGTACCACGACAACGCCGACGTCTTCAACGCCGACAGGTATACTGGGCACAGGAAGCATCTGGGTTCGAGCTGAAGGTCGAGGGTAGAGCCTGCATCACGGTGTCCTTCAATCCTTCCCCCCGGGCGCAGGCACAGCGGAGAGTTGTCCATCGTGATCAGCGTGGTTCCGGCCGTCGGATGGCTGAAGACGTATCCGGTGAAGTGGCTCCGCTTCGACGTGATTGCCGGCCTGACGACGCGCGGTTCGGCCCTCTCTCGGCAGCCGATCGCCCGCGAGTGGCCGCCGAGCACCTCATCTCGGACCCGAGCTTCGACCCGGCCCGGGTCTCCAACGCGAACGGCGAGATGGCGAGCAACCTTGGTCTACGCGGACCAGGGCCTCGGTGTGATCTCCGATGCCGATTCCCAAGCCGCCGGTTCGTGCGGACCTAGAACTTCCAGCCCAGTGAGAACGTCACGCCAACGTCGTTGTTGCTCGCCCCAGCGGTGGGAGGGCGGCTGACAAAGTCGTCGTAGAGCGTGAAGGCGACGCAGAAGGCCTTGATGTTGGTCACGTTCGCGCCGTCGACCGGGACTTTACGGTTCGCGGACAGCCCGCCGCCGACGGTGGGCGGGGCGCGGTCGCTCTGCGCGAGTCTGTGCCCGAAACTGCCGGCGATGACCAGCGGACCGGGATCACCCGGTGCGAGACTGCCGTTGACGCGCTGGCCGTAAGGGCCTTCAGCGCGGTCGAGGCCGCCTGAACCCAACCCGTCGACGCTCCTGGTGGCGGCGGATCGGAAGCTGCCGCTCGTGGTGCGTTTGGGCGGGAGCTGCATTGCCGCGGCGGGGCTGTTCATGCTGGGCTGGGCGATGCGGCCAGTGGTGTGAAATGGCCGCCATCGTGCGGGAGGGAGCAGCAACCGTCAGCGGCCCCCTTGGATGGAGCCGGTGGTCGGTCGTGAACCGACGACCTGCTGATGACGAGCCTTCGAAAACACCGACTCAGCACGCGTCAGGCCGCATCACCTCACGGCGTGTTCGGGCAGGACGCAACTACACGAAGCGAGGGAGCGCGCCGCGAATGCTGCCGGGGTGATAGAGCAGTTTCTCGCCATGGAGAGCTTCGCGGAGGGCGTCGGGATCACCCCGGAACAACCGGCCGGTGTTGTCCAATACCGCGCGGCCGGCCTGCTCCGCGGGCAGCATCGCCACGACGAGTCTGGCCATCTCGATCTGCGCCCGCCACGTGCGCGAGAGTTCCCGCGGGTCCGGCGGTTCACCGGCAAAGTCCAGTCCGCGGAGTTCGACCTCGGAGTACCGACTGGCGCGTCCGGCTTCCTCCAGGATGCCCGACGGGCTGAACCCTGGATCCTTGCCGCACGCGGCCCAGGCGAGGTATCCCAACGGTTGCACGTGGCGGTCACAGCTGAGTGTGTCGATGAAATCCCGAGGCTCGACGCGCCCCACCAGCGCCAGGACCTTCGAGGTGGCGAGATCGAAGGGATGCAACGTCAGTCCAAGTTCTGGGTGTTGTACCAGCGGGAAGAACCGGTACGCGCTGTCGCGCGCCCACTGCATGAGCACGGACTCACCACCCCGGCGGATATCGGCTTCGACGAATCCCGGGCGTTCGCGGAACACACGCACGTCGTACCCGGCGCTCTCGAGCGAAGCCCGGTCAGCCTGCCACGATACCGTCAGCGCCTCCTCGGTGTCATGGAACACATCGAGATCCCGGGACAGCCGGGGCGCGCCGATCAGTTCGTTCAGCGTCGCCCCGCCGGCAAGGTAGCTCTCGCCGTTCCGGAGCCGGTCCTGTGCTAGGAGCTGGCAGACGTTGCGCTGGAAGATGCTAAGACCCATCGCTTGAGTGCTCCCGCGCGCCTGAATGCCCTGACATCCCCGTAGCGCTGGATGCTGTCCAGGACGCGCAGCGCTTCTTCTGTCGTCGCGGGATAGTACTCCCGCCTGAGAAACCACAAGCAGCGCCCGCGGTACTCGTCCACGAGGCGCCGGAGGGCCTCGTCGCCAGGAGGGATCGCAGGAGTCATGCTCTCATCATACGCGCCTTGCGCGTGGTGCGGATAGATCCTGGGGGAGCGGCGCCCCAAGGCTGGTGGGCTGATGATGCACGCCCGGCGCGAAGTCCCGTACCCTGCGCGTCGTGGGGTCGGGACGAATCTTGCAGCGGGTCTGCCGCCGGGCCTACGCCCTTCGGCAGGCTCAGGGCGTGCTGAACCTGTCGAAGCACGGCGCGGGCGGGGCAGCCCCGCCCGGCGTCACCCACCCGCTGAGTGTCGCCGTGTCCTATCGGCGCCGCCTGCGCCATGCGTGACCCAGCCCCAGCAGGCCGGTCACCAGCAGCAGCAGCGACGCGGGTTCGGGAACGGGAGTGTGGGTGATCGCGATATTGTCGATGTCCGCGCCTGCCCCCATCAACATCATAGGGCAACGTGACCAGGCCGGTTGTCGGCATGCCTGAAAGGATCAGGACAACGTCGTTCGGTTTGTTCTCCACTTCTCCTTTCTTCTGCGGCTGTTGCCGAGGCGCGTGACCGTCTCCAGGGAACGATGGTACGGGCCGCGTGTCGCGCGGGTGTCACGTATGTGTCAGGATTTGGTGAGGTTTTGACCGTCGAACGGCGACCGGGCAGCGCTCTGCCACCGGTGCAGGCGAGCGGAGCAGGGACGGAGCGTCGGGATCCTCGCGTTCTTCCGGACTCAGAGACGGTCAGTGGCCGGCAGGGTGCCGCTCGCGCCGCGCGTGAAAGGCGCGGAAATTCGCGGCAGCCCACTGCTCGGTCCGTCGGTTGAGGCTCTCGATCGAGCGGTGTCTGCAGACACCTGGAGGAAAACCGCGTGGGACCGTTCGCGCACCGAACGCCCACAGAGCTGCAATCGCGCGGTAGAGTTCCGGATCGCCCGGCTCACGCCACCGCGGCTGGTTCATCTCCTCGGCCGATCGGAAGCGGTAGACCGGCATCAGCCTTCCTCGTCCAGGCGGAAGCGCTTTCTGAGCAACTCGGCATCCGCCCGATCCTTCAGCCTCACGGTATCGCGCTTCATCCGATAGAGCGTGGCCGGCGTGACAACGCTGACGGTGAGCTCTTCAAACGGGATGCGCGCGACCTTGAGGTCCTCGAAACGAAAGGCGTCGCCCAGCCGGGTCAGCACGTCAATGTGGAAGGATCCCGACGGAGGCACGTACTGGACGGCCGGGTAGTCGCCGAGCAGATCCGGCGCGGAGATCTCGTCAATCGCGGGATCGTCGAACACGGACCGCAGCACACGCTTCAGCCGCTCGATGTTCTCGAGGCTGGGAGCCACGAACACATCGAGGTCCTCGGTGAATCTTGCAAGGCCCATCAGGTTGAGCGCGGCGGCTCCGATCACGGCGTACTGCACGCCCTCGCGCTCCAACGCCCCGAGCACCTGTCGCATCGCCTCGAAATCCACGGCCGCCCCCCTCGGCGTCCAGTATAGATCCGCCAGCACCCGGCGTGTCGATTGATCCGCCGCGCGCCGCACAGCCCACGCACCGCGACCGCTCAGCCCACGAACAACCGCGCGTTGCGGAACAGGCGCATCCAGGGGCTGTTCTCGCCCCACCCGCGGGGATACGACGAGAGCTGAACGGATCGGAACACGCGCTCCGGGTGCGGCATGATAATCGTGAACCGTCCATCGGCGGTCGTCACCGCCGTCAGCCCTCCTGGCGAGCCGTTCGGGTTGAGCGGGTAGATCTCGGTCGGCTGGCCGCGGTTGTCCACCCATCTGGCCGCGGCAATCACCCGGCGCGCGTCGTCGGCGGCGTCGAACACGGCGCGTCCCTCGCCGTGCGCCGTCACGACGGGGAGGCGGCTGCCCTCCATGCCGCGGAAGAACAGCGACGGGCTCTGCAGGATCTCGACGGTCACGAGGCGGGCCTCGAATTGCTCCGACGTGTTCTTGACGAAACGCGGCCACGCCCCGGCGCCGGGGATCAGTTCCTTCAGCGCGGCCATCATCTGGCACCCGTTGCAGACGCCGAGCGCGAACGTGTCGGGCCGCGCGAAGAACGCCGCAAACTCGTCGCGGGCGCGCGGGTTGTAGAGAATCGACTTTGCCCAGCCCTCCCCGCCGCCGAGCACGTCGCCGTACGAGAACCCGCCGCAGGCGGCGAAGCCACGGAAGTCGCGGAGCGAAACCCGGCCCTCGATGATGTCGCTCATGTGGACGTCGTGCGCGTCGAAGCCGGCCCGGTCGAAGGCCGCCGCCATCTCGACCTCGCCGTTCACCCCCTGCTCGCGGAGGATCGCGATGGGCGGGCGCGCGCCGCGCGAGACAAAGGGCGCGGCGACATCCTCCGCCGGATCGAACGTCACGAGCGGCGTGATGCCGGGATCGTCGCCGTCCAATATCCGGTTGTATTCCTGCCGGGCCGACTCGGGGTTGTCGCGCAGCGACTGGATGAGCCACGTCGTCTCGCTCCACGCCCGCTGGAGCGCGATGCGCGTATCGCTGAAGATCACCGTGTCACCGCGCATGATTCGGACGAGACCGTCGCTGGTCGGCTGGCCGATGACGCGCGCGTCGAGAAGGTGGGCGCCCAGCGTGTCCAGCACCCGCGGCACATCGGCCGCGCGGACCTGGAGGACCGCGCCCAGCTCCTCCGCGAACAGGGCCGCCAGGAGCCCGTCGTCTTTTGCGCAAATGGCCGACGCGTCGAGAGCGACGCCGACGTGGCCGGCAAAGGCCATCTCGAGGACCGTGACAAACAACCCACCGTCCGATCGGTCGTGATATGCGAGCGCCAGACCCGCGTTCCGGAGCTCGGCGAGGGCGCCAAAGAGGCCGCGGATCGCCGCCGCGTCATCGACGTCGGGCACTTCGTTTCCGACCTGGCTGAAGACCTGCGCCAGCACCGAGCCACCAAGCCTGGCCTGGCCGCGCGCGAGATCGATCAGCGCGAGGGCGGTCGGCCCCTGGTGTGTGCAGAGCGCCGGCGTGAACGTCCCCCTCACGTTGTCGCACGGCGCGAACGCCGACACAATCAGGGAGACCGGGCTGACGACTGCGCACGATCTGCCCTCGTCAGTCCACGTCGTCCGCATCGACATTGAGTCCTTGCCGACGGGGATGCTGACGCCCAGCGCGGGGCAGAGGTCGAGCGCGACGGCGCGGACCGTGTCGAACAGCGCGGCGTCCTCGCCGGGCGCACCGGCGGCCGCCATCCAGTTGGCCGACAGCTTGACCAGGGGGAGCGCGCGGATGGGCGCCGCCGCCAGGTTCGTCAGCGCCTCGCCGACGGCCATCCGGCCCGAGGCCGGCGCGTCGATCACCGCGAGCGGCGTGCGCTCGCCGATCGCGAACGCTTCGCCGGCGTAGCCCTCGAACGCGAGGAACGTCGTGGCGCAATCGGCGACGGGCACCTGCCAGCGTCCCACGCACTGGTCGCGCGAGCAGAGGCCGCCGACGGTTCGGTCGCCAATCGTGATGAGAAACGTCTTGTCGGCGACGGTCGGGTTCCTGAGCACGCGGCTGAGCGCCTCACCTATCGTGACGCCGGTCATGTCGAGAGCGCTCGGGGCGGGCGTCACGCGCGCGACATCGCGCGTCATGCGCGGCGGCTTGCCCAGAAGCGCCGGAAGATCCATGTCCACTGGGTCGTTCTCGAACACCGGGTCGCGCAGCACGAGGCGATGGTCGTCGGTCGCCTCGCCCACGACCGCGAATGGGCAGCGCTCGCGCTCGCACATCGCGCGGAACCGATCGAGGTGCTCGGGAGCGATGGCGAGCACGTAACGCTCCTGCGCCTCGTTGCACCACACCTCGCGCGGCGTCATCCCTGGTTCCTCGTTGGGCGCCGCGCGCAGGTCGATGCGGGCGCCGCGGCCGGCGCCATGGACAATCTCGGGCAGGGCATTCGACAGGCCGCCGGCCCCGACGTCGTGAATCGAGAGGATCGGGTTGTCCGCGCCGAGCGCCCAACAGCGGTCAATCACCTCCTGGGCGCGGCGCTGAATCTCCGCGTTCCCGCGCTGGACCGAATCGAAGTCGAGGTCGGCTGTGTTGGCGCCAGTGGACATGGACGAGGCCGACCCGCCGCCCATGCCGATCAACATGCCGGGCCCGCCAATCTGGATGAGCAGGGCGCCAGGCGGCACGTCCGCCTTGTAGGCGTGCTCGGCGCGGATGTTCCCGATGCCGCCAGCCAGCATGATCGGCTTGTGGTAGCCGCGAACAACGCCTCCCACGTCCTGCTCGTAGGCGCGGAAGTAGCCGGCCAGGTTCGGCCGGCCGAACTCGTTGTTGAAGGAGGCGGCGCCGATCGGGCCCTCGATCATGATGGCGAGCGGCGACGCGATCCGATCCGGCTTCGACTCCGGCCCCTCCCAGGGCCGCTCGAAGCCGGGAATCCGCAGGTTCGAGACGGAGAAGCCGCAGAGACCGGCCTTCGGCTTGGCGCCACGGCCGGTAGCCCCCTCGTCGCGGATCTCGCCCCCGGAGCCGGTGGCGGCACCCGGGAACGGCGAGATGGCCGTCGGGTGGTTGTGCGTCTCCACCTTCATCAGCGTGTGGGTCAGGTCCTGGTGGTAGCCATACCGGCCCGTCACGGGATCGGCGAAGAAGCGACGCACAACGCGCCCTTCCATCACCGCCGCATTGTCCGAGTACGCCGACACCGTGCCCTGGGGGTTCTTTGCGTGTGTCGTGCGAACCATGCCGAAGAGCGACTCGCCCTGCGGCTCGCCGTCGATCACCCACGAGGCGTTGAAGATCTTGTGGCGGCAGTGCTCGGAGTTCGCCTGGGCGAACATTGTCAGCTCGACGTCCCTGGGATTGCGGCCGTGACCGGTGAAGTACGCGACCAGGTAGTCGATCTCGTCGGCCGCCAGGGCCAGACCGAACGCCGCGTTGGCCTCTTCGATTGCTGCGCGGCCCCTTGCGAGGACGTCCACCGCCGTCAGCGGCTTCGGCGAGAAGTGACGGAACAGCTCGTCGGCCTCGTCGAGCGAGCCGAGCACCGTCTCGGTCATCCGATCATGGAGCAGCGCCAGAATGCCCGCGACGTTCCCCGGGCCGGTCACGTCATAGGCGGTGCCGCGCTCGATGCGACGCACGGCGGCCAGCCCGCACTGCCGCGCGATGTCGGTGGCCTTGGACGACCACGGCGAGATGGTCCCGAGCCGCGGCGCGACGAGGACCGTCCGGCCCTTCGGCGTGGGCCCGGGGGCGCCGTATGTCAGCAGGCGGACGAGTGTGGCATGCTCGCTCGCGTCGAGGTCGCGACTGACCTCGACGAAATGCCAGAACCGGGCGGACGCAACGGTGAGGGCAGGCTGGCGGCGGTCGATGAGGGCGTTGAGTTTGTCGAGGCGGAACGCGGAGAGCGCGACGCCTCCGCCTGTCTTGAGGACAGCCATGGGCTACCGATTCTATTCCTCTTATCGCTTCGCCCCGCGCGGGATCGCCGCCGTCACGTGGTGATCGTGTCCCCGACCGCGGCGACTGCCGCGTTGCGCCGCGCGATCTGCTGGGTGACGACGCGGCCCAGGCGCGCGATGCCTTCCTCGATCATCGCCTCCGTCCCGTAGCTGAAGTTCAGGCGCATCGTGTTGCGGCCGCCGCCGTTCGGATAGAACGGGGTGCCCGGCACGAAGGCCACCTTCTCCTTGACCGCCGTCTTGAGGAGCTCGGACGTGTCCATCCAGTCGGGCAGCTCGATCCAGAGGAACAGGCCGCCCTGCGGGCGGGTCCAGCGGACGCCCAGCGAGGGATCCGGAAAGGCTCTCGCGAGCGCGTCCAGCATGACCTTCCGGCGGTTCCCGTACACCTCGCGGAGGTGCTGCACATGCCGATCGATGAACCCCCCGCGGCCGACCTCGTACGCCACCATCTGGTCGATCGTGCTGCTGTGCAGGTCGGTGCCCTGCTTGGCCTGGACGAGCCGGTGGATGACCTCCTTGGGCGCGACGATCCACCCGAGCCGCAGGCCCGGCGCGAGGGTCTTGCTGAACGTGCTCATGTAGATCACGTTCCCGCTGTACCTGCCGTTGTGCTGGCACTCGAGGCACTCGGCGTCGATGACGACGAGCGGCTTGATGTGATCGCCCTCGTAGCGGAGCTGCCCGTAGGGGTCGTCCTCGATGATCGGGATGCCGTACCGATCGGCCAGCAGGACCAGCTCGCGCCGCCGCCCGGCCGAGATGGTCACGCCGGTCGGGTTCTGGAAGTTCGGCAGCAGGTACATGAACTTCGGCCCGGCGCGTAGTCCCACCTCGAGGCTCTCCGGAATCACCCCGTCATCGTCGATCGGCACGGTGACGTAGTCGGCGCCGTACATCGTGAAAGCCTGGATCGCCCCGAGGTAGGACGGGTGTTCCGTGAGGATCTTGTCGCCGGTGTTGATGAGGATCTTGCCGATGAGGTCCAGCGCCTGCTGCGAGCCGCTGGTGATGAGCACGTTGTCGATGTCGACGACGATCCCGTAGCGCTTCATGTGCCGGACGAGCATGTCGCGCAGCGGCGGGTAGCCCTCGGTGGTGCTGTACTGGAGGGCCTTCGCACCCTTGATCGTCAGCACGGTCTCGACCGCCTCCTTGATCTCCTCGACCGGGAAGAGCTCGGGCGCCGGCAGGCCGCCCGCGAACGAGATGAGGTCGGGCTGGGCGATCAGCTTCAGCAGCTCCCGGATCATCGAGCTCGTCATCCGCTGAGTCCGCTGGGCGTAGCGATGGATCCACGGGGTGCTCATGCCTCAACTCCCTGTTGCGACGATCCCGGCAGCACGGGCGGTGCCGATCCCGGAGAATACCAGTATCCGACCGCGAGGGCGAGCAGCCACGGCGGGCCAGCCAGGACGGTGAACCGCATGCCGGGCACCCACCAGGCCGTGGCGAGGATGGCGGCGACGCCACACGCGCCAGCCAGCGACGCGAGCCTGGAGAACGGCCGCCGGACAGGCAGAACGGCAGGGCCCTGGCGCGCGTGGTGACGGCGAAACGCGAGGTGCGTGACGAAGATCATCAACCAGACGAACAGCGCGCCAAACAGCGAGACCGCGAAGAACCACATGTAGGCCGTGTCCGGCCAGAACGCCCGCACGAGCACCGCGCCAGCCAGACCCGCGCTCGAGACCAGCAGCGCGTTCACCGGAATGGCCTGCGCGCTGGTGGCGCCGAGGACCGCGGGCACGAAACCCGCACGCGCCAGCGAGAACAGCGCCCGCGCGATGAGATACAGGCACGCGTTCGCGCTGGACAAGGCGGCCACGAGGACGACGGCGTTCATCACCGAGGCGGCGGCCGGGATGCCCGTCCGGCGCAGCACCATGACAAAGGGGCTCTCGCTGATGCCGATGAGGGTCCACGGGACAATCCCGACCAGGACGGTCACGGCGACAAGGTAGACCAGGCACAGGATCAGGATCATCCGTCTCATCGCCCGCGGGATCGTGCGCTCGGGATCGACGGCTTCGCCCGAGGTGATCCCGACAATCTCCACGCCAATGAAGGAGTAGATGGCGAGGCAGGCGCCGAGCCAGATCCCCGTGCCGCCGAACGGGGCGAACCCGTCATGCGCACGCAGGTTGTGAAACCCGATTGCCGGGTCTCCTTGGGGCCGCAGCATGAGGGCCAGCCCGAGCACGACGAAGAAGGCGATGGCCACGACCTTGACGAGCGACAGCCAGTACTCGAACGAGCCGAAGAGGCTGACCGGCCGGGTGTTCAGATAGACCAACGCGATGGAAAAGGCAAGGATCCACAGCGCGGCGGGCACACCGGGGAACCAGAACTGCATGTAGATCGACACCGCCACCAGGTGGCCGCCCGTCGCGATGACCTGCATGAGCCAGTAGCTGATGCGCACCGCATAGCCGGCGAAGGGGGAGACGTACATCCCGGCGTACACGCCGAACGAGCCGGCGGTCGGGTGGGCCACTGCCATCTCGGTCAGCGCGACGGCCAGCAGCGAGGCGATTCCGGCCGCGATCAGGTACGAGACGACGACGGCCGGCCCGGCGACGCCGACCGAGAGGCCGCTGCCGAGGAACAGGCCGGTGCCGATGGCGCCTCCGATGGCGACCATCGCCTGCTGGCCCGCGGTGAGCGTACGGGCGAGTCCCTGCTCGCGACGGATCGCGGAGGCCATGTCAGGGGCGCCGGTCGTCGATTCGGGCCTGGTCACTCGTGGTTCCTGCGACAGGTGCGGACGTCGATGCTACTGCCCCTTCCGGATCCGCGCGATCTCCGCGAACAGGTGGTCCAGCTCGCCGAAGGTGTTGTAGAAGTGCGGCGAGACACGAACGCCGACGCCCGGCCGGTAGTCTACGACGAAATCACGTGCGTTTAGCGCCTTTGCCACGAACGCCGCGTCGGGCACGTCCACGGCAACCGTACCCGCGAGGCGTTCCGGATTCCGCGAGGCGACCGAGCGGTAGCCGTGTTGATCCACGAGTTCGAGGAGGCGGGCCGTCATCCGCTTCGACTTCTCGCGGATCCGATTGACGCCAATCTCGCGCACGATGTCGAGGCCGGGAATCGCGGTGTAGAAGGCCGGGATCGGAGGGGTGCCGCTCATCATCGCGTACGCGCCTGCCGTCCGGTCGAAGCCGTCAATCTCGAAGTCGAACGGCGCGCGATGGGCCACCCAGCCGGTGAATCGCGGCTTGAGGGCCGGCGCGAGATCGGGTCTCGTGTAGAGGTAGCCGTTGCCAGGCCCGCCGCACAGCCATTTCAGGCAGCCGCCGGTCGCGAAATCGACGCCCAGGCCGGTGACATCCACTGGGATGATGCCAGCCGCCTGGAAGATGTCCGCGACCACCAGCGCGCCGACGGCGTGCGCTTTCTCGACGATCGGGCGCGGGTCGAAGATGTACGAGCTGCGGAAGAAGACGTGGGACAGGGCCACGAGCGCCGTCCGGTCGTCGATGGCGTCCACCATCCGGTCCTCGCGCACCGTCAGGTCCGGTTCGGCCGGAACCATGGCCAGCTCGAACCCAGCGGCCTCGTGCGCCCGGTAGAGGTAGATCATCGACGGAAAATCCATCGCCGGGCAGACGATGCGCCGGCGCCGCCCCTCGGGCAGCAGGCAGGAGAGCACGGTCATCTCGGCGCTCGTGACGTTCGGGTGCATGCTGACCGAGTCGGGGGGCGCGCCGATGACCGCGCCGATGCGATCGCCGACCTCGCGCGCCATCATCCACCAGCGCTCTTCCCAGGCGCGCACGCCACGGGTCGCCCAGGTGTCGGCATACTCGGCGAGCGACCGGGCGGCCGCGCGCGGCATCGCGCCGAGCGAGTTGCTGATCATGTAGACCGTATGCTCGAGGATCGGGAACTCTGAGCGCCAGCGTGCCAGATCGTCCATGCAGGTCTCCACGGGAAGCGGGCAGAGTCTATCATCACGGCGCGGACGCTGGCACGGGCGGCAGAGAGTCCTCTGCCCCAACTTGTTGCCCGCGAAGCCCGTATGGTAAGATTCCCCTCTCTTTTGCTCGCATTTTCCTGGAGTTTCTCCATGTCCGGCCATTCCAAGTGGCATTCGATCAAGCACAAGAAAGGCGCGGCTGACGCCAAGCGAGGCCGCATCTTCACGCGCATCATCAAGGAAATGGCCGTCGCGGCCAGGGCCGGTGGCGGCGATCCCGATGCGAACCCGCGCCTCCGCACGATCGTGGCCGAGGCAAAGGCCGTGAACATGCCGGCGGAGAACATCAAGCGCGCCATCCGCCGCGGCACGGGCGAAGAGCCGGGCGTGAGCTACGAGGAAGTGACGTACGAGTGCTACGGCCCGGGCGGGACGGCTATCATCCTCGAGACGCTGACCGACAACAAGAACCGCACGGTCGGCGAGATCCGCCACATCCTCGACAAGCACGCCGGCAAGCTGGGCGAGCGGAACAGCGTCGCGCGGCTGTTCCACAAACGGGGCCAGCTCATCATCGAGAAGTCGAAGGCCGACGAGGACACGCTCATGGCCGTCGCGCTCGATGCCGGTGCCGACGACCTGGTGGACGACGGCGACAGCTGGGACATCGCAACCAGGCCCGAGGGTTTCGAGGCGGTGCGCGAGGCGATCCGGAAGCTGAATATCGAGCCGGTCACCGCCGCCGTGGCGATGGTGCCCGACACGTACGTCAAGCTGACGGGCAAGGAAGCCCAGTCGATGATCAAGCTGATGGACGCGCTCGAGGATCACGACGACATCCAGCACGTCTGGGCGAACTTCGACATCGAGGAGAAAGACATCGAGGCCTCGCTGGCGTGAAGGTCTTTGGCATCGACCCCGGCTCCGAGCGCACCGGATACGGGTGCGTCGAGACCGACGGCAGCCGGCACCAGCTTGTGGTCTGCGGGGCGATTGCCACCTCCCCCCGCGCGGCGTTCCCGGACAAGCTCCTGGCGATTCACGATCGCCTGGCGGCGCTGCTCGCGGAGTGGCGGCCGGACTCAGTCGCGGTGGAGGATATCTTCTACGCGACCAACGTCCGAACGGCGCTCAAGCTGGGCCACGCGCGGGGGGTGGCGATTCTTGCGGCAGTGGAGGCGGGCGTTCCCGTCGCGGAATACACGCCGGCCGAGATCAAGCGCGCGGTGGTCGGCTACGGCCGCGCCGAGAAGCACCAGGTCCAGGAGATGGTGCGGCTGCTGCTGGGCCTCAAGACGGTCCCGTCACCGAACGACGCGGCCGACGCGCTGGCGGTGGCCATCTGTCACGTGCACAACCTGGGGCCGGCGGCAGCCGCCGTGGATGACGCGCGGCGGGCAGCGGCGCGGCGCGCGGGGAAACCCGGGCCGCGAAGCTGGCGCCGGTACCGGCCGGACAGGGACGGTCGCCAGTAGCCAGTAGCCAGTGGCCGGTGGATAGGAGTGGATCACGGCTGTCACACGTGAGTGCCACAGCGGCGCAGCGGGTGGCAGCCTCCGCGGCGCTCGGCGGCTTCACGAACTCTGAGAGTGGAATGATTGCGCTTCTGAAAGGCACGCTGGTCGAGAAGCAGCCGAACCGCCTAATCGTCGATGTGCGGGGTGTCGGCTACGAGGTTCAGGTGCCGCTGTCGACCTTCTACCACCTGCCGGACCCGGGATGCGAGGTCATGCTCAGGGTCTACACGCACGTGCGCGAGGACACACTCGCGCTGTTCGGCTTTCTCACGACGCTCGAGCAGCAGATCTTCGAGCGGCTGATCGCGATCAGCGGCATCGGGCCGAAGCTGGCCCTCGCGGTCCTGTCGGGCATGGAGTCGCGCGATCTCGTGCGGGCGGTCCAGTCCGGCGACTCAGCGAGGCTGACGACGATTCCAGGCGTCGGCCGGAAGACGGCCGAGCGGATCACGCTCGAGCTGAGAGACCGCCTGGCGAAGCTCGCGATGCCGCCCGCCGCCGAGGGTGCAGGCGGCGCCGCGGCCGAGGGCGACGTCAGCGGGGACCTGCTCTCTGCGCTGCTCAATCTGGGTTATCATCGGCCGCTTGCCGAGCGGGCCGTGGACGCGGCGCTCAGAGGCGCCGGCGACAGGAGCTTCGAGAGCTTGCTGAAGCAGGCGCTGAGAGAGTTGATGCGCTGATAGACAGGGTGCGACGTGCGAGGTTCAACGTGCCGGGTGCTGGTCGGTGCGTGACACGCTGGCAGGCCGGTTGAGCACCCGCACGCAGCACGTGGCACCTGACACATCGACCGAGTGATGTCCGATTCCCGTCTTGTCATCCCGTCGCGTGTGGACGACGACGTCCCATTCGAGGCCGGGCTGCGGCCACGGACGCTGGACGAGTACATCGGCCAGGATCGCGTCCGCGAGAACCTGACCGTGTCGATCATGGCCGCGCGCCTGCGGCACGAGGCGCTCGATCACGTCCTGCTCTACGGGCCGCCAGGCCTCGGCAAGACGACGCTGGCCTACGTGATCGGGAACGAGCTGGGGGTGCCGGTGAGGGCGACGTCGGGACCCGTGCTCGAGAAGCGGGGCGACCTGGCCGCAATACTGACGAACCTCAAGGAGCGCGAGATCCTGTTCATCGACGAGATCCACCGGATGCCGGCTGCCATCGAGGAGTACCTGTACCCGGCGATGGAGGACTGCCAGATCGACATCGTGATCGGGCAGGGGCCTGGCGCGCGGTCGTATAAGGTGGGGCTGCCGCCGTTCACGCTGATCGGGTCGACCACGCGCGCCGGATTGCTGACCTCGCCGCTGCGCTCGCGCTTTGGCATCGTGCACCGGCTCGATTTCTATGCGGGCGCCGACCTCCAGGAGATCGTGCGGCGCTCGGCGCGCATCCTGGGCGTCGCCATCGACAACGACGCCGGCGACGAGATCGCGCGGCGGTCGCGCGGCACGCCTCGCATCGTCAACCGGTTGCTGCGCCGCGTCAGGGACTATGCGCAGGTGCGGGCCGACGGGAACATCACGCTGCGGGTCGCGCACGACGCACTCGCGCTCCTCGAGGTGGACGAGCACGGCTTCGACGAAATCGATCGCCGGTTGCTCAAGACGATCATCGAGAAGTTCGGCGGGGGCCCGGTCGGCCTCAACAGCCTGTCGGCCGCCATCAGCGAAGAGAAGGACGCCATCGAGGACATCTACGAGCCGTTCCTGATCCAGATCGGCTTCATCGACCGCACACCGCGGGGCCGGGTGGCCACGCCACGGGCCTACGACTACTTCGGGCTGACCGCTCCAGGGAGGGATTCGAAGCTGTGGTGACCGACAACAGGAAGATCTCGCACACTGCGCAGGCCGGCCGGCCGATCCGTCGCACGAAGATCACCGGGCTGGGCACCTACGTGCCGCCACGCCTGCTGACGAATGCCGATCTCGAGAAGATCGTCGACACATCGAGCGAGTGGATTCTGCAACGGACGGGCATCCGCGAGCGCCACATCGTCGATCCCGGCGTGGGCAGCTCCGACCTCGGCAGGGAAGCGGCCATCAAGGCGCTCGCCCAGGCCGGCGTGTCGCCGGCCGACATCGAGTTCATCATCGTTGGCACCGTCACGCCCGACATGATGTTCCCGAGCACGGCATGCCTGGTCCAGCGCAAGATAGGCGCCCCGCACGCGTGGGGCTTCGACCTGAGCGCCGGCTGCTCCGCTTTCACGTTCGCGCTCTCCACGGCCAGCGAGCTGGTCGCCACCGGCCACCACGACCGCGCCCTGGTGGTCGGCGCCGACGTCATGTCCAGCATCACCGACTACCAGGACCGCGCGACGTGCGTGCTGTTCGGCGACGGCGCCGGCGCCGTCGTCGTCGAGCCGGCCGCCAATAACGAGTTCGGGATCATCGATTTCGCGCACGAGATCGACGGCACCGGCGAGGCGGCGCTGAACATGCCCGCCGGCGGGAGCCTGAAACCCGCGTCGCACGAAACCGTTGAGAAGCGGCTGCACTACATCAAGCAGGACGGCCAGACCGTGTTCAAGTTCGCGGTGAGAAGCACCGAGGACATCTGCCGCCGGGTACTTGACCGGAACAACATCACCGAGAAGGACGTGGACTTGTTCGTCTGCCACCAGGCCAACCGCCGGATCATCACGTCGGCCGCCGAGCGCCTCGGCTTCGAGGAGCGCAAGGTCATCCTGAACATCGAGAAGTACGGCAACACGACGGCAGCGACCATCCCGCTGGCGCTGGAGGATGCGATCAACGAGGGGCGGCTGAAGAGGGGCGACCTTGTGCTCCTCGCGTCGGTCGGCGCCGGGTTCACCGTGGGCGCGGTGCTGCTGCGGTGGGCGGTCTGAGAGGCACGGAGGGGACGGAGAGGTTGGCGAGTCGAACGCCGGTGTGGCCGATCACGCTCCTATCAGTCCACCTGCCACAATGGTCCGACCGTCGTGCAGCCCAAAGCAGGACCTGAGCGCATCCGGGCATCTACATGACACCGGAAGATACTGACCGACAGGTGTTTATCGCACGCGATCTCTTCTGAGTCCGCCCCGGCGCACCGCCCCGGCTGTTGTGCCGTTTGGGCACAGCCGTGTTCCAGAGTGGACCACGGTCACCAGTCGGGCTTTTCAGGCCGAAATTGCAGAAATTTCATCGGATTTCGGTTTTGTCGTGTGCAATTATTGATCACCGGCTGATTGGCACGCCACGGGTGCCGGCCTCGGAGGTCATTGCAAGTGTCGTGTTCATAACATCTTAAGCGGACTCAAGACGGGTGGGTTGGGCTGGCCGTCGGATTGCTCCTCTACCGGCTGCCATGAAACCTGCCCGCTCTATCTGTCTCTTGCTCTTTGTCGCCCTCGTCGGGCCGGTGTTCCAGGCCGGCGCGTTCGCAGGGCAGCAAACGCCTCAAGTTCTTGCAAAGCTCGACAGCGCACTTCAGGCGGCCGTCGTGACCGAGTCTGGATCGCAGCGCGTCATTGTGCGCGCCAGACCTGGCTTCCGGGGCGAGCTCGACCGCCTGCTGCGCGCCCACGGCAGTTTCATCAAGACGAGCCACCCGTCAATCGACGGCGTGTCAGCGGATGTGCAGACGTCCGAGATCACATCGCTGGCAGCCGAGTCGGTTGTCGCGTCGGTGTCGAAGGACGCGCCCGTCGCCCCGGCCGGCTGGCCCGATGCGAGGGGCGGCGCCTCGATGGCTGGTCCGGGCCTGCTGCGCGCCACGCTCGGCCTGACGGTGGGCCAGGGCTTCCTTTCGGGTGTGGGCGTGGCGATCGTCGACTCGGGGATCCAGCCCTCGGTCGATCTCGCCGGCCGCATCAGCGACTTCTTCGACTTCACGGATGGCGGCGCCCGCCGGGTGCGTCCGCATGACGACTACGGCCACGGCACGCACGTCGCCGGGCTGGTCGCCGGAGCAGGCACGCTGTCCGGGTTCCAGTACCAGGGTGTGGCGCCCGGCGCGCGGCTTGTCGGCATCAAGGTGCTCGATAAGACCGGCGTCGGTTTCACGAGCGACGTGGTCCGGGCGCTCGAGTTCATCACGGCGAACAAGAGCCAGCTGGGGGTGCAGGTCATCAACCTGTCGCTCGGCCACCCGGTCTTCGAGCCGGCGGCCACGGACCCGCTCGTCCAGGTGGTTGAGCACGCGATCCGCAACGGCCTCATTGTGGTCGTGTCGGCCGGCAATTTCGGGAAGAACCCGGAGACCGGCAAGATCGGCTACGCGGGCATCACGTCGCCCGGCAACTCGCCGTCAGCGATCACCGTGGGGTCTGCCGTCACGTTTGGCACGGTGCCGCGCAGCGACGACCGGGTGGCCAGCTACAGCTCGCGGGGGCCCTCCTGGTACGACGCATTTGCCAAGCCGGACGTCGTGGCGCCCGGCGACGGGTTAATCTCGATCGCGGCGCCGGGCAGCACGCTCTACGAGGAGAACCCGTCGCTCCACGTGGGCGCGCGCTACATGAAGCTGAGCGGCACGAGCATGTCGACCGCAGTCGTGACCGGCGTGGTCGCGCTGATGCTCGACGCGAATCGCGCCGCGGGGCCGGGCCCGCGCACGCCGTTCTTCGCGGCATCGTCCTCCAAGCGGCCGACGCTGACGGCGAATGCCGTAAAGGCGATTCTCCAGTACACGGCCATCCGTGTCTGTGACGATGCAGGCGAGCCGTACGACTACCTGACGCAAGGTGGCGGCGAGGTCAATGCGGCCGGCGCGCTGGCGATGTCGGCGGCAATCAACGAATACGCGCCGGTCGGGACGATCTGGGTGGCGTTTGCGCCCAGGCCGGTCACGGTCATTGGCGGCGAGAGCCTCGTGTGGGCCCGCAACATTGTCTGGGGCTCGTGGCTCCACACCGGCACCGGCATCTTCATCCACCAGCCCGCCTTCTCGAACAACATCGTGTGGGGCAGCTACGACGGTGACAACATCGTCTGGGGCAACGCCGAGGGCGACAACATCGTGTGGGGCAACCTCGACGGCGACAACATCGTCTGGGGCAACGTCGAGAGCGACAACATCGTCTGGGGCAACCTCGACGGCGACAACATCGTCTGGGGCAACGTCACTGACAGCGACAATATCGTCTGGGGCAATGCCGACGGCGACAATATCGTCTGGGGCAACAACATCGTCTGGGGGAACAACATCGTTTGGGGCAACAACATCGTCTGGGGCAACCACCTCCTTGGCGTCCGCATTGGCGACAACATCGTGTGGGGCAACCTTGACGGCGACAACATCGTCTGGGGCAACGTCACCCTGGACAACATCGTGTGGGGCAACCTCGACGGCGACAACATCGTCTGGGGCAATGGCGACGGCGACAACATCGTCTGGGGCAACAGCATCTGGAGCACCCTCGCCGTGCTGGTCCGCGGAGGCAGGTGATGGAGAACATGCCGTTCCGGCCCGGGCTCGACGTCGGTCGGACGGGGGACCTCGGGATCGCGGGACCGCACATCGTGACGTCGGACTGGCGGACCGGTCTGCCGGTCATCGAAGGTGCGTCCGTCACCCTGCGCGAACTGCGCGTGGACGACGCGCCGTCGCTGCTCTCAATGCTGACGACCGAGGAGGTCGCGCGGTTCATGTCACCGCCTCCGACTGACGTCCAGGGATTCGAACGCTTTATCGCCTGGACCCACGCGGAGCGCGCTGCCGGCCGTCACGTGTGCTTCGGCATCGTGCCCGAAGGGTACGACGAGGCCGTCGGCCTGTTCCAGGTGCGGCAGCTCGAGCCCGCGTTCGCCACTGCCGAATGGGGCGTGGCCGTCGGGTCGGCCTTCTGGGGCGGCGATCTTCACCGAGAGAGCGCCACCCTCGTGGCCGAGTTTGCCTTCGAGACGCTCGGCGTGCATCGTCTCGAGGCGCGGGCGGCCGTGATGAATGGCCGGGCGAACGGCGCGCTTCAGAAGATCGGCGCGGTGCAGGAAGGCGTGCTGCGCCGGTCGTTCCTCAAGGACGGTCAGTACTACGACCAGATCCTGTGGTCCCTCCTGCGCGAGGACTGGTGCCAGAAGAGGCCGGGTTCGAAGCCGAGCATCCACTAGACCATCGTCCCTCCACTTGGGCCGGTTCGTTCCGAGACGCCGCAGAAGGCGCCGGACGGCCGGCCTTTTTTTCTTCAGCCCCCTCCCCCGCAACCTGTAACCTGTCCCCTGTAACCTGTAACCTGTACCTGATGAACGTTTCGGACTTCGACTACGCGTTGCCCGGGGAGTTCATTGCGCAGTTCCCGCTGCCCGAGCGGGACGCGGCCCGGCTGCTCGTGCTGGCACGGGACACCGGCGCGATCACGCACGCCGCGATTCGCGAGCTTCCGAGGTTCCTGCGGGCGGGCGATCTCCTCGTCCTGAACGACACGAGAGTCTTTCCCGCGCGGCTCCTCGGCCGACGCGTGCCAAGCGGCGGCGCCGTTGAGTGCCTGCTGCTGGCGCGGCTCGACGAAGAGCGATGGGAGGCCTTGGTGCAGCCGGGCCAGAAACTCCGCCCGGGAGGCCGCGTCGTCTTCGAGCGCGGCGGCCGGGCGCTCCAGGGCGAGGTGCTCGAGCGAAAGTTCTACGGACGCCGCGTCATCCGGCTCCGGGCCGACACCGGCCAGGGCATTGACGACGCCATTGACGCCATCGGCCATGTGCCGCTCCCGCCCTACATCCGCCGGGCCGACGAAGCGAGCGATCGCGAGCGCTATCAGACTGTCTTCGCGAAGGCGCGGGGATCGGTGGCCGCGCCGACGGCAGGGCTTCATCTGACCACGGCCCTGCTGGCGCGGCTGGCGGCCGATGGTCTTGAGCGGGTTGAGATCACGCTCCACGTCGGCTACGGCACGTTCAAGCCGGTGCGCGTCGAGCGCGTCGAGGACCATCGCGTCGATCCCGAGCGGTTTCTGATTCCCGAGGACGCGGCTCGAGCGATCAACACGGCCAGCGCCGCGGGGCGCCGTGTCGTGGCGGTCGGCACGACGACGACACGGGCGCTCGAGTCGGCGGGCCGGGAGGACCGGCGCGTCGCGCCAGGCGCGGGGGAGACCGACCTCTTCATCCGTCCCGGCTTCGAGTTCCGGATTGTGAACGGCCTGCTCACGAACTTCCACCTGCCGCGCTCCTCGCTGCTGATGCTGGTCTGTGCTTTCGCCGGGCGCGAGAAGGTGCTCGCGGCCTACCGCGAGGCGGTCGAACGGGGGTATCGTTTCTACAGCTACGGCGACGCCATGCTGATTCTCTGAGGGCCTGCCATGACATTCCCGTACGAAGAGTTCGACTTGACAGGGATCTCCACCTACCCCCTGAAATCGCGTCACAGCAGAGCCCGAGCGGAAGACTTCGCCGCCCCGTACGTGAAGGGCTCGGGCATGACCGCCTTCCTTGAAGGGCTCCCGCGCCTGCTGGCCGCCGCCGATTTCCGGGCGGTCGTCGAGGCGATGCTCGCCGCCAGAGCCCGGCAGGGCGGTCTCGTCTGGGGCCTCGGCGCCCACGTGATCAAGACCGGCCTGTCACCGGTGATCATCGACCTGATGGATCGGGGCTTCGTGTCGGCGCTGGCCACCAACGGGGCCGGCGTCATTCACGACTTCGAGATCGCGCTGGCCGGGGCCACGTCGGAGGACGTGGACGCGTCACTGGGCCCTGGCCGGTTCGGCATGGCTGACGAGACCGGCCGCCTGCTGAACCGCGCGATCAACGACGGCGTCGCGGCTGGCCTGGGCATCGGACAGGCGGTCGGCGCGTTTCTCGGCGCGCACCATCCCCGTTTCGAGCGGATGAGCCTCGCGGCCGCCGCCGCGCGGCTCCACATCCCGCTGACCGTGCACGTGGCCGTTGGCACGGACATCATCCACATGCACCCCGATGCCTCCGGCCGGGCGCTGGGCGAGGGGAGCCTGCGCGACTTTAAGTATTTCGTGTCCAACATCGCGAGATTGGACGGCGGCGTCTATCTCAACTGCGGCTCCGCGGTGGTCCTGCCCGAGGTGTTTCTCAAGGCGGTCGGCCTCGTGCGAAACCGGGGCATTGCGCTGACCAACCTGACGACCGTCAATCTCGATTTCGCACGGCTCTATCGGCCACAGACGAACGTCGTCAGCCGTCCGACAGCCGGCATTGGGCACGGGTATTCCCTTGTTGGACACCATGAGCTCATGATTCCCCTGCTGGCCGCGGCCCTGATTGAATCCGCCTAGGCCCGGGGCGCGCTTGATTTGACGCAGCGACACTCAGCGAGTGGGTGACGCCGGGCGGGGCTGCCTGGTGGCGCCGGACAGCATGGTAGAATTGGAGGATACGCCGGTGTAGCTCAGATGGTTAGAGCACGCGGCTCATATCCGCGGAGTCCGGGGTTCAAGTCCCTGCACCGGCACCAGTTGCACCGGATGGCGGGCGGCACCTAGGCAGCCCGCCGCCGGTCTCTTCCCCGCAGGTTCCGAGTACACGCCGCCTGCCCCAGAACAGGCTTCGGGCCATGCACTCCCTCATCGACCGGATCCGGCGCGCAATCCGACAGCACGCTCTCATTCCCTCCGGCTCGCGCGTGGTCATCGGGCTGTCGGGTGGCGCCGATTCAGTGGCCCTCGCCGTCCTGCTGAGCGACCTGGCGCCTGATGGCCAGTTCGAGATCGCGCGCCTGGCTCATCTGCATCACGGGTTGCGTGGGGCGGCGGCCGATGAGGACGAGAGTTTCTGCCGGACGCTGGCAGCGCAGCTGGCCCTGCCCATCGACGTCGAGCATGTCGATGTGCGCGCGCTCGCACGCGAAGGTCGCCTGTCGCTCGAAGAGGCCGGCCGCGAGGCGCGCTATCACTTCTTCGGGCGCATCGCGGATCTGGTTGGGGCTGATCGGATTGCCGTGGGACATACGCTGGAAGACCAGGCCGAGACGTTCCTGCTGAACCTGCTTCGGGGAGCCGGCCCGCGCGGTCTCGCGGGCATGCACCCCCGGTCCGGCCACCTCATCCGCCCGCTGCTGGACGTGCGGCACGCCGAACTGCGCGAGTTCCTGGCCGCGCGCGGGGTGACCTTCCGGGAGGACGAGACCAACCAGGACACGAGCCTCGTCCGCAATCGCGTGCGGCACGTCGTGATTCCCTTTCTCGAGGAGCGCCTCTGGCCTGGCATCGTGACCGTGCTGGCGCGAAACGCGGCTATTGCCCGCGACGACGCCGCGTGGCTGGAACTGGAGGCGGAGCGCGCGTGGGACCGCGTGGCCAGGCCGGCCGATGGCGGGATCGATCTTGACTGCGCGGCGCTGACGCGCGAACCCGCGGCCCTTGCCCGTCGGGTCGCCCTGCGGGCGCTCGAGGCGGTGTCGGGGCAACGATTCGTCGGGTTCGACCATGTCGAAGCGCTGCTTGCGCTGGCCGGTGGCGATGCGGCGGTGGCCGCCGGCGATTTCCCAGGGCAGCGCGCGGAGCGGCGCGGGGATCGGGTGGCGCTCAGACCCAGGGAGGGGCCGGGCCGTGGACACGGCGCCGCTTCAGCCGGATTCTGCTATTCGTTGTCCGTTCCGGGGGAGGCTCGCGTGGCCGAAGCCGCCGTCACCATCACCGCTGAATTGGTGGCGGCGCTTGGCGCGGGAGGGCTCGACGCTCTGCTGGCGGGCGCGGGCGGGCGCGTGGCCCTGGTGGATGCGGCAGCCGTCTCCGGCGGTTTGAAGGTCCGCAGCCGGCAGCCTGGTGACCGGTTCGCGCCGCTGGGCCTCGCGGGCACCAAGAAGCTGCAGGATTTCCTCGTTGACCGCAAAGTCGCTGAGGCGACAAGGGATAAAGTCCCGCTTGTCGTCAATAGCGACAACCGGATCGTCTGGGTCGCCGGGTACGCCGTGTGCGGGGATTTTCGCGTCACGGCTGGCACTCGGGCCGTGGTAATCTTGAGACTGGATCGCTGGGGAGACCGGGCTTGAACTCAACCGTGAAGAGCCTGCTGTTTTGGATGGTGCTGGTGGCCGTCTGCGTCTTGATCTGGAATTTCTCCTCGACGTTCCAGAAGGGCGACCGGACCATCAGCTTCAGTGATTTCATCCAGTGGGTTCAGTCGGGGCAGGTGGCGTCTGTGACCATTACGGGCAACGAGGTCACGGGCGTCACCAAGATGAACGAGAACTTCCGGACGTACGCGCCGTCCCAGTACGACAACCTGGCGGGCCAGTTGATCGATCGCAACATTGCGGTGACGGCCAAGGAGGCGACGGCCAGCCCCTGGGCCTCGCTGCTGTTCAGCTGGGCCCCGATCCTGCTGATGATCGGGTTCTGGATCTTCCTGATGCGCCAGATGCAGAGCGGCGGCAACAAGGCGCTGTCGTTCGGGAAGAGCAAGGCGAAGCTCTCGTCCAGCACCCAGAAGAAGATGACCTTCAAGGACGTGGCGGGTGTGGATGAGGCGAAGGAAGAGCTGAACGAGATCATCGAGTTCCTCAAGGAACCCCAGAAATTCCAGAAGCTCGGCGGGCACATTCCAAAAGGGGTGCTCCTGGTGGGGGCGCCGGGCACGGGCAAGACGCTCCTTGCGCGGGCGGTGGCGGGCGAGGCCAACGTGCCGTTCTTCTCGATCAGCGGCTCCGACTTCGTCGAGATGTTCGTGGGAGTCGGCGCCTCGCGCGTGCGCGACCTCTTCGAGCAGGGCAAGAAGAACGCGCCCTGCATCATCTTCATCGACGAGATCGACGCCGTCGGCCGGCACCGGGGCGCTGGCCTCGGCGGCGGCCACGACGAGCGCGAGCAGACGCTGAACCAGCTCCTGGTCGAGATGGACGGGTTCGAGTCGAACGAGGGTGTCATTCTCGTTGCGGCGACCAACCGGCCGGACGTGCTCGACCCGGCGCTGCTCCGCCCCGGCCGCTTCGATCGGAACATCGTCGTCAACCGGCCGGACGTGCGTGGCCGCGAGGGCATCCTCGCGGTGCACACGAAGAAGATTCCGCTCAGCGACGACGTCGACATCAGCGTGCTCGCGCGCGGCACGTCGGGCTTCTGCGGCGCGGATCTGGCGAACCTCGTCAACGAGGCGGCGCTCAACGCCGCCCGCTACAACATGAAGTCGGTTCGGATGCTCGACTTCGAGTTCGCCAAGGACAAGGTGCTGATGGGCACCGAGCGGAAGTCGATGATCATCAGCGACCAGGAGAAGCGCGTGACGGCCATCCACGAGGCGGGCCACGCGCTGCTGACCGTCCTCTTGCCGCACGCGGATCCCATCCACAAGGTGACCATCATTCCGCGCGGCATGGCCCTGGGACAGACCCAGCAGTTGCCGGTTGACGAGAAGCACAACTACTCGAAGGAGTACCTGGACGACCAGATCGCGATCCTGCTTGGCGGCCGCATTGCGGAGGAGACCACCCTCGGCAGCGTGACGACCGGGGCTGGCAGTGACCTCGAGCGGGCGACCGAGCTCGCGCGCCGCATGGTGTGCGAGTGGGGCATGAGCGAGGCAATGGGACCGCTCACCTTCGGCAAGAAGGAGGAGCAGATCTTCCTCGGCCGCGAGATCGCCCAGCACCAGGACTACAGCGAGGACACGGCGATCAAGATCGACCAGGAGGTCAGGAAGATCGTCAGCAGCAACTACGAGCGTGCCACCGCGAGGTTGACCGCACAGAAGGAGGCGCTCTCGGAGATCGCGAAGCAGTTGCTGGCGCACGAGGTGCTTGACGCCGATCAGGTCCGGAAGATCGCGTCCGGGCAGCCGATCGGCGAGCCGTCCCCGGCGGCGTCCGCCGCGTCGTCCGGCACGCCCGAGGACGACGAGGCGCGGCGCGGGCAGCGGGAACGCGCTGCGATCGTGCCGTCGCTCCAGAAGCCCCTGCCGCAGGAATAGGCGTCAGTTCGCGGATCCCGGAGCTCGGGAGGTCACGCGCTCGCCGGCGTGGTGCGCGTGAGGGACCGGGAGCCTGGAACTGTGAACCGGGAACCGATCGCAGCCTTGCATCCCCGAAAGCTCTTCTCCGTTCCGCTGCCCGACGGGCGCGCGCTCGACCTCGGCGAGCGCACCCTGGTGATGGGCATCCTCAACGTGACGCCCGACTCGTTCGCCGAGCCCGGGCCACGCACGGATCCGGCGCGGGCCGCGGAAGACGCGCTTCGGATGGAAGAGGATGGCGCGGACATCGTCGATGTCGGCGGCGAATCCACCCGTCCGGGCGCCGAGCCCGTGTCGGCTTCGGAGGAGCTGGGACGGGTCGTCCCGGTGCTGCGCCGGTTGCGGGGCCGTCTGCGGGTGCCGCTGTCAATCGATACCTACAAGGCGGAGGTCGCCGAGGCCGCCCTCGACGAGGGCGCGGTGATCGTGAACGATATCAGCGGCCTGCGGTATGATCCCGCAATCGGGCGGGTCGCAGCGGCCCGGCGGGCAGCGCTTGTGCTGATGCATACCCGCGGGCGGTCCCGCGCGATGTACCAGGAGGCCGTCTACGCGGCACTCGTCAACGAAGTTATCGCGGAGCTCGGGGAGAGCCTCGAGGCTGCCGTTGCGGCCGGCGTGCCGCGCGAGCGGATCGTGCTCGATCCGGGGCTGGGGTTTGCCAAGCACGCGGGGCACAGCTTCGAGCTGCTCGCGCAGCTGCCGGACCTGACCGCGCTGGATCGGCCGCTGCTGGTCGGGCCATCGAGGAAGTCCTTTCTGAAGGCCGCGCTCGGGGACGTGCCGCCCGGCGCACGGGAGTTTGGAACCGCGGCCGCGGTCGCGGCGGCCGTTCTGGGAGGGGTGCACATCGTGCGCGTCCACGCCGTCCGGGAGATGTGCGAGGTCGTGCGCGTCGCAGACGAGATCCGGAAGCGGGCCGGCCGCTGATCCGGGGGGGAGTCGATCGCCAGTGCGGATGGACGATTTAACCGCGTGGGGCACCAGCCTCGCCGCCCGTTTCGGGTGGCGCGATGTGGTCGACATCCTCATCGTCGCGATCGTGATCTACGAGATCCTCAAGCTCATCCGCGGCACGCGCGCCGTGCAGATGGCGCTGGGCGCGGGGTTGCTCGTGGGTATGTTCTATCTGTCGAGCTGGGCTCATCTGAGCACGGTCAACTGGCTCATTCGCAACATGGTGGGCTACGTCGTGTTCGCGCTGATCGTGCTGTTCCAGACAGACATTCGCCGCGCGCTCGCACACTTCGGGCGTGCGCCATTCATCCGGTTGTTCACGCGGACCGACGATGCCGACGAGGTGATCGAGGAACTGACGGTCGCGGCGACCATGCTGTCCGGGCAGCGGATTGGCGCCATCATCGCCGTCGAGCGGGAGATCGGGCTGCGCAACTTCATCGAGGCGGGCATTCCCTTGGACGCGACGCTGACGTACGACCTCCTGGTGACCGTGTTCCGCCCGGGATCGCCGCTGCACGACGGCGCCGTCATCATCCAGGGCGACCGCGTGGCCGCCGCGGCATGCTTCCTGCCGCTGACGGTGAATCCATTCGTCGGCAAAGACTTCGGGACGCGGCATCGTGCGGCCATCGGCCTGACCGAGGAGACCGACGCGGTCGCCATCGTCGTCTCCGAGGAGACCGGGACCGTCTCGCTCGCACTGGGCGGTCAAATCGAGCGGGGGCTCAACGTTGACGAGCTCCGCGCGCGGCTCCGTGAACTCGTGTCGGCCGCGCGTTCCGCCCCCGCTAGGCCGGCTGCGGGATCGGTGTACGACTGATGTTCTACCATCCGTTCCGCCACCTCGGGTTGAAGTTTCTGTCGATCGGCATTGCGGTGCTCCTCTGGCTCACCGTGGCCGGCGAGCCGATCGTCGAGCGCAGCCTGCGCGTGCCGCTCGAGCTGCAGAACACCCCCGAGCGGCTGGTGGTCGTGGAGAGCCCCCCCTCCCTGGTGGAGGTTCGTGTGCGCGGGGCCTCCAGCGTCCTCCGTCGCCTGGACGCCGGCGACGTCGTCGCCATGCTGGATCTGGGCCAGGCGCGCGTCGGCTCCCAGGTGTTCCACGTCATGTCGAACCAGGTGCGGGTGCCGTCGTGGGAAGTCCAGGTGGTCCAGGTGGCGCCGGCATCGGTGTCCCTCAGGTTCGAGGCTGCGGCGACCCGCATCGTCCCGGTCGCCCCGGTCATCGAGGGTGTGCCGGCTGAGGGCTACGTGCGCGGCGAAACCGCGGCCGACCCGCCGATGGTCGAGGTGGCTGGGCCCGAGAGCGCGCTGAGACTACTGAAAGAGGCGGTCACCGAAACGTTGTCGATCGAGGGCGCGACGGCCTCGATCCAGGAGTCGGTCACCATCAGCGTCACCGATCCGCGCCTTCGCCTGACGACGGCGCGGAGCGTGCGGCTGACGGTGGAGATCAAGCCGGCACCGTCCGAGCGCACGGTGCCCAACGTGCCGGTCCACCTCCGCAACGTCGCGCCCGGGTCGAAGGCGCGCGTCGTGCCAGCGGTGGCGTCGGTGTTCGTCCGCGGTCCCCTGAATGTGCTCTCGACGCTGCAGTCGGACTCAGTCGTCGCCTACGCGGATCTTGCCGGCCTCGGACCGGGCCGCTACAATCTCCCGATCCGCGTCGAACCACCTCAGAACTTCGAGATCGTCCGAACGCAGCCAGCCACTGTCTCTGTCACGATCCGGTGACTCGAGGCCGGTCCACGGATTTCGATGCCTGAACGACTCTTCGGAACCGATGGGGTGCGAGGCAAGGCGGGTGTCCCCCCGCTCGATGTCCGCACGGTGCGCCGGCTCGGGGCCGCCCTCGTGCGGGCGTTCGGGCGCGGGCGACGGCCGCTGGCGCTGCTCGTCGGGCGGGACACACGCGAGTCCGGCGCCTGGATCGAGCGTGAGCTGGCACATGGGGCCCGCGCCGAAGGGGCGACCGTGACGAGCGCTGGCGTCATCTCGACGCCCGCCGTCGCATTCCTGACGCGCCACGGTGACTTCGATGCGGGGATGGTCATCTCCGCCTCGCACAACCCGTTCGAGGACAATGGCATCAAGGTGTTCTCGGGCGCCGGCGAGAAGTACACCGAGCAGCTCGAACGCCAGGTCGAGGAGGTTGTGGCCGACGAGTCGTGGCAGGTGCCGGCCGGCAAGGCCGCGGCAGTGCTATTCAGCGATCTGACCGGGCCCTATCTCGAGCATGCCCGGGCGGCGCTGCCCGATCGGGAGCAGCTCGGCGCGCTCAGGATCGCGGTGGACTGCGCGAACGGGGCGACGGCGGCGCTCGCGCCCCGCCTGCTGCGCGATCTCGGGTTCGAGGTCGCAGCGCTCGCGTGTGCCCCGGACGGCCGCAACATCAACCTCGGTTGCGGCTCGACGCACCCCGAACACCTGGCACAGGTCGTCCGCGAGGACGGCTTCCGGCTGGGCGTCGCATTCGATGGCGACGGCGACCGGGCGATCTTCGTTGATCACGCCGGCCGGATCATCGACGGTGACGCCGTGATGCTCATGTGCGCGAAGTACCTGAAGTCCGTCGGGCGCCTCCGAGGCAACGCCGTCGTCGCGACGGTGATGAGCAACATCGGCCTGGAGATCGGCCTCCGGCGGCTCGGCGTCGATCTCGTGCGGTGCCCGGTCGGCGACAAGTACGTGATGGAGGAGCTGATCAGGCGCGACCTGGCGCTTGGCGGCGAGCAGTCGGGTCACATCATCTTCTCCGACTACCTGTTCACCGGCGACGGGTTGGTGACGGCGCTCAGCGTGCTGCAGACGATGGCGGCAACCGGGAAGGAGCTGGCGGCGCTTGCCGCCGACCTGATGGCGTATCCCCAGGTGCTCCTCAATGTCCGTGTCGCGGGCCGCGTCGATCTCGGCGAGGTGCCGGCGGTCGCGGCGGCGCTGGCGCGTGTCGAGACCAGGCTCGGGACGGAGGGGCGCCTGCTCGTGCGGTACTCGGGCACCGAGCCGCTGCTGAGAATCATGCTCGAGGGACAGGACCAGGATCAGATCCGAGAGTGGGCGGAGGAGATTGCCACCGAGGTGCGCGCGCATCTCGCCTAGCCCGTGGGGGGGAGCGAATCGACATGGCTGACCTAGACGCGCAGAAAGAGACCAAGGACTACTATCTCGACGTTCCCGTGCGGCGCGAGGCGTTCTTCCTCAAGGGCGCGATGGCGCTCGACTGGGGCATGCTGAACCGCCTGTCCCGGATCTTCAGCCCGGCCTCGGGCCGCACGGTCATGCTGGCGTTCGACCACGGCTACTTCCAGGGGCCGACCTCCGGTCTCGAGCGGGTCGATGTGACCATCGTGCCGCTCGCGCCCTACGCCGACGCGCTGATGCTCACGCGCGGCATCCTGCGCACGACGATCCCGCCGGCATACGGCGGCGGCCTCGTGCTCCGGGCCAGCGGAGGGCCGAGCATCCTGAAGGAGCTGTCGAACGAGCTGCTGGCGATGGACATCGAGGATGCGGTGCGGGTGAACGCCTCGGCGCTGGCGGTGCAAGTCTATGTCGGCGGCGAGTTCGAAACCCAGTCGGTCACGAACATGACGAAGATGGTCGACATGGCGAACCGCTATGGCATCCCCACGCTGGGCGTGACGGCCGTCGGAAAGAACATGGTGCGTGACGCGAAGTACTTCCGCCTTGCGTGCCGGATCTGTGCCGAGCTGGGCGCGCAGTTCGTCAAGACCTACTACGTGGCCGAAGGGTTCGAGACCGTGACCGCGTCGTGCCCCGTGCCGATCGTCATGGCGGGCGGAAAGAAGCTGCCGGAGATCGAGGCGCTCGAGATGGCCCACCGCGCGGTCAGCGAGGGCGCGGCCGGCGTCGACATGGGCCGCAACATCTTCCAGTCGGACGCGCCGGTCGCGATGATCCAGGCGGTCCGGAAGGTCGTCCACGAGCTGACGCCGCCGAAGGACGCCTACGACCTGTTCCAGACGTTGAAGCACGAGCAGAAGAAGGGCTGAGCCTGTGGCATCCGCACCGGACGTGCGCGTCCTCAAGGCCCTGGGGCCGACCATCAGCGTCGGCGTCCTGACGGCCGATCTGATGGCCCTCGGCTCCGAGCTGGCGATCCTCGAACGCGCCGGTGTCGGCGCCGTGCACGTCGACGTGATGGACGGGTGTTTCACGCCGGTGATGACCGTGGGGCCGCCGTTCGTGAACGCGCTTCGCACGCTGCTCGTCAAGGACGTGCACCTGATGATCGACGAGCCGCTTCGCACGATTCGCGAGTACGTCGCGGCTGGCGCCGACATCGTCACCATCCATCCCGAGGCGTGCACCCACGTGCACCGCGTGCTGCAGGAGCTGGGCACGCTGCCGCATGCGGCCGATCCGGATCGGCGCGTCGTGCGGGGCGTGGCGCTCAACCCCGGCACGCCGCTGACGGTGCTCGAGCCGCTCATGGGCGACGTCGAGCTCATCATGCTGCTGGCGGTGAACCCCGGCTGGGGCGGCCAGCGGTTCATCCCATCGACATTCGGTCGAATCGAGCAGGTGAAGGCGATGATCGCCCGCGCGGCGGCTCCCGTCGCCCTGGCGGTGGACGGCGGGATCACGAGGGAGAACATCTCGGCCGTGGCCGCGACAGGCGTCGATCTGATCGTGACGGGCAGTGCCGTGTTCGACGGCAGGGCCGCGGCCACGAACGCGGCATTCATGCTCGAGGCGGTGAAACGGGCCGCGAGCAGGTGAGCGCGGCTCGTCTCGAGGACTGACCTGACCACCACCCTGTAACCTGTAACCTGCACCCTGTAACCTGTCACCTGTCACCTCATGCACAGTCGCTGGTCACAAGCCGAAGCCGATCAGTTCGTCCGGACGCTCGGTGCCGAGTGGGGTGAGGATCTCGCGCTCCGGACCTACTCGAGCCGCCTGCTGGGGGCCGAGCCCGCGCTCGTGCTGCACGGCGGCGGCAACACCTCGGTCAAGGGTGTCTACCGGACGGTCTTCGGCGAGCCGGTGCCGGCCATCTTCGTCAAGGCGTCCGGCTGCGACATGGCCTCGATCGGCCCCGAGGGACATCCCGCGCTGGATCTCGCCTACCTGGGCAGCCTCCGGGCCCTTCCCGACCTGGACGACGCCGAGATGGCGAACCAGCTTCGGACACACCTGTTCCGCGCCGAGGGTGCTGCGCCGTCGATCGAGGCGCTTGTGCACGCGTTTCTCCCCGTCAAGTACATCGATCACACGCACGCGGACGCCATCCTGTCCCTCACGAACCAGGAAGATGGCGCACGCATCGTCCGCGAGGCGCTCGGCGACGAGGTGCTCGTCGTCGAGTACGTGACTCCCGGCTTCAGACTGGCGCGGGCGGCGGCCGAGGCCTTCGACGAGGCGCCGGCGAAGAGAGGGATGGTCTGGATCCACCACGGGATCATCACGTGGGGCCGGACCGCGCGCGAGTCGTACGAGGCGATGGTGGCTCTCGTGTCGGACGCGGAGCGGTACCTGGACGGCCGCGTGACCGCGCGGTTCGGCTTCACCGTGACTACGCCGATCGAGACCGCGCTGGCGCGCGTGCGTGAGGTGGCCCCGGTGGTCAGGGGGCTGCTCGCCAGGCAGACCGGCGATTCGGACCGCCCGCATGAACGGGTGATCCTGCAGCCGCTGGTGGCGCGCGAGGTGCTCGATATCGTGGACGCGGAAGACGCGAAGAGCCTGGCGCTGACGCCGCCGCTGACCTCCGACCACCTGATCCGGACGAAGGCCCTGCCGCTGTGGATCGACGCGCCGGCCTACGACGATCTGGACCGGCTCCGCGCGCAGCTGTCCCAGGCGATCCACGCCTACGCCGCGGACTATGTGGCATACGTCGGCCGGCATGCGGCCTCGATGCCGCGCGGAATGACGACGCTGGATCCCGGTCCGCGCGTCGTCCTGATGCCGGGGCTCGGTGCCCTCTGCGCCGGCGCCGACCTCGCCGCGTCGACGATCGTGCGGGACATCACGGCTCACACGCTGGCCGTGAAGGCCCAGATTGCCGCGATGGGCACGTACCGCGGGCTGTCGGAGAGCGAGTCGTTCCGGATGGAGTACCACGTCCTCCAGCATGCCAAGCTGCATCGAGAGGCCAGGCTGCCCCTTACCGGGCAGATCGCCCTGGTGACCGGGGCCGCTGGCGCGATTGGCTCGGGCGTGTCGCGCGCGCTCCTCGAGCAGGGCGCGAACGTGGCGGCGACCGACCTCGCCGGCGCACATCTCGACACGCTGGCCGCCGATCTGAGGGAGGAGTTCGGCGCGAGGGTCATCGGCGTCGCGCTCGACGTCACGGATCCGCGCTCGGTCGCGAGCGCGTTCGGCGAGGTTGCCGCGACCTGGGGCGGCGTCGATCTCGTCGTTGTCAATGCCGGGATCGCGCACGTGGCCCCGCTGCTCGAGCTTGACCTCGAGACCTTCAGGCGGCTGGAACGGGTCAATATCGAGGGCACCCTGCTGGTCCTGGCCGAGTGTGCGAGGCATTTCAAGCGCCAGGCGACCGGTGGTGACGTGGTTTTTGTCTCGACCAAGAACGTCTTCGCGCCTGGCGCGAAGTTCGGCGCGTACAGCGCTACGAAGGCCGCAGCGCATCAGCTGGCCCGAATCGCAAGCCTTGAGATGGCCGACCTCGATGTCCGCGTCAACATGGTGTCGCCGGACGCCGTGTTCGCCCACGGCCCCCGCAAGTCGGGCCTGTGGGCGGCGGTCGGG
>Ga0315296_10000304_pt1 | contig 45167 bp, 38 predicted proteins | sample YL17G14_18_MG_FD_203921 | JGI IMG/M metagenome (GOLD analysis project Ga0315296, IMG submission 203921) | Sediment microbial communities from Yellowstone Lake, YNP, Wyoming, USA - YL17G14_18 | ecosystem: Environmental > Aquatic > Freshwater > Lake > Sediment | place: USA: Wyoming | collected... | reverse complement strand
CCCCAGAAGCGCCGCCCGCCAGCGGTCGCGGATGGTGTTCATCCGGTTGTCGGCGGTCACCGCCGGCCACAGCGTGGGGCCGGATTCCCATTCGTCCCACAGTGTCGCCAGCGGTCCGCCTCGTTCGTAGTGAGTCCAGAACAACTCCCGCAGCTCCGCCATGGCGTGATCCTGGCCCGGCACCCCAAAGATGGGGAAATCAGGCGGGATGCTTACCTTCGGCCGCGCCGCCTCCGAGCGGCTAGCCTCAGCAGCTAGGGCAACGAGAACAATGAGCAGCAAGAGCAGTTTAGGCACGTGGCGGTCCTTCGATGGGTAGAGATTGTGCTGATATTGGCTGCACCTGGACCGTGTCCTGCCGTCAAACCCGTTGGCGGGACAAAGAGGCGGCCAATGATGTTCACTTGCTCTTCGCGCAGGACAGTCTGCTCACGCACCGAAAGTCCCCAGTGCGGTCACAGACTGGCGAGTACGGAGGTCAGCATGTCGCTGCGCGGAGTGCGGTCTGGGCTTGAAGACGCCTGGCTATTACTTCGGAGGCGGTGGGCAGGCGCCTCTACACAAATGGCGCCGTCACCGGCTCGGGTGGCGCTCACCATTTCCCTCGGCGTTGCGGCGGTCACCGCCTTGACCTTCACCCCGGCTACGGCAGCGTCGAATATCCGCTTCTACATCGCCAGCCAGTACAGTTGGGAGCAGAAGGTCGGGTTCTACCTCGACCTGGAAGGCGCGGCGCTGTCGGAGCTGCCGGTTATTCTCGGCGTGGGCGATGGCACGGGGTGGCGCTACCCCCAATATGCCCCAGGGTTTGTCACGGATCGCGACTACAGTATCCGCGCAGTCATCGCGCCAGGCTCGGCGCAGCTATGGCTCGACGGCAAGCTGGTAGCGGAAAGCTCTGGCGCATGGCAGCCGGCTCCGGGTCGCCTCGAAGTCAACTACCGGCCGGGATGGGCCTCGCAGGGCGAATGGCTAGCAATAGTACGCAGCATCGCCGTCGCCGTCACGCGCGCCGGGCGGGAGGTCAGCCGGCGTTACTTTGACTTCGGCCAGGCTGCCGCGCGGCCGACGCCATTGCAGCTCTTCGAGGCCGGCGACCTCAGTTCCGCCGAGCTCGAAATCGCGCCGGGCGATACGGTGGCTGTTGACGTTAACGTGCGCTTCGGCAACGGCGATCTGAAGCACTGGGCGCCGTTCATTGACCGTTACGGCCAGTGCCGGTATGCGGACTGGGCAGAGAAGGTTCGCAGTGACGACGACCTGCGCGGCGACATCGCCCGGGAGGATGCGGGGCTGGCGAAGACGCCGCCGTCGGCGGACTATGACGAATACGGCGGCTATAAGAAGGCCGGCTGGCGCGAGCGCGCGACCGGCTTCTTCCGCGTTGCTCGGCGCAAAGGCTATTGGTGGCTGATCACACCTGCGGGCAACCCATGCTTTTACACCGGCGTATGCGTGATGCCTGCCCAGACCTGGCCCACCACGCCGATCACCGGGCGGGAGTCTCTGTTCGAGTGGCTGCCGCCGCATGAGAAGCCATGGAGCGCGGCCTGGCTGACCAACGCCTGGGGCATGAGTGATGGCACGGAATACGCATGCCTCTATGCGTGCAACCTGATCCGCAAATACGGTGCGACGGACTGGCAGGAGCAGGCGGCGGCGCGGGCGATACGGCGGATGCGCGCCTGGGGTTTCAGCGGCGGTGGCAAGTGGGGTGCGCCGCCGGGCCTGGTGTCCGCGCCCGGATTCACCACCGGTGCGGCGCCGCGACTAGTGCGGCACTGCGATGTGTTCGACCCGCAGGTGTGTGAGAAGATCCGCCGCGAATTGCAGAGCGTCATCACCCCACGGCGAGACGATGCAACGATACTGGGCTGGTCGCTGGGGAATGAATGGGACGAGATAGTGACTCGCAGCGAGGTCACCGGGATCCTGGCCAAATCGGCAGAGACGCCGGCAAAACGTGCGTTTGTGGATTATGCAACAGATGAATTGTACGGCGGTTCGCCGGCGAAGGTAGCAGCGGCGTGGGAAGTGAAGGCCGCCGACCGCGCGGGGCTGTACGCCAGCGAACCCACCCCGCCAGCCGAGGATGTCGAGAAGCTGCGCCGCTATTATGCGGACCACTACTACGGGTTCATTTACCGGACGGTGAAGGAGCTCGACCCCAATCATCTCTTTCTTGGCTTCTGGATCATCCCTGAGTGGTGGGAGGACGAGGAGGACTGGCGGCTGATCGCGCGCCACTGCGAGGTGATCGGCTATGATCGGTATAGTCGGCAGTACGACAGCGCGGTGCTGCGCCGGCTGCAAGCGGAGACCGACAAACCCACGCTGTGCGGCGAGTTCGGCTTCCCGCCCTTCTACGACGGCTTGCACGGCTTCGGGCGCTACCCGAGCTGGTCGCGCGATGACGCTGAGATGGGTGAGCTGTATTACCGATGGGTGCAAGCCGCAGCCATGGATCCATACTGCGTGGGCACGATGATCTTTGAGTACCGCGACCAGCCACTGACCGGGCGCGGACCCGGACGGGGCCCGGGGCTGACTTTCAACGAGCACTTCGCGTTCGGCCTGGTGACGGAAACCGACCGCCCGAAGTGGCCGACGGTGCGGCGGGCGCGCGAGGCGAACCTCAACGCTGCGCAATGGCGGTTGCAGGCCGCCGCGAAGTGAGAATCATTGCGAGTCCGGGTTTTGGCCGCGGGTGATGCAGATGGCGTAGATGAAGCGGATGAACAGCCGCGGCTCGGCCGGCTGGCGGGACATGTGCGGCCCTGGGCCTAAGGCGCGTGCAAGATTAGCCGGCAGACCGGGTGCCCGCTGCACATGCGTTGGGGAAGTGTGACGGTGATGGCGGGGTCGAACTCCCGCGCCCAGGCGCCCAAGTCGGTGGGGCAGATGGCGTCGGCGATGCGGGCAGCCAGATCTTCCCGCCCTGACTTGCGCAGCAGCTCAATCCAGGGGCAGGCCGCAATCTCGATTTCGATGCGGTCGGGCTGCTCGCTGAGCACCCGATAAGCCTGCTGCTCGACAGCGAACTTGAGCCTCAGCGCAGCCACGAGGTCGGCCAGGGCGCGGCCCTCGATGCCCAGGAGCTCGCGCGCCTTACGCGCCTGGATTTTGGCGAGGATGCGCCAGACCTCAACATCCAGGCGCAGCGCCTCCTCGAAGTCCAGGCGCTCCTCGACTTTCATGAACCACAGGCCGTCGGCGGCGAAGTAGGAGCGGCGCAGGTATTCGCATATCGTTCGGTCGTCGAACATGAAGCGATCCTCTATTGAGGCCCGCATACTACCTTGGGCACTCAAATGACCCGTTTCGTGCTCGAACAGGGCCCTTTCGGCGTCCAACTTATTAAGCGCACCTCAATAATGGGACCGGCAGCAAAGGGGTGCGTGCGCGACCACTGCTAATTCTACCACTGCTACTCTGCGAAGTGGCGAAGCTCCTTCGCTACGAAGCACGAGGACCGGGAGGCCCACGGGCAGGCATGTCACGCGCCTGGGCACGGCGCTCCCGGCAATCAATGCCCGGCAGGAGCGGCGAGCGCCGTCGCTGAACCGCTGCTGATAACGGATGGCGCTTTCCGCGACCCAGGAGGTAACCTCAGATGCAACGACGCTCGCCCGTGCTGCCGATTGCAGTGGTGCTGCTCGCCGTCTCGGCGGCGCTCTACTTTATCCAGTATCTGATCTTCAGGGACGCTCGTCACATATCTTTCTACTTCGCGCAGGACCTCGCATTTGTCCCCATCGAGGTCTTGCTGGTAGTGATCATCATCGAGCGCATGCTGGAGCAGCGAGATAAGCGCGCGATGCTGCACAAGCTGAACATGGTGATCGGCGCTTTCTTCAGCGAGTTGGGCACCCGACTGCTGGGCGATGTCACCCCCGCGGTAGTGGGCAGGGGGCAAGTGCTTGAGCATCTCGCGCTCAACGCCGACTGGCGGCGCTCCGATTTTCGGCATGCGATTGAATTCGCGCGGCAGTTCTCATATCAGGTTGACCCGGGCCGGCTCGACCTCAGTTCGCTGCGTGAGCTGCTGGTGTCGAAGCGCGGGTTCATGGTGCGGCTGCTGGAAAACCCGAACCTGCTGGAGCATGAGCGATTCACCGATCTGCTGTGGGCGATCTTCCACCTCACGGAGGAGCTAAGCGCCAGGGAATCGCTGGAGCGCCTGTCGGAGAATGATATCGCGCACCTGGCGGAGGACGCGCGCCGGGCATATTCGCAGCTCGCGGCGGAATGGGTCGCCTACGCGCAGCACCTGCAAGCGAGCTACCCATTTCTGTTTTCGCTGGTGGTGCGAACCCATCCCATGCAGGAGCATCCCTCGGCGGCGATACCGTAGAGACGCAACCTGCCAACCGCCACCGAGTAATGTCGCGGGCCCGATGCAACTTCGCAGCTTCGGCTTCGCGGCTCGCCCTAGTACTTCCTGGCGTAAGAACGCGACAACTCGCTTCGGGCGTCGCGGGCTGTCGCCAAGGTGTCATTCTGAGCCTCTTCGCTCGCGTCATTCTGAGCGATAGCGAAGAATCTCCCCACCGCTCAGAGTAAACTCCGGCGAAAAACTCGTACCGGCCGAGATTCCTTCGGCTGCACTCAGGACAAGTCTTCACTCCGCTGCGCTTCCTTCGGAATGACGATCATGGGTACGCGAACTTCCGCAACAAGGTACTAGACCCATTTCCGTTTCCGGAAATACATAAGCATGCCGCCAGCCCCCAGCGCCATGACCATTAGCACCGCGGGATAACCCCAGGGCGAGCTGATCTCGGGCATGTTCCTGAAATTCATGCCGTACACGCCAGCGACGAAGGTCAAGGGGATGAAGATGGTGGCGATGATGGTCAGCACCTTCATGATCTCATTCATGCGCAGGCTGATGCTGGAGAGGTAGATGTCGAGCATGCCGGAGACCATTTCGCGATAGGTCTCCATGGTGTCTATGACCTCGATGATGTGATCGTGGACATCCCTGAGATAGACCGCGGTTGTCTCCTGAATCAGCGGCGACTCGCCTCTGCCGAGCGCAGCGATCACCTCCCGCAGCGGCCACATCGCCTTGCGCAGCACGATCATCTCGCTCTTCAACTGGTGCACGACCTGTAAGGTTGCGGAGGTGGGATCGGTGACCAGCTTCTCCTCCAGGTCTTCGACCTTCTCCCCCAGCGCTTCCAGCACCACGAAGTAGCGGTCAACGACCGCGTCTATGAGGGAATAGGCGAGGTAATCTGGTCCCGCCTTGCGGATGTGACCGCGGCCGTTGCTAATTCTCTCCCTGATGGAATCGAAGAGGTCGCTCTCCCGTTCCTCGAAGGAGATGACGAAGTTAGAGCCGAGGATCAAGCTTACCTGGTCAACGTAGGTGTCAAGGTCCGGAGTGGTAGTGCCGAAGGTCTTGAGGACCATGAACGAATAGCCCTCATAATCCTCGAGCTTAGGGCGCTGTTCAGTATTGGTGATGTCCTCCAGCACCAGCGGATGCAATTCGAAGCAATCGCCCAGCCGCTGCAAGATCTCGACATCGTGAACCCCGGTAACGCTGACCCAGGTCACACCCGGCGCGCCGGTGAGCGCGAAGCACTGGTCGAGCGTCTCCACCTCGCGCTCCCGAACCTCGGTCTCGCTATAGTCCAGGATCTTTATTCTTGAGCGCTCGATCTTTTTCTGGCCGATGTGAACCGGGGTGCCAGGGGGCAGGCCGGCCTTGCTCGACCGGCGGGCAGTGGTTTTGCGCATGATGAATCACCTTCGCCGCCCCTTCCGCGCGGCAAGTCGCAAGTCATGAGGCGGGCCTATTCTCTTCTGCGCTTGGCAACGCGCTCCCTGCGCCCACCGCGAGCAGGAACCCCAAGTCCTGCGGTCGAAGGCCCGGTGCTGTCCGCGGGCATCGAGAGGAGTGGTCGCGTCGCGAGCGCTCTCGCGCCCATGACGCGCGCCGCAAGCGGGCGGCAAAACGAGGAGGCGCCGGATGCCGGTGTTCATAAAACCGCAGCCAATCAGGTTTACGCGGCAAAGCCCAGTTGAGATGCACTTCCACGATCACGATGAGACCTGGGTGATAATGGGCGGCCGCGCCCGGGCCCATGCCGTCGGGCGGGAGGGCAGGCGACAGGAGTTCATACTCGAGCAAGGCGACGTCTGGATGATCGAGGCGGGAGTGGAACATGGCTGCGACGTTATTGATGATGAAGTCTTGATTTTCCCGTTTGCGGGGACGCTGCCGGAGGGCTCACATGCGCCGGGCCACTACTACCTGGAGAAAGAGGGCTATATGCCGACCCTGATTTTGAGAGAAACGCCGCTGGGAGAGTGGCGCAAGGAGCACGGCGGTGCGTGAGACCGGCATCGAGTACCCGGCGCAGGGCGAGATGCGTTTCTGCAACCTGGGGCCGCCGCCGCAGCCAGGCCCCACGCAAATCCTGATCGAGACGCGCTTCTCGGGCATAACCAATGGCACCGAGCGTCACGCGCTGGTGGGTGAGCACGGGTGGGGGCGCTATCCGGGCCGCCATGGCTACCAGCACGTGGGGCAGGTTGCAGCCGCGGGCAGCCAGGTCAGGCAGTTCGCAATGGGCGATTGGGTGTTCTTCGGGCACTATGTCGGCCACCGTGGGTGGCACATTGTGGAGATTGGCGCGGGCGAGGCCTCGCCCGCTGATACGCACCTCACCATCAGACTGCCCAATGATGTCGCGCGCCAAGATTGTGCTTTGCTGGGCGTGGCAGGGGTCGGGCTGCGCGGGGTCAAGCGTATCCGCGTTGAGCCGGGCCACAAGGTCTGGGTTGCGGGCGCGGGGCCCATCGGAAGCTTCTGTGCGCAAAGCGCCCGCGCGAAGGGCGCCGAGGTGACGGTGACGGACATCGTGCCCCTGAGGCTGGAGGTGGCGAAGAAGACAGGGGCGCACCGCGCGCTGCTGGCGACCGACGAGGGCGCGTGGCAGGCGCTGAAAGAAGCCGGGCCCTTCGATCGCATCATAGATGCGTGCAGCGCGGAGGAGCTATTCCGCGACATTCATCGCAACCAGCTCCTGGCGTACCGCGGGGTGATCGCGGCGATGGCGGTGCGATCGGAAGTCAAGTTTCCGTGGGGCCTGCTGCACACAACCGAGGGGTCGGTGGAGGTGGCGTGCCACTTCTCGCTAGAGGAGCTGCGCGAGCTGCTTGACTACGTGCGGCGCGGGGAGATCGTGATCGCTCCGCTGGTGAGCCACCGGGTATCCATCGAGCGGGCGCCAGAGATTTACGCGATGCTGCGCGACCGGCCGTGGGAGCTGCTGGGGGTTATCTTCGACTGGAAGTAGGATCTTCGGGCATCATGTCACCCTGAGCCCTTCGGCTCCGCTCAGGGTAAACTCCGCGAAGAGCCTGCCCTGAGCGCAGCGAAGGGGTCTCGTGTGGGAATGGGGACCAGCACAACGAGATTCTTGGCCTTCGGCTCAAAATGACACGCTCTGAGCCGGAGTGGGGGTGGCTAAGCGATCAAGCCACAAGCCCCTGCCCCATGAGTTGTCTTCAGCGGCAGCGTCAGCGTCGTTTCAGCAGGAAGAGTTTCACGTCGAGCGGCGCAAAACGGAGGCGGCGCTGGCGCGGCACGGCCAGTTCCCGGCCCGTGGCCAGATCCACCACCCGATAGCCGCCGACCCACGGGAGGGGCGCGGACTGCGCCTGCTGGGTGTTGTTGACCAAGGCGAGCAGCAGCCCAGCCGGCGTCTTCGCCCACCGGGCCTCAATCGCGCAATATGGCACCACATACCGATAGTGGCCCTTCTCATTGCTCCACCACAGGTAGCTGACGTCGGCCAGCCGCTGGTATTCGCTCGGCAGACCGGGCTGGACGCCTATCACCGCCGTCAACCTGTGCTGGGGCACGACTTGCAGGCGTTCGCGCAGCTTGCGTTGCAGCTCATCGGTCAGTGGCCGCCCGTACTCGTCTGCCTGCGGCACGGCATCAATGGCGACTACTAGCACCCCCGGCGGCAGCCCTGCCAGCGCCCGCGCCGCCGTAGGCTTCAATCCGCGCGTCCACACTACCAGCGTCCCGCGTTTGAAGCTGCCCAGATCATCCTCCAGCACGTAGCGCCACGGTCTGCCCAGAGCGCTCATGCACGCATAGAGAATCGCCAGCGGATGGCGGCTGGTTCGATCTATGTGCCCGCGATAGAAGTTCTCCTCGGTCACGAGAACTGCAAGGTTGGCCCGCTGGTACGCGGCAGCCAGCGCGCGGCACTCTTGCTCAACTCGCCGCAGGTCAGCCAGGATGCGCGGCGTCGCCTGATGCACGCGCCGGATTTGGGGCTTGTTCCATTGGCCCCAGGCGTAACTTGCAGTCATGTATTCACCAGTGAGCGCACTCATGAAGTAGCGATAGCGCGAGGCCTCAGGTGAAGGGAAATACTCGTACTCATCGTTGTAAAGATGAAGCTCGGCATTGAACAGCGGCCGGCCAGTGGTATCGGCGGCGCATTTGATTTGCCCCAGTGGGTATTGGGCCATCAGGTCATCCCAGCAGGTCATGGTCATTCGCTGGCAAGCGCGATGCAGGAAGGGGTCGAGGCTGGTCTTGTTCCCGTAGAGCTTCGCGCCCAGCACGGGACGGAACGCGCCGTCGAATAGGGCGCCATAGAATTGGGCGAAGCGAAGATGCGCGTATCTGCGGTAGTCGGCCCAGCCCGGGCTTTGCTCAGGCGGAACGCCGACATCGCCCAAGTCCGCGAATTTCGTGCGCCACGCGGCGTTCAGGCTCTCGATCGAACCATGCTGCCCGCCCAGCCAGTCGCGGAACTGCCGCCATAGCTCGGGCGCCTCCTGGGGCGTGCCGAGTGAGGGCCCGACTTCATTGCCCAGGATGACTCCGATCACGCAGCGATGTCCGCGCAGCACCCGCGCCCAATCCTCAACCAGCGGCGCCGCCTTTTCCGGATGCAGCACCTGGTCGTTCAGGCCGCCGCCTTCCCCGGGGCTGCCCCACTGGATGTTGTGCATCAGGAAGAACGCCACGTCATGCGTATCGCACCAGTCGAGGACCGCCCGCGCCCGGCGCTCAAGGGCCGAGCCTGGCGTCGGCAGCGTCCAGACCCATGAAGCGAACTCGATGAGGTCAAAGCCCTCGCGTTTGAGCAATTCAAGCTGGCGGATGGCCTCGTCTTCTTTGTCGGGGCAGAAGAAGCAGACCCCGTGGCGCATCGGAGCCGGGCGAGCGTCCGCGCGACACGCGGGCGCGCCCACGAGCGATGCAAGTAAGCCTAGCAACAGCGGCACAGCTATTCGCGTGGCGATTCCTGTTCGCATGGCAGCAGCCCTTGTCACATGTTTCGGCGGCAGGCGGCGCTGCCCTACCTAGCCTGACGCTCGCGGCCCGAATTCTCGGAATCCTCATAAGCCGGGAATCACGCAGAGCGTCGCTTCAAAGCCAGAGCATCTACGGCGCGGCGCCCCCTGTTCGACCAGCCAGGCAGGAACATCCGGGCACGGCCGCTAAAGCCGTCTAAGCTGAAGAGCGCAGTTGGGATAGGGAGGCGTTCCGATGGACCTATGCTCCCGACTTCCCGCGACCGGATTGGCGCGAACTGGCGGCGAGCGAGGGGGCCCTGTGTCTCGATCGTCATGCCTACGGTGCGCCCGCGGCCTGAGAAGCGCGAGAATGAAGCGAGGTTCCAAGGGCTGATGCGCGAGGCGGAGGCCCGGGTGATCGCGGACCGCCTGCGCGCTGAATGGGAGGCTGGCGATGGCCAGACGCGGTGCAGCGCTTGCGGCTTGCGCAGTCGGAACCGCCTTGTGGTTGGCAGCCGGTAGCAGCGGGTGCTCGGCGATGAGCGCGCCATCATTTCCCACAATCGTGCTTGCCTACGACGGCAGCGGCGACTTCGGCCCGCAGACGCCGGGCACCAAGACCGCCGGGTGGCAAGAAGCGATCAACTACTGCGTCGAGCACGCGCGCGACCTCTATGTCAAGGGAGGATGGGGTGGCCGCGGAGCGATCTACCACGTCTCCGACACGATTCACATCCCAGCGACCCAGGATTTTCGAATAGATGGCGGCGTGTATGTCGTCAATTGGACTGGCGCCGGGGAGAAGGATCTCCTGGTGGTGGATTCGGGCATGGATTGCCACTACACCTTCGGCATCCTGGTCTACGGCGGGCTGGGCGCGGCGCTGCGAATCAAGCCGCAGAATCCGGTGCCCATTGATCGCTTCACGGTCTTCGTGGACTCGGAGATCAAGGTCTCCTCGATCGCCGATCCGCACCCCTTCCAGCGGGGCGAACGCAAAGGAGGCGCGGGCGTCATCTTCGACACCACCCACGGACCGATTGTCCACAGCGCCTTCGAGTTCACCGCAGTTCTCAATTTCGCAACCTGTATCGAGGCTCCCGGCTCGGGCTCCACTTTTGCCTTCAACCGGCTCAACTGCATGCATCTTCACACCAACGCCGATAAGAGCACACTGCTGCGGCTGGGCGGCAATAGCTCACAGAATGCGCTCAGGCTTGGTGTCGGCGTTGACCAGGGCGCAACGGAGGTCAAAGGCGCGGAGCTATTCGGCGCAAACAATGCCCTGGAGCTTATCACGCGCGGCGGGTTCCCACCGGGCAATGACCTGATATTCGAGGAATCCGCCGAGGGCAATCAGGTCAACATCATTCACAGCCAAAATCCCTTCGATGCCGCCAGCTTCGTTACCGATAAAGCAGCCCGACCGACCAACCAGATCACCTGGACCGGGGCCCCGGCGCCGATACGCAAAATCGAGGCGGCGGCGGGAACTTTCACCTATACGCAGCGGCTATATCCCGCGGTAGTCAGGATCGTCGGCGGCCGGGTGTCGAACGTATCGCTGACGCGCGGGGCAGATGCCATAGACTACGGCGCGTCTGAAGAATATGAGATAACCATGAGCGTCGCGGATCAGATCAAGATCGTGAGCGCCGATCCACCGACCCTGCAAATAACCCCGCTCAAGGTGAGATAGGCGCAGCCAAAAGATCTCGCGCGATCACGACTTCGGCCCTTTGCCCCCCTTGTCCCTTGCGGCTGCCGTGGCCTGGCTTGTCTCTTGGGCGAACGCCATTTCGGGTATCTCACGTTCGCGGGCTACTGGGGGCCGGAGCGGTTCGCCGGACCGCTTGCCCGGCCGCGGCTTTGCGGGGCCGCCGCCCACGGCATTCGCAGGTGACTGGCGCGCAGAGAGCGAATCGCCATCAGCCAGCGGATGCTTCGTAGCGTCACGCCGTGGCCACGATGCGGACGCACCGCAGTTGCGGCGAGAGGTGCCTGCATCATGTATGGGCTTCTGGCCGGCTGCCAAAGCGCCCTGAGCGACGAGCCGCGCAAGGCCTGGCGCAGGCATCTGTGCGGGTTGTGCGAGAGTCTGTCGCGAGCATTCGGGCCACCCGCGCGGTTGCTCGCAACACCTGACGCGGCGTTTCTCTCACTGCTGGTCGAGGCGCAGGCGCCGGGTCTTTCCACGACCGCGTCGCCAAGCCGCTGCCTGCTCAGGCGGCCGTTCCGCCTGGAAGTCCCAAGCACGTCATCCGCCGCCTCCAGATTCGCGCGGTCAATCGCGATAGCGGCCGCTCACGTGCGGCTGAAAGACGCGATGCGCGACGGCGACATGCGGCCGCGGTGGTTGGCGCGCATTCTAGCCGCGGCCCTGGCACCACTGGCGCGGCGAGCCTGGCGCGTACTCGTCGAGCTGGATTTCGATCCCTTCGCGCTGGTTCGGGCGCAAGCTGAAACCGCGCTTGCAGAGGCGTCGCCGCGCGATTTCGATGCTCTGGCAGCGCCCACGGAGGCAGCCTATGCCGCCGTGTTCGAGCATACGGCGGCGCTGGCCGGTCGCGACGACGGGCGCGTGGCGACGCGGGAGCTGGGGCGGCGCTTCGGCCGGCTGGCTTATGTCGCGGATGCACGCGCCGATCTTCTGCGGGATTTCGCACACCAGCGCTTCAATGCGCTGGCGGCGTGCTTCGGGAAAGCGGCGATACGTGAGGGGGCAAGCCTGGCAGACGCCGCGATGCAGGAAGTGCGCGCAGCGATGACGGGTCTGCGCCTCGCGCGCCATCGAGAGTTAATCGCACAACTGCTGGCAACCGGCCTGGCGCGAAAAATCGCGTGGGCGTGCGGCGGCTCGCAGGGCGGGAAGAGGATTCGCGTCCCCAAGCCGAAGAAACCCGATGCCCGCCCAAAGCAGGCGCTCTGGAAGGGCTGGGGGTGCTCCGGGGCATGGGTTGGAGATGATGCCGACGAGGCCGTAAAGTGCTGTATCTGCTGCGAGCCGTGCTGCGAATGGTGCTGTCTGCTGGCGTTCTGCTGCTGTCGTAGTGCGTGACCTGCATCGGCGCTGTGGCGGCTAAGACCATTGGGGAGATGACATGATCCGAACACACGTCCTACTGACCCTATTGGCATCCATGGCCGCGCTTCCGGTCGGGCGGACGGCTGCGGCCGCCAAAGCACTGAGCGCTGATGAGCTGCTTGCGAGCGCCCCTGAGCGCATCGAGAAGCATCGCAAGGGCGACATCACGGTGCTGGTTGTTGATGGTGAAAAGCCGGCTGCGGGCGCCGCGGTGGAGGTCGCTCAGACCAGCCACGAATTCCTCTTCGGCTGCAACGCTCTCGAACTGAGTGTCACCGACAAGTCCCCAGGCCAGCAGGCATACCAGCAGCGCTTCGCCGCGCTTTTCAACTACGCGTCCCTTCCCTTCTACTGGAACTCTTACGAGTGGAAGCGCGGCGAGCCCCGGAGCGAACCTCTCAAGGCGATGGCGCGATGGTGCACGGATCACGGCATCCGGCCCAAAGGCACTCCACTGGTGTGGCAGCAGACGATGCCCCGGTGGATGCCGCGCGACATGCCGAACCTGGTTCCCGTCCTGCGCGAGCGCGTGCGCTCCATCGTCTCCGGTTTTGCCGGTTTGATTGACACCTGGGACGTTATCAATGAAAGCACCGTCGCCGCGAGGTCTGACAATCCGGTCGGGCAGTGGGTCAAGCAGGTGGGGCCGATCAAGGCCGCCAGCGAAGCCCTGTCCTGGGCGCGCGCGGCGAATCCACGCGCGACGCTCATACTCAATGACTACAATATCTCGCCGGCATACGAGGAGCAGATCGAGGGCCTGATAAAGGCGCGCCTCGCCCCGGACATCATCGGCATCCAGAGTCACATGCACTGGGGCCAATGGCGGCTGGAGCGCGCCTGGGAAGTCTGCGAGACCTACCGCCGCTTCCGCATACCAATCCATTTCACCGAAACGACGGTGCTTTCCGGGCGCATCAGGAGCGGCGACTGGCAGCCTCGCCCCGGCGACTGGCCCTCCACCCCCGCAGGGGAACGGCACCAGGCGGCCTATGTCGAACAGCTCTACCGCATTCTCTTTTCACACCCATCGGTGGCGGCGATCACGTGGTGGGATCTCTCGGACCGCCGGGCGTGGCAAGGCGCGCCCGCCGGACTCCTACGAGAAGATATGACGCCCAAGCCGGTGTACCGGCAGTTGATGAAGATGATCAAACAAGAGTGGTGGACGCGAGTGAGCGGCAAGACCAATCAGGACGGCCAGATGAAATGTCGCGGATTCTACGGCACCTATCGCATCACCGCAACCGCGCGCGACGGTCGCAGGGCAGTCAAGGACGTGCGCCTTTCCAAAGGCGATCGCGGGCGCGTCACGCTGCGCTTGCCGACGGCGTGAGGTGCGTTCGTCAGCCAGAAGGTTAGAGCCGGCAAGAGCGGAAGAAGAGCCAACCATTCTCTGCGCTGCGGGAGGTAAGGATGAGCTTTCGCGTGTTCGGCGAGGAAGAGCTGGCGGCCCTGCGCGAGGTGATCGAGAGCCAGGAGATCTGGCGCGCAACCAGCGGCAATTTCGTGGCGCGCCTGGAGGACGCATTCGCAGAGCACGTGGGGCGTAAGTACGTGCTCGCGGTAAACTCCGGAACCTCTGCCAACGAGGCCGCTCTCGCCGCGTGCGGCGTGGGACCCGGCGACGAGGTGATCTGCCCGCCGTGTTCGTTCATCGCTTCGTCGCTGGCGGCGGTGGGGCTGGGGGCGGTGCCGGTGTTCGCGGATGTTGACCCGCGCAATCTGATCATCACCGCCGAGGCGATTGAAGCGGCGCTGACCGCGCGCGCGAAGGCGGTGGTGGTGGTGCACCTGTGGGGCATTCCGGCGGACATGGGCCCTATCATGGAGGTCGCGCGCAAGCACCAACTGGCGGTGGTCGAGGACTGCGCACAGGCTTATGACGCTTACTACCGCGGGCAGATGGTGGGGACTTTCGGCGACGCCACCTGCTATAGCCTTCAGCAGAGCAAGCACATGACCTCGGGCGAGGGAGGGCTGGTGACGACCGATGACCCGCAGGGCTATGCCAGGGCCGTGCTCTACTCCAATTGCGGCATGCCCTGGTACCGGTACGCGGTTGAGGCGCCCAAACCCGAGGAAGTCGCGGGCATCCCAACGCGCGGGCACTTCGCCTTCGGGCATAACTACCGAATGAGCGAGCTCCAGGGCGCGGTGGCGTTCGTCCAGCTTGGCAAGATCGCGAAGTTCAATGCGCGGCGGGCGGAGATCGTGCGCGCGATCGAGGAGGAGTTAAGCTCGGCGCCCGGCATTCGCCTGGCCCATACCTACGCCGATAGCAAGCCCAACTACTGGGCCTACCCGCTGTGGCTTGACCCGGAGCAGACGAGGCTGACCACCGCCGATCTCGGCTTCGGCAGGTATAACGAGGTCAACTACCTGGAGGCGGTATTTCAGCGGATGCAGCAGGAGCGGCGCACCTCAGTCGGATACCCTTTGCCGGACTACGTCCGTTACGAGCCGGGCATCTGCCCGAATGCCGAGGCCGGTGCGCGGCGGCTGTTCACGCTGTGGCCGCATCCGCTAGCCACAGACCCGGAGCAGGTGCGGGAGAAGGCGCAAGCGATCGCCGAGAAGCTGCGCGAGGCGATGCGGTGACGATTCATTTTCGCCGCGTTTATGCGCCACAAGCGAAGAAATCGGGCCTGGCGCGGCGCCCGCCTTAGCGGTCGTACCTGCCACGCTTCTCCACGGTCTCCACCATGGCTTTGAGGTTGTCCATCTTGGTATCGGCGGGAACCTCGTCGCCGGTGATGAGCACGTAGCCGCCGCCCTCCATGCCCTCGCGCAGGCAGCGCAAGGTCTCTCGGCGCGCGTCCTCGACCGAGCCGAAGGCGAGGATGGTGGAGTCGAAATTGCCCATCAAGCACATGCGCTTGCCATAGAGGCGCTTGGCCTCGGCGAGGGTGATATCGCCCTGGTTGGGCTCGAAGGTCTCGACGAAGTGGACGCCGGCATCGGCGAACATGGGCATCAAGTCGCGGATGCGCCCCAGGGTGTAGAGGCCGGCGTACTTGCCCGGCGTTGGCCGCACCATGCTCGCGGCCATCACCACATCAGGCAGGCACCAGCGTTCGAATAGCTTCGGGCCCATGCGCGCGCCAGTCGCCCAGCAGATATCCTGCCAGCCGATCTCGCAAGGCGACGCGAGGAAGGCTTCGATGATCTTGCGCGCGAGCTGGCGCTCCAGGTCCAGGATCGGCGCCAGCAGGTCGGGGTAATCGTAGATGTCGGTAAGGATGTCCTGCATCCCGCGCAGGGCCATCAGGTCGGCAAATGGCGTCGGCAGGTTGACCGCTGCCACCGCCTGCTCGCCAAAGATCTCCGCCACGCGCAGATAATCCTCCCAGGTGGCCTCCCCTACCCCGGCCAGGCGGTCCTGCGCGACGCGGTGATAGATTCTCCAGTCATCCACACCCTTGATGTAATACTCGACGGTCTTGCCGACCATAGGGTCGTGCGGGATCATGCCCCAGGTTTCCCGCGACCTCAGAGTGCCATAGGGGGTGTGCCAGAGGGTTTCGGTCGTTGTGCGGCCATCGGGGCCCCGTTCGATGTCGGCAGCTTCGCGCCGGTATCCCTCCGGCATGCTGATGTGGACTCCGATGTGGCCATTGCCGCGGTGGTGGATGGAGCCGATCATCTGGTGCACCTCGAACATCGCCTGCCATCCGGTGCGCCCGAGCACGGCGTGCGCGTAGCGGTCATGGATCAGCGGTGACACGGGCACCACATCCGGCGCCGCTCCCCGAAGCGCGGTCATGAAGCGCTGCCTCTTGGTCATCGGGGGATTCTCCCTTGGGGCGTTCGCGGTGGCTTCGCTGCGAGGCGCAAGCCTTCCTGCCGCGGCGATGCCGCATGATACTATCGCTGCTAGCGGCACCGCCTCAATAGCCCAACTCGCGCAGCCGCGTCTCGGAGATGCCGAAATGGTGAGCGATCTCGTGCAGCACGGTGCGGCGCACCTCTTCAACGATCTGCTCGCGGGTGCGGCAGATGCGCTCGATGTTGCGTTGGAAAATGGTGATCTGATCGGGCAGCGCAGTGGTGGCAAAGGCCGACCGCTTGATCAGCGGAACCCCCCGGTAAAGGCCGAGCAGCAGGCTCCCCGGCTTCAGGCCGCGCTCTACATAATCCTCGGGCCCGGGATAGTCTTCGACCACGAATTCGACGTTGTCGAGCTTTTCGGCGAACTCCGCTGGCAGCCCGTCTATGGCTTCGGCAACCAGGCGCTCAAATTCCTCGCGAGGCAGGCGCATCATAGAGCTTTCGGGGTGGCGCGGGGCGTTTCGCTCGGGCTGGACAAGCGATGGCGGCGGCTGGTGGGCGAAGCTGGGATCGAACCAGCGACCTCTTGCTTGTAAGGCAAGCGCTCTCCCGCTGAGCTATTCGCCCTCGACAAGTTGACAGAAGACAGATGAAAGAGGACAGATACTGGGCCCCGTTGCACCACCCGCAACGACAATTCTACATGGGCTTGCGAGGGCAGTCAATGGCGGCTGGAGGCTCGGACGATAACAGGGGCGCCCGGCCAGGCGCCCCCGCGCAAGACGACGCTCGATCCCGCCCGCGCTCGCGCTAATCGCCCCAGCCCGCAACGCCGAGGTTGAGACGATAGACCGAGGTGCGCGCGGTGACGAACAGGGTCTTGCCATCGGCGCCGCCGAAGGTGCAGTTTGACGGCGTCTCGGGGATCGGGATAACCCCCAGCTTGTTGCCCGCGTAGTCAAAGACCCACACACCGTCGGCTGCGCAGTAGAGGTTGCCCATGGCGTCGAGGGCCATTCCGTCCGGCGTGCCCTCGACCTTCGCGAAGTCGCGCCCGTTTCCGACGCTCCCGTCCTCCGCGAGGTCGTAAGCGCGGATGACTTTGCGCTCCGAGTCAGCGACGTACAGCGTCTTTTCGCCGGGGCCGATGATGACGCCATTGGGCCGCACCATGTCTTCAATCACCCGCGTCACCTTCCCGTCGGGGGCGATGCGATAGACGCCTTCAACCGGCTGCTCGCCAGGGCGGCCCGCCAATCCGTATGCGGGGTCGGTGAAGTAGATCGCGCCGGTGCGCGAAATCGCCAGATCATTGGGGCTATTGAGGCGGCCGCCGTTGAACGAAGCAGCGATGACGGTGAGTTTGCCGTCGGCCGCGATGCGGACGGCATCGCGCGCTTGATGGCGGCAGGCGATGATGCTACCCTCCTTGTCCACCGCTAAACCATTCGCCTGCCCGCTCGGCTTGAGAAAAGCGGTGACCTTCCCTTTCGCATCGAGCCGGTAAATCGTATCGGCCTGGACGTCGCTGAAATACAGATTGCCCTTGCGGTCCCAGGCCGGCCCCTCGGTGAACTGGAAACCGCTCTTGATTTTCTCCGCCCGCGCGCCCTTGGGCAGGATCATGCGCCAAACCTCGGGCAGCGTGTTGGCGCCCGCCGGCCAATAGCGCAGGAGCAGATCGCGGGACTTGATCACACCCTCGACGGGATCGCCGCCGCCCTCCCATTCGATCGAGAGGGCGCGATTGTAGCCGGCGGCGCGCAGGTAGGCCAGAATGCGTCCCCACTCGAATTCCGCCTCGCCCGCCGCATCGAAGCTATGCGCCTTGGCGTGAACATGATACACATAGGGCGCCAGCTTGCGGCACGACTCGTAACGCACCTCCTGCGGCCAGTTGCCGAAGTCGAGGCACGAGCCGACCCATTCGCGGTCGGTGAGCTCGATGATGCGCAGGATGTTGTCCGCCGTCGCCGAGACCCCGCCGTGGTTCTCAATCGTCATTTTGATTTTGAGTTCCTTGGCGAGCGGGAGCATGCGATTGAAGGCGGCGGCGGCGCGCTCGACGCCATAGGTTGCGTCGCGCTGCGCGTCGCCCGTGCCCCCGACGTTCATGCGCACGACCGGGCAGCCGAGATAGGCCGCGGCCTTGAGCTTGTTGATGTTGGTCTCGATCTGAGTTTCCCAGAGGGCGTCATCGGGGTTGGCGAGGTCGCCCTCCATGATGAGGCAGGCAGGCACCCGGTTGTGCTTCGCCATGGCGGCGTTGAGCTTATCCAGGTAGCCCTGGTCCCACGAGACGAAGAACATGTCGTTGAAGGTCAGCCCCGGGATGCCGAGCTTCGCGTAGAGCTCGGGCGCGGTCTCGAGGCTTAATTTGCCTTGCCCGAAAAGCTCGCGCAGGCTGTAGGTATCACAGCTTATCATGCCCGGCGTCACGCGATTAGCGACCGCGGCGCAGCTTGCGCCGACCGCGCACACCAGCAGCACAACACCAAGGATGACGGCGAGATAGCAAGTATTCATGCTCCACCTCGTGAGGTCACATATGGCGCGGCGGGGGGCCGCACCGTTATTTGGCGGGCGGCGTGCCCGCCCATTTCGCTCCGCGCTGTAACAGCAGCCGGAACATCTCGTGGCGGCAGGCGTCGGGGTTATGGCCGAGCGCGAGATAGAACACCCGCCCCTTGCCCCAGGGCTTGGTCCAGGCCACCGGCATCGCCGCCCCCTTCCACAGCGCCGAGCACAGGATGTGAACCCGGGGGTCGTAGTCCAAGATGTATTGCTCATCCTCAACCATGAACTCGGTAAGGCCCTGGGTGATGGGGTGATCCGGGTCAACCACGCTCACCTGGTAAGAGCGGAAATGGGGATGGGTGACAAAGTAGCCGCCGACCATGGCGCGGTATTCAGGGCACTCGCGGAAGGAATCGGCGCCCGAATGGCAGGTGGCGAAGCCTTTGCCCGAGGCGACGAAGTTGAGCAGGCCGTTTTTCTGGGCGTCGGCGAGCTGGCCCACGGTGTAGTAGAAGACGACCAGGTCATAGGGGTCGAGCTTGGGGGCCTCGAGTACCGACAGGTCGTTCTCGACGTAGGTGATGTCGAAATCGCCCGCAGCCTCGAGCGCGTCTTTCATCTCGGGTCCGCAGCCCTTGTAGTCGTGTATCTCCCCGCCGGCGAACAGCAACGTCTTGATCTTCCGCACTTTCTCCTCCTGGGGTGGGCTGGGCGTGGCTCCCGTCGCCTCGCGACTGGGCTGTTGGCCACCCGGGCCAGCCAGATTGTACGCTAGGCCATTCGCGCGTGCGCCCGCAATATCCTTTTTCCCCGCGATGCGCAGAAGCTCGCTGACGGCCTCGGGCCGAGCGGGGCTCGCCGCTAACACCAGTAGCAGCCCAAGGACCCACCGAGCACATCCAGATGCGTGATGCGACATCATTGTTGCTCTCATCATCCTCCTCCTCCATGGCGACGCGCCGGGCGGGCCGCCGATGCGAGTTGCGCTCGGCTGCCCCCTGGGCAAACCACGGCGCGATCGGCCAGAACTGCAACCTCGAATCTACGCGCTGGCGGCCGGGAACAGGATGCGGAGATAGACCGGCCGCTCGTTCCACGTCTCGCCGCCCACCGGGCGCAGGTAAAGCGCCGCTGACGGCGCGCACACACAGGCCGTGGGCTCCAGGAATTGCCATGCCTCATCGGGCACATCGGGCTCGAGCTGGTTCGGCAGCACATCCGCGTCTTGCGGCACGCGCCATGCGCGCTGCGAGTTCGCCGCGCGGCGTGATGCGAAGCAAGGGCAGACCTCCTGTGAGCGGGCGTCGCGGTATCCCTGCTGCGCCGGCGGGTCAATCCACCGGCACCGAGGCGAGGATCTCGCGGATAATGTCTTCGGCAGACACTCCCGCGATGCGCGCTTCGGGGCGCACCATGATGCGGTGCGCGAGCACCGCCACCGCCAGGCGCTTGACGTGATCGGGCAGCACGTAGTCGAGGCCCGAGATCGCGCCCAGGGCTTGCGCGGTGCGGAAAAGATAGAGCGACCCGCGGGGGCTGGCGCCGAGGTAAATCTGCGGGTGGTTGCGAGTGGCGGCGACCAGGTCGAGAATGTACTCCTGGGCGCGCTGCTCGACCCGCACCTCGCGCACCGCGCGCTGCATGGCAAGGATGGTGTGGGCGCCGGTGACCGCCTCGATGCGCCGGATGGGATGCTGGCGCTGCTGCTCCAGCACCACGGCCCGCTCGTCATCGCGACTCGGATAGCCAATGCGCAGGCGGATCATGAAGCGGTCGAGCTGCGATTCGGGCAGGGGATAGGTTCCCTCGTACTCGATGGGATTTTCGGTCGCCATCACCATGAACGGCTGCGGCAGCAGGTGCGCCACGCCGTCCACCGTTACCTGCCCCTCCTCCATGCACTCCAGCAGCGCCGATTGGGTTTTGGGGCTCGCGCGGTTGATCTCGTCGGCGAGCACGACGTTGGCAAACACCGGCCCCGCAACGAAGCGAAACTCCTGGCGCCTCTGGTCGTAAATGGAGACGCCGGTGACATCCGATGGCAGCAGGTCGGGGGTGAACTGGATGCGCTTGTAGGTGCAGCCGAGTGAAATGGAGAAGGCCCGGGCGAGCATCGTCTTGCCCACACCAGGGACGTCCTCGAAGAGCACGTGCCCGGCGCACAACAGCGTCACCAGCGCGTTCTCGATCACCTCGCGCTTGCCGAAGATGACGCGGCAGACGTTGTCAACGATGCGCCCGGCGGCCTCGGCAACCTCGGGCAAGGTCAGCGTCGGCGCCTCGGTCTCGACCGGATTGTCGCGCGGCGCGCGCTCGTCTATTCCGCTTTGATCCATGCTCGCCTGATTCGGCACGGCGTTGCCGCCGCCCTGCCAAGGGCGCTAACTTCCCGCGGGCGCGCGGGAGAAGAGCGAGGCGTGATCCTCGGCGGTGGGCGGGACCGCATCGAGACGCTCCGCCAGCCGCCGCGCGTCGAACGGGGCATGGCCGTGGCCATCGTTGTCGAAGAAGAAGTACACGTCATGGGGGCGCTCATCCTGCTTCGCCGCATCGCGGATTAGCGCCGGCTCATCCCACTGCGTTCCCGCCACCCACGCCTGCGCGCGCTTCGCCCACCAGTCGAGCTGCTCGTCGCTATAGCGGCTGAGATAGGTTTGCTCGTGCCCGTGCAGGCGGCAATAAACGAGAGGCGCCGTAACCTCCTCCGCATAGGGCCAGGAGCCGGCGGAATCGGTGAGCACGAAGCCGACCTCGTGCTCCGCCAGCATATCGAACATCTCGGGAAGCAGCAGCGCCCGGCTGCGCACCTCCATCACGTGGGTCAGGGGTCCCTCGTGCGCGCCCTTGAGATGCGGCTCCTTCACCTTGGCGTCGTGCTCGCGGGCCAGGCGATACGCGGCATCGCTGTCTTTCGGGAGCCAGCCCAGGAATTGAGCGAATACATCTCGATTCCAATTGGTGCGCGGCGGGACGTGCCACAGGATCGGCCCCATGGTTTCGCCCAACTCCAGCACTCCGCTGGCGAAGAAGTTCGCCAGCGCGGTACGATCCTTCATCTTGCGCGTGTGGGTGATGTAGCGGTTGCCCTTGACCGCCCAGCGAAAGGGATGATCTTTGGCCGCCTCGCGATAGCGCGCCCACGCCGGCGCCAGGATCATGCCGTAGAAGCTGCCGTTGATCTCGATCGCGTTGAACTGGCTGGCGGCGAACTCGCGGCGGTGGGACTTGGGTAGATCATCGGGATAGAACATCCCCTGCCAGTGGTTGTACGAGTAGCCGCTGATTCCGACCCAGGCCGTTGGCATGTCGGTCTCGCTGCCGCGGCGTGACTGATCAGATGTCTATTCAGCCACCCGGCGCAGTTGCCGCAGGGAATGCTATCACGTGCGCTGACCGCTCGGAGGCAAGGTTTGGCGCGCGCCGCCTACAAGCTAGGTGCGCCGAGACATGGGCGACAATTCTGCGACCGCGCGCGGGACAAGTTCTTCCCTTCGACACTGGATATGAGAGGACGGGGCCTCACCCGGTCGTAGGGGCCGGGTGGCTAAGCCAGAGGCCGCCATGGCGGTCGCTTACAGCGACCTAGCCATTCCATTTCGGCCCGCGGGGCGGGCACGGAGAGGCTGTTGCACAATCGGCCCAGGCGTAACTGAAGGCGCATTCGCGGGGCTGAGATTCCACGCTTCGCGCTCCGCGCTATGCTCTGAATGACATGCGCGGAGGTATGCGAGTCTGCGCGACTGAATTGTGCAACAGCCTCCGGAGCCCCGCCCGTACGACCCTGGACCGATACCAACACTTCGAGGTCGCATCCCGGCAACGATGCAGCTTGACACGCAGCCTGCGGGCGGCTAGAATATATGCGGATTGGCGCATATGTTATGCGGGAACTGAGACGGATAATGCGGGCGTTCGCCGACCCCACGCGAACGCGCATTCTGGCGCTGCTGGACGGGCGCGACGAACTGTGCGTGTGCGAGATCGTGGAGGCGCTGCGGGTGGCGCAATGCAAAGTCTCGCGGCACCTGCGGGCGCTCAAGGCCGCGGGGCTGGTCTCGGCATGGCGCCAGGGCCGCTGGATGCACTATCGCCTCAATCCACGAATGGCCAAGGCCGACCGCGCGGTGGCGGAAGCGCTTTGCGCCCGGGCGAAATTGGAGCCCGCGGTGTGCGCGGATGCCCGGCGGCTGAAGAATTGCTTGCGCCCGCGCGACGGGTGCGCCCCGCGCATCCTGGAGTGCTGCAAGCGCAAAGGGAGAGCCTGATGGGCCAGACGCGGACGCCGAGGCTCAGTTTCCTCGATCGCTACCTCACGCTCTGGATCTTCCTGGGCATGGCTTTCGGCGTCAGCCTGGGGTATCTGGTGCCCGGCGTAGTGGGGCTGATCACGCGCTTCCAGGTCGGCACCACTTCTATCCCCATCGCCATCGGCCTCATCCTGATGATGTACCCGCCGCTGGCGAAAGTGCGCTACGAGGAGCTGGGCGGGGTGTTCCGCAACACCAGGGTGCTTGGCCTGTCCCTGGTGCAGAACTGGGTCATCGGGCCGCTGCTGATGTTTCTGCTCGCGGTGCTCTTTCTGCGCGGCTACCCGGCGTACATGGTCGGGTTGATCATGATCGGGCTCGCGCGCTGCATCGCCATGGTCATCGTGTGGAACGACCTGGCTGACGGCGACCGGGAGTATGCGGCGGGCCTGGTAGCGTTCAACTCGATTTTCCAGGTGCTCTTCTATGCGGTTTACGCTTACATTTTCATCAAGGTGCTTCCGCCGCTTTTGGGCATCAACCTGGGCGATGTTGACTTGAGCAAGATCACGATGGGCAGCATCGCGGAGAGCGTGTTCATCTACCTGGGCATCCCGTTTCTGGGCGGCCTGTTGACCCGCATTGCGCTGCTGCGATTGCGGGGGCGCGAGTGGTACGAGACGCGCTTCATCCCGCGCATCAGCCCCATCACCCTGATCGCGCTGCTCTTCACCATCGTCGTCATGTTCTCGCTCAAGGGCGAGTACATCGTCCAGCTTCCGCTCGATGTGCTGCGCATTGCGGCGCCGCTGCTTATCTACTTCGTGGTGATGTTCCTGGCATCGTTCTACATGGGCGCGAAGATCGGCGCGGATTATGGCAAGACGGCGACGCTGGCGTTCACCGCGGCAAGCAATAACTTCGAGCTCGCAATCGCGGTCACGGTCGCGGTGTTCGGCATAAAATCGGGCGCCGCCTTCGCTGCGGTGATCGGGCCGCTGGTGGAGGTGCCGGTGCTGATCAGCCTGGTGAATGTGGCGCTGGCGTTTCGCCGGCGGTATTTCAGTGATTCACCTCGGCCGGCGGGCCGGGGGCGGGCCGAGTAATGTCAGTCAAGCTGCCGGCGGCCGCGGATCCGGCGGCGACGTCCGATGACATGAGTGTGAAGCCCGTTACGCTGTGAAAGGAGCGATAATGACCAGACAATCAGTAGCGGCACTCGTGCTGGCCGCTGTGATTGGGGTTGCGGTGGTGATAACCGGATTCAGCAGGTCGGCGGCCAGAAGAGCCGCGGCCAGTGCCAGGGTCGCCGGCGCCGCCACCGAAGGCAGGGGGGCAGCACAGGCATCCCAGGCATTGACCAGCCCGACGGAGCGAGCCATTGATCGGGCCCGCAAGGAGGGCGAGTACGTGTTTCTCCTTTTCTACCGGCCGAACGATCGCGGCGACGCCAAGATGAAGGGCGCCTTCGACCGGGCGCAAGCTCGGCTGACCGAGAAGGCGGTCTTCGTGTCAGTGGACATGGCTTCCAGGGCTGAAGCTCGCCTGATTGACAAGTATGACGTTCGCCGGGCGCCGCTGCCGCTGACGTTGGTAATGGCGCCGAATGGCGCGATCGTGCGCGCCTTCACCCAACCGGTCCAGGAGGACGCGCTCGCAAATGCATTTGCGTCTGCGAAGGTAGCGGAGGTGCTCAAGGCGCTCCAAGATCGGAAACTCGTGACCCTGTGCCTGCAAGGGCCGACCACCAAGCACAACAGCGAGTCGCTGCTGGCAACCCGGCAGTTCGTCAGCGATGCGAAGCTCGCAGGCCAAGCGGTGCTCGTTGTCGCCGACCCGCAGAAGGAGCCAGACCTGCTAAAGCGATGCGGCATTGCGGTTGAGCCTGCTGATTCCACCACTGTGATGCTACTGCCGCCGGGGCGCTTAATCGCGAAGATCTCCGGCGCGACCACCAAGGACGTCCTCCTGGCGCGACTTCAGTCGGGACTGGCGTCCTGCGGCAGCGGCTGCGGGCCGTCGGGGTGCGGTCAGTGAGGAGGACGCATTGAACACGCTGCTGCTGGTCCTCAAGGAACTACGGGAACGCAAGAGCCAGTTGGTCACCAGCTTCCTGGCAATCGCGCTCGGGATCACGGTGATTGTCGCCGTGCGAACGATCACGTGCTTTTCCGAGAAAGCGGTGGCGCGGGAGCTGGACAACCTCGGAGCGAACGTGCTCATCCTGCCCAAGGGCGCGACCGTCAACAACTACTACACGGCCGATTTCGGCGAGTACGTGATGCCGGAGAGTTACGTGGATGACATCACCACCTCGCGGCTCAAAGGGGTCGACAACCTCTCCCCCAAGCTGACCGAGGCGATATCACTTCGCGGACAGAGCGTGTACCTGACCGGCATCCTGCCCAAGAACGAGCTCAAGTCGAAGCCCGCCTGGCAGACGGCAGACGGCATTTTCGCCCGGCCGGAGGGATGCGGCACCGTCGTCCCCGGGGCGCTGGCGAAGGCCTTGGGGGGAGCCGCGCAGAGCAGCGGCGGCGCCGCCCCGTCGCGGCGGGCGGTGGTCGAGGAGCTGGACGGCTCGCAGGTGCTGGTAGGGAGCGACGTCGCCAAGCGCTTCGGGCTGAGGGTCGGCTCGATGTTGTCCATCAAGGGGGAGACCTTCGCGGTGAAAGCGGTGCTGCCAAGCACCGGGACGGTGGACGATACGCGAGTGTTCGCCCATCTTCACACCGTGCAGCGGCTCTTTGGCCGCGGGCGAGTGGTGAACGCCATCGAGATGATCGGCTGCTGCAAGCAGATCTCCAAAGGCTTGATTGATGGCCTAAATCGCCTTCTGCCGGAGGCCAAGGTCGTCACCATCAGGCAGATCGCGCAAACCCAACTGGCAACCAACACGATGATGGAGCGATTCTCGCTTGTCTTTCTGGTCGTGATTATGCTGGTGGGCGCGGTCAGCATCGCCAACTACATGTTCGCAAACGTCTACGAACGACGCCGGGAGATAGGAATCCTCTTGGCAGTCGGTGCGACCCCGCGGCGGATTTCGACGATCTTCTTGCTGAAGGCTGCGATCCTCGGCCTCGCAGGCGGAGCTGTCGGATACGTGTTCGGCAGCATCTTGGCGGTAACGCTCGGCCCACGGATCGCCGACGTCCCCGTACTGCCGGTGCCGGCGCTGGCGGGGTGGGGGGTGGTGATCGCGATTGTCGTCGCCCTGCTGGCGAGCCTGGTTCCCGTGTGGAGAGCCGCGCGGCTGGATCCCGCACAGATACTGCGAGAAGGATGAGTCGCATGTTGCGCGCGCGGAATGTGACGAAGAGGTACGTAGTTCGGGGCGCTGAAGTGCTCGCGCTGAACCGGGTGAGCTTGGAGGTCGCGCAGGGCGAGTTCCTGAGCGTTGTCGGGCCGAGCGGATGCGGCAAGAGCACGCTCCTGCTGGCCCTGGGCGGGCTGATTCGCCCTTCGGCGGGAGAGATCCGCTTCGAGGGGCAACCGCTGTACGATCTGCCGCCCGGTCGCTCGGCGGCGATTCGCCTGCGCGCTATCGGGTTCCTGTTCCAGACCTTCAACCTGATGCCCTACCTCACCGCCCTCGAGAACGTACAGGTGCCGCTGTACCTGAGTGGACTATCGCGGGCTCAGCAGCAGGAAAGGGCGGCGCACCTGCTGCGGAAAGTCGGGCTGGAAGATCGGGGCGACCACAAGCCCTGCGAACTCAGCGTCGGACAGCAGCAGCGAGTCGCGCTGGCGCGGGCCCTTGCAAACGACCCTCGACTGGTGCTTGCCGACGAGCCAACCGGGAATCTGGATCCCCGCCTGGCCGACGAGATCGTCGCCGAGCTCGCGGATCTCAATCGGCAAGGGGTGACGGTGGTCATGGTCACGCACGATCCTCGAATCGCGGCGCGAACGCAGCGCCAGTTGCGCTTGTCTCAGGGGAGCATCGTTCAGAGCTGAGTGCTCTGCTTGCCAACCCGGACTCCCGCCGGACGAGGCCAAGACCGGACGCGATGCCGCAGGAGTGAGAAATGCCCAACGTGACGGTCACACTCGATGAAGCCGAACAGGTGCGCCTCGAAGAGATCCTGATCGACGGCGACCGCGAGGGCGCGCTCGACTTCCTCCAGCGAGTGATCAAGCGCAAGCTCAACCAGCACCTCTTGCAGACGTGCCGGCCGGTCTTCGAGGGGCCTTCTGGCGCCGGGCTATGATCGGGCATGAGACGATCTCGCGATCGCGGCGTTTTCCGGCCGAGGCGGAAACAGGCATGCGTTGGAGGCTGCGCCGATGGACATCCGGTCGAATCGTCCGAACCAGCGAAGGAGCAGGAGATGAGTGAACGCAAAGACCGCAAGAAGGAGTTAGTCAGGGAGCGCTACGGCGCGATCGCCGCCGGAGCTCGCAAGAGCTGCTGCGGCGAGTCCGCGAGCGCCGCTCGCTGCCCCACGACTGTTGCAGAGAGAATAGGGTACAGCGCCGAGGAGGTCAAGGCGGCGCCGGAGGGCGCCGATCTCGGCCTTGGCTGCGGCAATCCGCTGGCCCTGGACAGCATTGCGCGCGGCGAAACGGTGCTCGATCTGGGCTCCGGCGCCGGCTTCGACGCCTTCCTCGCCGCTGCCCGCGTGGGGCCCACGGGGCGGGTGATCGGGGTTGACATGACGCCGGAGATGATCGAAAAGGCGCGCGTCAACGCCAAGCGGGCCGGCTATGCCAATGTCGAGTTTCGCGAGGGCGACATCGAGGCGCTGCCCATCGCCGATGAATCCGTGGACCTGGTGATCAGCAATTGCGTTCTCAACCTGGTGCCGGACAAGCGCAGGGCTTTCCGCGAGATCGCGCGCGTGCTCAAACCCGGGGGGCGCATCGCCATCGCGGATCTCGTGCTTGACAAGCCCCTGCCTCGGGCGCTGCGCGATGATGCCGACTGCTACTGCTCATGCGTCGGCGGGGCGATCAATCGCTCCAAATACCTTCGCGGCCTGGAGGCGGCGGGACTAACCGATGTGCGCGTGGTCTCCGAGGCCGATGCCGCGACATTGCTCGCCGAGGACTGCGAGACCGATGGGGCCGAGCTAGCGGGGGTCGTCACCAGCGTCCACATAACGGGGCGCAAACCAGGGTAAAGTAGCTTCGGTTTTGCCGCGGATGGCTAGGCCTTGGGCCGCCATGTCCCTAGGCCCGCTGGGCCGGGATGGCGGCCCCGATCAATCGGGGTTTAGCCATTTGCGCGAACGGTCGTGTGCACGCAACGGGAGGTCTGTCCGCAGACGAGGAAGCGTCGGGTGGCGCAGGGAACGGCACTTCTCTGTCTTCATCTGCGAAACGGCTAGGGCTGAAGACCGCCGTGGCGGCCCGGAGGGCCTAGCCATCTGTCCAATGTGCAGATGACTTTCGAGGCACACAATCGAGGAGCGCGATATGAGCGAGAGGCCATTCAGGATTCTTGGCATTCCGGGCAGCCTGCGGCGCGGGTCCTACAATCGCGGGCTGCTGCGGGCGGCAGCGGAACTGGCGCCGCCCGAAGTGGAGGTCCAGATCTTCGGGCGGCTGGGGGACATCCCGCCCTTTAACGAAGATGTGGAAGCCCAGGGCGATCCCGAGCCGGTACGCGCGCTCAAGGAGGCCATCCGCGCCGCGAACGCCTTGCTGATCGCGACCCCGGAATACAATTACAGCATCCCCGGCGTCCTCAAGAACGCGCTGGACTGGGCGTCGCGCCCGTACGGAGAAAACGTGCTGCGCCGCAAGCCGGTCGCGATCATTGGCGCAAGCGTGGGCCCCGGCGCCACCATCCGCTCTCAGCTCGCGCTGCGCCAGGTTTTTGTGTTTACGGAATCCTACGTGCTGCTCCAGCCCGAGATCCTGGTGGCGAACGCGAGCGAGCGCTTTGATGCCGATGGCAACCTCACCGACCAGCCGACGCGAGGCATAATCCGTGCGCAGCTCGAGGCGCTAATTGAATGGGCGCAGCGGGTCAGCCCGGCATGAACCGCGTGCAAGGGGACCGGCCGGCGCCTTGCCCGCCGTTCGCGCTGATATAAATCGGCGCGCGCGATTCGCATTGCGCCGACCTGCACTTGGTCGGGCGTGCCATCCTCTGCTACGGCGCGGCCGCGTTCGCACCCGTAATATCGCCCACTCCCAGAGAATCTTTTTTCAGTTCGGTGAGATCGCTATACCCGTACATCGTCAGGTCTTCATCGGCGAGGCTATACAGATCGTCCAGACCGACCCAGTGGCCAAACTCATGGGTGGCGATATTGCGGATGTCGTATCCCTTGATGCCGCCGCAATCCCCCGCCGAGGGATCGGTCAAGCCCCATCTGCACTTGAGATTGAAGACGATATCCCCTTCGGTCAGGGCACCTGTGCGGCTGTTATACCAATCGTAGGCGACCGCCAGCACCTGCGCCCCCAGCTTGCCCCAGCCAACCGCATTAACCCCATCATACTTGCCTGGCTTCGCGGTTGTCGCGCCGCCGTTATAGAACGTCAGGGCCGGAGCTGCTGCGGTCCAAGTTGCGGACGCGGCTGTAATCGCTTGGTAGATCTGGGCATCGGTGAGGCTGCGCCGCGCGGAGTCGTAGTTGATGTGATACGTGATGCCGGCGGCGGGGAGACGCCACCCGGCCAAACCATAGTCATTCACCTGGTCGTCCTGAGTGATCGTGCACCAGGACACGTTGTCCGGGCCACGATGACCCGGATAGTGTACGAAGATCTTCAGCTTGATCTGGTCTTTCTCTGCCAATGCCGGACCGTGCATCGCCGCAATAAGCGCAAATGACGGCAAGACGGCCATCACCAAGCTGGTGCGCACTCTCATGTGTCGCTCTCCTTTCTCATTGCCTAGACCGCACGCTGCTTAGCCGCACCACCACGAACGATTTCCGCAGCATGACCGCAGTCTCCTGTCTGTCCGCAGTGCCACAACCGACAAGCCGGACGGGCAGGACGCCTGCGCTGCCACCGAACCGTCTGCTATCCCTTCTCGCACACCTTGCGCAGCAGGTCGCGGTAGTAGAGGTAGTTCGCGTAGGACACGTCGTGGGGACCACGACATGAATGTGCGGTACTCAGACTCGGGAGTCAAGCTTTCTCCAACGCCTCTCGGAACTGCTCCGGCGTGATTTCTATCTCCCGCAGGATTTCACGAAGCAACGGTCGAGCCAGGTCTCGCCCCGGGTGATTTGGCACACAGGTTGCCCTACCATCGCGGTGACGATAAAAGACGTGGCTGCCTTTTTGGCGAACGGGTTCAAAACCAAGGCCAAGGAGCACCTTGTCCATCGTCCTAAAGTTGACAATGGGCAGGCGCGTCATACCGAGACCTCAATCTGCTGCAAGCCCACAAACTTGGGCAGGTCCTCGGTTGGCCCTTCGTACTCCTCCAGGCACAGTTGCAGGACCTCTTTGAGATTGCTTTGGAGCTCATCGAGCGTTGCGCCCTGGGTGTGCGCGCCTGGGAAGCCGGGCACGATCCCGACGTACAACTTTGTCTCAGGGTCCCACTCCACATAGGCTGTAAAGGCGCTCAAGCTTCACCTCCCTAGCTGAAATCGGCAACGTCAACGGTCAGCCCTGCTGCTAGCGGGCTGCACTTCTGCCGTCCCCGGACAGGGCACCCCGAGAGCCAAGCCCGCGGAGTAGTCTTCGACCAGCTCAGCAGCCCTCCCTACGCCCGCTCTAGCCCTTCTCGCACGCCTTGCGCAGCAGGTCGCGGTAGTAGAGGTAGTTCTCGTAGGACACGTCGTGCGGCACCGCGTGGTCTATGCCCGGGATATAACCTCCATGCTCGAGCATGAACGGAACTCTTGAATAGACCTCGTTCTCGATGGCCTTCTTGTCTTTCGCCAGGGCGCGCTTGTCAATGCCGCCGAACATGAGCAGGTCGCGCGGATACTGCTTGCGCAGCGCGACCACGTCCTCCCCGGCCGCGACCTCGAACGGATAAACGCAGTTGATGCCCGCCTCCAGCCACAGCGGTATCAGCTCATCCACGTGCCCGTCGGAGTCCACCATAATGACATCAATCCCGTACTTGTGCATGACCGCGGTGATGCGCTTGTAGTGCGGCACCATGAACTCGTTGAAATGCCTGGGCGAGATGATGCTCGCGGTCTTGTAGCACATGTCCTCCCAGAACCCACCGTAATCAATGTCGCCGATCTGCTCCAGCGCGGGGGTGATGAGCTCGATCACAAAATCGGCAAGGTATTCCATGATCTCGCGCATGAGGCCGGGATCGTCGTACATCATGATGGAGGCGGTCTCGAAGCCCATCCAGTTGCGCGGGTAGCCGAAGAGGCTGCCGCCGTGAATGCCCAAGGGGTAGTCGCGGTCGCGCACGCAACGCTTGTAGTCCTCCCAGAAGGCCGGGTAGCGGCAAGGCGATTTCGGGTTGAGGCGTCGCTTGAAGTCGTTCCACGAGGCGCGGTCGCGCACCGGGAACTCGTAGCGCTGATCCATGGAGGCGGCGGTGCCGCGGGCTTCGCCTTCCTTCATCCGCTTGCTGAGGACGCCGTCGCCGTGGCGCTTGATGACATAGCGGTCCGTCTCCTCGATGGTCTGCTCGCGAAAGCCGGGAATGATGCCGTGGTTGATGGGCACCATGTCGCGCCGGTCGAAGCCGAAGAGGTGGACCTGATGGACATCGGGCGGCATCCCCTCATCCTCCCAGCGGTCAATGGTCTGTCCCCAGAAACCCATCTCCCAATAGGGCACCCGGTCCGGGGAGCCGAAATGCATGGTTTCGTGGAAGCGCTGGCGGTAGTTCATGGCGAGCCTCCTGCGGCGATCAATGTGCGCGTGCCGCATAGTTTGCCGCGCACCGCAGCAGCACCTGCCGCGGCGGGCGGATGAGAGCTACGGCTCGACTCCCAGGTTCTGGCCGTGGTTCGGCCGCACGACGCGGTTCCAATCAGGGGGATCAACCCAATAGGCGCGGCCGTTGTGGTAATCATCCACCTGGGCGACGAACTTCGCGAACTCCTCGTACGGGATCAGCCAGTTGCTGTTGAGCCGGAAGAGCGAGCCGAGGTCGCCGACGTGGTCGAGGCGGTCGGCGAGCCTGCGCAATCCCCTGCGGATGCGCGCGACCCAGTCGCCGGTCAGCCGGCGCGCCTGCGCCAACCTGACCAGAAGCGTTTGCCGGTCTTCGTCAAGACGCGCCGCGAAAGCGGCCTCGTAGCGCTCCGCGAAATCCAGCCATTCCGACAGCAACTGGTAGTGTGTGTGACTGAGCCGTGTGTGCGCGGTCAAAAACTCGAGCTCGCGCCGCCAGCCCGGCGCCACATCGCGCCGCGCCCGCCGCATGACAGCGAGCACAGCATCAAAGGCGGCAACGCCCGGCGCCGCATCCTCGCGCCACTTGCGGCAGGTATTGAGGAATTGCTCCCACCACTCGGCGCGTTGCTTGTCACGGCCACGCAAGGGCCCCTCGAACTTGTCGCTGCGATCGGAAAGGCTGCGGAAAGTGTTGTACAGCCCGGGCGCGGACCAGCCGCAGAAGTCGCCGCGCCCGCTCCACCCCAGACGCGCGTCCTCGGCCTCGAGCATCGAGAAGACCTGGAACATAAGCTCCGCCGCCTTCTCGCCGAAAAGCCTTCGCGCGTAGCGGCGGTAGAAGCGCTCCTGCGTCAGGCCTGCGTCGAGCGACGCCTCCATGAAGAACCGGCTGTGATGCTCCATCCCGCGCGGCCGATTGAGCTGCATCACGTAACCCGCCCAGCGCTGCCGCCACATCTCCTGCGGGAAACGGTCGTGGAGGTAGCCGCCGACGGCGTAATTAAGGGTCAGCATGTGCGCGTCCTCTCGTGGCGAGGGACGATCTTGTAACGCCGCCTGGCGGCGAAGCTCTCGGTTATCTCGGTAGGCGCCCGCCCGTCGGCATACCATTGACTCCACGGCGCGGAGCCCTCCATGTTCAGGAAATCAATCTCCGGCGGCAGCAGCGCGTCGTAGAGCGGCAGCGCGTGCGCGCGGCAGATGGTGGCGACCGAAATGGGCAAGCCGGGCGCGACGCGGTCGCGGCTCTCCAAGCACTTGCGCACGATGTGGACGAAGCCGAGGTCGTTATTGAGCGCGCCGGGATCTATCCCCTGGTGATTGCGCGCGAAGGCTTCGACCACGACCTCCCACACCGGGCCGGCTTCCTCGCGGATGCGCTGATAGAGCGCCTGGTCATCGGGGTGATCGAACGCGGGCCAGAACTCCGGCGCCCACAGCGCGAGGCCCGAGAGCTCGGGGTACGATTCGGCGATGGCCCGGATGCGGGCCTCGTTGATTTCGTGGTACGTCGGATCGGTCGGCGCCGGCATGGCGCCGAAGACGCGGAAGAACGGCGCCGGCGGCTTGAGGCGGCAGAGTCTGCCCATGTTTGAAGGCAGGCCGCAGATTTCCAGCCCCATGACGAACTCGATATCGCGGGCGCGGGCTTCCCCGATTATCGCGCGCAGGAATTGGCGCGCGCGGGCGGCGAGTTCGCGCTCATCGCGGCAGCCTTGCAACTCGGGCGGGGCGACGGTGCGCCGGGGAGCGAAGCGCTTGCGCCCAACGGGGATCTCGGACACCCGGTAGCTCGCGGCCTGGTAGGGCCACAGCATACACGCGGAGTCGAAATCGCCGTGATCGCTCCACCTCGGATGCTCGCCGCGGAACTCGAAATCCACCCAGGGATCATTGTTGCTGACCCAGGCGTGGAAATAATTGCACCGCGTCTTCACCATGTTGTCGAAGAACGCGCGGTAATCGTCAAGTGACCAGATGGATTGCTCGACATAGATGTTGGCCTTCATGTAGCCGCGCTGGGGGAAGGGGATTTGCACGCGCAGGTCGAGGTCAGGCCACGGCAGGTCGGGACGCGCCTCGGGCATGAGGTCCCCGCTCATGCGGAAGACGAAGCCAAGCTCTTCGAGCAGGGCGTAAACGGCGTAGAGGGCGCCGATGTCGCTGCCGCCGCCGGCGACGATGTGCGGCATGTCGGCGGCGGAAACGGCGCGCACCAGGAAGTCGTCGCGGCCGAGCCCCGAGAAGTCAACGATTCCTGCCCGCGCCAGGGCGGCGATTCCCGGATGATCCTCGGGGCGTCCGACCATGATCGAGGGAGCGGGCGGCGTGGCGGTCGCCGCGCGGATTTCGGGGGCGGTGCCGCATAATTGCTCGAGGTATCGGGCGCACTCGCGAGCAGCGAACTCAGTGCGCGGCGCGGCGTCCGCACCGATGGTGATGATCGCCTGCGCTCGGCCCGCGACAGACAGCATTGCCATGTGGCGACCTCCTGGCAGTGGCTAGGCTCTCCGAGCCGCCACGGCGGCCTTTAGGCCTAGCCGCCTACTCACCGAGGATCAGGTCCAAGGACACCGTGCGCTCGACGCCGGCGGGCAAGGTGATCGCGCCGCCGTCGAGCATCGCGACGAAGAGGGCGAGACGGTTGTCCCCCTGGTCGAGGAAGAAAACGTTCTGCGGCAGGCCGTCCGCTTCCTTGGCGGGGCAGGCGATGGGCCGGATCGTGGCTTCGCGGCCGCGGACTTGAAACCCAATCTGCGGGCGCTGGGCCGCGAGCTTCGTCAGGCGGGTCTCGAATAGCCGCGTACCCGGATGCTGCCCTGGGCGGCCCGTGACATGACCCCGCTCGGTTTCAGCGAACCAGCCGGTGACCCCGTCAAACGACAGCAGATACGCGAAAAAGGCCTCGACCTTCGAATGGTCCTCGGCCGGCGTCAGGCCAAAGGTGACGCGCAGCACCGGCGATGAATCGGCGCGATATGTGATGCGGTATTGCGTCAGCGGCTGCGCCGGGTATCCGCGCTGCACGCCGTTCCAAGATGGCGTGCGCAGCAGTCCGCGAAAGGTAACTTCAACGCCGCCGCCGTGGGGGGAGAAACCCAGCCTGGGGGTGGTCTCGACATCGGCGCTCACGCGCACACCCCGCTCGTAGAACCCCCAGTCGGTGTAGAGGTCGCTGCCGAGGACTGGCACGTCGGTGGATTTGCCGCCCTTCCGCAGTTGCACGTTGGATATCAACCCGCCGCGCCGCCGCGAGAGAATCACGCGATAGTGCTGGTTGTCCAGCGTAACGCGTAAGGGGTCCACGGAAACGAGGTTACCGTGCTTGCGCTTGACGCCGAGTGAGCGCAGGGCGGCCCATGCATCCGCGACTTCTCGCACGGTGAAAGGCCGTTCTTTTGCTACTCTGCGAAGTAGCGAAGCTCCCTGCTCCGCGGGCTTCGTAGCCCAGCTTGCTACTCTGCGAAGCGGCGCTTCGCTGCGAAGCACGAGCCCTCGCCCCCGCGCGATTATCGCCACCGCTTCACCGCGGTTCGATGGCTCCTCCAGCCGCGCGCTGAGCAGTGAGTCAAAGCGGAAATCTGACACAACGAGGCCGCGACCGCCGGCCGCGATAATACCCATCGCGGGCGCGCCGGACCCATCCCACAAGCCCGCCTCCAGCGGACGCCACAACCGCTCATAACGTGTGATTGGCTCGACGGTGTGCCGGTCCGCGAAACGATCAAGCAGCAGCCCCTCGCAGGTGTTTACGAACCACCACTGCGCTCGCGCGAGGCGCAGGCGATATTCGGTGACATCCGCACCCGCGGGCGCAGCTTTTGCCTCCAGCAGCAGGGGGCCGGCTGCGTAGGGACGCGCTTGAGGCTGTCGCCGCGATGCCATCTCCTCTGGGCGCAGCAGGATGACAACCGGCTGGTACGCGGGAACCGTGACCGATGCTGCACACCGCCGGCGCGCGAGCAGCTCATTCGAGTCGGCAAGATGTGCGAACGGGAACCGCGCGCCCAGCGCCGGCGGCCATTCCAGCCGCGCCTTCTCTTCACCGGGCATGAAGCTTATCGCCACCACCGCGGCGCCTGATTCGCCCTGCCGCAGAAATGCCAGAATCCCGGGGCTAGAGCAGCGGATCGCCTCGTAATCCGCGTCACCGCGATAGAGTTCCGCGTGCTGCTGCCGCAGGTTGAGCCACTGCTTGAGGCTTGCGCCGAAGCCGATCTCCTGATCCTGATAGACCATCGGCGTGCCCTGGGCGAAAATGCAGAGCGCAGTCAGGGCCTGGGCTGGCCCCATGCCGAAGTATTCATCTGACCGCACGGTATCGTGGTTTTCAGTGAAGCGCACCAGGCCACCGAGCGCCGCCTGCGGGTAGGTGAGCCGCTCCATCTGAAGCCAGGCGCGGGTGTCGCGGATCCATTCCTCGGTGGAAGGATAAGCAACGAGCCTACGCATGACTTGATAAAACGGGTAGTCGTAAACCAGGTCCCCGAAGCGAAAGAAGATCGGCGCCCACGACTCGGGGAAGAGCGCCGCGTCGGGGTTGATCGGACGAATGGTTTCGCGCACCGATTGCAGCAGCTCCAGTCCGCCCAGCGGAGATGACGCGCTGGGGCGGCGGCCATCCCCGCGCTTCCAGTTGGGGCCGTTGCCGGGGGCGCAGTCAACCCGGTAACCGTCCACGCCGAACTCGCGCACCCAGTAGGCGGCAATGTCCGCCATGTAGGCCTTCCACGCCGGGCTCGCATAATCACCGGCGAGGCCGCCCCAGGCATGCTCAAGATTACCCGACTCGTCGTAGGTCCATGCTTGCGGCGGCGCCTCGCGCGCCGCGGGAGTATCCTCGTTCGGCCCGTGGGGCACGAGGTCGAGCAAGACCTTGAGACCCAGGGAGTGCGCGCGCGTGACAAAGCGCTTCAAATCATCCTTGGTGCCGAGCTCCGGCGCCACCGCGCGGTAGTCGGCGATGCCATAGATCCACGGCGCCGGCGTGTGGATGGGGTTGAGCCAGAGCGCGGTGAAGCCGAGGTCCGCGAGATATGGGAGCCGCTGCTCGAAGTGCGAAAAACCCCCGGCGCCACCAAAGCCCGTATCCATGCTGCCCCCGGGATAACACGAGTAGATGGCGCCGTGATGCAGCCATTGCGGCCGCTCCCGCGGCGGACCATTGTTCAGGGAATCCGACAGACGACGCAGGCCCCGAAGCGCATCATCCCAGGACCCGCTCGCGACGATGAGGCACTGCTGACCACAATCCAGGCTCTCTCCGGGCGCCAAGCGCGCGAGGGTGCTAAACTGGTGAGCGATGGAGACCGCGCCATCATCTTCCTCGACGGCGACCTGCGCGCCGTCAACATCAAGCTCGAAACCGGCAAGGAGACACACCTTATTCTTAGGGGAGTAAACGAGCGCCTCACCGGTGTTCGCCCAAATGCCCTGCTCCGTCGCCCGCCGGCCTGGCTGCAAGTTGCGAAACACGCGGCGCTGAATGGGGAAATCTGCCGGCAGCAGGTAGAAGTTATCCCCCTCCCCGCCTATGCTGATGGAAGGCACACGCAGCGTGACGGCTGTGATCTTGACCGGCCTTTCGCCCAGCCACCGCAAACACACGCTGCGCCGAATGACAAACGCGCCGGGCTCAACCTCGTAGAAGCACACGGCCCGCCAGGGGCCATCTGCGGTTTCCACCTGGCAGCGCCACCGACCGCCAGCAAGACTGGCGCTGGACTCGACGAGACGGCGCCCTGGGGTGGGGAACGATGGCCCGTCCTGGGTCGCAATCTCCACCTCCGGGCGCGCGCGGTCGGGGGAAAGCAGGTTGGCACAATTCGCCCAACCCAGTGCAGTCCAGGCGCCGGAGGCGCTGTCGAACGCGAATCGGATGGGACCATAGCTATGCCGGATGGTGTCGCTCACCGCCCCGCCCGCGCAAAGGGCAATGAGAATAACCGCAGCCCACGGGCTGCTGGCCCAGGCGATCGCCAGCGCGGGGGCCACAGGCTTAAGCCTGTGCTCCAGGGTTTCCCGCGAAATCGGCGTAACCGCATTCCAGCAGGCAGCGTTTCATCAGGCCGACCATGGCCGGCACGCAGACGTCGTTGCGTCGGTGAACATTGGCGATGTAGTCCAGGCTCGGCTTACGCTCGGATTGAGCGCGAGCGAAATACGGCGTCAAAATCCCCTGCGCGACCAACTCCGCGATTTCCTCGCGCGACAGAATGCCGCCCAGGTTGGCAATGACATCGCGCGCCAAGCCGACCGCGGCTACGTGCTCCACCCGCGTCCAGATGTTCACCCGCGCGATGCCATCAGTGCGCAGCATGGCCAGCCCGGCATCCCGCAGGGACGAAGTCCCATGCAGCACCAGGACCGGCCCCACCGCGGCGCTGATCTCGCGGGCGCGGTCGCCGTGGTACTGCGCGCCGACGGCGGTAGCGCGATGCTCGGTGCCCAGGTTGGCGACAATGAGGTCGGCGCCCGTTTCGGCCATAAAGCGCCGCGCCTGCTCCGGGGTGGTCAACGCATTTCTGGGCGCCCCGGTGCCCGATTCGTAGATCTCGTCCACCGCCCCCTCGACCATGACGCGCGCTCCCGCCTCGGCCACGAACCGTTTGGTGAGAGAGATGTTGACTGGCAGCGGCAAGGCGGAGCAGTCATACATGACGGAGGCGAAAAAGCCGAGGCCCGCCTCGATAATGCGGCGATCGGCCTCCGGCTGGCCATGATCCAGGTGCGCCATGGCGCGAATATGCGGGTAAGGCCCATGGGGGCGGCAGAGCCTTTCCAGGTCGTGGCGCAAGGCGATCAGGCCCTCTTCCGCTGTTCCCAGGGAGGTGTAGTTCAGCAGTTGGGTGCGGCCTTCGTAATGCGCGGTGGCAGCGACTACGAGGGGCGGGCTGGCGATATGATGTTCTCGCGCCACCTCGGCGACGGCGCGGAAGGCGGCCTCGGTGGTGTCGCGGTTCTCGGTGCCAAATGCCGGCAGGCAGACACGTCGCTGCTGGGCCTCACGGTAGATGGCGCGGGCTTGCTGCGGGTCGGTGATAAGCGGCATCAGATACCTCGCCGTCGCTCCCTGGAGGCACAGGCTTAAGCCTGTGCTCCATAACCATGCCCTGGCGGCAAGTGGCTAGGTGGCTTTGCCACCGCCACGGCGGCCCCTGCGGGGCCTAGCCGCACAAGGCTCCGTGGAGGCACAGGCTTAAGCCTGTGCTCCATAGCCAATTCGCGCGAGACCGCCGCCGGTACCGCCGTGGCACGCGGGGCGCCGCCCTGCCTAACGCGCTATCCTTCCTGGCCTTCGGCCCAGGTCTCGGGCTCGTCGGGCGAAGCTTCGGGGGGCGCTGAGAGCTCGTCCTCTTCGATCGCCACGTTCCCCGCATCCATGATCTCGTCGGCGACCCAGACCGAGGCGCCAGAGCGCAGCGCGAGGGCGATAGCGTCGCTGGGGCGAGAATCAACGATTACCGCGCGGCCGTCCACCGCGAAGTGGATCTTGGCGTAGTAGGTCTCGCTGGAGAAGTCATCAATAACGATGCGCTCGATGCGGCCGCCGAGGCGCTCGATGATGGCGACGCAGAGGTCGTGGGTCATCGGGCGCCGGAGCATGCCGCCAGCCTGGGGGCCGGCGAGCTTGAGCCAGATCGCGGTCGCTTCACATGGCCCGATCCAGATGGGCAGGTGACGCTGCTGTTGATCGCGCAGCAGGACGACGTCCTTGCCCCGCGCATCTTGCACCAGCCGCCAGACCTTGACCTCCACCTCCTGCATGGCTCCCTCCGCGCGGCAACGCTATCTCTCGAACGTCACTCTTGCAGTAGTTCCCCCGTTGCTGACGATGCTAAACTCGCCGCCCAAGTCTCGGGTCACGATCCCTTCAACGATGCGCAGCCCAAGCCTGGCATCGCGCTCCAGGCTAAAACCTTCGGGCAGGCCGACGCCGTCATCGCTCACCTGCACCAAGATCTGTCCGCCGGTGGCCTCCTGGAAGCTGATGGCGACATTGCCCTGCTCGCGCCCGCCGAAAGCGTGCACCACCGCATTATAGACCAGTTCGTTAATCACCGAGGCCAGCGGCGTGGCCTTGCGCGAGGGCAGGCGCACGCGCGCGCCGGTCACCTGCCCGGAGATCTTGAGATCGGGGTTGGCGTTGACGCGCAGGGCGTTATCGAGGATGCGGCGGCTGGTCTCCTTGACATCAATCGCCCGCATGTCTTCGTCGAACAGCAGCTCGTGTGCGACGGCGATGGCCTGCACCCGCCCTGTCACCTCGCGCAGCACCTCCTGCACCTGCGGCTCCTGCGCCTGCGCCATGTGGAGCTGGATGATGCCGATGATGCTCTGGAGGTTATTCTTGATGCGGTGGTCCACCTCCTCCATCAGCTGGCGCATGGAGCGAGTCTGCGCGCGCGCCTCTGCGTAAAGGCGGGCGTTTTCGATTGCCACCCCCGCCTCCGCGGCCAGGGTCGTGAGCAGGCGCTCCTGGGCGGCGGTGAAGCGCTCGGTGCCGCGGCTGAAGACGCTAATGACGCCAAGGGATTTTCCCTTGACGACAAGCGGGACCGCGAGCATGGAGCGCAGGCCCTCATCGCGCGCGACATCGCGCCGTTTGAAGCGGCCGTCACGGGCGAGATCGGTGCTTGTCGTGAGCACTCCCCTGAGCGCAACCATGCCGCGAATGCTTTCTCGCGCTTGCAAGTCGGCGTGAAGCGCATGATCCCGAGCCAGGCCGCACGCGGCGACCGTGCTCAGGCGCTCGCCGCGCTCGTCCAGGAGCATGATGCTGCACACCGGGACGCCCAGAAGGGATGCCGCGGCGCTGGCGAGATGGTCGAGCACTGGCTGTAGCTCGAGGGTGGAGCTCAGGGTCTTGGTGGCGTCGAGGATCCCTTCGAGCTCGCGGGCATGGGCGGCCACCGCGTGGTGGTGAAAGGCGTTCTGCAAAGCGAGGGCCGCCTCGTTAGCATAGGCCGACATCAGGGCCTCTTCGTGCGGCCGGAAAGTCCGCGGCAGGCGGTCGGCGGCGAACAGAACCCCCAGCACCCCTTCGCGGCCCTTGAGGGGGACGCAGATGAGGGAGCCGAGGCCGAGGCCCCGGATCAAGGAATCCTCGCCCCGCCCTTCGTTGACCATATCGCTGATGACCTTGATCCGCTGATCCGCGACAACCGAGAATGCGATACTGTCGGAGCTTACCGCGAAGCGGCGCACAAAACTGGCAGGCAGGCCCCGGTGCCCACCATCGGGCAGATAGGCCCCCCCGCCAGCATCGAGAAGCACGATCGCGGCCACCGGCGTACGCAAGGCGCGCGACAAGCTCTCGACCACAGTCCCAACAATGGCGGTCTGGTCCAACGTAGAGCTGATCCGGGCGCTTGCTCGCGAGAGGTCGGCAAGCTCAGCCAAACGCTGCTGCGTTTCGCCGAACAGCAGCACGTTCTCGATCCCGACCGCCGCCTGACGGCTGAAAGAGCTCAGGAGCTCGCGCTCTTGCGGGCGCAGCGCTGACCCCCGCTTGAGGATGCACAGCGCCCCCGCAGCGTGCCCCCTGACGGTCAATGGGAAGGCATAACACGCCCTAACTTGCTCCTTCACCATGACGCTGCGCAGGGCCGCATCGGCAGACTTGTCGCGGGCCAAGAGCGCCACCATCTCCCCGCCCTCGATCGCCCGCGCAGCGAGCCATTCGTATGCTTGCGGATTGGCGGCGGCGGCCTCGCCGTCACGCACCGCGGTGGCGCGCACCCCCAAGTGGCCTCCATCGTCCTCGAGAAAAATGATGGCCGCAGCCGCCTCAGCCAACTCCGCCCCCTTGTCCGCCACCACCTGGCTGAGCTCCTGCATGTCAAGCGCCGCCGCCAGCGCCTCCCCCAACGCGGCGATGGAAGCATTCAAGCGATGACCCAAGGCCCTGCTCTGCTCGTACAGCTTGGCGTTCCGCAGCGCCGCCGAGATGTGGCCGGTAAGCGCCTCGAGCATTCGCAGATCGTCGTCGTCGAACGCAGCTTGCTGGCGCTGGGCCACGACCAGCCCCTGCGGACGCCCGCCAATGTGCAGAGGCGCGGCAATCGCCGAGCGGCAATTGCACGAGAGCGCGCTGCACACTTCGGAAGAAATCACTGCCGCGCTGCGCGCGACCACCTCGCCCAGAGGGCCGTCGCCCAACTCGAAGCCCATGGGGCTTCCGGCGATATCCATGCCGTAGGCAGCCCTAAGCTCAAAGCGACGGGAGCCGGGTACGCGCAGCCACACCAGCGCCGACTGCGCTCGCAGCAATTGCGCCGCACCCCCCGCGGCCAGGGAAACCAACCGCGGCACGCTAAGGTGAGTGGCGAATCCGCGACCGATTTCATTGAGGACTGTGAGTTCCTGGGCTCGCTGCTCGGTGGCGGCCAGGAGCCGAGAGTTCTCAATGGCGAGGGCGCCCTGCGCGGCAAGCTCCTGCACCAGCTCCACGTCGCGCTCGGTCCACGGCTGCACCGCAATGGGATCAAAGATCTCCAGCAGCGCCACCTCGCGGCCTCCCACGTGCATGGGCACGCGCAAGGCCGAATGCAGTTGGAGCTTTTGCAGCGCGCGGGCGTGCGCTCCGTCGGCGCCGTCGAGCAGATCTGGAATGATGCGCGCCGATTCCGGCGGCTGGAAGGGACCAGTCAAGGGGCTGTTGGAGCGCCTGATGTAGCTGTTGAGCGAACCCATAGGCAGGCGGTAGGTGCCGCGGTAGCGCAGCGCGTCGCCCTCGGGCACAGCGACGGCGGCCCTCTGACCTCCTACCAGATGAGCGGCGGAGCGGGCCACCAGCCGCAACAGGCGCCTGGTATCCAGCTCCGAAGCCATCTCCTGCGCAAGATGCGAGACCGCAGACTCTTCCTCCGCCATGCGGCTGAGGCGCTTGGCGCGATCCACGATCGCGCTGCGCGAGCCGTCACTTTGCGCCAGACTGCCATAGTGCTTGACCATGCTGACGGCGGCGGTTTCAAACCATTCGGCGAGCTCGCGCGTCTCAATCAGCATCTGCCTGCCGCCGAAGCCCGGCATCTCCTCCAGCGCCCGCCACAGCACGGCCCTGAAGCTCAGGATGGCCTCCGCCGCGTCGGCTGCCGGAAACCCAGCGACCGCGAGACGGCGAGCGGTAAGGCGCGAAGCGCGCTCCAGCGGCGCGAGGTCCTCAGTGCGCATCGCGCGCAGCAGCAGGGTGATCCACGTCTTGGCGTCATTCCACAACTGGCGTCGGTTGGCGGCAGCGCCGAGAACATTGCCCCGGCGTTCGAGCTCGGCAAGCCATTGGGAGGCCAGCGCTTCTCCCTTTTCTTCTATGAAACTGGGAATAGCTTTGAACATCAGCGTGAGGCATGCGACGCAGCCTGCTCCCTCTGCGAGCCGCGTATGGTACGCGATCTCGCGCCCGCTGCGCGCACTATGCCCAGGCTTTCGTATCCCTGCTTTTTCTCATCAATCATAGCACTATACCGTGACCTGCGCGCAATCCTTGTGAGCACGGCAGAACAACCGATCCCGACGCAGCCTGCGATCAACTCTCCACAGCCCCGGTTGCGCTTCAGCCAATTCAGATTCTCCCGCCTCCAAGCGCCGGTCTCTGACGCCTGGTGCGGTTCAGCGTTCAAGCCCGGCAGCATGATTGAGGATTAGGCCGCGCATCCGGCGGGTATCAGGCAAGCGGTGCTTTGCGCCCACGGAGGCTGGCAAGCCCAGGGCGGACTCGTGCTACGTAGCGTGTGGCCACGCTACTACGCAGAGTGGCATTGGTGCGGCTGGTCGCCGGCGCCAGTGGGGTTGTTTATGCTCATCAGGACTTGCCACGTCGGCGGCCGCCGCGGTATCATCCATCTGTTATCGCGGCCGGAGGTACGGGGGCGATGACCTGCCCGCAGTGCGGAAGCGCGCTGCCCGACGGGGCTAGCCTGTGTCCGGAATGCGGCGCGCCCTCCGTGCAGGCGCGCTCGAATCACGCGCTTCAGCCCCTCGACAGCGAGGTATCAGTGCCCCTGGCGGAGGCGAATCTCCTGCGCCTGCGCCGCAATTACGATCGCGCCACGGCGAAATGCGTCGAGGTGCTCCGCAAGTACCCCAACAATGCCTCCGCTCATTCCCTGTTGGGCGACATCTACCGCGATCAAAGCACGTACTCTGAGGCCCTTGCCTGGTACAAGCTCGCGGCGCAACTCGACCCGGCTGGCACCGCGGACCGTCAGAAAATCGAGCAGGTTGAAGCACAACTGGCATCGCAACAGGAAATGCGCGCCGCCGAGGCGCCGGTCTTGAAGCGGGTGTTGAGCCGGGCGCGAGGGAAGCTTCCCTTCGGCCTGATGCTGGGCCTGATGCTTGGCTGCGTCGTGTTGGGGGCGCTAATCGCCCTCAGCCTGGGCCGCGGCGCGACCCGCGCCGAGATGCTTCCGGGGATGCGGACGCCGCGCGTCCTCGAGCCTCAAGCGGGTGTCGGTCGCCAGGAGCAATACCATGCTCCCGGCGGTCCTATTGAGCAGCCCCAGGCCAGCCCCACTGCGCCCGGCGTGTCCGAGGAGCCGGTGGTCTATTCCTCGGGGCGGGAACCTGCGCCCACGCCCAGCGTGGCGGCGATCAACCCTGCCGACCGAGAGCGCGCTCTGCTCGAAGCCCTGCGCGCCGGGGCGGAGAGCGAGGAGCTCATGGTGACGGTGGATTCGGTCACCGCCGACCCGCGTGACGGCGGGGCCACTTTGGCGATCACGGTGCAAGATGCGATCGCCAGCGCGGACAATCGAGGTCTGGTGCTAGCGAAGTGCTTGAGGATGGCAGAACTGGCACTGGCGCAGGATAGCACGCTCACGCGTATCACCGTGCGCTGCTCTGCGCCCGTTCCGGAGGAGGGCGGCCTGCAACAAGAAAAGGTCGTCTTGGTGGGCGACGTTGACCCAACTGCCCTCCGAGAAGCAGCCGGCCGCGACCTGACCATTGACGACGCGCTGGGGTTGTTTACAGGCGCGCCATGGTGGCATCCCCGCATGCGCCCGGCATCGTGACCCACGCCGCGCCCGTCATCTCCGCGTAGCTCGTCCAGCGTCGTGCTCGCCCCAAGAAGCCGGACAACAAGCTCTTGACAGATCCGGGCCGACCGCTGTAACACTCCCGTGTCTTGTCGGTAGGTCGGGGTGCGCTTTCGACTCTACTTGTCTTGCGCTTGGGCGCTGCGCGCCTGCCCTGCCTGAGTTTGCAGCCGTAAGGTTTGGCTCCTTGTTTTGAGTCGTCACGCTGATGCCGGGGAGGGTCCAGCGTGAGAAATGGCTGCCAGGAATATGGGTCGCTCACACGAGAGCGGGTCATCGGTCATGGCCCGGCCTATTCTCGTGTGGCAGGAGCGGTGCCAGTATTATTGGTCCGCATGCCCTCTCGGGCTGCGGGCCTTTTCTTTTTTCCGGTGAGCACGCGAATATCCGAGGGAGGGCTGCAACCATGATCGGCGGTGCCAGGATTACGCTGCT
>Ga0315296_10000303_pt1 | contig 45292 bp, 46 predicted proteins | sample YL17G14_18_MG_FD_203921 | JGI IMG/M metagenome (GOLD analysis project Ga0315296, IMG submission 203921) | Sediment microbial communities from Yellowstone Lake, YNP, Wyoming, USA - YL17G14_18 | ecosystem: Environmental > Aquatic > Freshwater > Lake > Sediment | place: USA: Wyoming | collected... | reverse complement strand
GAGATCGATCTTCCTCTTGCTTTTAAATGGACTTCTTTTAGACTCCCAGAAAACTGGGTTATTACTGCCAAAACGTAAGACATTGTTGGTTTTTGTCCTACGAATACAACATTATCGTCCATCCTTTTTGTTTCCTTGACTTCTTTTACTTCTTCAGCTTTTTTTGCTACCATTTGTATTCCTCCTGTTTTTTGAGCATGATTGTTGATACTGTTTTACCTAAGTAAGATGATTTATGAGGATTTAACTCTTTCTATTTGATGGAATACTACTCTTTTCCCAAGAACAAAAATCTATCTGATTCGATCAACAAGTATTCTAATCAGCTATTTCAACATTTACAAACATATTCCCAAAAAATCATATTTTTTCCTGGACTATATCCAAAATCTCAACATGAACTTCTTCCACAGGTTTCGTTGTATCGATAACATACCAATTTTCATTGTAAGGTGGGTTCTCGGCAAGACTCAGAAAACCATTTCTTACTCTATCTTTCAAACTTTCTTCTGGTTTCTCTTGTTCTATGTTCAAGAATTTCTGAAGACTCTCCTGTCTTATTCCTCTTTCTGAATCCTTCTCAGGAACGTCCATCAAGAAAACTATGTCTGGTTTTATTATCGGTTTTTCTATGTCAATCAACCATTGTTTTGGAAGGCCTAAGGCTGACTGATAGACAATATTTGAGTAGCAGTACCTATCGGTTATGACAACCCAACCTTTTCTTAACCATTCTTTTATTCTTTCTTGGTACTGCATCCTATCAGCAGCATACAGCATAGAGGCTGTTTCAGGATTCAACTGCAAACTCTTTGTGATCCAACCTTTGATCAATTTACCGATATCTGTATCATACGAAGGAAAACTTATGGTCACTACTTCTTTTCCCATCTCTTTTAGCCTGTCTGCTAACATTTTGACATGGGTTTTTTTACCTGCTGAGACTGTACCCTCGAATGCTATGAATATTCCTGTCATATGGACCGGCTGAGATTCGAACTCAGGACCTTTCGGTTATCAGCCGAACGCTCCAGCCAGGCTGAGCTACCGGTCCGTTTAAAACTTATTTTTAATACTAAGTATTTTAATCTTGTGTTGAGAACTAAATTAAAGAGGGCTGGTAGATCAGAGGTAGATCGCCTGTCTCGCACACAGGAGGCCAGGGGTTCAATTCCCCTCCGGTCCACTTAATCCTTATCATGCCAAAATAATTTAAATACTAAATAAATACAAGGGGGTGTTTATGGGATTTTTAAAAGAATTCATGGACTTTATGAAAGAACAGAAGATAATAGCAGTGGCTCTAGCATTCATCGTCGGTGTCGCTACAGCTGGATTAATTAAAGCTTTAGTGGATGATTTAATAAGTCCATTATATGCTCCATACCTATTAAGGATCCAAACGCCGCAACGATAACAGTCGGATTGTCAGTATTCAAGCTAGGAGATTTTATAAACAATGTAATCAATTGGATAGTGATTTTACTAGTGGTCTTCATAATAGGTAAAAAAATAGCAAAGACAAGTTGAGACAATTTTTTCTTTTTCTTAGATTTATTCAAGCTTTGTAATGATATTCAAATTTTCTCTTCGGTAGCTTCTCGTAGAGTTTAAATTTCCAAACCAAAAATACAGCTATAACAACTAAAATAATTATCACAATCACTATAAACGCATTATCTTTTGGCATGACACAGGGTGATGTTTCTACAGAGGATTCACATTTATATTTTGTGGTTATGTTACATGTATAAACAGTCCTATTTTTCTTCCCATCAACACATTTTGACCACTCTGAAGGCGAAGGACATTTTGGACATACAGGAACAGTGGTAGTCGTTACTGGTTTAGTAGTTGTTATTTTTATGGTCGTAGTAGTTGTTGGTACAGCAGTTGTCAATACAGCTGTAGTAGTTGTAGTTAATGCCATTTCTCCTTCCATCAGTATGAAAGATTGTATCGAAAGATGTGGAACAGTAAAACTAATTTTTCTATTCGTCTTATCGATAGAGACATTATATTCTGATAGACCAGTCACATCTTCGTATGTCTTTTTATCCTCATTCCAATGGTATAATTTTACTTTATCAATGTCTATATCTACAGGGATGTTGCCTTCTACGGAGATGTTGTTCACGTTCTCAGTAGACGAAACATTTATTTCATAATTTTTAGGAGCTTTTTTGCTGACAATGATATCAGCATATATATCAACATAATTCTGGTTTATTAAAGAATTGAATTCATGAGTTCCTTCTACCTTTATTCTTACTTTGTGAATGTTTGTTAAGTGATAAGTTTCTTTCCAGTTCATTATCGTTGAATAATTTATCGTATAATTTCCGTTAGCAGGGATACCATCTTCCAGAACAAGTTGATTACCTATATACAAGGAAAAGTTCATCGTTGAATTCTCTAAGTTTTTGATCAAGATAGTATAATTTTTGAGAGTCGCATTCAAGCCGCTTGGCATGTCTATTAACCCAGATTTTGTCAAAGCCCTCTCAACGCTCAGTATACCTCTTCCGATAAAACTTGGAATTTCTGGTTGAATGACTGTTAGGCTAGAAGAACTGTTTGTTATTGCATTGTAGAATTTTGAAGAAGAGTCAGAGATGATGCAAGTTATGACATGTGTTCCATTTTTTGCCGGAGTGAACATACCTTCTCTGTAGCCGCTTGAATTCGTCAAGCCAGCAACAGATGATATATCTCCTTCTAGGTTTGAACTTGCCTCTACATAATATCCTTCGATTGGGTTTGAAGTATTTTCATCTATTACACGACAAGTTATTTTGACAGAAGAGCCGACTGTAATGTTATCTGCACTTAATTGAATTGAACTTTTTGAGTAACCCCAAAGGTTGAAAGAAGATTGTTCTGTAGAAGCTTCAATGTTACCTTCTTCGACTGAACTGAGAACATATATCTTGACAGCATGTTTACCCAACAACCAACTAGTGTTTGTGCTTATAGTATAATTTGTCCATTCACTGTTCGCATCAAGAGTATAATTAATTAAATCAGCTGAGGTTGAGTGGTATTCTATCAACGAAGAGTTAACTGTCTCATTCCATTTTGCATAAACATTCAATGAATCACCAACGTGAATCTTACTCAAACTAAGAGTTAACGGAACGGTTAAGTTAATTGAAGCCAAGGATAATTCAAAAGAGATTAAGGTCAGGGCAACGAGCAAGAAAGTTATAGAGTATTTCTTCATATAATTATCTTGGTTTTTTGATATAAATTTTTAACTGGTTGAAAAACATCAAAAAATCGTAATTTTTAATGGAAAAGAGTTAATTTTAAAAACTTTCGCCTGTCAAACGATTTATATTTTTTTACCGACTTAGAAATCATGACCTTTCCTCAGATGAAGATTAAGAATGCTCAAATCAGTAGACCTAAACAGCTTAAAAATGACTTATTAGTGCTGAAAAACTCGATATTGGACTTTGCACCTAAGAATTATACTATTCATAAATTAAATGGACTAAGAATAAGGATTTTCCCATTCCCTAAAGAAGAAAACTGTAATGAGTACTTTTTCATAAAAAATAGAAAGAAATACGTCTGTTTAAACTCAAAATTGCTTTCAAGAAATTATTATGCATCTTTGCAATATCTTTTACACGGTATTGCACATTCTTTTTGCCATTTAAGAGAGGATATTTCAGAAGAAGTGTTTTGTGAATACGTTTCTTATTCAATATTGCAAGAATTCCTGGGAAAGAAAGGGGAAAATTTTAGGAGAAGGATAGTCAAGAGTATCATGAATGCTTCGCCCAGAGATTACAACACCTATTTTAGAGTTGGGAGAAAATTGGTCAAAAAAGAAAAAAAACTTCTTTTAAAACTGAATTCAAGAGCTAAAAACAGGAAATTATCTAAGAGGGGAGAAAAATTAGTCTTTTCTAGACTATTGAAACTAAACAAATTAGACGACAATGACGATTCATATGATGGTGCTCCTGAGCTAGAAAAAGGTTTCAAAATTGTTTAGAAGATAAAATTTAAATACATATAAAACTTATTTTTTTCATGCCTTTGAAAGATACAGTCCGGCGTTGCTAATTCTGCATTTTTTTAATCCCTATTTTAAATCTTGCTCATAAGGTGAAAAAATGGACTTAACAGATCGTGAAAAGAAGATTGTTGGTGCCTTGAAAATGTTAGGCGCAACAGCTCAGGATAAGTTGAAGACTGCAGACGATGTAGCCAGAAAAGCAGTTTTGCCAAAGCACTTAGTAGCTAACGACTTGTTGGCATTAGCAAACAAGAAAGTTGTCAAGAGAGTTGTCAGGGAGAAGGCAGCTGGATACTTTTTGCTACAACAGATTTGACTATATAATATCTATAATCGGCTGAATTCTTAGTTTTATTTAATCATTATTCTGGAATTTTTTTTAAGTTTGATTTTCACTTCTCATTGAATTGTGAGTTGTTAAGAAAATTGGAATCTCATGTAATGATGCTTTTATAAAATTCTATTCGCATAATTGAACAAATTACAAGCTATAAAAGGATTTAAAATTTCATTTTCAATATGTTATTGCCATAATCATCTTTACTATTTAATAAACACACAATTGAAAGTCAAGAATTATTTCCAAGTTGAATTACTGATTTTTTATTAACGGGATAATTCTGACTAAAGACTTGATACTACTTTTTCTTAGCAAAAGCTACAGATGGACTACTTAAAAAATCAAGTTTTACTGTCTTAACTCGTCTTCACTTCTTCACAGTCATCGATCCTGTAAAGGATATTACTAAGGGTTGTTGGTTCTTTCTTTGTTCCTGGGATGATAAAAAACCAACATTCTAGAAGGAAAAAAGAAAAGAAGGAGGAAAAAGAAAAATGAAAAGAGTGAAAAGAGAAACAGGGATAATGGCAATACTATTGCTTCTAATGTGCATGGCTTTGGTATCTAATTTGCCAATGATTAAAGCAAACGGAACTATTTACATACGGGCTGATGGAAGCATTGATCCATCGACAGCACCTATTCAAAAGATAGGAGAACTTTACACTTTCACTACTAACATTTATAATTCGATTGTCGTGGAGAGAGATAACATTGTGATTGATGGAGCAGGCTACACTCTTGAAGGAACACGAGAAACCGATTCCAAGGGAGTTTCCCTTTCCGGAAGGAATAACATAACGATCAAGAACATGGAAATTAAAACATTCGATTTAGGCATCTGGCTAAGTGAGTCTACAAACAACAGAATTTCTGGAAACAACATAAGATACAGCGGAGTTGCCTGTTTTCTTAACCGATCTACAAACAACAGCATTGCTGGAAACAACATGACAAATTTCAACGAAAGAGGTGTTATACTAGATACATCTCCAAACAACAGTATTTCGGGAAACAACATAACAGAAAATGGATATGGCACGCTGCTCTTGAGCTCTCCAAACAACAGCATTTCTGGAAACAATATAAGATACAATGGATACGGCTCTTGTCTTCTCAGTTCATCAAACAACAGCATTTTCGAAAACAACATAACATACAATACGTTTGGCGTCTATCTTGAGTCGTTTGACAACTTTATTTATCATAATAACTTCCTATGCAACTTTGACCAGGTGCACGTGTATATCACGCCTGACTATAAAAGTACTTGGGATGATGGCTATCCCTCTGGCGGAAACTACTGGGGCGGCTACAATGGTAAAGACTACAATAGCGATGGCATAGGTGATACCCCGTACATCATTGATGTGAATAACCTAGACAGATACCCACTCATGGTTCCATGGAGAGCTGCTCAATACGACGATTGGCCGATGTTCAGACATGACGCAAGACATACAGGGTATTCAACTTCATCGGCACCAACCACGAATAGCACAATATGGAGTTACACGACAGGAAACGCAGTGTATTCTTCTCCAGCTGTCGCTGATGGCAGAGTCTACGTAGGGTCATATGACAACAATGTTTATTGCCTGAATGCCACTGATGGAAAGTTGATATGGAACTACACGACAGGATACTATGTGCTTTCTTCCCCTGCAGTGGCTGACGGTAGAGTCTACGTAGGATCAATGGATGGCAATGTCTATTGCCTGGATGCCACTGATGGAAAGTTGATATGGAACTACACGACAGGATCTGGGATAGAATATTCTTGTCCTGCTGTCGCTGACGGCAGAGTCTATATAGAATCACGCGACTGCAATATTTTTTGTCTGGATACCGTTGATGGAAAGTTGATATGGAGCTACAATGTAGGAAGCTATGCTTCTGGTTCTCCTGCTATTGCTGATGGCAGAATCTACATAGGATCAGACGACTTCAATGTTTATTGTCTGAATGCCTCTACTGGAAACTTGATATGGAGCTACAGGACAGGAACCACAGTGTATTCTTCTCCTGCTGTTGCTGATGGCAGAGTCTACGTAGGGTCATGTGACAGCAATGTTTATTGTCTGAATGCCACTGATGGAAACTTGATATGGAGTTACACGACAAGAGGCATAGTAGGTCTTTCTTGTCCTGCTATCGCTGACGGCAGAGTCTATATAGGGTCGCAGGACTTTAATGTTTACTGCCTGAATGCCACTGATGGAAACTTGATATGGAGTTACACGACAGGGTACCATGTAAATTCTTCTCCCTCTGTTGCTGACGGCAAGGTCTACATAGGATCGTATGACAACAATGTCTATTGTCTGAATGCCTCTACTGGAAACTTGATATGGAGTTACACGACAGGAAACATGGTGATGTCTTCTCCTGCTATCGCTGATGGCAGAGTCTACGTAGGGTCAAGCGATGGCAATGTTTATGCTTTTGGTCCACTCCCTACCGACCTGAACAATGATGGAGCTGTCAACATCATCGACATCGCCATAGTAGCCAAAGCATACGGCTCCCATGGTCCAGACATCCCAAACCCAGGAGACCCTCCATCAAAGAACTGGAATGCTATAGCTGACATGGATAAGAACGGATGGATCAACATCATAGATATAGCAAAAGTAGCGAGAGACTACGGAAAATAGACATATACAGAGCAGTGCGCACTTGATTTCACAATAACCTAAACCCTCCAATTCCCCCCTTTTTTATTTTTAAGGATAATATCTATACACTATTATCTAATTAATTAAAAAAACCGAAAAATTAAAAGAAAAGCTTTAAATAATATAGCGTCCCATATATTCTGTTGTATATTCGGTGTCAGTATGTCATAAAATTTTAATCATTGGCCCTTATATACACTTATTTCTCGGCAGTGATAGTCGAACTGTCTCTCTGATTTGTGATGGGAATGGACACCTTTTGAGCCGAGAGGAAAAGATGCAACTCTTCAAGCTTGAAGGGTGAAGGGTTTGATGTTGATTTATCAACGATGAAACCATCATAGGTTTACCAGCGGCAAAAATTTAGGTCTGCTACTCTGCTTGGTGGACGATTTGGCTCTAGAGCAGAAGAAGGACGTGGTAAGCTGCGATAAGCTTGAGGGAGGCGCAAGCAGCCCTTGATCTCAAGATCTCTTAATGGGAAATCCCATTATACTCCGAGAGGAGATGGAACGCGGTTAATTGAAGCATCTTAGTACCCGCAGGAAAAGAAATCAATCGAGATGCCGTTAGTAACAGCGAGCGAAAGCGGTATAGGGCAAACCGAACCTGTGCATGATGAATGCATAGGGATGTGGAGTTATGGACTCGTGTCTTCCCTAGCTCATTGTCTCGAAGTTCCTTGGAACAGGACACAAAAAAGGGTTATAGTCCCGTAGAGAAAGATGAGAAGGGAAATGGCGAGTATCCTGAGTATTGCTCCTTGGATTTGGAGCAAGAATTTGGGTGTCATTTACATCCAACCCTAAACACTCCTAGAGTCCGATAGCGAATTTAGTATGGCGACAGAATATTGAAAAGTATCCTTAACGGGAGGTAAAAAGAGCCCGAAGCCAAGCAGATTTCGTCAGTTGCGGCTCGAAAGTTTATCAGAGTTGCAACATCCGTGTCGAATAATGGGTCAGGGAGTCTATCTCAGTGGTGAGGTTAAGGAAACGAAGCCTTAGCGAAAGCAAAAAGACCGTACCTAGCAATAGGGTGGGTCTGGATGTGAAAACGTCCGAAATTACTGAGGTAATACCCGAAACCAGTCGATCTAATCCTGGACAGGTTGAAGTCTGGTGAAAGCCGGATGGAGGACCGATACCGATGTTGGGGACCAACCGCTCGGGTGATCTGGGATTAGGGGTGAAAAGCCAATCGAGACTGGTAATGGCTGGTTCCTTCCGAAATGTATGTTCGTACAGCATAGTTAGAGGTAGATGAAGGGGTAGAGCTACCGATTGGATAGTCAAGGACCGAAAGGTTCAGCTATCCTGTCAAACTCCGAATCCTTCATCGCCAAAGAAGACTAAAGTGAGGGTGCATCGGGTAAGCTGGTGCCCCGAGAGGGGAAGAACCCTGACCAAGGTTAAGGTGTTTAAATGTTGACTAAATGCAGAAAGGCGTCTAAATCCCCAGACAGTGGGAAGGTAGGCTTAGAAGCAGCCATCCTTCAAAAAGTGTGTAACAACTTACCCACCGAGGGTTTGGGCCCTAAAAATGGAAGACACTAAGTCGACTACCGACACCTTGGACTTCGAAAGAAGTGGTAGGAAGGCGTCCTTAATGGGTAGAAGTGGGGTCGTAAGATCCCGTGGACCGTTAAGGAATGAAAATCCTGATGGGAGTAGCAGCATAGCTGGGTTAGATTCCTAGCCATCTAAAGGGCAAGGATTTGTCAGCAATGTCGATCATCTGACAGTTAGTCGATCCTAACTCAAACCTTAACTGAATTTGGGGAAAGGGAAACTGGTTAATATTCCAGTACCATGAGAATACACGCGGCGACGCAAGTCAAGAACCAGACGCTTCTAGACAGGTGAAGGCAACTTAACTGTAGAAACCTGGGGAGATTCGTAAAGAAGAGAACCAGGTGAAAGCAGGAATAGCTCGGCTTATGTCGAGTTTCGCCGATTCTAGGAGACCATGAAAATGGTTCTTGTCGAATTTCTTATGATCGTACTCAGAACCGACACAGGTGCCCCTCTCTGAAAAGGAGAAGATGTGATGGGAAAACCTAGTTTAGGGAAATAGGCAACGTTAGCGGAGTATCTTTGGTATAATCCGTGCCTGTGTTGTCGCAAGGCAACGCAGGTCTCAGTAACAAGGAGGGAGCGACTGTTTAACAAAAACATAGGGGACTGCTAGTCAGAAATGATGTGTACAGTCCCTAAGGCCTGCCCAGTACTGGTGTGTTAAAGCTGGTTTCAACCGGCCTAAGCCCCAGCAAACGGCGGCGGTAACTCTGACCGTCATAAAGTAGCGTAATCCCTTGTCGATTAAATGTCGACCCGCATGAATGGCTTAACGACTTCCTCACTGTCCCAAACTAGGACCCAGTGAATCTATTGTCTGGTGAATAGACCAGAGACCTTCAATGGGAAACGAAGACCCTGTAGAGCTCTGCTGTAGTCTGGTGCTGTGTTACGATTTTGAATGCATAGCGTAGGTAGGAGTCGCTATATGCTCGGTTTTCGGATCGAGTGGAGACGACCTTGTAACACTACTCTTTTAAAATCGTAGCACTAACCGCGAAAGCGGGACAACGTTAGATGGACAGCTCGGCTGGGGCGGTACTCTCTTGACAATTGATCAAGAGAGCCCAAAGTTCGGCTCATCCCGGTCAGAAATCGGGAGTAGAGTGTAAACGCAAAAGCCGGATTGATTGGATTCTGAACAATAAAGAATCCAAATGCGAAAGCATGGGTTAGCGAGACATCGTATACTCTTAATGGGTGACGGTGGTATCAGAAAAGCTACCTCAGGGATAATGGAGTCGTGGCTTCCGAGAGTTCACATCGACGAAGCGCATTGCTTCTCCGTTGTCGGTTCCACCCCTCCTGGTTGTGCACAAGCAACCAAGGGTACAGGTGCCCACTGGTTAAAGGGTGACGTTAGCTGGGTTCAGAACGTCGTGAGACAGTTCGGTCGCTATCTATTGAAGGTGCTGGTTGTCTGAGTGGAAGGAAGGTCAAGTACGAAAGGAACAACCTCCCGCGGCCTCTAGTGTATCGGTTGTACACGCAGTGCCGAGTAGCCACGCCGTAACAGATAACCGCTGAATGCATAAGAGTGTTAGCTTAGGTTATACTCTGCAGAACTAAGCGGGAAACTGTCCGCAAAAATAGACAACCAATCATACTGCTGGCTGGCAACAGTCGGTAGTGTGACGAAGGCTCTCGTAGACGACGAGGTTGATAGAACAGTGGTGTACGCATCAAGGGTTCGCCCGAGATGTTCAGCCTACTGTTACTAATCGTCTGAGAGACCTAAATTGCTAAAGCTGGTAAACTGAAGTGATGGTTGATATTTTTTCTTATAGAAAACTTTAAATATTAAAAGATATCTATAGATATCTATGAAAACCCATCAAATAAACCTTAAACTACCGGTTAGAATGATAAAAGAAGCAAGTAAATATGCAGAAATATATGGATACAGAAGTCTACAGGAATTGGCGGTTGATGCTTTGAGAGAGAAAATTTTTGAGAGAGAAGAATTTGACGAGACCTTTACTGAAGAAGAGATTGGTTTGATTGATGAATTAATCGAAAAATCTATTAGAAAAAGAAAAATCAAGACTGAAGAAGATTTGAAAAAGGCTTTAGAATGAATTTTTTAATTAAAACGACTGAAGTTTTTCTTGATCAGATCAAAGATTTAGATGAAAAATCAAAAAGAATAATTAAAAATAAAATCGAGTTAATCAAGCTGAATCCTTACAGGTACAAAAGAATACACTCAAAAAAATTCTCAAAAGTTTTCAGAGTGAGACTAAACCTTAGAGGAAGAGAAGAAAGAATGATTTATGTTGTTCTTCGACAAACAATATTCCTCGTTTGTTTACTGGATAGAAAAAGGGGATATAGAGATCTAGAAAAGTACTTGGAAAGCGTATAAGTAAATTCTCAGCTTACTGTTACTAATCGTCTGAGAGGCTTAAATTGCTAAAGCTGGTAAACTGAAGGATGGTTGATTTTTTTATTTGATTAAAATTTTCTTAAAATTCTTAATCTAATATTTACTCAATAATGTATATATATTATAACTAGAAAAAAAGGGGGGAGTTAACGGTTTTGGTTGTGTTTTTTTCTTTTAACAACGAGTGTTACGAGTGTTGTCAGACCGAAAAAGAACAGCAGAAGCAGAAACTGCGAGAACTCAGGTACTATTATTATCTCATAGTTTTCTTTTGTGAAATTGTACTCAAAGTATAGGAAAGAATGCGTTGTATTTTGTGCTAATTTGAAGTCGTAGATTGGATTGTTATCACATTGTATATTAAAGTTTTCACCGATAACTTCACTAGGTATTGAAACCTTGTAGAAGTATGTCCCACCTGCAATACCAGTTACATTGAAGCTTATAGTAGCAATAGTTTCATTGAACTTGAAGCCTGATATAGTGGAATTAGTTGCAATTCCAACATGATAATCGCTGCCTTTCCAAGAAAATTCGGAGTATTCGGGTGGTATTATGTTTGTCATCACCAATGTCGCATTACTGTCTTGTTGACTAACTTGTGCAACCCCAGCAGCCATGGCTTCAGATTCCGTTTCCAGAGTGATTTCAGCGCTTAATTTCCCTTTTGGCAATAATTTGTAGACGTCAGTGAAACATATCATGGCAAACCCAGGCACAGCAGAGGAAGTGATGCTCAAAGTCGATGTAAGTCCGGATATGGCTTCTTTTATTACGACTGTGAGACCGGTTAGTTTTATACCCGTTGATAGGATGACACCAACGTTGAGGCTTGTAGTTCCTGGGTCTATTGTTCTAATAAATCTACGCTGTCCTACCTCAGCAGGAAAAGTCGCGGTTTTTACCCCAGTAGCTAATACTCCAATGTGCATTTCAAGTAATCGTTTCAACGCTTCCTCTTTTGCGTTTTCAACTCTCTGTTTAGCGGCATCTATCATTCTGTCTATTAGGTCGTATGGGTTACCTACGCTGTACAATCGTGTTTGATCCTCTATAGGTTGACAATTGCTACCACTTATTTTTACTCGAACGTTCAATTCCACTATGGTGAATAGGATGTCTACAGTATACGGTTCAACCCATTCATCCCCTTTATCGAGCGTCAATGGACCGGCGACGACACACATGTATTCCACTGGTATGTTCATCGTTACATTCTGAGATTGTCCTTTGTATATTGTTCCGATTGTTTTGGATGTTGAATAATTGAAAGAATACATAGTTTTATTGTCTTTAAAGATGCTTTCATCGCTGAGATGAATCATTATTGCAACTCCAGTAACGGTACAATTACAGACTAATTTTTCTGCTGCTTCGTTCCCCACATTCTGGACTTCTATGTTCAGTGGAAGAGTTCCAAAGACTAATGGGGGATTGCCATTGTTTTCAAAGTTATCTATGAAATCTACTGCTTCGCCAGTGTCTTTGAATGGTACGTTAGCTTTATGCCACTTGTTGCCGTCTAAGATTTCTATGTTAATCATTGTTTCTGTCAGTATCCAAGGATTCATTAGTGGATAGCGGTCTGTATTATTCGTATCAATAACATATGGATGATCCCATATACCATCGCTACCAGTCTCATTCTGGTATGGCCCGCTGTAAAGGTCTGCATCGGTATATTCGCTCCAATAGTTTCCTCCAGAAGGATAATCACCATCCCAAACGTTAGTATATCCAGACGTTTGGCTATACGCCTGATGAGTGTTAGCTACAAAGTTGTTATAATAAATGGTGTTGTTTGAAGAGCAATAGATGTAGACGCCATAGTAGTTGTTTGTTATGTTGTTTCCAATAATGCTATTATTTGAAGACAAGCTAATGGCTATGCCATCAAAGTTGTTCTTTATGTTATTTCTAGAAACATCGTTATTTGAAGAGTAATCAATATGGACGCCACGATAACTGCTCTCTATTATATCATTTTCATATATACTATTGCCTGAAGACTTATAGATTCGAATACCCGTCGGATTATTTGCTATGTTGTTTCCAAAAATGCTGTTATTATTGCAGTAGAGGCCGAAACTGACGCCATAATAGCCATTGTTTGTTATGTTGTTTTCAAATACTCTATTACTTGAAGAGTTTCTGTAGAGATCGACGCCATAATAGCCATTGTTTGTTATGTTGTTTTCAAATATATTGTTGTTCGAAGAGTTTTCGAGTCGAATCCCTTGGTTGTTTGTTACTGTGTTTCCGAATATGATGTTTTCTGAAGAGCTATCGAGCAAGATGCCAGCCCAGAATCCTCCTTTGATTTCTATGTTTTTTAATGTTACATTGCTTCTACATGCAAGGAAAACCCCCCTTGTATCGGGATTTGGTAATTCCCAAGCTTTGATGGCTTTGAGGATGTAGCCTTTTCCATCCAATATCATATTGTTTCTTTCAATTATGATTCCATCAGTATCACTAGTAATGTTGTCAGTTAAGGTATAAACGTCTCCGACTCGTTCTATCGGTGCTGTCGGTGGGTCAATGCTTCCATTAGCCCTTATATAAATCGTCTTATGCACCTCAACTAGACTTTCATTGTATGGTTCACTGTGCAATGTATCTTCTGGACTTGCTGAGTTTATGGCTTCTTGAATTTTACTGTAATCCTGTGGTACTCTTATTGTCTTAGGAGATGCTTTGACTTTGTATGTAGCCATTGCAGACATAGTCGATAAGAATACAACCAAAACCATCGTTACTGTTTTCCATTTTTTCTCCAATTTTATTCCAGCTAGTCGCTTTCGTCCTCAAACCAACACATAGTCTCTAGAAAGCACTAAAGATTCGTTTATGACTGAAGACACATCTAATTTAGAAAATCGACTAAGAAAAGCTAAGATACTTTTTGTTTAAAGTTTACATTGGTGTGTTGATCTAAGGACTATGATCTGATTGAAACTCAATCCTTCTAAAATCTTTACTATCTTTTAAATCATTTATACTTGCAACAAAAATCGGAAGGTTGATCTTACGAGCAAGGCTATACTTTGCAGCTTGTTGAATAATATTATTCTTTATCCTTTCAGTACCACAAACAAAGTAAAGATCAGACTTTCCAGCTAGATTTTCAAGGATTTTCTTTATTCTTTCATTGTCTATTTCATTTTCTATGTTAACGAACAATCTATTTTCCTGATTTTGAAAGATTAATTGATCTGGATTCTCTCCGATGAACATCCAATGTTTCAAAGTGAATTGGTTAATCAAAAAGTTTCTAATCTGTTCTAAGTCTAAATCAACACTTTCAACAGTTTTCTTAAACTTTGATGCGAAGATTTTCTCTCCTTCATCTGTTAAAAAGTAAAATATTGCCTTTTGTCTGTAAACTTTACCGATGTTGTAATTGATTAAACCTAACTCGATTAGTTTCTCTGCACGTTTCTTGAACGAATTACCAGAAATACCTATTAAACTGTATATCTCAGAAGTTGAGCTACTTTCAGTGTTTCCTAATATTTCAATGATTTTCCAACTTTTTTCATCTAATTCTTCAATCCTTAACTCAACATTTTCCTTGACTGGTTCTTTAACTTCTATGTTGATTTCTGTAGGTTTTATTTCTCTTGATTTCTGTAAGTCTTCTGAAAGTTTTTGCTGCATGAATTCTTTAATCATTTCATCGGTTACTGAACCTTTATTCAATTCAACCAACGGAAACTCTACTAAGAACGGGCTTGGAAAAGATGACCTTCTCATGAGTATGAATGCATGTCCAACTGGCAACCTTCTCAGATAATCTCCTTCTCCCTCATATTTCAATCCGAGCATGTTACTTGCATCTAAGATATCAGAAGAATGTTTTGTATCTAAACCTAGGTTCATATAAATGTGTGTACTAGTGTTTCCTAGAGCAGGATAACTTATAAGAGATGGATGTTGATCCACATAGACCATGCCTATACCTAGTTCTCTTACTTCTCTAAATATCAAGTCGATTACAGTTTCCATACCAATCCTTTTTGATTTCTCTCTGTTCAGAACATGGTGGGCTTCTTCTAACACAATCACTCCCAATAATTTTTCTCTACTTCTGCTCACTAACGCAGCATCCCTTAGCCATTGAAGCATGATTTCTATAAAGAAAGTCTTGTCATTAGTAGACAAAGCATCTAATTCAAGGATTGTTATACTTCCTTTCTCTAAGAATTTTGATGGCAAAACTCCTACATCACAGTCGAATACATCTCCAGTCTCTCTGAAACAGAGTGATTCTAAAGGTCTTTCAGCTGTTGAAACCCAGTTTTTTTCTCTGGATGAACTTTGACTCAACCTGCACATATCTAACCAGCTGCTCAAGTCTTTAATCCTTGGGGTTTCTGGACTGAATTTCTTGTAGATAGCATCCAATGCTTTCATTATTATGTGTCTTCCACCGCCTAACATCCAATAAGCGTGGTCGAAGATTTCAGCGAATTCCTTAGCCCATTGTGAAATCTGGATTCCTTCTGGTGGTTTTAATGGGTTGAAAGTGAAAGGGGAAACATTTCTTCCGACTGTGTAAATTTTGATCTTATCTCTAATTTCTGAAAGAGATAACAAATCACGATAATTCCTCTTGGAAAAGTCAAATATCAAGACAGGTATTTGTTTCTTTGCCAAATTCAATACTAACCAATGGATTAGATTTGTCTTACCGTAACCAGATGAACCGAAGATACCGATGTGCGTTAAAAGACTTTCCTTATCTATACACAATGGATATAATCTCTTCTTTCCGTAAAGGACCATACCAAAATCTAAATCACCTAATGAAACCAAGTCTTTGGCTGGAGGTTCGATTAAAACACTATTTTTAAGGTCTTTATCTGAAAAGACAGCTGCTTTTAAGGCATCAATCATTTCCAATATTCTCTTTCTGGTCTCTTCGTCAGCCAATAAATATGCAGTTTCTAGCCTGGAAGCCTTCTCTTTACCCAAAACAGGAACGAGTCTGTTGATCTCGTCAGCTACGTCTATAGATAATCTTCTTTCAATGTTCATTTAATCACCAGGCTGTAAATCTTTGAACAAGTTTGCAATCTTTAGTTCAGTTTCGTACTGTTCCATCAATTCTCTGAGTTCTGTCGACAGTTGGAAAATATCTCTCCAGAATTGGACAGATTCCTTTCTTTTTTCCATTCTTAGGGTAGAAATGTCTAACTTGAAATCTCTTATATCATCGACGTTATTAAGTCCTGCCAACGTACTTTGTTTATCTCTTATATCTGTCTCTATTTCGCTTAAAATTTCATCATGAAGGTTTTTCCTGGTCTCTAAGGCGGATTTAGTCTCAATAATCCTTTGCCTTAAGAACTCCACTCTGTCAAAAAGGTTTCCTATGACTCTAGGACCGATTGTTTTTAAAGGCTCATCTCCTTCTTTTAACAACTCTTTTAACATCTTGTGAGTAGTCGTTCTCTCGACAACTATTTCTCTTGGTTGCTCACGTTCTCTGTATTCTATCCTTTCAGGTTTCGAAGGAACTGATATTTCTTCTTTTTCTTCGTACTCTTCCTTGGGAAATGCAAAACTGTACGGTTTTTGATCTTTTAGTTTAACCATGATACCATCAATACCTTGAGGAGATAAATATTTAAGTCTTTACTATGTCTTTGCCTTATCTTCAGAGTGCAGTAAAAGTACCGTAAAGAATAAAAATTTTAACTCAAAAATAGTTGATCATGAATCCTTTAAGAATAGTAAAAGATTATCTTGTCATACTAGTTGATATCTTGAAGATATCATCTCCATTAGAATTTGGAGACGCTTATATAGAAACAGGAATAAAAAGAGATATAACCGTAAATTTACCATATGCCTATGCCAATTCAGGTTTTCTGCGTCGAGTAGGTATTCGACCTTCTGTTGTGAAAATTTATCCTAAACAACCTGGAAACAAAGATTTATTGTATAAATCTAGTGAGTTTATTCTCAAAGAAACAGAGCAACAATTTTTTTGTATTAATGAAGATCCGGAATCTGGTCGCAAAACTTTAAGTGAATGCATGGCTATATCATCTGATTGGTTTGATATTAATAGTATCGTTGATAACCCTATAGAAGCACAAATGAAATTATTGCCTGAGTTAAGTATAAAACCTAAACCTCAAAAGTATAATGTGAGAGAATGGAAGAGAGAATCTACACAATAAACTTGAGAAAGAGTATTTTAAGAGCTGCAAAGTGGGAAAAGAGTAAGAAAAGCGTGTATGTAGTAAAGAATTTCTTAAAAAGACACATGAAAGGGGATGTTGTAAAAATAGGCAAATCAATCACAGAAGAAATATGGAAGAGGGGAAATCAAAACCCACCAAAAAGTATCAGAATTCATACAATTCTAACTGAAGATGAAGATGAGAAAAAAGTTGTAAAGGCTGAATTGTTGGGTGTTCCTTTCTCTGAGGAAAAAGAGAAAAAGAAGGAAAAGAAACCTAAAGAGGAAGTCAAAAAAGAAGAATCTAAGTCAGAAGAAAAGCCTAAAGAGGAACCTAAAAAAGAGATTTCTACAGAGAAAAAAGTTAATCTTCTTCAAAACTCTCATTAAACACTTAATATTCTAATTCTTTTCTTACCTAGTATACCTTTTAATATTTCTTTTCCAATCCCAGAAGATTTACTAACTTTAACCTCATGATTCTTTCCAACAATTGCAGAGAGTAAATAATCTTCATCAACATAAAAGTCGACATTTCTTCCTTTCATCCTTGGTTCAAACTGAAAAACAAGTGAATTTCCAACTTCAGAAACATTGAAATCAATTTCATTTCCAGTACTCGGAACTCTGGGCTCAACATCTATGTGAATGCCAAGTTTATTTTCTATTTCTGTTATGTTTGTTCCATCTTTCCCTATAAATCTTCCAATAACATCGTTATTCATGATGATTCGGACTTTATCTTCGGAAATAAAATTAATCTCTGCATTAGGATCGTATTTATCTATTATTTGTTTCACTCTCTGTTTGGCTAATTGTTTTACTGCAGATTCACCACTTGTTTCAGTAATAGGAATCACGACGTTTTCCGCCCCGTAAGTGTAAATCTCGTAGTATAGCTTGCCTGTCTCGAAATCTCTTACTTCAACAACAGGACGTGTTAAATCTGCTTCTGTCATGCCAGTGGGAACTTTAACTGTTAAGCTCAAATCATACACGTTCTTGATCTCACCATCTTTCAGGAATATGACCGTGTCTATGACGTGGGGTATCACCCCCAATTCAATCTTTCCAATGAATCTTTGCACTGCATCAATAGCTTCAGATGCATGAATCACACCAACCATACCAACTCCAGCCAGTCTCATATCTGCGAATATCTTGAAATGGTCTGCTTGCCTTACATCATCAAAGATGCTATAATCAGGCCTGACTAACAGCAAAAAGTCGGCAGTCTTCGCAAAATCTCCAGCTAACGGACCGTACTGTGTTATCTCAGGACCTACTTGCAAATCCCTAGGACTTTCTAACGCCTTCACGATTTTTCCTTGTTTGAAATAAAACTCTGCTAAAGATGATGAAAAAGTAGTCTTTCCTGATCCGGGCGGTCCTGCGACGAGTATGCCTTCTGCCTTTTCTCTTAATCTTGTGATGAGCTTATCAGAAAGTTTATAATCGTCCATAGTAAGTTTAATTGTTGGCCTCACGACAGTGATTTCGAAACCATCTGAAAACGGAGGTCTTGCTATAGCAATTCTGTAATTTCCCATCTGAATAATAACTCCGCCTCCTCGTTCAGCCTCGATGAAAGTATCTTCAGTTTTTCTTGCCGCTTCTATTATCTCGTAAATCATCTTCTGAACTTCATCTTTCGTCAACACTTTATCCCCTATCTTTTGTAATTTGAATTGACCAGGTTTTCCTCTTTTAGCCATTGGTATAACTTTTTCTTTTAAGTGAATGCTCATCGTGTCAGGAGTAAAGTATTTTTCAAAGGTTAAGTCTTCTGTCTTTACTATTGGAGCCATGTGTTCGACTTTAACACCTTCAGCCTCTGCAACAAGGCCTTGAACATAATCAGCAGTTAAAAGAGTTCCATTCTCTTCTTTAGCCACATCCCTTATCAATGCATCCAGTCTTCCACCTTTGGCCAATCTAATATCTTCTAAAGAAGGTCTTTCTCCAGTAAACCTAAGGTCAACGTTTTTCTTCTTGCACAATTCTCTTATTTTTTTGATTTCTTCTAGGCCGACAAAACCTGGTTCTCTTCCCCTAGAAGCTTGAGCTTGCAGTTCATCCAAGACAGCAAGAGGGATGATTATATCTTCCAAACCTTCAAACTCATTTTTTTCTAACATTTCAGATACTTTGCCGTCGATTATGATAGAAGTGTCAGCGATGATTTTCTTTATTTTCATATTTTCACTTTGATTAGTTTTAGTGAACGATATTAAATAATTTAGGATTTTGATTGTATGATAAAATGCCGGTTAAGAAAGGTTTAAATAATTAACTTTTCGTCGTTAAAATCATGGAGAACTCTCAAAAATGTCCAGACTGTGGATGTAAAAAATTACAATTAAAAGCAGATGGACTAGTCTGCATGAAATGTGGTTTGGTAATTTCTGATACGTATTTTTCTGGGAGTGAAGCGGTTCGTTAGTGAAGAATTATCCTTTTATCCATTCATCCAACTTATTCCTAGCTTCATCGTCGCTGAACTGCTGAGGAGGATGTTTCATCAAGTAAGCAGATGGATATATCAAAGGACCACCAATTCCTCTATCCAAAGCTATTTGAACATATCTTATCGCTTCTATACTCGTCCCTCCAGAATTAGCTTTATCATCAACATCCAGTCTCAATTCCATGTTGAATGGCACTTCAGCAAACATTCTGCCTTCAATCCTAATGAACGCCAACTTTCTGTTGCTCAGGAAAGGTATGAAATCACTTGGTCCCACATATATGCTCTTATCGTTCAGTCTTTTTGACAATTGACTTTGAACTGCTTCTGTCTTAGATATTTTCTTGCTTTCAAGTCTGTCTCTTTCTAACATGTTCAAGAAATCTGTGTTACCACCGACATTGATCTGATAAGTCTTATCTATTGTGGTTCCTCTATCCATACAAAGCTTGGCCAATATTCTATGAACTATTGTTGATCCAACTTGAGATTTAATGTCGTCTCCGATAACAGGGATCTTCTTTTCTTCAAACCTCTTAGCCCATTTTTTATCAGAAGCAATAAAGACAGGCATACAGTTGATGAAAGCACAGTTAGTCTTCAAAGCGATATCAGCCCAGAATTCTGTTGCTTTTTGACTTCCAACTGGAAGGAAGTTCATCAAAATTTTCGTTCCTGTTCTTTCTATTTCATCTATCGATTCTTTCTCTATCTGTTTGATGGATTTAGTTTGTTTTATTGGCTTGATCTTGTTTACAACATAAACACCGATACCATCAAGGATAGGACTTTCTTTAACGATGATATCATCAACACCAGAAACACTCTTGACCCAATCAACCTCGTTTGGTTCAGCATAAACGGCTTCTGACAATGGCCTGCCGACTTTATTCTCCCCGACATCAAAAGCTGAAACAAAATTAACATCTTCTACCCCATAACTACCAATCTTTTCATGCATAAGACCGATTCTTTCTGATTTACTTTTTTTGTAGAACTCTATTCCTTGGATGAGACCAGCAAAACAGTTACCGATTCCTACAACACCGACTTTGATTTTTCCCATGACATCACATCCTTCTATTTGATTAACAGAAATATAAAAGTTTGATTCAATCAGATTTTTTAGAGATTGTTAACATTCTATCCAAAGCTATCCTAGCATTTCTAATTACCTCTGCATTTATGTTAACAGGATAAATTTCTTTTTGTAAGGATCTTAAAACTGCAGGTAAAGTATTCTTTTTCTGTTGGACACAAGTCGCGATAATAGAATAAAATTTCTTCTCAGGTAATTCTAATTTTAACCTTTCGACCATTCCCATTTCTGTGACAATGATAAATTCATTCGCTTCATCTTCTCTTGCACGTGTTATCATTTGACTGGTGCTGCAAACATAATCTGCCAACTTGATAACATTCATTAAGCATTCAGGGTGTGCGATTATCTTTGCGTTTGGATGCAACCCCTTAGCCTCTTTCACTTGTTCAGCCGAAATTTTTGAATGCACGTAACAAAAGCCTTTCCATGGGATTATCTTTTTATCAGTCTTAGTCTGAACATAGTTGGCTAAATTTTCATCAGGAACGAATATAACTTCTCTCTGCGATAAGGAATTAACTACTTCGACACAATTAGCAGAAGTGCAGCAGATGTCGGATTCAGCCTTGGTTTCTGCAGAAGTATTGACATAGGAGACGACAGCAGCGTCAGGATATTGTTTTTTTAAATCCAATAATTGTTTTCTATTGACCATTCCAGCCATTGGACACTCTGCCCCTTTTACAGGAATCAATACTTTCTTATCTTGGTTAAGTATCTTTGCAGATTCTGCCATGAAATCAACACCGCAAAATATGATGATATTAGCGTTAGTCTTAGCAGCTTCTCTACTTAGTTCTAAAGAATCTCCAATGAAATCTGCGACTCTATATATCTCTGGCCGTTGATAGTTGTGGACGAGAATAATCGAGTTTTTTTCTTTTTTTAACTTGTTTATTTTATTTATCAAATTCAAGTTCATCCTATAACCTCTAGTCCCATGTCTAAACTCTTACAAGGATATGTAATGTAACCAGATGAAACAAAATCAACATCAGCCTCTCCAAATTCTTTCACATTGTCCGGTTTTACACCACCAGATGCTTCCAGACAAATCCCAGATTTCTTCAATAACTTAACTACGTTCTTAACATCGGGAATCTTGATCCAATCCAACATTATTATGTCTGGTTTCTCTTTTGCTGCGGCTAATGCCTCTTCAACACTTTCAACTTCTATTTCAATTTTCTTCCCATCTTTATTCTGTTCTCTTGCTCTTCTTAAACATTCTTTTATTGCCTCAATGCGTGAACATTTCAATTCTTTACAAACAACATCGATATGGTTTCCTTTTATCAAGTACATGTCGAACAATCCTAAACGATGAGTATAACCGCCACCAAGCTTAACAGCTCGCTTGTCACTGAATGAAAAACAAGTCTTTCTTGTTGCAGCAATTTTTGTTTTTGTTTGTTTTGCCATTTGATTAGTTAGAGTTGCAATACCGCTCATTCTAGTCAAGAAATTCAATACAGTTCTTTCAGCTTGTATTATCTTTCTTGCATCACCTTCCATTTCCATAATGATATCTTCTTTCTTGATTTCACTACCTTCCTTTATCAGTTCTTTCGCTTTGACTTCAAGCTTTTCTAAAAGAGAACGTGCTTCGAATACGCCAGCAAGGATTCCATCATCTTTGGCTTTTATTATCGCTTTTATTTTCATCGGTTTTATAACAGCTTCTGTCGTGATATCTCCAGTGCCTAAATCATCCTCGTACATCTCGTAAACTTTCTTCCTGATTTTTTCCTTAAACGGTTCTACATCATAATCCAAATAGTCTTCGAACATATCATGTCCCTATTTGTATCGATTCTTTAATATTTTTTAAGGTTGCAATAGCAGATAAAGCAGCAAGATAACTCGTCTTTGGGTTATCTGGACTCGGAAGATTTTCAACTCTTGTCTTTAACACGCCAAATTTGCCTTCCACGATAATCTCATGGATATTGGATTTAATGTTTGGGTCAGCTATTATTTGTACTTTTGTTTTTTCTGGACCGATGCCAGCAAGGCTTAAAGATGCAGCGACGTTAACATTTGCAGGAAATAATTCCACAGCTTCTTTCGCAGGACCTTCATAGATGATTGTTGGATTTTTAATTTCACTCAAATCAAAATGATGTTTTTCGAAGAACGGAGCACCTTCTAAAGATTTAGGATGTTTTCTTGTTATGAGTGTCACGTTTTCAATTTCTATGATTTTAGCTGATTTTATACCATCCAAACCTGCGATAGCTCCAGAAGGAATGTAAACTTTCAACCTGTTTTCATCAGCCAATTTTTTTATTTCTTGGAATAATTTTTGATCGACAAGAGCCCCAGAACTCATTATCATAACATTTTTCTTTGTCTTCAATGTTTTAGGGATGAGTGTTCTTACAGCCTCTTGTGAAGCTGCTTCGATAATCAAATCTAAATCTTCTTTGAGAATATCATCAAAGTTTTTGTATGTTGTGTCGAATTTTTTGGCAAATTGTTTGCCTTTTTCTTCGATTTTATCATAGACGTACTCAAGTTTAGCTTCAATTTTTTTCTCTTTTATCGCTTTTGCTATTATTGTTCCTATATTCCCACAACCTATCAAAGCGATCCTCATTTTTGTCAGTAAAAACAAGTGTTTTCTAGATTAATAATTTTTTCTTTAATCAACAACTAGAATGATTCATTTTAATGCTTTGGTAATTTTTTCAATCTTCACTTCTGACTCTTTTTTCTTCCTCATATCTCTGACTACTACTGATTTATTTTTCAACTCCTTCGGTCCAATGATAACAACATAAGGAATCCCTAAACTGTTTGCAAACTCTAATTGTTTCGTCAAATTTCTATTCATCAAATCTACTTGACAAGAAATACCGTCTTTCCTTAACTTTTTTGCAATCTTTACCGTTTCTTTCTTAACATCTTCATTAACATTAGCAACAAACACTTTGACTCTTGTCTTGGGCAAATCTAACATTTTTTCTTCTTTCATAACTTCTATTATCCTTTCAATACCAAAGGAAATGCCAGTTGCAGGAGTAGATCTTCCACCAAATATTTCTATTAACTTGTCGTATCTTCCACCGCCAGCTAAGCTTCCAATGTTCTTTCCAGAAGTGTCTATTACTTCGAATATAGGACCTGTGTAATAATCAAGACCACGGGCTAGGCTGAAATCTATGACAATCTTATCAGTAAAACCGTAGCTTTCTGAAAAATTCACTATCTCATTCAACTCTTTCAAACCTTCTGAACCGATTATTGTTTCGTTAAGAATCTTTTCTCCTTTCTTCAAAACATCTTCTGGTGAACCTTCGAGTTTTATCAGTCTAAACAACTGATCAATCTGGTTTTTGCTCAAACCTGCATTTTCTAACTCAGTTTTTACAGTATCTTCGCCGAATTTATCCAACTTATCAATCGCTCTGAAAACGTCAAATCTCTTCTCTTCAGAAGCTTTTATCACTTCTATTAGACCAGCAAGAATCTTCCTGTTGTTCAATTTTACACAGAATTTTTTAAAACCTAAAGCTTCTAGAGATTCTACTACTATAGCAAGTATCTCGGTATCAGCGTCCATATTACTGCTCCCAACAGTATCGATATCACACTGCCAAAACTCTCTGAAACGATCTTTTCTAATTTCTTCATATCTCCACACCCTACCGATACAATATCTCTTGAAGGCTTTTGGCAATTGTGGATTATTGGCTACTACTCTAGCTAAAGGAACGGTTAAATCGAACCTTAGTCCCAGTTCTCTGTCAGACTTGTCCTTGAAGTAATAGATTTGGTCTTTTATCGCATCACCGCCACCGCCCTTTGCAGCTAGTAACTCAAAATTCTCGAAGGCAGGAGTCTCAAAATTCTCGAAACCATATTTTTCAAAGATTTTCTTCAAGACATTCATCACATACTCAAGTCTAATCATTTCTTCGGGCAAAAAATCCCTTGTTCCTCTCGGTGATTGAAACTTCATATGAATCACTTATTATTTTATTATATTAGAATTTAATGTCTAGGACCACTTTCTCCATTTTCATATCTTTCATATCTTCTGCTTGCAAGACCTGCTGGTGTACTAAAGCTATAATCTCTTTGTTCTCTTATTACAAGAATATCTGTAGATTTTTCAAGAACTTCTATCAAATAATTAAAAGATGGATTATCTTGTTTTTTCAATTCTTCTAAAGCATCTTTTGGTTGAAGTCTTCTCTCTTCACCATAAACATCGGGCGATATCAGGGGAATTCCTTTCTGAGAATGTGCAGCATATATTCCTTTATCTAAACCAATCAACAATTCAACTGCAGATATTGGAACTTTTGGAAATTTTATTATTTCACCCCTTGAATCTTTATACAACAAATAGTAACTAGTTTCCATGAAATCACCTTTTCTTAGGACCAGAGTCGGGAATCGAACCCGGTCCAGAGGTTCCACAGACCTCTATGCTAGCCTTTACACTACCCTGGTCATTATATGGAAGAAGGACCAACCTATCTTTCAGAAGAAGAAACTTAACTCTAGAACCTTCTAACAACCTTAATTTTACTCTTAAACCGATAGGAATTGAAACCCTGCCTTTTGAATCGACCTTAGAAATAGCACTAAACTTTTCTCTTGTGAACTAATTCACCACTTGTGAAAACATTCACCTCTCATTTTTTACACCTTACAGTAATCATGAATGAACTCATATAAATAGATTGAGGTGGGAATTAAATTATATTAATTATTATCTATATATTATAACTAGAAAAAGAAGAAAAGAATGGGGTTATATGGATCTTATGAATCGCTGATAGATGTGGATGAAGTAGATGAGTACAAAGGCTGTCAAAATAATCTCAAAAGATAGTACTGCTGGGTTTCTTTCGATTGCTATGAAGTAACCATGAGTAAGTATATCAGTGAACACGAGAAGTTGCAGGAATATTGCACCGCCAAGGCAAGACAAACCGAGATTATGAAACAGTATTCGAAGCCTTCTGTTCGTGTGTCTAAATCCCATTCACATACCCCTTTTGGTAGCAATTATTCGTTACATCTGGCTCGACTTGGTTGTATCTCCTTTTTCTCTGGTTGAATATGCCTACATCCTTCAGACTTTCTACACATTTCCCTTAACCTCACGATGGGTTGAGCAGTATATTTCAACTGCGACTATAGTCAACCCTCAAATATAGAAAGATGGGAAAAGAGGAAAAAATAGGGAGTTGGATCCAAGTTTACTTAGGACCGTATCTTTTCTTGACCCATTCTCTCGTTCGTTCCATGTCTTCTCTGAACCGTTTCAGTTCTTCAGGTGTTCTCTTTGGAGCTACAGGTTCTTCGGCGGGAGTTGCGTAGACATCCAGCAGATCGCCTTTCGGGTTCTTGGATATGTTTATGTTGACTTTCAGGCCGATGTTCACCTTTTCAGGATCAATTTCTCTCATGGTCATGGGTAAACAGGTGTTTGTTCCATCGATTCTGACCATTGCACCGACTAGGGGTTGGAGATGTGCCATTGAAGGCCAAGCGATAGCCATGATGGTGTACGAGTGGATCTCTCCTTTCTTCGATAGATCAACCCATGTTGTTTCCTCGAGTCTGCATTTGGGATTGAAGCAATGGGCACGTGGAGGACAGTAGACAAGTCCACATTTCGGGCATTTCGTTCCGTACAGATTTCCAGTCAAAAGGCCTATGAAGAACTGCGACACTTTGCCGTAGCTATGATGAAAAACACTGCCGTGCGGTCTATGAACGATCATGAATTTCTCTGGTTTCAGAGTGTTAAGCGTTGGTCCGTCGTTCATTTCTACTATCTTCCATCCCTCCGGGGTCCAGCCTCCTCTGCGTTCCCAGTCTTCCCATATTTTTTCATCGATCTTCTTTTCATTGAGGGTTTTTTCTGTTCCAGGTTGCCTCATCGTCTTACACCTCCAATATCACTGCACCTGCTTGGCATCCTGTGCCGCCGTGTCCATGGATGAAAGCTTTCTTCGGGTTACTCAATTGTCTTCCAGGTGCTCCCCATTTCTTGCCGATCTGATTGCTCAGTTGCCAGTAACTGTCGACTACTTGTGCTATTGATGTGGATCCCACTGCATGCCCTTGTGCAGTCAATGCTCCACTCAGTTGACATGGAAGTTCGCCGTGTGGTTGAATGACACCATCCCGAACCATTTTATTGCCTTCGCCTCTCTTGCAGAAGTCAAAGTCTTCGAGACCAGCGAGAACAACTCCAGCGTAGGGGTCGAAGATTTCCACGAAACTGATTTCTTTCCTCGGGTTTTTCACGCCAGCGTCCTTGTATGCCATTCTTGCAGATACCCTCAGTGAGCCGAAATTGCAGAGATCAGGATATGGTGACATTGGTTTTGGAATGCTTTTTGGCCAGATTTTCTCATCTTCTGGATACAATCCTTTCCATGCAGGATTGTCCGGTCGATCTCCAGCTCTCATCGTGTCTGTACCAAAACCGACACCAGTTATCCAGGTTGGATTGTCAGTCAGTTTCTTCGTTGTCTCTTCATCCGCTAATAGCAAAGCTGAGGCTCCTTCGCTTGTCATCGCGCATTCATGGAGCCTGTAAGGCCACGATATCAATCGAGATTTGTAGACGTCCTCAAGTGTTATCCTACCGAATCCGTGTTGTGCTGGCCATTGCGCGTATGGGTTTTCGAGTGAGTTGTTGTGATTCAAAACTGCGATTTCAGCTAAGTCTTCTTCTGTGTCCCCATACACATACATTCGTCTTGCTTCCATGGTTGCGTAGAAGGCGTTGTAAGTGAAACCAGAAACGAAGTCCCAATCAGTGTCACCAGCGATGGCTATGGCTTCGTTGATTTTTTGAATGGGAAGTTCGTTCATCTTTTCCCATCCGACAACGAGAACTAGTGGGAACATACCTGACCGAATCCACAAGACTGCGTTTATGACGGCATCAATAGGCGTTGCACCTCCTGACTCAACTCTGTAGGCAGGTACGCCACTCAACCCTAGATAGTCATGAATTATCCAGTGCATGCACTGTTGCTGCTCGAGAATATCGCTGAAGTACGAGTAGCAGCACGCATAGCCTTTCCTTATGAAATCTCCGAGTTCAAGGTCTGGAACATCGTCGAGTATCATTCTGACTGCCTCTGCGCACATCTCCTCTTGCAAAGTATGCCTTGGATTGTCGAACCTTGAAATGCTACCTGCGACTATTCCAACTTTTTTCATTTTCTCACATCCTTTTTTAGCCCCATTTTCTGGGTCCAATTTTTTGGACATCAAATGATGCAGTTTTTAACCTCCTTTTGGCAAATCCTTCATGGATTCTACCGCCGAGAAAGGCATCCCATTAAAACAAATCCCGGGACCAGGAGTTACGACTTTTTTTACTGAATGACGTAACTGTGAGGAAATTATGTTGATAGATTCACAATATCAACGATTATCTTAAAAAAAGAAAGGGGGAAAGGATATGTTTGCAATGATTTTTTTATACTTTGGCAGACAGTTCTGGTAGGATTGGCTGTACGATTTCCTTTGCTGCGGGAATGCCATTATCTCTTCGGATTTTCGCGAGGTTTCGCAATGCTATTTCACATTTTTTGTCTCCGATATTACCTTTGCATAGTTTTCTTACCTTGCTCGGTCTAGCATGGCCATAAAGAATTTTGTTTATTATAGTTGTGACTGTCTTATTTTCTTTGTTCTTTGTTATATGGGCAGTTATGAAGTTTATCGTTTTTCTAGGTATTTGTGTATCGCCCTTTTTAGTTTTCTTTGACGAACTTCCACCTCCCATGTTTTCAATTTTTTCATTCATGGGTTTATTTTTGGCCTTCTACGACGATCATTGTCAGTGTTGACCTTACCTTGTCGAGTCTCCTGACCTTCCACGTCACGATCTCCTTCAGCCTGTCCATAGTGTCTGCCTTCACCCTGGCTATTATGTCATAGACTCCGTAGACAGCATTGGCTTCTTCGACTCCTTCGACTCGCTTTAAATCCTTTAGCACGTCTGCTTCTGAACCGATTTCGCTGTTTATTAAAACAAATGCGGTTGGTATATCATACCCTCCTTCCAGATCTAGAAGGTTTTTTTGGGATACTCCCTTATTCAGACCACTGAAGACATGTTTATTCATGGAAGACATTGATTGAGTATTCCCAAATAGAACAAAGGCTAAGCAAATGTCTATCTAAAGACAGCGTGTTTCAATTGGTTTTATGATGTGTTTTTGTATCTGAATAAGAGCATGATAGGAATAATTTTTAAAAATAAAGGTTAAATAACTATTTTCAATTAGAATAAAAGCTTTCATTTACTATACTTTTTTTCTACATCTTTAATCTTGTTAACTCTTCTCAAATGACGTTCTCCAAGGAATTCTGTTTTCAACCAAACTTTAACTATGTTTTTGGCAGAATCTTCATCTATCATCCTGGCACCGAAAGTTAGAACATTAGCATCGTTGTGTTCTCTACTCAACTTTGCCATCTCAACGCTATTACAAAGAGCAGCCCTTATCCCAGGAATTTTATTTGCTGTCATACACATACCTATACCAGAACCGCAAATTAGTATCCCCCTATCATACTCCTTCTTGGCAATACTTTCAGCAACTTTCAAAGCGTAATCAGGATAATCGACATGTTCGTCGCTATAAGTCCCAAAATCTTTATACTTATAACCCAATTCTTCTAAGAATTTCTTTATCTTCTCTTTTAACTCAAAACCAGCATGATCAGAACCTATAGCAATTTTCATTAACTCACTCAATGTTTGCATGCCTTTTCTTTAGGTCCATTTCACCCTCTTCGTATAACTTCATGAGTTTTGTTATAACAGCATCGAGAAAAACCATGGTTGAGAGTTCAAACAAGCTTCCAAGAGGAGTCAAAGGCTCATGCATTCCTGTCAACTGTCCAGATATGTAATCTCTTTTCATGCCTTTTATCTCCCTTCCCCCAATCAAGACAATAGAATCTGCCAATTTTGCGATTGGTGAATTCTTGAATGAAGTTATTACAACAACTGTAGCTTTAGTTTCTTTTGCTGTTTTCACTGTCGTTAGAGTAGCACTAGTCTTGCCTGAACCTGAAATCGCTATCAATAGATCGCCTGGCTTTATCGGAGGAGCGATAGTTTCTCCGACCACGTATACGTAAAAACCTAGATGCATGAGACGCATGGCAAAAGCTCTTCCCACTAAACCACTTCTGCCTGCCCCAGCAACAAAAATATTTCTAGAATGGACTAGTCTTTGCATGAATTCGTCTACTTGTTTCTCGTTCAATTTATTCAATACTTCTTTTATCATCCTGTTAATTTCTTTTGCAGTCTTTATTACCATTCAGATCATCTTTTCTAGTACAAGTTTCGTTGCATTAGTCGGATCTTTGGATTTTGTTATGAAGCCTCCTATAATAATTATATCAGCGCCAGCGTTTATAACATTTGGAACGTCTTTATCTGTCATTCCGCCAGCAGCAGAAACCGGTATTTTGATTGCTTTGCACAATTTTCTTAAGGTTAAATAAGGATATTTGGATTTTTTCTGTTGATCAATGCCTAAATGAAGTGATACCACGTTGACACCAAATTTCTCCACTTCTTTTGCTCTCTTTACAGGATTTTTTATGTTAATCAAGTCACAACATACCTTCACACCATAATCTTTTCCAGCTTTGACAGCATCTTTTATCGTGTTATCGTCTGCTGTGGCGAGGATGGAAACAACATCAGCCTTAGCTTTCGCAGCCATTTCAGTCTCTAAATATCCACAATCCATTGTTTTCATATCGGCAACTATGATTTTATCAGGAAAATGTTTCTTAAGTTCTGTTACTGCTTTTATTCCTTCTGACTTTATTAAAGGCGTACCTGCTTCAAAAATATGTGTGCCAGGACATTTTTTAGCTATTTCTAAAGCTTGTTTGATTGTTAAGAGATCAAGAGCAACTTGCAATTTTGGCATATATTATTGTTAGAATTATGTTTTAATTAAACTTTTGATATTCCCACAGAACAAAAACCTATATGATTTTCAATTAAATCTTTCATACAAAATTTTAAACAGTTTATTTTCCAATTAACTAAAAGGTTAAAATGATAGAAATAGTACCTGCAATCCTCGTCAAAAACATGGATGAATTGAATCAAAGAGTGAAAGAAGTAGAATCCTGTGTAAAAAGAGTACAGATAGACATAATGGACGGTATTTTTGTTCCAAACAAGACGATACAGCCTAAAGACATGAAAATTTTCAAGACAAAATTGATGAAGGAAGTACATTTGATGGTAGACGATAACGAAAAATATGTCGATGATTTCTTGAAACTAGGCTTTGACATGCTCATAGTCCATTATGAGTCCTGTAAAGATATTCCAGGAATGATCAAAAAAGTAAAACAAAAAGGCAAGAAAATCGCTTTAGCCATTAATCCACCGACCTCACTTTCAGCCATAAAGGATTATTTGGATGACTTGGATATGGTCTTGATAATGTCTGTCAATCCTGGTTCCAGTGGTCAAGGATTCTTGCCGGAAATTTTATCAAAGATAAAAGAGTTGAGACAGATTAGAAAAAATTTAGACATAGAAGTTGATGGTGGAATAAAACTAGGAAATACCAAGCTTGTAGCAGAAGCTGGGGCAAATATTATTGTTTCATGTTCTGGGATTTACGGTTTTGAAAACAAGAAAGAAGCTGTATACTTGTTGAAAAAAGAAGCGATGAATGCATGCAAAGGATAATTCTTCATATTGATTTAGATTCATTCTATGCATCTTTAGAAGAACTCAGACATGAAAACATTAGAGGTAAAGCAGTAGTTATTTGTGTTTATTCTGGGCGTTCAGAAGACAGTGGCGCTGTGAGCACGGCCAATTACAAGGCCAGAGAACTAGGAATAAAATCAGGCATGCCAATATCTCTCGCAAAACGTCTTGCCAAAGACAAAGATGTTGCATTCCTTCCGAATGATATAGAATACTATCGCACTGTTTCTGACAGGATCATGGAAATTCTAGAGGAAGAGACCGATATAATGCAACAAGTGAGCATAGACGAATCTTACCTAGACGTTACAAAAAAATCAAATGAGAATTGGAACAATGCAAAAAAAATTGCTGAAATAATAAAGAAGAAGATAAAGGAACAAGAAGGTCTTACCTGTTCCGTTGGTATAGGTCACAATAAACTCGTTGCTAAAATGGCTTCAAAACATAAAAAACCTGATGGTCTGACGATAATTAAAGACACTGAAATAAAAAAATTCTTTGAAAACCTGCCTGCCTCAAAGATTCATGGGGTTGGTGGAAAAACCACTAAAGTCTTGGATGAACTAGGGATTAAAACTGCAAAGGATTTGGCTGACTTTGATGTAAACATCCTTGAAGAAAAGTTTGGTAGGAATAAAGCAAAACTTCTATTAGATAAAGCTCGAGGGATTGATGATTCACCAGTTGAACAGAAAGAGAGACAACAGATTTCACGTTTAGGTACTCTGAAAGAAGATACAGATGATGTAGTAACAATTTTTGAGAAGATCAAAGAACTTGCAACTGACATGAAGAAAAAAATAGAAAAGGAGAAAGTATCTTTTCGTACAATCTCTTTAATTACGATTGATACTGCACTCAAAACGCAAACGAGAAGCGAAACTATACAAGTTACAAATGACTTAGATTCAGTATTACCAATAGTCAAATCGTTGCTTGAAAGGTTTTTAGAAGAGAATTCTGAGAAAAAACTAAGGAGAGTTGGAATAAGAGCTTCCAACTTTATTTACAAAAAAGAACAAAAGACTCTTGGTGATTTTTGAAAAAGTTTCTCAAAACTAATTTGGATTATGACTGAAGTGAATATAAAAGGAATGTGTTTTCGAAGAAAACCGAAGCTGTGGCTGAAGCGCATAAAAATTGTTATATTCTCCGAACGAGATAAGTCAAATGTCATAATACAACGAGTGAGGACGAGCTTTCAAAGAAAGCGAAGAGTTCAGCAAAACCTTTACTTTGACTCGGCTTGACGAGTTGAAGGAAAGAACGAGGGGATTTTTCACGAGCCGGTTTTTTAGAAAATTATTTTTTACAATTAAGAATGTGTGGGTTTAGTATATTCCAATTCTTTACCTGTGAAAGCTTTATACAATTGCTTTATTGCTACTAGAACATTTTCACCCTTAGGCAAAATTGAATATACTGCCATTTTTTCATTTTTTTCAGTAGGATCTTTTATTAACTCCTTTTTAATTGTTTCATCAATTTGATTTCTTCTGAGCAAACTAGCTAATTGCGGAATTAATTCAATCTCCATCTCTTTTTGCAATTCCGAAAATTTTTTATATCCTGGTTTTGTATGTTTTGCTTCTACTAGAATGTTATATAATTGAAAATCACGATATAATGTCCAACCAATTCTATCTAAAACTTCTTCAGGTGGTTTCATACATTCATTAGATGATTTCATGCAAGATTTAATGAAAGATTAAACATTTAAACCTTATTTAAAAACTGGATAACTACGCGAGGAGCAAAGCGACGAGAAATTCTGCGAGTGAAAAATCCCCGAGTGTGTTTTGCTGAATTGAATATAACTACTATTAGACGAACTTCTACAGGAAGTAAAGCTTTAAGACAGTAAAACATACCAAGGAAGCCAGTTTACAATTTGATAATACCCACTCAGTGCCATACCGACCTCTTTTATTTACAATTTAATGTATACACATATCTAAAAAGATATTTTAAAAACATCGTTATTCATGCAGACCTTAAATCTTTTTCTGTCAATACTTAATGTAGGTTCTAATGGGCGAAGAAGAATTTTTCAGTAAGAAATCGAAGATAGAAGATGATTTTGAGAAAGAAATGAGGATTGAAGTGTTAAATGATAAAATAAATGAAATATCTAGAAAGATAGATGCAATCTCAGAACGACCATCCGATGTTCCTCCTAAACTTGAAAAGAAAAGATTCCAAATTTTTCTAGATACAGCTGATGTTGAACAAATAAGAATTGCCCATTCTTGGGGTGTTATTGATGGCATCACGACTAACCCTACCTTAGTTTGTAAAACAGGAAGAAGCTTTGAAGAGTGTATTAATGAGATTGTAAACATAGTTGACGGGCCGATAAGTGCTGAAGTCATCAGTCAAGATGCAGAAGGAATGATAAAAGAGGCAAGAGTATTGGCTAAAATCCATGAAAACATCAACATAAAAATTCCAATAACGTCTGAAGGTTTGAAAGCGATAAAAGTCCTTAGTCAAGAAGAAATAAAGACGAATGCAACGTTATGTTTCTCAGCTAATCAAGCGATCCTAGCAGCAAAGGCAGGAGCGGCTTTCGTCAGTCCTTTCATCGGACGATTGGATGACATAGGACACGAAGGAATGCAGGTCGTCAGAGATATAGTCCAAATCTACAAGAATTATGGTTATGAGACAAAAATTATAGTCGCCAGCATCAGACATCCTCTGCATGTGATAGATGCAGCTAAATGTGGTGCTGATATAGCCACTGTTCCTTTTGATGTCTTAGAGAAAATGGTCAAACATGCATTGACTGATGTTGGAATAAAAAGATTCTTGGACGATTGGGAGAAAGTTCCTAAGAAATTCACTAAAGAATAAATCCTTTAATCTCAATTTCTAAATCAAGGCGATTGGGACGCAGAAAATAACCGATATTTCTGAATTAAAAGAGATTGCTAGGAAGATAAGAGTCGATGTGATCAAAATGACTAATGCTGCTGGTTCTGGTCATCCTGGTGGTGCTCTTTCTTCTGCCGACATTTTTGCTGTTTTGTATTTTAACATCTTGAACCATTATCCTGACAATCCATGTTCTGAAGATAGAGATATTTTCATCCTGTCAAAAGGTCATTCTTGCCCTGCTCTGTATTCAGCTCTGGCAAGATCAGGTTATTTTCCTGTTGAAGAATTGATGACTCTAAGAAAATTAGGTTCAAAACTACAAGGTCATCCTCATTCTTGTTCTTTAGGTTGTTTAGAAGCTTCTACTGGTTCTTTGGGTCAAGGTTTATCTATCGCTATAGGAGCTGCTCTAGGTTTAAGGTTAGATAAAAAAGATAGCAGAATTTACTGTTTGATGGGCGATGGAGAACAGCAAGAAGGACAGATTTGGGAAGCCGCAATGTCAGCCGCACACTATAAACTCGATAATTTGTGTGGGATAGTCGACAGAAACAAACTGCAGATTGACGGTTTCACGAAAGATGTGATGAATTACGAACCTTTAGAGAAAAAATGGGAATCCTTTGGTTGGCATGTTATTACTGTTGATGGTCATGATATTCCTTCCTTGATTTCAGCATTCGAAGAAGCGAAGAAAATCAAAGGAAAACCCACAGTAATTATCGCTGATACTATCAAGGGAAAAGGAGTTTCTTTCATGGAAAATGTAGCCATCTGGCATGGACAAGCTCCTAATAACGAAGAAATGAAGAAAGCATTGAACGATTTAGGGGAGCTGCATTAAATTTTTAGAGTTTTCTATAATATCTTTTATTTGGCCCAATATATCATCGCTGACATAGAATTCGATAGAATCTTTAGTCAAATAGTTTTTACTCGTAAATTTTAACTTAAATGCCCTACCAGAATAACGTTAATAAAATTTACAATTACTCTTTTTTACTTGAGCATAGACAAACCCTGGAAATTTAGATTTTTTTAAATCTTCGTTTAATAATTGGACAAATATTCTGGTAAAATCATATGTGTGTATTGGCATTTATATCGTCTCTCTAATTAAATTATCTCTTGGTAATTTTCATATATTTTGAAGTAAATGACTTAAATCCTTTTTCATCGATAAATAATTCAGATAAAATGTTCTTTAGGAATGAAGAAGAAATTTTCAAGCAAAAACCAGAGATTGGAGTCGAAGCAAAAAAAGAAGTAAAAATTGAACCAATTAAGAAAGAAGTCATTTTAGAGACAAAAGAAGAGATAGAGATTCCAAAACCATCAGAATTTAGAGAATCAAAGTATAACTCAACTCTTTCCAAAAACCTGTTCACGAATGTTGATAAGGCAAGAACAAGGGATGGTTTTGGCGAAGCACTAGTAAAACTCGGAGAAATCAACGATAAAATCGTGGCATTAAGCTCAGATTTAGCTCACTCAGTCAGAGCAATGTGGTTTGCACAGAAGTTTCCAGAAAGATTCTTTCAAATCGGGATTGCTGAAGCAAACATGACCGGTATCGCTGCTGGTCTGGCTAGAGTTGGTAAGATTCCTTTTATGTCTACTTTCGGAGTTTTTATTACTGGTAGAAACTGGGATCAAGTGAGGATGAGTATTGCCTATCCTGACATGAACGTTAAAATCTGTGCTTCTCACACTGGCGTTTTTTCTGTTGGAGAAGATGGAGCATCACATCAATCTTTGGAAGACATAGCACTAATGAGAATACTACCAAACATGACAGTAATAGTACCGTGTGATAAACCAGAAACATATAAGGCAACTTTTGCTGCTGCTGAGATAAAAGGTCCTGTATACTTGAGGTTTGGAAGAGAAAATGTACCAGTAATTACCACTGAAGAAACTCCGTTTGAAATCGGTAAAGCTGAAGTTTTCAGGGATGGAAATGATGTTACGATAATCGCATGCGGACCGATGATTTATGATGCTTTGATAGCTTCTAAAAAACTGGAAGAGGAAGGAATAGATGCAAGAGTTATCAACAATCATACGGTAAAACCTATTGATATAGATACAATCTTAAAAGCGGCGAGAGAGACCGATGCGATAGTTACAGCAGAAGAGCATCAAATCCATGGTGGTATGGGTAGTGCAGTTGCAGAAGTACTGGCTCAGATTTATCCTGTGCCAATTAAGATGGTTGGGGTTAAAGACAAGTTCGGTGAGTCTGGTAGCCCAGATGAATTACAGAGAGCGTATCAGTTGACAAGTGATGACATCATCAGAAACGTGCATGAAGTGATTTCGGAAAAATAAATCCTTTAGTTCATATAACGATTTAAATTTGAAACATCAAAAATTATGGAGATGTATATGGTGGAAATGGAACGAAGTCGTGGTAACGCAAACCTCGGATGTTCTCAATTATACAATTGCTCAATTTCAGATTTGGGAAAATCTCGACCGCTATGCCCAGAAGATTGCACAACGTGTCCATATCGTGGTTTTCAAATATACAAAATTGGTCAGTAAAAGAATCAGCTTTTCTTGAGAACTTCTACGATTAAAGGCGCTACAGAAACATTAGAAACAGGAGTCATTATCGAATCTGTAACGATTAAATAATCAGTTATTTCCTTTAGTTGTATCAAAGAATCTTTCATGAACAAACCATGAGTAGCAGCGGCGATAACTTTTTTCGCACCTTCTGATTTAATCTTCTTTGCAGCCTTTATCATCGTTCCGCCAGATGCGATGATATCGTCCAAGATGACAACATTTTTTCCTTGAAAATTGTACTTACTTTCAATTTCCGTAATCTCATACTTCTTTTTCTTTATTTTACATTCGCATTCTTGTGCCAGTTTTCCACATATCGGACATCTCTTTTCTTTCGTTAAGAACATTTCCTCTCCAGTCGCATACTTAATCATCTCAGAAGAGCCTAAATCTGGACCTATCGTCATGAAATCCAAGTCTAATTTTTCTTTAATATAATCTAGGAGTAAACGTCCTGCGGAAACATTAAGACATTTGATGCCAAAAAAATCGAATTCGCCATGTCCTTTGTGTTGATAATGAGTGTCGACTGTTATCAGTTTTTCTATGCCTACAGATTTCATCAAGGTTGCGACTGTCTTGGCGCTTAATGCCTCGCCTGGCTGGAATTTTCTGTCTTGACGTGAGTATGCTAGATAAGGGATTACACCTATTATCGTTCTTGCTCCTAAGTCTTTTGCTACATCTGCGATCAAAAGAAATTCCATCAAAGAATTATTCTGGTTAGGGAACATTGTTTGGACGATTATCGCATCTCTTTCATTTACGTCTGTATTTATTCTAACATAAGTCTCTCCATCTGGGAATATTCTTGTAGTCACGTTCTCGAATTTTATTCCTAGTTCTATGGCAATTTTTTCTCCCAATGATGTTGAATTAGAACCGTTTAAAACTAACATAACATCAAGATAATAATTCGGTTATAAAAATAAATATTGTTAGATTCTATAGTTTGCTTGTCATTTCTTCTGCAGCTTTTCTGATATCTTTTGCTTCATAAATCGCTCTTCCAACGATAGCATGCCAAAACTTCCCAGCAGCCTTAGCAGCTTCAGTTATCTCTCCACCCTGGGCAACGAAACCTGGAGCAAAAAATGTCAATTCTTTAACTTTCGGTTGTAGTATTGACTTATAATGTGTTATTCTATCAACCCTATTTCCAGGAACTACGAAGTTTGCCACATCAAGATTAGTTGCATTTAAGTAAATTTCATCTAATGCATCATCACTTATAAAACCGCCTTCACTTCTCTTGAATTTAGGATGCGTCATTTCTCCACCAACTAAAACTCCTAATCCTTCCTTCTGGCAAGCTTTAATCCATGCCTCTTCTGTGGCAGGACCAGACAATGGAAAAAGAATAACAGCATCGACACCAGCATCTTTACATACTCTTGCGAAGTTTTGATTCCAGTCAGGTATGTCTGTTGCGGCTTTTTGATGGTCATAAATTATCGGTAAATCAGTGAATTTACGTATATTTTTAACGACAGACGGTAAACCATGATTTAATGCCAGTGTAAAACCAATCTTATAACCACCGATTTTCTTGATATCATGTGTCTCAGAAACTAATTTTTTAAGTTCATCCAAAGTGTTGACATCACAAGCAGGAATTACACTCCTATCGTACTTTATTATCTTGATTTTTACCACCCCTTAATCTTTCTTTATTAATATTAAATATATTTAACTTAGAATTATAGTTAAAGTGATTTTATGAAAAAAGATATAGAAAAAGAATTCTTGGATGTTTTGATTAAAAAAGGTGCTTTGAGGATTGCCCCTAACACAAAAGAATTATTCGTCTTTAAGAGCGGGAGAAAATCCCCGAATTTTATTAACATAGGTGCTTTAACTGATGGGGAATCTTTGAGCAAGCTTAAAATAACATTAGGGAATTTTATCGGTTCTTTGCTGAAAGAAAAAAAGATAGAGGATTTTGATTTCATATTCGGTCCAGCCTACAAAGGAATAAATCTGGCAGTTTTAGCATGTGAAGGTTTACATGAAATTTATGGAATAAACAAAAGATACCTCTACGATAGAAAAGAGGAAAAAGTCTATGCCGATAAAGCGATGGATCAAGTCATAGTCGGGGCAGGTTATTTCAAACCTGGACAGAAGATTCTTTTAGTAGATGATATCATTACTACAGGTGGTACTAAAGTAGAAGCATTGGACAAACTCAAGGTCTTAGGCAATCATAAAGTCGTCGGAATGATTCTAATAGTAGACAGACAAGAAAAAATGGGCGATTTTGAAAGAGTTGAGGATAAAAGCGCGGTAGAATCTATTGAAGAGACATTCGATTTGAAAGTATATCCGTTATTGACGATGGAAACAATCTTTGAATCTGTTAAAGATAGTTTAAATAAAGAAATAAAGCAGAGTTGGATAGACTATTACAAAAAATATGGAGCGATAAAACTACAATAATACCTCTTTACCATTAACTATTGTCATAATAGGCATTCCTTTTCCTTTCCATCCTTCATAAGGACTCCATTTGCACTTCGTCAACAAATCATCGTTCGATATCTTCCACTCTTTCTTCAAATCTATTACAGTAAAGTTAGCATTCTTCCCTACTTCAATACCATAATTAGTCAAACCAAACCTCTTGGCAGGATTATCATGCATTAATTCCACTAATCTTTCAAGCCTAATCATTTTTTTATTCACAGCGTTCAACATTAACTGTAAAGTTGTCTCGACGCCAGGAACTCCAGAAGGTGCCAACCAAATGTCTTGTAATTTTTCTTGCATTGTATGCGGAGCATGGTCTGACGCAAGAATGTCAATCGTACGATTAGAAATTCCTTTCCAAAGAGCTATCTGATCTTCTTTTGTCCTTAGAGGTGGATTAATTTTTGCTAATGTTCCTTTTTCTTTCATATCATACTGAGTCATGAAAAGATAATGCGGACAGGTTTCACAAGTTATATCTACATCTTTCTTAGCTTTTCTAATTAAGTTCAACCCTTCTTTTGTGGTGACATGACATACATGAAGTTTGACTTTAGTCTGTCTAGCTATTTCAATCGCATCTTTTATTGCTGTGACCTCTGATTCAACTGGTCTAGCGAAAGAGTATTCAAACGGGTCAGTACTTTTTCTATACAACCTCAGAAAATGTTCGTTTATCACCTGATTTTCAGCATGTACACAAACGACTTTATTTATCATGGAGATATTGTAAAAAGTTTTTGTAAGTAAAACTTTATCATCTAACTTTAATCCACCAGTTGATTCACTCATGTATACCTTGAATGCGTCACAATAATTGGCGAGATCTTTTATATTGTCTATGTTTTCTTTTAAGATTCCAGCATAAATCCCAAAATTAACGACAGATTTCTTAGCAAGTTCTCTTTTTTCTATTATGTTCATTATTGTAGTCGTCGGTGGGTCTGTGTTTGGCATATCCATTACATGAGTTATGCCTCCATGAGCTGCGGCTTTAGATCCCGTTGACCAGTTTTCTTTCCACGTAAAACCAGGTTCTCTGAAGTGCACATGAACGTCTATTAATCCAGGGAGGACAATCTTACCCTTGCAATTTATCTTTTTATCAGATTTTGGTAGTCTTGTATCCTTAGAGATAGAGACTATTTTTCCTTCATCAATGACTAGTCCAAAAGCTAATGCTTTCTTCTTATACCATAGTTTACAGTTCTTTATAGTTAGGTCTACTGTCATCTATGGATATTTTTGTATTCATTCTTAAACTATGTTTCGATTGTGTTAATTCCTAATATACTAAGTGTTTGGTTTATTTCAGGACTTTTGATTCCCAAAGCTAAGGCCATCTTAACGAGTTCTTCGGTTTCTTTAATGATGACCAAACGGCCAAATAAAGAAGAAGCTTCATCATTCCTAAGATCAGTAGTCAAAATAATCCTATTATTCTTTATTGTTTGAATCAATTTTTCATTTGTATATTCTTTCATTAACAACACCCCCATCAAGTCGGTATAACATCTGATATGATTTCCCCTGGGTTCCAGCAAACGTGGATTTTTCTATCTATCTCTTCCCTTCTAACAACCTGTTTACATTTAGGACATACAGAGAATTCTGTGCCATCCCACATGGATTCTGGTTGTAGTACATTATTAACTCTAATTTTTACCCCACAATATAACAGTGTTATTACCTTAAGTAACTTTTTCTAATAATACCGAAAATATTATTAATTTTATTGGAAATTTTTCTAAAATACCGAAAATATTTTGGAAATGCAAAAAATATACCGAAAAATAATAAATGATGCAATTAAGTCAGATAAAGTGAATTATAGTAATTATCAAAAGAGTATCGATGAAACAAAACCTATTATCCCTAAAATAAACCCAATAATTGCTCCTTTAGTCGGTAATTGATGAAAGATTGTATATGCAAGAATGGGTTCCATTATCAAAATAGATGTTATGGAAGTTACGCTTACTACCCAAATGTTTTTGAAAGCACTAAACCCAAGCATGTATCCAACTATTAAAAAACCTCCTGCAAAAATAATTATTATTAACATTTTCAGAAATATCTGCAAGAATGGTTTAGAGTTTGCAGAATATGTTCTTGCTGCAATCATTTCGGAATAAATAGCCAATGATTCTCCTATAAAAAGCAACAATATGGTTAAAACTTTTGAATAAAGTGGGATCATAAATTATATTACATTTTTTAATCTAAAAAGAATATTGTTATTATGACTAAAACTTACATAAAATTCCTAGATTCATATGAGAAGGAATTATCCAAAAAGATAAAGAAAAAGGGCTTGACTATAACCGTTTCTGGGAAATCTGGTTCTGGGAAATCTTTAGGAGCGAAGGCAATTGCTAAAGCATTGAAATTGAAATACGTGAGTGCAGGCCAAATCTTGAGAAATATCGCAAAGGAAAAAGGAATTAGTCTGTTTAAAATGAGTGAAATAAGAGGACCTGAAATCGATCATGAGATGGATAGACAGAGTTTAAAATTAGCGATGAAAGGAAATGTTGTTCTTGATGGAAGACTGACAGGTTGGGTTGCAGGACATTGGACCGATATCAAGATATACTATGTTTGTTCAATGAAAGTCAAGGATAAACGCATGGCAGAAAGGGATAATATCTCAGTTGAAGAAGCAGAAGAAATGATAACTAAGAGAGATAAAGAAGATCACAAGAAGTACCATGATTTGTATGGAATAAATTCTTACGACGAATCGATTTATGACATTATAATTAATAATGAAAAATTAACTAAAGAAGAAGCAGAAACTGTTCCTGTAAAATTAGTAAAGAAATTCTTAAAAAAGAAATAATCTTTTATGAATATTAAGCATTCTTGAGAGAATCACGATATTGTTTTTCAATATCTTCTGATGAATATTTATCCAAAATTTTTTTTCCAATAAAAACAACTAAATCTCCTCTATCACGATCAATTTCATGATTAACTATCTTTCTAAGTTGAGAATAGAATTCGTATATATTCGGTTTTCTCAAGATAAGTTTTCCACTCTGAATATCAACAAGCCTATATGGTTCTGGGGTTAGTTCCGCTAGTTTAACATAAAAATCTACTGCTTTTTCCTGATAAAGTTTGATAAAATCGTGAATTAAACCTTTTTTATTAATGATATAAGCAATCATTCTTGCTATTAGTTCTCTATCACTATATTCTAAGTTGAATACGTTTTTTACTTTTTCATTACTGAATATTTCTAGTGGTTGGAAATAAAATTTCACCACTGTTTCAAATAGTTCATTTAATTCCTCACGTAATATCTCACTTTTAACCTTTTTCGCACCCTCATCTGTAGATTCTTTAGCACTTATTTGAATACCAACCCATTGAGAATTAGATTGCTCTGACAAAATAACCCCCCAAGTGCTTGATTATCAAGTAGATATAAATAGATTTCTGCCCTAAATTAACAGAATAATCGCATAAGCAATTAAACAGCCTGTTGTGATGAAAGGCATCGCTGGATAGAATTTTCCTTCCTTTCCTTTAAACAATAAGAATAACACAGCTAAAGTTACAAAAACGGGAATAATTAAAACCTTTAAAAAGGCTATTTCTTTCGACAGTTGAAGAGATTTCACTAAACTTTCCATCACCACCCCAGAGAAAACTAAAGGAAAAGCAACATCTCCTCCTCCAATAATAGCTTCAGCAACTTGTTTTTTCCCTCCTTTTTTGATTTTCTTAAAAGGAATCAAGATTCCCGCAAAAACTCTACTCTTCATCTGAAATTTTGCCATCTTCACCATGTGCTTACTCTTGAAAACAGCGTAAATATCATACAAAGAAATTGCTAGAAGTAAGATTATTGCCCATGTAACATCGAATAAAGGAACAAGCAGAATAGCAATTCCAGCATATATTAAGATCTCTGTGATGTTATGTATGATGATGTGCGGTTTAAAAATTTTTAGCAGAGCAAGTAAAAATGCTAATCCAAATGCTAAATATGCGTTTAAAAAAGTCCCAAGAGCTAGAGATGTCGCAAAGAAAATAGAGACAAAAAACAACAATTTCCATAGGTTTACTCTTTTGAGCCAGATGATGAACAACATTAAGCCAGTAGAAATAGCTATTCCACCTACAATCCAAACAAAAGTTTCCCAACCATACAATTCAGGCCTTGGTCCAAGGACAGTTTCACCATGGATTACTTGTTTTTTACCTTCTATAATTTCTACTTTCATGTCCCTGTAAATAAGGCCAAGTCCAAAAACTTGGGATAAGAGAAACAGTGATATTAAAATGGATGCAGTCCTTATATCATACTTCATACACTTTTTAAAGAGAATGGATTTAATAAAACTTTCTAATCATCAACTGAGAGCAAGTTCTGAAAGAACGAAGAGTTGATCGAGTGGGTTCGTTTTGACTGAGTCTACACAGTTGAAACGAATGTGAGAAAAAAATTTGCGAGCCGGTTATTTTTTTTGATTTTTTCTAAAAAAATCTGGTTCATAAAAACCTATTTCTACTAAAAGTTTTTGTTTTTCAGGAGTATCGCATCCGCCCCCCATATCAAGATATTCTTGATAAAGTTCAGATATACGAGCTATTTCTTTTTCTATTACATTAGCTATTTCTTCAGCTTTTTTAGATTGCCCTCTTAAATGTAATATATGTATTTCAGAATCTTTTGGAACATCTCGTTTATGAAAATTAATAACAGCATCTCTTGTATAAACAAATTCTCTTGTAACTTGATCCCATGATCTATTTCTCGTACGTTCTGCAGGTATGCTCTCTGTTATTGAATAATATTGACCTTTTCTAATTTTATTTAGATATCCTAAAGTTTTTTTAAATTCTCTTATTGTGGGACATTCATAACCTAATTTTTGAAGTGCAGTTTCGACAATAGGAAACCAAAATCCAGCAAAATTGAAAGGTAAATTTGTTTTATAACCTAAACCTTCAATTGGTTCTACCATTTTAATCAAATATTAAGATAAAAATAAAGTATTTAAATGTTTCTATTTCGTAGTAACTAAATAGTAATGACAATCTTTGGGATAATTACGGTTTTTCTTCAGAAAAACAAAAAGCGAGCAAATTTTTTTCGAACTTCCTGAGACCAATTGCATCTAACTAGTATTAGACGAACTTCTACAGGAAGTCAAGCTTTAAGACAATAAAACATACCAAGGTAGCCAGTTTACAATTTGATAATACCCACTCGGTACCATACCGACCTTTATTATTTACAATCTAATGTATACACAATAGAAATCTTTATATAATTCTTAATGTATATATATTAAATGATAAAAATGGAATATGATATCTCAACATTAAAAAAAGAATTAGAAGCCAGAGGAGTTAGCAATAGGACAATAAACTCATACATATACTACAACAAAAAATTCCTAGAATTTACTGGAAAAACATCCAATTACATAAGCAGAGATGACATAAATTCTTTCTTGTCTTATCTAAAACAAAGAAACTTATCAAATAATACTTTGGCACATGTCACAGCAGTGTTAAAATTCTACTATCAAGGCATCCTTGGTAGAAAGTTCTTCTTCGGTATAAGATACCCTAGGAGAGAAAGGAAAATACCTACAGTTTTAACAAAGGAAGAAATCAAGAAAATGATAGAGGTAACCAAGAATCCTAGACATAGGTTATTAATAGAACTCGCATACGGTTCTGGATTAAGAGTAAGCGAAGTAGTTAAACTAAAATTAAAAGATTTTGATTTTGAGAACAAATTAATCTTTGTCAGAGAAGGAAAAGGTAGAAAAGATAGAAAAACGATATTACCAGAAAACCTCGTCACAAAAATAAAGGAA